>Ga0114998_10000652_pt1 | contig 25649 bp, 25 predicted proteins | sample ArcticOcean_MG_C_5_FD_87044 | JGI IMG/M metagenome (GOLD analysis project Ga0114998, IMG submission 87044) | Marine microbial communities from western Arctic Ocean - ArcticOcean_MG_CB4_138 | ecosystem: Environmental > Aquatic > Marine > Oceanic | place: Arctic Ocean: Canada Basin | collected... | reverse complement strand
CGCCAGCTCATCACAGTCCAAGCCTAATTTCCGAAAATAGTGCCCAGCATGAAACACCAATTCATAGACACCAAAAGCAAATTCATCTTCAGCAAGCATAGGCTCATCAGTGCGACCATCAGCATTGGTCATTGCCGAACACAGCTGTCTGCGCAGCTTGCCTTCAATACTGTAAAGTTCAATTTCCAGACCAACCGCCGGGCAGCCCCGCGCGGTGTCCAGAATATGTGTTGTCAGGTACCCAGACATAAAAATCCTTTTAAACAAGCTATAGAAACGACACAGAGCAATAGTCCAGCATCGCTTTAGCACTTGCAATGCGTAAGTTTAGATGCTGTTTCAATAAAAGAAAGATAATCCGCAGGGGTTCAATGATTTAACGCCCTGTCACAACCTATGGAGATACGGTTTGATCCGCTACCCTAGAAATCTGCGTGGCTATGGCGCGACGGCCCCGAATGCCAATTGGCCAAACAACAGTCGCATCGCGGTGCAAGTCGTTGTCAACTATGAAGAGGGCGGCGAAAATTGCACCCTGCACGGCGATGCCGCCTCCGAGGCGTTTCTGTCGGAAATCGTCGGCGCATCAGCCTGGCCCGACCAACGCCACTGGAATATGGAATCGGTGTATGAATACGGGGCCCGCGCCGGATTTTGGCGCCTGCACCGCCTGTTCACCGAACTTGAAATTCCCGTTACCGTGTTTGGTGTGGCAACCGCATTGGCCCGCAGCCCGGAACAGACGCGCGCGATGCAGGATGCCGGTTGGGAAATTGCCAGCCACGGGTTGAAATGGATCGAGTATAAAGATTACAGCAAAGCCGCAGAACGGGCCGATATGAAAGCCGCTATCCGCCTGCATACCGAGGTCACCGGCACCCGGCCCCGCGGCTGGTATACGGGGCGCTGTTCGGAAAATACCGTAGAGCTGGTCGCCGAAGAGGGCGGCTTTGATTACGTCGCAGACAGCTATAGCGATGACCTGCCCTATTGGCACCGAATGAAATATCACAATCAACTGGTGGTGCCCTACACGCTGGATGCCAATGATATGCGTTTTGCCACCCCCCAGGGCTTTAATGCCGGTGACCAGTTTTTCACTTATCTCAAAGACAGTTTCGATGCGCTCTATGCCGAGGGCGTGGCAGGACGGCCAAAGATGATGTCGATTGGCTTGCATTGCCGTCTGGCCGGCCGGCCTGGTCGGGTGATGGCGATACGCCGGTTTCTGGAATATGCCCGCAGCCATGAGGCCGTCTGGTTCGCCCGCCGTCTTGATATTGCACGACATTGGCAATCCAATCACCCGCCACAGCATGGCGAAGAACCCTCAGAGATGGAGCTCGATACCTTCGTAGAGGCGTTTGGTGGGGTGTTTGAGCACTCGCCTTGGATCGCAGAGGCTGCCCATGGGCTAGAGCTGGGGCCAGCCCATGACAGTGTTGTTGGGCTGCACAATGCATTGTGCCGGGCGTTTCGTGCCGCCAATCTGTCCAAGCGGCTGACTGTGCTGCGCGCGCACCCCGACCTGTCAGGAAAGCTGGCAGCGGCCAAGCGGTTGACCAAAGCGTCACAGGCCGAACAAGCCAGCGCCGGACTTGACGCGCTGACCGATGACGAGCGGGCGGCGTTCGAACGCTTGAACTCCGCCTATACTGCAAAATACGGGTTCCCATTTATCATTGCCGTGCGTGACCACAGCAAAGACACTATTCTAGCTGCGTTTGAACGTCGCCTTGGACAGGATCAAGACACCGAATACGCCGAGGCCTGCCATCAAGTCGAACGCATCGCCGAGCTACGCTTGCGCGATATGTTATGTCATTGAGTTTCGAGCTGCACAGCCAACCGATCGGCGCCGCGGCATTCGCCCCTTATGGAGATGTCATCTCAACCGAAGGCGCCCCCGATACGTTGATCAATCAGGGCCTATGTGGCCGCTTTCATGACCGCGCCAGACTGGATTTCAGCGACGGGCGGGCCGGGATCAGCCTGTTTGACGCAGTGCCGCGATCACTGCCGTACAAACTTGAATTTGTCGAACGTCACCCACAGGGCAGCCAGTGCTTTATACCGATGTCCGAGCATGGGTTTTTGATCATTGTTGCCACAGATAATGCCGGCGTGCCGGGCGTGCCTTGTGCCTTTCGCACCCAGCCCGGGCAGGCCATAAATTTTCATCGCAGCACTTGGCACGGTGTTCTGACACCGCTGCAAGCGCCCGGCCTGTTTGCGGTGGTTGACCGGATCGGATCTGGGGAGAACCTTGAAGAATATCATTTTCCCAAGGCCTACAGCATTTTATCCTAAGCGCTGTCAGCCCTGCCCGCGCAAATCCTCCAAATACTGCCGCACGCAGCTTTGAACGTGACGAAACCTGTCGCCCCCCAGATGGGTGCCACCAAACCAGCGGGTGACCACGATCATGTGGTTATGCAAACCCTCACGTTGCAACATCCGCACAATCACCATCCCTGCGCCCGCCTCGCCATCGTCGTTTTTCAGCACCTGCCCGTCTGACAGAACCGCCGCCCAGGTATTATGTGTCGCTTTGGCATAGCGCTTGTTACGCTTTAGCGCCTTTAAGCACGCTTTGGCCGCATCACGGCTGTCTATGGGGGCACCCGACACCGCATATTTTGACCCACGATCGGTCACAATGATGCCAAGTTGGCGCATCACAATTTTACCACCCGCAAGAGGGCCTCAGCGTCGGTTTCGACACGTTCAGAGTAACGGTCCACCAGATATGCAAAGCGGCCGCGCACCAGCCAAGTGAACGTGACCAGCTGCTCCATCACATCAACAATCCAGTGGTAAAGAGCCGCATCGGGAAGGCGGCCATCGCTGTCGCCCTCAAGAAATGCCTTGGGAATGCTGGATTGGTTTGGAATTGTTACCATCCGCATCCGGCGTCCCAAAATACGCATCTGGATGACCGCTTTACAGCTTTGTGAACCATCAAAACCTGCATCAACGCGAGCGTTTTACCTTGCGTCGGGCGCACTCCGCCCATGTCGAGCGACAACCAATCAATTTGCAAAGTCATTATGCCCAACATCGCCCCATGCCGTTCAGGGCTGGAGCAGACCATATCCTCGCTCCGGACCGCGAGATCACACAATTCCAGCACTTCAAGGTGTGGCTCTACACCATCAATTCCCAGAAATGTCAGGCCCAAAGGGTCGAACATCCGCACATCACAGCCCGGTGTCCGCAGAATACGCGCGCCCTGTTCGGCTGATTTGCGCGCATAGCTAACCGAACGTAGCGAGCCGTAAAGTACCAGTATCCGCGGTTTGTGGTCGCCATAATCAGCGCCTTTAAGACTATCAGTTACAATCGGCATTAGGCAGCTTGGGCTTATCTTTGGCAGATCTTGCAGATCCATCACAGGCTCCTCAATAATGTCATTCATGCAATACAGATTTTTTGACTGTCATCGTACATGATAGATTTTTCGCACAAGAACAATCTTGATACTCGACGCGTGCAGGATACAACGTAGCCATGTTTGTGCCACTGACACCTACTTTGCAACAAGCCGCTCAAGTGCCACAGATGCGTAAACATGGCGCAGAACTCTAACAGCCGCTTGCATTTCGTCGATGAAACCGCCATAGACCCGCGCCATGGCCAAACTGTATTTCCATTATTCAACGATGAATGCCGGCAAGTCGACGTTGTTGCTGCAAGCATCGCATAATTACTATGAACGCGGCATGCAAACCTATCTGTTGGCGGCCACGTTTGACACAAGGGCCGGCACCGGCCGGATTGGATCGCGGATCGGTTTGTCAGCGGATGCCGATATGTTCACACCAAACGAAGATCTTTTTACCAAAATCAAAAAGCGTCTCGACGCAGGACCCTGTTCTTGTGTGTTTCTTGACGAGGCCCAGTTTCTATCCCCCCAGCAAGTCTGGCAGTTGGCGCGCGCGGTCGATGATCTGAGTGTGCCGGTTATGTGCTACGGCCTGCGTGTCGATTTTCGTGGCAAGCTGTTTCCCGGCTCGGCAGAATTACTGGCTCTGGCCGATGAAATGCGCGAGGTGCGCACCATCTGTCATTGTGGAAAGAAAGCTACAATGGTGGTCCGTATGGATGCCGAGGGCCGCGCCCTGACCGATGGCGCGCAGGTTCAGATCGGGGGCAATGAAACCTATACGTCGCTGTGCCGCAAGCACTGGCGCGAAGCGACAGGTGACGCTGGGGGTTAATGCGTCCAGACTGCGCGTCGGCTGGTGGCAAAGTTCTCGCCATAACCGCCGGGGCGTATATTTTGTTTGCGGCGTTTGGGATCTGCGACATCGACCTCGATACCGCGTTCGTGCGCATAGGCCTCGGCGGCCTGCTTGCTATCGAACGCTATACGGACCTGCGATTGCATATCGCCTGAGGATGTCCAGCCCATCAACGGATCGACATCGCGGGCTGCTGCCGGTGCAAACTCCAGCACCCAGGATTTGGTCTGAGCCAAGCCCGACGACATTGCAGATCTGGTCGGTTGGAAAATACGGGCGCTCATAGTTGGACTCCTTCGATATGCGCTTATATTATGAATTTATGCGCCTGAGGCAAGTCTCGTGTGATATCGAGGTTAAACTGCCCTGCCAAGTGCACAGCCAAAACAACCACGAGATCATAACAAATGCTGCCTTTTGTCGCTTTGGGGTTGAAGCCCGGATAAAACGCACCAATCTATGGTACCCAAAGAAAGCCATTCAAATGACCGCCTCTGTTCCCGTCTCCAACACAGACGACTTGCGTGCGCGCCTCAAACTTGAGGGCGGCAAAGCCTTTGTCTTGCAGACCGAGTTTGAGCCTGCCGGCGACCAACCAACGGCGATTGCCGAACTGGTCCAAGGGATTCAGGGTGGCGAGCACAATCAAGTCTTGCTGGGGGCAACCGGCACGGGCAAAACCTTTACCATGGCCAAGGTTATCGAACAGACCCAGCGCCCAGCGCTGATACTTGCGCCAAACAAAACCCTTGCGGCCCAGTTGTATGGCGAGTTCAAAGGGTTTTTTCCTGAGAATGCGGTGGAATATTTCGTCAGCTATTACGACTATTACCAACCAGAGGCCTATGTGGCCCGCAGTGATACCTTTATTGAAAAAGAGAGCCAGATCAACGAACAGATCGACCGCATGCGTCACGCGGCGACGCGGGCCCTGCTTGAACGCGATGATGTTATTATCGTGGCCTCAGTTTCGTGCATTTACGGGATCGGTTCGGTCGAAACCTATGGGGCGATGACCCAAGATTTGCAGGCGGGCCAATCGTATGACCAGCGCCAGATCATTGCAGATCTGGTCGCCCAGCAATACCGCCGCAATGATCAGGCGTTTCAACGTGGCGCTTTTCGGGTGCGCGGCGATGCGTTAGAGGTTTTTCCAGCCCATCTTGATGATCGCGCATGGCGCTTGTCGTTCTTTGGCGACGATCTGGAAAGCATTACAGAATTTGACCCTCTGACCGGCGAAAAAATCCAAGTTTTGGATCAGGTGCGGGTTTATGCGAATTCACATTATGTGACGCCAAAGCCCACAATAAATCAGGCCGTTATCAACATCAAAAAGGAACTGCGCCAACGTCTCGACCAGCTGGTGGGCGACGGCAAATTGCTTGAGGCCCAGCGGTTGGAACAGCGTACTAATTTCGATATCGAGATGCTTGAGGCCACGGGTGTCTGTAACGGGATTGAAAATTACTCGCGCTATCTGACAGGGCGCGCCCCAGGCGAGCCGCCCCCCACCTTATTTGAGTTCATACCAGATCACGCGCTGGTCTTTGCAGATGAATCCCACGTCAGCGTGCCGCAAATTGGCGGCATGTATAAGGGTGATTACCGGCGGAAATTTACGCTCGCCGAACACGGGTTCCGGCTGCCATCCTGTATGGACAACCGACCACTTAAGTTTGAAGAATGGGACGCCATGCGCCCGCAGACAGTGTATGTATCGGCAACACCTGCGAGTTGGGAACTTGAGCAAACCGGCGGCATCTTCACCGAACAGGTGATCCGCCCTACCGGCCTTTTGGATCCAAAAATTGAAATCAGACCCGTCGAAATGCAAGTCGATGACCTGCTCGACGAAGTTCGCAAAGTGGCGCAAGACGGGTTTCGCACGCTTTGCACCACATTGACCAAACGCATGGCCGAAGACCTGACCGAATACATGCACGAACAGGGCATCAGGGTGCGCTATATGCACTCGGAGATCGACACTATCGAGCGTATCGAAATTCTGCGCGATCTGCGCCTTGGCGCGTTTGATGTGCTGATTGGCATCAATTTGCTGCGCGAGGGCTTGGATATTCCCGAATGCGGGCTCGTGGCCATTTTGGACGCTGATAAAGAGGGTTTTCTGCGCTCTGAAACCTCACTTGTGCAGACCATCGGGCGTGCCGCGCGCAACGTCAATGGACGGGTGATCATGTATGCCGACCGCATCACCGGGTCGATGGAGCGCGCTATGAGCGAAACTCAAAGGCGCCGCGAGAAGCAAAATGCGTATAACGTCAAACACAACATCACCCCGGCAACGGTGAAGAAAAATGTCGAAGATATTCTGGCCGGCCTTTACAAAGGCGACACAGATCAATCACGGGTCACGGCGACGATTGATGCACCGCTTTCAGGGTCGAATTTAAATGCCGTGCTGGAAGGTCTGCGGACCGATATGCGCAAAGCGGCAGAAAATCTGGAATTTGAAGAGGCCGCAAGGCTGCGCGATGAGGTCAAGCGCTTAGAAGCCGTAGATCTTGCAGTGGCCGATGATCCGCTGGCACGACAATCTGTCATCGAGGCGGCAGGGGAGGCGGCAAAAGCATCCTCAGGACGCTCGACCGCCGGACGCCCGGGGCAACGGGGCGGGAATGTCAAAAGAAAGCGTCGCTAAGCTGGTGGCAAAAAAAGACCGGCGTGAAGTACGCCGGTCTTGTGACTGATTAAAAAACCCGCTGACCAGGCTGGACACTGGGCAAGTGCCACCAATACCCGGTATTTTGCCGACATTTTAGCTCTTTAAAAGCTGAATATTAGATATGCCTGAAAAGTAACCAATTTATAAAAGGATCCATTTTAAATAAAATGAATGATAGAAATCAATAGAAAAGCAACGCCAAACACAAGTCTGTCACTACTTTTTTGCTTGAAAATCAGCATAATGTGACACTGCTTTAAACAGTGCTTAAGTGAATTTTCGAAAAAACTTAGTATCGTCAAACATCGCTTCCAATTCCTGCATTCGGGCGCGGGTTTCTGGCCAAGTGGCCTGTTGTACCTGTGCTATAATCGTCTCAAGTAGCAACAATGTGGTCACCGACGAGTCCCAAGCCGACGGCACAGTAATTTTCGACGCAAACACGCGTTTGGTATATCTGCTAACCGGCGAAATCCACTGGTCAGTGACCAGAATAATCTCGGCCCCTTTGGCCGCCGCCAGTTCGGCCAGTTTCAGCGTGCTGTTTTCATAGCGCCGAACGTCAAAGATCACCACAACATCCCCACGTTCGATATTCAGCAAATAATGCGGCCATGCGTTGGATATTGCTTGGATATGGGTAATACCTGGACGAATAACCTGCATATGCAAAAAGAAATAATCCGCCATCGCGCGGGTGATACGCCCCCCAACCACGTAAACCGCACGCTTATGATCGGCCAAAAGCGCACAACACTGGTCAAAGGTTTCGGTGTTTATCTGACCGATAGAGGTTTTAATGTTCGACATCACGGCTTCGGTAAACTGATTGAGGATATGACTGTCGGGTACAGCCTCTGCCCATGTATCATGTTTGGCGATCGGGCCAGAAATTGTCGCCTCTAACTCGCTGCGCAACTGCGCCTGAAATTCAGGAAACCCCTTAAAGCCAATCTTTTGCACCAACCGGGCCACGGTGGGGGTTGAGACCTGTGCCTTTTCAGCAAGACTGGTGATCGAACCCAAACCAGAAACCGGATAGTTCTCGGTTATAACAGCCACCAGTTGGCGCTCTGCGCGGGTTAAACTGTCAAAGCGGTCCTGAAGACGTTCAGAAATAGATGTAAGCATCGCAACACACTCTGTTTTTTGTAACAATACCCTCAAACCAAAAGTATTTGAAGAGTTTTTTACAAATAGGAATTGACAGACTGCCACGATCTGAAGAGAATTTGACAAAAGCCAACAGAGAATCATCATGCCAGTTGCCGTCGACATCACCGAAACTCAGGCCGAGCCGCCTGTTGCCAGTATCGTAAATCGTTCAGGACAGTCAAAAATTGTACTGATCTGCGAGCATGCGAGCAAACATGTTCCCAGTGCCTTTGGTGATCTAGGCCTCACCGAGGCGGCAAAGATATCGCATGCTGCGTGGGATATCGGAGCACAAGGGCTGGCCGAGCAGCTGAGCGCAACCCTTGATGCCGTGCTTGTTCTCAACACCATGTCGCGCTTGATCTATGATTGCAACCGGGCCCCTATCGCCCCTGATGCCATGCCGTCGCAAAGCGAAAAGATCGCTGTGCCCGGCAACAGGGGTTTGTCAAACGAACAAAAACTGCGGCGTATTAAAACTGTCTATGAGCCATTCCACTCGTCTGTTCAAGCGGTGCTGGACAGCGCCGGGCCCGAAGCAGTTTTGGTCACCGTGCATAGTTTTACCAGCGTTTACAACGGGCTGAAACGCGCCACTGAAATCGGTCTTATTCATCATCAGGATGACCGTCTTGCAAAACAAATGGTCGACATATCCGAGCGGTTCACGCACCATCCCTTTTCGCTCAACCAACCCTACTCCCAACGCGACGGCGTCACCCATATGCTTGAACGACACGGCACGCAGAATGCGATAATGAACGTAATGATCGAGGTTCGAAACGACCTGATCGACACGGCTGAAGGGCAACACGAGATCGCGATCATGTTGGCGAAGGTTCTGAACCAAAGCCTGCAAGATCTGGAACCAATAGCCCCACGAGACACCCCATGATTGAGGCGTTCCGCGCCTTTATTCGCCGCGTAGACGCGCTTAATCGACGGTTGGGCCGGGTCATCATGTATGGCATTTTTGCCCTAATGGCGGTTTTGCTGTGGTCATCAGTCAGCAAAACCTTTTTGCTGCCATCGCTTTGGACGCTGGAAATGGCGCAGTTTATCATGGTGGCCTATTACATTCTGGGCGGGCCCTATTCGATTCAGCTGGGCTCGAACGTGCGGATGGACTTGTTCTATGGTGACTGGTCACCGCGCAAGAAAGCATGGTTTGACCTGATCACGGTGCTGTTTTTGATCTTCTATCTTGGGGTGCTGATCTATGGCGCTGTTGCCTCGACAGCCTATTCGCTTGGGTACTACGGGTCGGCACCGTTTTCGTTCTTTGCAGGCTTGCTAGGCGGGGCAGAAGAGATCGGTCGCATGGAGCGCTCGTCATCAGCATGGCGCCCCTATCTATGGCCAATCAAGTCCGTAATGATCGTCGGTATGGTCCTGATGCTGCTGCAATGTGTCTCTGAGTTGTTGAAAGATGTGCTGCGGCTAAAGGGTGAGACGATCTGATGTCCTATGAAATAATCGCCACCCTGATGTTTTCGACGATGATGCTGATGCTGATGACCGGCCAGCGGGTGTTTGGCGCCATCGGCTTTGTCGCAGTGATCGCGGCCCTGCTGCTTTGGGGCGACCGAGGCGGCTATGATCTTGGTTTCTCAGCCGCGATGAAACTGATGAAATGGTATCCCCTGTTGACCCTGCCAATGTTTATATTCATGGGCTATGTGTTGTCGGAAAGTAAGATCGCCGACGACCTTTACCGGATGTTTCATGTCTGGATGGGTGGCCTGCGCGGCGGTCTGGCTATCGGGACCATCGGCTTAATGGTTCTTATTTCGGCAATGAACGGTCTCAGCGTGGCAGGCATGGCAATCGGGGCCACCATCGCGCTGCCCGAATTGTTAAAGCGCGGCTATGACAAGCGTATGGTCACTGGTGTTATTCAAGCCGGATCGTCGCTTGGTATTCTTGTGCCACCCTCGGTGGTGCTGGTGCTCTACGCGATGATCGCCCGCCAGCCGGTGGGGCAATTGTGGCTTGCAGGGGTTGTTCCTGGTCTGATGATGGCAGCAATGTTCGTTGCCTATATTGCGATACGCTGCAAAATAAATCCCACCCTCGGGCCAGTTCTCGACATAAGCGAACGCGAAATGCCACGCGCCGAAAAACTGCGTTTGCTACAGGCAGGACTGCTTCCAGTTGGCATTTTTGCGGTTATGATGGTTCCTTTTGTTAATGGATGGACCTCACTCGTAGAGAGCTCGGCAATAGGAGCCATGGCAGCTTTCGCTGCAGCAGTACTAAAAGGACGCATGACCAGGAAAGTGTTTGAAAACTCAGTTCGGAATACTCTGGGGATTACGTGCATGTTTATGTGGATCATCCTCGCAGCCCTCGCTTTCGGTGCCGTTTTTGACGGGCTTGGCGCTGTAAAAGCGATTGAATCTCTTTTTACAGACACGCTCAACCTCAATCCTTGGACAATCTTAATCTTAATGCAGCTCAGCTTTATTTTAATGGGCACATTCCTAGATGATACCGCCATGCTGGTAATCGTCGCACCGCTCTATGTGCCCCTTGTGGGGGCACTCGGATTTGATCTGGTGTGGTATGGTATCCTTTATACGATCACCTGCCAGATAGCTTACATGACACCGCCTTTCGGCTATAACCTGTTTTTAATGCGCGCCATGTCGCCGCCCGAGATCACCATTCAGGATATTTATCGCTCAATTGGGCCCTTTGTTCTGGTCATGCTGCTTGCACTTACAGCAGTGATGGTCTTTCCTAATCTAGCACTCTGGTTGCCTAATTATGTTTACAACAATTAACCCCAAGAACTCCACTAACGGAGCATAACAAAAACTTAAAAGGAGAATTCTATGAATACGAGACGTTCTTTTCTTCGCACTGCAACGCTAGGCAGTGCAGCAGCCCTTGCAACTCCGGCTATCGTTCATGCACAAGCACCGATCAGGTGGCGTTTTCAAACCTACGCAGGAGCTGCGCTCGGCGAGCATGTGACCAAACCGGTAATCGACTACATCAACACCGCCGCTAATGGGGAAATGGAAATTGAGCTTTTCTATGCCGACCAGATCGTCCCAACGGGAGAGCTATTTCAAGCGCTACAAAGGGGTACCATTGATGCTGTCCATTCGGACGATGACTCGATGGCGTCGCCGACTCCACTACAGCAATTTGGTGGTTACTTCCCCCTAGCGACCAAACACGCGCTGGATGTACCTGTGTTGTTTAACCAATACGGTCTTGCCGATATTTGGCGAACCGAATACGAAAAGGTTGGCGTGGCATGGTTGTCTGCTGCAGGACAGGACCCATGTAACTTCAACACCAAAAAGGAGATCACATCACTAGCCGATTTGGATGGGCTCAAGCTTTATACATTTCCCACTGCAGGTCGATTTCTCTCACAGTTTGGTGTTGTACCTGTCTCGATTCCTTACGAAGATGCAGAGGTTGCAGTACAAACTGGTGAACTTGACGGTATGGCATGGTCCGGAATCACCGAAGACTATACGGTGGGCTGGGCTGATGTGACAGACTACTTCCTAACCAATAACATTTCTGGTGCGTGGATTGGATCCTTCTTTGTTAATCAAGGACAGTGGGCCGATTTACCCGAGCACCTCAAAGCCATTGTTATGGCTGGTATTGAGGCAGGGCATACCTATCGCAACCAATGGTATTGGGGCGGTGAAGCTCGGTTGCGCGCTCAAGGCGATAAGCTGAAACTGCGGTCAATCCCCCAGGATGAATGGAAAGTCGTCGAGGATGCAGCCAAGGTATTCTGGGACGATATTGCCGCCGAAGCTGAAATCAACGCTAAAATCGTTCAGGTTTTTCGTGATTATAATGAAGTTATAGGACAGGCTGGCCCTCCCTATACATTTGGTTAAGACTAAACTTCCCAGAGCGGCTCCGCGCCGCTCTGGATCTAATAGGAGAGTATTACTATGGCAACGCTGCTGACATTCGATAAACTGAAAAACCATATTCAAAAAGGCACCATAGACACCGTTTTGACCTGCATTGTGGATATGCAGGGTCGGCTGATGGGCAAGCGCTTTCACGCCCAGAATTTTATTGATCATTCGGCGCATGAAACCCATTGTTGCAACTACTTGCTGGCCACCGATCTGGAGATGGCCACCCCCGAGGGCTATGCCGCAAGCAGTTGGTCGCAGGGATACGGCGATTATATCATGCAGCCCGATCTTGACACCCTGCGGCTTGTGCCCTGGCTCGCGGGTACGGCGATGGTGCTCTGCGATGTACTGGATCACCACACACATAAACCCGTGCCACATTCCCCGCGCGCGATTCTAAAACGTCAGATTGACCGGCTGGCCGCAGCAGGCATCATTGCCCAAACCGCGACTGAGCTAGAATTTTTTCTATTTGAGAAATCCTTTGAACAAATCCGCAAAGAGGGGTTTCAAGACCTCACCCCGATCAGCGGCTACAATGAGGATTACCATATTCTACAGACCACGAAAGAAGAGCATGTGATGCGCCCCTTGCGCAATCATCTGTTTGCCGCCGGCGTACCGGTGGAAAATTCAAAAGGCGAGGCAGAGGCGGGGCAGGAGGAACTCAACATCCGCTATGCGCCCGCACTCGATTGTGCCGATCATCACACTATTGCCAAACACGCCACAAAAGAAATCGCCTGGCAACAGGGCCATGCCGCAACGTTTCTGCCAAAATGGCATCATACAAAGGTGGGCAGTTCCTCGCATGTTCACCAATCGCTGTGGTCCACCGATGGCTCAAGTCTGTTTTATGACGAAAATGCCGATTTGGGCATGTCGCAGACCATGCAGCATTATATGGCAGGTCTGATCAAATATGCCCCCGACTACACGTATTTTCTGGCCCCCTATATCAACAGCTATAAACGGTTTGCTAAAGGCACTTTTGCGCCCACCAAAACCGTCTGGTCGGTTGACAACCGCACTGCCGGTTTCCGCTTGTGCGGGGCCGGCACCAAAGCCGTGCGCATCGAATGCCGGATTGGCGGGTCGGATCTAAACCCCTATCTGGCAATTGCGGCTTTGCTGGCGGCGGGATTGAAGGGGCTTGAGGACAAGCTCGAACTCCCCGCGCCAACCCGTGGCGATGTCTATGAAAGCGCAGATGTGACCGAAATCCCTAGAACCCTGCGTGCCGCAACCAATACGCTGCAGACTTCAAGCATGCTGCGTGCGGCAATGGGCGACGAGGTGATCGATCATTACACCCGCGCTGCCACATGGGAACAAGAAGAATATGACCGCGTGGTGACCGATTATGAAATTGCCCGCGGCTTTGAAAAAGCCTGACCTGATGCTCAAGCACTTTGACTATATTGTTCTGACCGTCAGCGACATAAAGGCCTCGGTGGTGTTTTACACCCGCGTTTTGCAGATGCGCGCACACAGCTTTGGCGATGGACGAAAGGCGGTGTGCTTTGGGATGCAGAAAATCAATCTGTGCGTTGCGGGGCAAGAGCCACGCAATAATGCCACCACGGGATCTGGCGATCTGTGCCTGATCACCACATGGACACCGAACCGCCTGCCAGACCATTTGCGGACACAGTGTGTCGAGGTTTTGGAATACCCCGTGGCAAAATCCGGCGCATTGGGCCCGATCATCTCAATTTATTTCAACGACCCAGATGAAAATCTGATCGAGGTCAGTAGTTACGAAAGGAATGCCGCGTGAGCACGGTAAAATGTATTTCACCAATTGACGGGTCGGTTTTTGCCGAACGCCCCTGTCTGAGCCAAAACCAAGCCTTTGCCGCCACCGAACGCGCCCGCGCCGCACAGGCCGACTGGGCCCGACGCCCCCTCCAAGAGCGCATTGATCTGGTGCGCGCAGGCGTGGCTGCGATTGGCGCAATGAACGACGAAATTGTGCCCGAGCTGGCCCACCAAATGGGCCGACCCATCCGCTATGGCGGCGAGTTTGGCGGCTTTAACGAGCGCGCCTCGTATATGGCAGACATCGCCGCCAGCGCTCTGGCCCCGACCCAAATCGAGGACAGCGACAACTTCAGACGGCTGATCAAACGTGTGCCTCACGGCGTTGTGCTGGTGGTGGCCCCATGGAATTATCCTTATATGACTGCGATCAACACCGTCGCCCCCGCGCTGATCGCCGGCAATACTGTGGTATTGAAACACGCCTCGCAAACCCTTTTGGTCGGTGAACGTATGGCCGCCGCCTTTCAAGCGGCAGGCATCCCCGAGGCGGTATTCCAAAACGTGTTTCTCGATCACGCAACCACTTCGGCGCTGATCGCGGCCAACAGCTTTGGCTTTGTCAACTTCACCGGCTCGGTCGGCGGTGGGCGCGCCATGGAACATGCCGCGGCCGGCACGTTTACCGGCCTCGGGTTGGAACTGGGTGGCAAAGACCCCGGCTATGTGATGGAGGATGCCGATTTGGAGGCAGCCGCCGAAACGCTGATCGACGGCGCAATGTTCAATTCTGGCCAGTGTTGTTGTGGCATTGAGCGGATTTATGTCAACGCGGCTTTATACGAGCCTTTTGTCGCCAAGGCGGTTGAGATCGTCAGCGGCTATAAATTGGGCAACCCGCTGGACCCAGACACAACGCTGGGCCCGATGGCGCACCTGCGCTTTGCCAATGAGGTGCGCGCGCAAACCGCCGAGGCCTGCGCCGATGGGGCCAAAGCCCTGATTGATCCCGCATTGTTTCCCAAGGACGGTGGCGCCTATCTGATGCCACAAATTCTCACCGATGTGGATCACTCTATGCGGGCGATGCGCGACGAAAGTTTTGGCCCGCTTGTCGGCATCATGAAAGTTAACGATGACGCCGAGGCTGTGGCTTTGATGAATGACAGTAACTTTGGCCTGACCGCCGCACTGTGGACCCAAGACTACACCCGCGCCGAGGCGATTGCCGACCAGATCGACACCGGCACGGTGTTCACCAACCGCTGTGACTATCTTGATCCGGCGCTGTGTTGGACGGGCTGCAAAGACACGGGTCGCGGCGGTGGACTTTCCCAGATTGGTTTTCACAATCTGACCCGACCCAAGTCCTATCACATAAAGAAAGCATAGCACGATGACACTGACAGCAAACTGGTCCTATCCCACCGCAATCCGCTTTGGTGCGGGGCGCATTTCCGAACTCCCCGAGGCCTGTGTCGCCGCCGGGATCAAAAACCCACTGCTGGTGACAGACAAGGGGCTGGCCTCTTTGCCGATCACCCAATCAACCTTGGATATTATGGCCAAAGCCGGTCTGGGTCGCGCAATTTTCGCCGATGTCGATCCAAATCCAAATGAAATCAATGTCGCCGCTGGTCTCGAGGTGTACCGTGCCGGTCAACATGACGGCGTCGTGGCGTTTGGGGGCGGCTCAGGACTTGATCTGGCAAAAATGCTGGCGTTTATGACAGGTCAGACCCGCCCACTTTGGGATTTTGAGGATATCGACGACTGGTGGACCCGCGCCGATGCCCAAGCGATCGATCCAATTGTCGCAGTGCCCACCACCGCCGGCACCGGCTCAGAGGTCGGCCGCGCCAGCGTGATTACCAATTCCCAAACCGCCGAAAAAAAAATCATCTTTCATCCCAAGCTCTTGCCCAGTGTGGTGATCTGTGATCCGGAGCTTACCGTTGGCATGCCCAAATTCATCACCGCCGGCACCGGAATGGACGCGTTTGCGCATTGCCTTGAGGCCTATTGTTCACCGCATTACCACCCGATGAGCCAAGGCATCGCGTTGGAAGGCATGCGCTTGGTCAAAGACTATCTGCCCCAAGCCTTTAGCGATGGTAATAATCTTGAAGCCCGCGCCCAGATGATGTCAGCCGCTGCCATGGGGGCCACAGCCTTTCAAAAGGGCTTGGGCGCAATCCACGCGCTATCCCACCCGCTGGGGGCAATGTATCACACCCATCATGGCACCACCAACGCAGTGGTGATGCTGCCCGTACTGAGGGCGAACCGACCGGCGATCGAAACCCGTATCTCAGCGGCAGCTGATTATCTTGGTATCGATGGTGGATTTGACGGGTTTTATGACTTTGTGGCGGCGTTGATCACGCAGCTTGATATTCCGCCAACCCTGACCGCCTTGGGTGTCACCGATCCAGATATTGACGCGGTGGTGCGCGCCGCCCTGACAGATCCCAGCGCCGGCGGTAACCCGGTTGAGATGACCTATGACAACACCAAATCCCTGCTGCAATCCTGTCTTTAGAACGGACTGAATAAAATTGAACCGCCGGTGCAGAAATCTTATTTGCGCCCCTTGAAACCTGACAGCCCCTCCCCCACATCTTTGACATGCGGTGCCTATACAGGGCCGCATATCGAACCGCCTGTCCCTTTGGGAAGGCACTTTAAGAGATCGCTCAACGGAGGATTTATCCATGCGACACTTTGATTTAGCACCACTTTACCGCGCCACAATTGGCTTTGACCAAATTGCAGACCTGATAAACCAGGTTTCGGACAGATCAGTCAGCCAACCCAGCTATCCACCTTACAATATCGAGAAAACAGCCGAGGATGCGTATCGCATTTCAATTGCTGTGGCGGGCTTTTCCACTGATGATTTGTCAATTGAGGTGAAAGAAAACGAGCTGGTCATCGCGGCGCGCAAAACGGCAGATGAAGCCACAAACAGCTATTTACACCGTGGTATCGCTACCCGCGCCTTTGAACGCCGGTTCAAACTGGCCGAGCACGTTCAGGTCAGCGCCGCCGACCATCGAGACGGTATGCTGCATATTGATCTGACCCGCGAAGTGCCCGAAGCGCTGAAACCGCGACAAATTGCGATTGCCAGCACTGGGCTGGCCGCTCTCGATCAGGCGGCCAAAGCCGTCAACTAAAATAAAGACCTTTAAATAATCTGCGTCCTCGGCAATGCCGGGGGCGTTTGTCGTTGTAATCCGCAACATATATCATTGACGGGGCGCGCAAGGTTCGGTACGCGAACGCTCTCGCAGCGCAGGCGGGGACCCAATAAAGGACACCCGAAATGGCACGTAAACGCAAAGGCCGCGACATTGCGGGTTGGCTGGTGGTTGACAAACCCGCCGGCATCACCTCCACCATGGTCGTCAACAAGGTGCGCTGGTGCTTTGATGCAAAAAAGGCAGGTCATGCAGGAACGCTTGACCCTGCCGCGACCGGCGTGCTGGCAATCGCTTTGGGTGAGGCCACAAAAACCGTGCCCTTCATCACCGAAGCCCTCAAAGCGTACCGCTTTACCGTGCAGCTTGGTCAGGCCACAAATACCGATGATGCCGAGGGCGAAGTGACGGCAAGCAGCGACCTGCGCCCCGAAGATGCCGCGATAAAAGCGGCATTGGGCGCATTTGTTGGCGATATCATGCAGGTGCCACCAAAATTTTCCGCCGTTAAAATCGATGGAGAACGGGCCTATAAGCTGGCGCGCGACGGCGAAGATGTCGAAATTGCCGCGCGTCCGCTTTGGGTTGAGGAACTGTTGATGATCGACCGGCCCAGCGCCGATCAGGTAACGCTAGAGATGACCTGCGGCAAGGGGGGCTATGTGCGCTCGATTGCGCGTGACCTCGGCACTGCGCTAGGGTGTTATGGGCATGTTGTCACGTTGCGGCGGATGTGGTCGGGACCCTTTGAGGTCGACAGCGGATTAAGTCTCGAGCAGATCGACGCGCTGGCGCGAACCCCTGAACTGGACGCGCATTTACAACCGCTCGAAATCGGTCTGGACGAGCTGCCTAAATTGTCTTGCACAGCAGAGGCCGCCGCCAAGCTGCGCAATGGAAACCCGGCAATGGTCGTGACCTCAAACGCCGAATACGGTGATGAATGCTGGGCGGCACTGGACGGTCGCGCCGTTGCCGTAGGGATCTATAAGGCCGGAGAGTTGCACCCAAACCGGGTTTTTGCCGCTCCTGTTCTCAGCCCTGCGCCCAGCGCCGAGGATCCCTAAGCAGTTGTCATCTCCTGTCAAACAACTATTCAACTACGAAAATATAGGCTTGTTTTATCGCATACGGCACGCCAAAGACGCTCTATGATCACACGTGTGCACCAAAAGTCCGATGCCTATTCCGAAGCGCTTTATTCCGACTGCGAACGCTACCGCTATATGCTGACCCGAACTTGGGACACGCTTGGGCGCAAAGCGCTGTTCATCATGCTCAACCCTTCAACCGCAACCGAACTTCAAAATGATCCGACCGTGGAACGCTGTGAAAGGCGCGCGCGCGCCTTGGGGTTCGGTGCCTTTCGCGTCACCAATGTTTTTGCCTGGCGCGACACAGATCCCCGAAATATGCGGGCGGCACTCGATCCTATCGGGCCTGAAAATGATCACGCGATTGCCCAGTCATGCGTGTGGGCGGATCAAATCATTGCCGCTTGGGGCACCCATGGCACCCATAAAAAACGTGGCGTTGATGTCACAGCTTTGCTGCATGACAGCGGACTGCCAATCTTTCATCTTGGTCTGACCAAGGGCGGGCATCCAAAACATCCCCTTTATATTGCCTATAGCCAGCAGCCAGAAATCTGGTCAATAGCGCAGCTTTGAACGTTTGGATTTCGCAGTTCAAACTGTCAGCCCAACCCATCCAAACATCAGCCGCACGACAGAAATCTGGCCTCTGGCACAGTCAAAAGCAACCTTACCTATACGCTGCCACGGTTAACCATTTTCCGAAGTTTTGATTGTTTTGACGTTCTATGAGTGCATTTTAGAGGCTATGTTACTATTCACAATACAAAGGCGAAGTCGCTCGTATGTTTTGGATGACCACTCTTTTAGGCATGCTTCTGATGGGGGCCATCGAAATTGCCAGTTCGGACCCGGACCCCGAAGATGAGGGCACAGAGCCTGATGAACGGCAAACTGCGGACCTATCCGGTCAGAATCAATTTCACCCCGCGAAAATAGATCCGTCAACCGTGAAACCAGAAGAGTTTAGTCCAGATACCTCTGAAGCGCCTTTGGGCACACCTACAGCTCCGGTGCGAGGCAGTGCGGCAGATGACAGCCTTATCGGCCATGACGGTCCCGACCGTATCAATGGATACGGGGGCAATGATACAATTTCCGGCCGGGGCGGTGATGATGATCTATGGGGGGGAAACGGTCAAGATTTGCTGCGCGGCGGCGCTGGCGATGATACTTTGCACGGCAATGACGGCGATGATAATCTAAGTGGCCAGGCGGGAAATGATTCCATCTTTGGATACCATGACGATGATACGCTGCGCGGCGGCAAAGGTATGGACACGCTGATCGGCGGCATGGGTAATGATTTACTCAACGGCGGCGAGGATGACGACCAACTCTCTGGCGGCATCGGCGACGACACGCTGATCGGTGGTCAAGGCGAGGATGTCTTGTTTGGCGATCTGGGCAATGACAGGATCGACGGCACAGAGCAGCCTGCAACCGACACCACCGGCCCGCAACAGACCGACAACAAATTGTTGGACGAGAGGGATTATCTCAATGGTGGCGATGGCGACGATACGCTGATTGCTGGCGCCAGTGATGTCGTTACACCGGGCCTTGGGCAGGATACAATTATTCTAGATGCGGCCAACGCGGGCAAAACCGCCACCAGTATTATCGCTTTTGACAGCCAACACGACAGTATTTTAATCACTCATGACGATAAGCTGCAAACACCTCATGACGTGCGCCTGCGGCCACATCACAGCGACCCGCGCATGACCGAAATTGTGTTGGATGGGGCTGTTCTCGCGACAATGAACACGGTGACTGGCTTTAAGGCCTCTGACATTGTCTTGGTTACAGGCATACAAACCTGAACGATCAGGTCATAATTAAGACCTCACCTCATTCGACGACTGCAATCCCGAACGCTGCAATCAAAGGCGACGCCTCGTGGCGGATTGAAGGATCGAAATATCCAAGAAGCGGCGCCTAAGCCGTCAATTGGACTATATATTTGGTCTGCGTGGCACAACATTATCAACAACCGCCAAGTTCAACCCTTACGGGTTGCAAGATCGGGCAACGCCACCCACTCTTTAGGCTTTCCTTTTCCGTCAAAACCTCCTATATCCGCGCATCAGCCCAAAATTTGGGCGGATACCTCCACGGGCCTTGCTGGACGTCATCCCGGCCTGCGCCATTTCACATCTCAATTAAATAGGAGACCCCGATGTCGATTACAGCAGAAGAAAAAGCCCGCGTAATGAAAGAGTTTGCAACCAAAGACGGGGACACTGGTTCCCCCGAAGTTCAGGTTGCCATTCTGACGTCGCGGATCACGACTTTAACAGAGCATTTTAAGACCCACAAAAAGGATAATCATTCCCGCCGTGGTTTGCTCAAAATGGTGGCCCTGCGCCGGAAACTTTTGGACTATGTCAAACGCAGCGATGAGCCGCGTTACAAAAGCATAATCCAACGCCTCGGCATTCGCCGCTAACACAAAGGGACGCACCAAGAGTGCGTCCTTTGCATTTCGGGCATCCGCCCGCTCCGCTATCCGCACACTGCAACTCTGGGCCTTGGGATGCAGCAGGATCAACAAAAGGCCACGGGGGCAATGCGGCCCCGAACGCAAATCGGCACATGGGGATACGCCCCGGCAGCCATTATAGGAAACGTGATGTTTAACGTAACGAAAAAATCAATCGAATGGGGTGAAGAAACCCTAACATTAGAGACAGGCAAAGTGGCCCGTCAAGCAGACGGATCGGTGATCGCCACCTTGGGCGAAACCTCGGTGATGGCAAATGTAACCTTTGCCAAAACGCAAAAGCCCGGTCAGGACTTTTTCCCTTTGACTGTGCATTACCAAGAAAAATACTATGCCGCGGGTAAAATTCCCGGTGGCTTTTTCAAGCGCGAAGCCCGGCCTTCTGAAAAAGAAACACTGACTGCTCGTCTGATCGACCGCCCCTTGCGCCCGCTGTTTGTCGACGGCTTCAAAAACGAAGTTCTGGTGATGTGTACCGTCCTCAGCCACGATCTGGTCAATGATCCCGATATCGTAGCGATGATTGCCGCCTCTGCGGCTTTGACATTGTCCGGTGCACCATTTCGGGGCCCGATCGCCGGCTGCCGTGTCGGCTTTGTCGACGGTGAATATATCCTGAACCCAGAAGTTGAAGATATGGATCACCTCCGGACCAAGCCCGATCAGCGCCTAGATCTGGTTGTTGCCGGCACCAAAGACGCTGTGATGATGGTCGAGTCCGAGGCCTATGAGCTGTCCGAAGAAGAAATGCTCGGCGCTGTCACGTTTGCACATGAGCAAATGCAACCGGTGATCGACCTGATCGTGGATATGGCCGAAGACGCTGCAAAAGAGCCGTTTGATTTTCAACCAGCCGATTACTCGGATCTTTATGCCGCCGCAAAATCTGCCGGTGAAACCGAGATGCGCGCCGCTTTTGCGCTGACCGACAAGCAAGAGCGTACCGCGGCAGTCAATGCCGCCCGTGAAACCATCAAAGCCGCCCTTAGCGAAGAGCAATTGGCAGACGCCAATCTTGGGTCGGCGCTGAAAAAACTCGAAGCCGGCATCTTGCGCGGCGACGTGGTCAAAACTGGCAAGCGGATCGACGGTCGTGCGCTGGATACTGTACGTCCTATCGTGTGTGAAACCGGTATGCTGCCGCGGACCCACGGATCGGCGCTGTTCACGCGTGGCGAGACCCAAGGCCTTGTAGTTACCACATTGGGCACCGGCGACGACGAGCAGATCATCGATGCGTTGCACGGCAATTCGCGCTCCAACTTCCTACTGCACTATAATTTTCCTCCCTACTCGGTGGGCGAAGCCGGGCGCGTAGGTCCTCCCGGCCGGCGTGAAGTTGGTCACGGAAAATTGGCGTGGCGTGCACTGCAGGCAGTTCTGCCAGCCGCAACCGATTTTCCATATACTGTGCGGGTTGTTTCCGAGATCACCGAATCCAACGGCTCGTCGTCAATGGCGTCAGTCTGTGGTGGTTCACTGTCGATGATGGACGCGGGTGTGCCACTGAAATCGCCGGTTGCCGGCGTTGCAATGGGTCTAATTCTTGACGACAATGGCGACTATGCAGTTCTGACCGATATCCTTGGTGACGAGGATCACTTGGGCGACATGGACTTTAAAGTGGCGGGTACCGAAGCGGGTATCACTTCGTTGCAGATGGACATCAAGATTGCCGGCATTACTCCGGACATCATGAAAAAAGCTCTGGCCCAAGCCAAAGACGGCCGGATGCATATTCTAAGCGAAATGTCCAAATCACTGACCGAAGCGGCTGATTTCAGCGTCCATGCCCCACGCATCGAGACCATGAACGTGCCCACCGATAAAATTCGCGAAGTGATCGGTTCTGGCGGCAAGGTTATCCGCGAGATTGTTGAAGTCTCTGGTGCGAAAGTCGACATCAACGATGAGGGTGTGATCAAGATTGCCTCGCCCAACGGCGATTCGATCAAGAAAGCCTATGACATGATCTATGCAATCGTAGCCGAACCCGAAGAGGGTCAGGTCTATGACGGTAAGGTTGTCAAAATTGTCGATTTTGGCGCTTTTGTGAATTTCTTCGGCAAGCGCGATGGTTTGGTCCATGTCTCGCAGATCGAAAATCGCCGTTTGAACCACCCTTCTGATGTCCTCAAGGAAGGTCAGGACGTAAAGGTAAAACTGCTGGGATTTGATGATCGCGGCAAAGTGCGCTTGTCAATGAAAGTCGTCAATCAAGAGACCGGCGAAGAAATGACCGCAGACGAGAACGCAGCGGGTTAAACACACCCTGCTGGTAAACAAAACGACAAAGGCTCCAACAGATGTTGGAGCCTTTGTCACGCCAAGCGATCGGATAAAGCCTATTGCGCAGTTTACTGTGGCAGCTTTGCAGTGCGCACATAGGGCAGAACCGCCTCAAACTCTCCAAATTTAGCCTTGGCATCAGCATCACTCACTGCAGACGGAATAATCACGTCTTCGCCCACGGTCCAATTTGCAGGCAAGGCCACAGAATGCTCGGCTACTGCCTGCAGCGCATCCAAAGCCCGCAGGACCTCGGCCCAGTTTCGCCCCACAGAAGCCGGATAGAACAAAGACAGCTTCAATTTCTTGTCCGGCCCAATGATAAACAAAGACCGGACCGCCCTAGCGGTGTCCAAAAGGCCACCATCTGCAGTATAGGCCTCGGCAGGTAGCATCTCAAAAGTACTGGAAACTGCGGCATCATTGTCAGCAATAATCGGAAACTCTGCCGATCGGCAAGCCAAGGTCTCAATGTCTTTCTTCCAGTCAGCGTGTTTTGAAACACCATCCGCCGAAACGCCAATCATCTTGGTATTGCGCGCTGCCCATTCATCACTCAGTTGCGTCACGGCGCTCAACTCGGTGGTGCAAACACCGGTAAAATCTTTGGGATGCGAAAACATAATAGCCCAACCATCGCCAATCCAGTCGTGAAATCCGATTTCACCCTGATCAGTTTCAGCCGTAAAATCGGGAACGAGTTCATTAAGACGAATAGACATTAGCACCCCTATACTTTTCTGTTGCGACCCGAATACAGCAATTTGCAGGTTTTGCCACGCTCGGCTTGCAATATTCCAAAACTGCTGACACTGTCAGGCGACTGTTGGACCTTACTCGCAGACCAAGCCGTTTGAATTTGGAGATAACTATGCTTGAAAAACGATCATTTTATATAAACGGATCCTGGGTCGCTCCACTTGAGGGGCGCGACCATCCAGTTATCAACCCATCTACTGAACAGGCAGATGCCGTTATTTCGCTGGGTGGACAACAAGACACCGATGCAGCTGTCGCAGCCGCCCGCGCCGCCTTTCCAACTTGGATGAACACGCCAGCCGCGGCCCGTATTGAACTGGTGGAAAAATTACTGGAGCAATATAATCAGCGCCGTGCCGCACTGGCCGAAGCCGTGAGCCTCGAAATGGGGGCCCCGATTGATATGGCGCATAACGAACAGATTGCCGCCGGAGCCTCGCATATCACAAACTTCCTCAAGGCCGCCAAGACCTTCCAGTTTGACCGGCCACTGGGCGATCATGCCCCCGAAGCCCGCGTACTTTATGAACCTGTCGGGGTCTGCGCGCTCATTACGCCGTGGAACTGGCCAATGAACCAGGTTAGCCTAAAAGTGGCCGCTGCCGCGATTGCCGGCTGCACTATGGTGCTAAAGCCATCTGAGGAATCGCCACTCAACGCGATGATCTTTGCCGAAGCCGTAGATGCTGCGGGATTTCCCCCGGGTGTGTTTAATCTGATCAATGGCGATGGCGCCGGAGTTGGCACGCAACTGTCCGTCCATCCTGACGTGGATATGGTGTCGTTCACCGGCTCGACCCGCGCCGGCACATTGATTACCAAAGCCGCCGCCGACAGCCTGAAACGCGTCACCCTAGAACTGGGTGGTAAAGGCGCCAATATTATCTTTAACGATGCTGACGCCAAAGCGGTAAAACGCGGTGTGCTGCATTGCATGAACAACACCGGGCAATCGTGCAACGCCCCAACACGGATGCTGGTCCAGCGCGAAGCTTATGATCAAGCAGTTGCCACCGCGACAGAAGTCGCCGGCATTGTCGAGGTGGGCCCAGCCCATGAAAGCGGCCAACACATTGGCCCCGTCGTCAACGAAGTACAATTCAACAAGATCCAAGCCCTGATCCAAAAAGGCATAGATGAAGGCGCACGCCTTGTGGCTGGCGGTACCGGGCGCCCGGATGGCATGGAGAAAGGGTTTTATGTACAGCCGACAATCTTTGCCGATGTCACCAACCAAATGACAATTTCACGCGAAGAAATCTTTGGGCCAGTGTTATCAATTCTTCCCTTCGATACCGAAGAAGAGGCCATCGAAATGGCCAATGACACGGTCTATGGACTGACCAATTATATCCAGACACAGGATCGTGAAAAAGGCAAACGCGTGGCACGACAACTTCGGTCGGGTATGGTGGAAATGAACGGTCAAAGCCGTGGCGCAGGCGCCCCCTTTGGCGGAATGAAACAATCAGGCAACGGGCGCGAAGGCGGTGTCTGGGGTCTTGAGGATTTTCTGGAAGTCAAATCTGTTTCAGGCTGGGCCGGCTAAGACGCCAAGATCGCAGACCACACCGATAAAAATGCGCCTTGCAACAAAATGCGGGCCTTACCGACTCGATCGGTGAGGCCCAAGTATATCACTTATCCCAATATCAGCGGCATGTGACGGTTTACGTCTTTATAAAGCAGATAGCGAAACGGCCCCGGTCCACCAGCATAGCACCCTTGTGGACAAAACGCCCGCAACCACATAAAATCTCCAGCCTCCACTTCGACCCACTCCTGATTGAGGCGGTAGACGCCCTTGCCTTCCAGCACATACAGACCGTGTTCCATCACATGAGTTTCTGTAAACGGGATCACCGCACCAGGTTGCAGGGTGACGATGGTGACGTGCATATCATGGCGCAGATCACTCAATTCAACAAAGCGCGTGGTCGCCCAAGCCCCATCTGTTTCGGGCATTGGGCTGGACGCAATATCTTTTTCGTTGGTCACGAAAGCCTCAGGACTGTCGAGACCCACCACCGCCTGATAGGCTTTGCGT
>Ga0114998_10000649_pt1 | contig 25690 bp, 16 predicted proteins | sample ArcticOcean_MG_C_5_FD_87044 | JGI IMG/M metagenome (GOLD analysis project Ga0114998, IMG submission 87044) | Marine microbial communities from western Arctic Ocean - ArcticOcean_MG_CB4_138 | ecosystem: Environmental > Aquatic > Marine > Oceanic | place: Arctic Ocean: Canada Basin | collected... | reverse complement strand
TCACTTTTAAAAATGTTTACGTAAGGCTACACGGCGCGCGCTCGTCCTCGCCGATGAGCACGAAGACGAAGAACGCGAGTTAAGTACTACTACTACTACTGCGCACGCGCACGTGCGGATCCGTTTTCGATCGCACGATTGTTTTTCTGTGCGGCGTTTTCACTTTTAGTACGTACAAGAGACATAAAAGTGTACCAAATCCCCTACTTTTCCATTTCCCGCAGCAGCAGCAGCAGAGGAACAAAGATCGGATATAAAGAACTTTAGTGCTCTTATTGAGCAGGATTACGTAAAGAACAAATACGCATAAACATACGCACACACACATAAAAGCAAAGCGACGAATGCTGAGCATCGGTAGTGCGCAGAACAGGCTCGGTTCGTTCGCGAAAACGAATTCGTTCGTGAACTCTCTGAAGCGAATTGATTCGGTCAAGACAATATCTTCGTCTGCAACTGATGCGCGGTCAACATCTTCTGTGGTGGAAATACGTACGTTCAATCGCGTCGGAAGTGATGGAAATACGTTGAACGCGAAGAATATCGATGACGCGAATGATCGAGCGCGACTGCGACTGCGACGACGAGAACTTATGAAGGACACGAAAAAAAGAAATCGGGAGAGTAAAGTACTCGTGAAGGCGTTAGGCGATGACGTGAATGATATGAACATCAAGGCTGCGGAGACTAACGTCAGCGAAACGAAGTTAGGAGGGGACGTGAGACAACTTCTGGGATTTAAGGGCGCGAACGCGGAGAACGTGCCGCAATGGAAAATACACGTACAATTAACGAAACCTGGGACGTGGGTGCCATTGATATGGGGCGTCATGTGCGGCGCAGCGGCTTCGGGGCATTACGAATGGAACTTGGATAACGTCGGAAAAGCCGTTTTGTGCATGATCATGTCCGGGCCGTTTTTGACCGGGTATACGCAAACCATTAACGATTGGTACGATCGCGAGATTGATGCTATTAATGAGCCGTATAGACCGATTCCGAGTGGGGCGATTTCGGAGACCGCTGTGAAGATTCAAATTGCCGTTTTGTTACTAGGCGGGTTAGCGTGCGGATGGGAGCTCGATCAGTTATGCGAACACGATTTCCCGGTGATTTTTTTACTCACCGTGTTTGGGAGTTTGGTGTCGTATATTTATTCCGCGCCGCCGTTGAAATTGAAGGCCGAGGGATGGAAAGGATGCTATGCATTAGGAAGTTCGTATATCGCGTTACCATGGTGGGCAGGTATAGCCACGTTTGGTAAGTTAACTCCAGACGTGATGTTGTTGACCGTTTTATACTCAATCGCCGGTTTAGGTATTGCAATCGTGAACGATTTCAAATCAATCGAGGGTGACAGAAAGTTAGGTTTACAAAGTTTACCGGTCGCTTTTGGCGTGGAGAAAGCGAAGTGGATTACTGTCGGGACAATCGATGCAACGCAATTGTTCGTCGCGTTTTATTTACGAGCGATTGGCGAGGATTTTTATTCAAACGTTTTGTTTTGTTTAATCGCGCCTCAGATTTTCGCGCAATTCAAATTCTTCTTGCCAGACCCGATTAAGAACGATGTGAAATATCAAGCCGCTGCACAGCCATTTTTGGTATTCGGTTTATTAGCAACTGGTTTAGCGTGGGGACATCACGTCAACGCGCTCGGAGCTTAAAACTTATTAATATTATTTCTAAATATATACATTACATACAGGTGATGGATGATAAATACAACATTTACAAAAACTCTTTTTTGATGTTTGCTGTGATTACGCCAGTAGTTGTGAATCATCCTTCGAGCATATCAGAAACAGGTGCTCCTGGCGTAATCACGTTGGAAATACTTTTGCATACGTTTGCTTACTTATTCCGACTCTTCTCTTTCTTGTTGGTGGTTTGAAAAAAGATCGAACGGAACAGAAAACCGGAAACGAATGATGCGCCGAGCCTTACGTAATTCGCCTTCTTGTCGAGACCGATGTTATCGCCCAAAACGTACTCCCAGAATGTCTTCTTCGCCGCCCTCGGCGTCTTATGCGAAGGATCGTGCACTAAACGCAAGTACTTTTTCTTACTCGGAACTTCGATTACATCAAACTTTCCTAAAACGACTTGCGCGACTTCATCTGGCGTACTCGGCGTCACCATGACTTTCTCGCCTCTCTCCCAATCCGCCGGCGTCGCTACTGGATACTCGTCCGTCAATTGCAACGAATCGATTACTCTTAATATTTCGTAAAAGTTCCTCCCAGTCGACGCGGGGTACAAAATCGTCGCCCTGAGAACTTTATCGCAATCGATCACGAACACCGCCCTACACGTCGTCGGCATCCCTTTCTCGTCCTTCTCGTGCGGATCTAACATCCCGAATTTCACCGCTAAAGCTCGTTCTTCGTCCGCTAAAATTGGATAGGAAACGCCCGAGGACCCTTTCCCGCAATACCCGCTCTCGTTAATGTCCTCGATCCATCGTCTGTGTGCAGCAGATGAATCGCACGAAAGAGCTAAAACCTTACAGTTTCTCTTCTCGAACTTATGTAACATCCTCTGCAAGGTCCCTAACTCTGTCGAACAGACGGGCGTAAAATCGTTCGGATGAGAGCATAGGATCGCCCACGCTCGATCGCCTACGTAGTCATAGAACGATAGTTTCCCTTGCGAGGAGTCGGAAGTGAAATCCTGGATTTTATCGCCCAAGTTCAAAGGCATCGATTACTTATTATTATTATTCTATTCTTTTTATTATTATTATTATTTTATGAAAGCGCTCGCTGATGTGAGTTTTTAAAGTCTGTCGTGCGAAATTCGAAAATTCGAAATTTCGAAAGAAAACAAAAAAATGGGGCAAAACAGAGAGAGGAAGGAAAAACGCGGAAGCTTCCGCGGTCGCGCGAAGAAGGAACGCAGACTTTAAGCAAACGGCTGCATTATTATTATTATTATTATTATATTTATTATGGATCATTGCTTACTTACTATTACTCTTCGTCGTCGTCGTATTATTATTACCAGTATTATTATCTGTATCTTTTTCTTCGACGTATTCGAGCTCTTCGGCGGCTTCGGCGCGTAACATTTCCAAGGAAAGCTTTTTCAAATCATCGACTTTGACCGAACCGTTTTCGTCCGATAAATCTTTCAATAACTCTCTCAACTCGGCCTCGGCGTCTTCGCCGACTTCGGTGGTTTTACAAACGTTTGTTACGTTTAATAACTCTTCCAAGCTAATGATACCATCGTTATCGGCATCGAGAAGTTTGAATTTTTCGCCGATTGCGTTTTCGGCAGCCGAGAGCTCGGCTTCGACTTTTCTAAGCATTTCGTCGACTCGTTTGGAAACGTCGTCCGCGATTGTGTTCGTCAAAGATGCCTCTTCTTTTACGTGCTGATCTTCTCCCTCTTCTCCCTGCGAAGACGATGTTGATCTTTGTGACGACGAACTATCATTATCAAGTGGATCTTCGTCATAAAACGGGTCTCCTCCTCCGCCCCCTTCTCGCAAAGCTTTCAATTCGACCAATTCATCTTTTCTGTCCGTATACGCATCCAACTTTTGCTCGACGAGCTCTGTGAGCATTCGTCGCTCGTCACTAACGCCAGATGTATCCAAAACCATCGCCAGCAGGCGCGAAAGTTGCGCGCGGCGTCTAGATTTGCGCGTCTGCATTTCAAAGTCGGTTTCTTCATCCGAAATATACTCAACCTTTGACGATTTCTTTTGTTGGGACGCTTCTTTCGCGGCTTCTTCCTCGAACTTATCGGCTGCAGAAGAGGTTGGTGTTTTAGACGTAATTTTCGTCGGCGCATCGTCAGCAGCAGTTGTTGTTGTTGGCTTTCCAGAAATGACTGTTTTATTCATAACTGGGAGAGTTTGTTTTTCTTCAACACCTTTCGAATCTCCTTCGACTCCAGAGGCGGCAAGCTTTGGAGATAACGATTCGGATGTCTTCTCCGTAACCATTTCTTTCATGGCGACATCATCGGTTTTAGCCGATCCTTCAAACGTTGATGATGATAAAGATGCCGCAGCAGCAATAGTGGAAGATTTCCGAATAGTCGACCAAAATCGTTCCGCGAACTGTGGTCCTTTCAAATACTTCTCCATCGCCACCTGTTGAGAAACCAATTCTTCTCTCTTTTCTTCTTCGGCTTCCCACTCAACTAAAGCATCTCTTCCTCGAACGTTCGCCCAGAATCGTTCCGAAAATTGAGGGCCGTTCAAATACATTCGCATTTTTTCTTTCAAGTACGCATCCGCTTTTAAGCGTTTCTCTCTCGCTTCGGAATCTTTCGCCTCTTGTTTGATTGTCTCTTCTTCGCGCATGAGATACTCCAACTTCTTCTTATACTCCTCGCTCGAAGACTCGTGCGCCAAAGCGGTTTCGACAGAAACTTGCGTGACAACTTCTTCTGGTAAAGATGCCAAAGTATCCGTAATATCTTTCAAAGTTGCCGTTTGCGTATCTTCGTCCTTCGCGTGCGTAATCAGAAACGCTCGCGATAAAATCAATAAAGACGACGGTAAGTTGTTCTGCAAAGAAAGCTCAAGCCAATCATTCAGTTGACGCTCCAACTCTTTTCGGTCTTCCTCCCATCGCATACCTCTCGTACGAGCGGCAGATTTCAATTCTTCGTCCGATAGCCCAGAAACGCCTTCGAGCTGAATCAACCTATCGTCTTGCTTAATCTCTCGCAACTTATTCCTCAATTGATTTCGCAAATAAGTATCTGTACCGTACGGTGAAATCCCAACAAACTTACACATGTTTACTAATTGCGTGCGATTAATATTATCGAGCGTAAAATCGTCGTTGAACAATTTAGCAAATTTAATGATTTGCTCGTTCGTCACGGACTGCCCTGATCTCACAGCATTCATAAACTCATAAAGCGCGTCCGCTTTCTCTCTCTTCACCCCAGAACTCGAATGCTTCAATCCTTTCGCCATGACCTTCACTGTGTCTTGTAAAAACCTCGCGACCTCAATTTTCGCCTTTAACTTTCTTTTCATTTCTTCCTCGTATTTCAACTCATCCCTAAACGTACTCGGTAACATATTCGGAAATAACTTCAAAGCGACTGGTAAAAAGATCTCCATAAACGGCACTAGAACAAAAACGGCAAAAGGGACCAATCTAAACACATCAGCCGTCGTTCTCGTGAGCTGTCTCCTCTCGCGCCTTGTTAACTCCTTACCACCCATTAACTTGAACCCAAGCCTCGACGCAATCTTCACCTCTACCCATAGCAATTTCGCACCGCTCCAATAATGCAATAACTCGTGCTTCGCGTGTTTCCAAGCCGAACTTAAACTCACGCGCCACTCCTGCGGCGTCTGTCTCATCATCACCACAGAATACGGCCCCCAACTCACGACGTACTTACTCATACTCTTCACTGAAGCCATGATCCTTTTTGCATAATTCACGTGTTGCTCTCTGCGCATCTTCTCGATTTCCATTCGCGCGAGCTTCAACGCGTTCGAGTCCACTTTCGGTTTCTGTTCAGTATCCTTAGTCATCGTCGTCGTCGTAGCAGTAGAAGAGGAAGCAGAAGTGTTCTTCGCTGCCACGGTAGCACTATCAGTCGAGCCACTCCTTTTCTCATTATCATCTGCAGAAGAATAAGAAGACGCAGAGAACGAACGCGCTCGCCAAAGACTCCCATTACAGGCAAATCCTTTATTAGTGTTATTAGTACTACTACGAATATTAAATCTATTATTTCTTAATCTCACATCTCCATCGAACACTGTTTCCTCACCAATATTCTCTGTGCAACAAAAACGACACCCATCATCAGCGAGTTCGTTATCGATGCGCAGTTCGGACGAAGAAGAGGAATAAGAACGCGGAAATGATGAGTTTGTTTTCGATTGCTTTGAATGTGATTTTGAAGATGATGCGTTCCTAATGAACTTCCTCCAGAACGATTCGTTGATATCGACGTAAACGAGCGCTGATTCGCTCGTACTCGACAGTACTGATACGTTGGACGAGGGCTTAAAGTTCAGTGCGAATTTGCGTAAGCGCGATGATGATTTCTGCATAATTGTTATTGTAAGTATTGGAAAGTGCCTTTACTGTTTTGTGTTGTGCTTTATGAGCACATTATTTATGATGCTGAGAAAAGATTTCAGCGAAGGACGGCTTTAGCGACGCACTGCTTCTGCGCCTCGGATAAACAATCTGCGAAATGCTCTAGAGAACCGGACTTTGCTAAACTCTTGAACCCTTGCTCGAGGAACTGCGTGAGATCGATTTCATCGATCGGGTCGTCTTTATCGTCGTCGTCTTCGTCTGCGAAGAAGTCTTGGTCGAGTAAGCCTTTGAGCATGATTTTTTCGAAAATATCGCCGGACCATCCTGCTCGTTCTTCATCTTCGTTATCTTCGTTTTCGTCGTCATCGTCGAGACTTACATCGTCGTCGTCGCCGTCGATGTCTTCTTCCCATTCGCCTTCTTCGAGCTCAGTCGCTTCGGCTAATGAATCGGCCAATAAGCTTACGATCTTTGAAGGCGCGGAGACTTGCGTGAATTGAACCGGGCCGGTTTGCTTCGAGCGCGAACGCGTACGGATCGTTCCTGCAGGTAAATCTAATTCTATTGGAGATCCTTTGAGGATGATGCTGCCATTTATGAGATTTGGATGTTGCGTGGCCAAGATTAATCCGAGCGCAGTCGTCGTTAACTTCACGTCAAAGCGTCCGTGCACGTCTGATTGGCCTTCGCTCCATTTCTTCAAAACAAACTCGAGCTGCGTTTTGCTCTGTTCGTTTTCAGCGTTCGGAACAAGTTCTCGCGAAGCGAGTAATGATACTAATGCATTCGCGTCGACGTGCGCGAGCCTAGCAAATATACATAGTAATGCCGAAATAAGCATCGGTCTCGTCGAAGTTTGCAAACGAGCGCATACGGCGTCGCAAATTTCAGGAATCATTGGACCAACGATAGATGGTAATCTTCGAATCATTTGACCAAGTAATGGCGCAACGAATAGAGAAGCACCTTCTTCGCAGTTTGGATTTAATGAAGTCGCACAGGCGTCTAAATAAGCTCGAGAAACAGCGTTCGGGTCACTTCCCCAGGATAAAATCCCTTCGCCTTTAGCCGCGCGAAGAAACGCCTTCATCGCATCTAGCGCGTTTTGAACAATTCCAACGTCATCAGAGGTTTTCGCCAAAAGTGAGAGATTCACAAACGTTGCCGCAAACACATTACGAGCGACAATTTCATCTACGCATGGTTTCAACAAGCACGCTAATATATCGAGAGATGCTTCGACGAGCATTTCAGGTTGCTCGTTCGGAGTCGAGAATACTTTTGCTAGTTCTGGGACTACCAACTGCGTCAACTCTGCGTTGCATTTCGGCTGATTTGCCAACGCTTGAATGACATCACGCGCAGTCGCACCAATTAAAGGGTCGCGAACGTTTTCTGCCCATATGCGAATAATTGCAGGAGCTAAAAGAGAAAGCCATCGTAACGCCGCGTCGCCGTCCGCTCGAACAACCTCCAACAACGCTTCCAGAATGAGAACTAAAGCATCCTCCGTGGCATCGGTTAAGAGTTGTCCAAGACCTTGGTAGACGTCGCCTAAACGAGAGAGTAATTTTTGAACTTTCATTTCGTCCTCTTCGGATAATGATGCTTGATTTTTATCGCCATTCTTCTTCTTTGCCTTTGTGTTGTTCTTTTGGTGCTCGGTTTTAACCATTGGCACGAACGCGATAAGCGAACGGCAGGCGCCAATTTTCACAGGGAACTGTGCGTTTGGATCGTTTAACGCGTTCACGCTCGCATCTAAGATTGCATTTGCACCATTTGCTGAAGAGGCGGCTGCTAATCTACTCGCGGCCCATAAAGCGCGTCCTTTTAAGAACGCATTCGTGTTTGAAAACGTAGGCGCGCCGGGGTTCAATTCGCTTCGGATGATTTCATTCAGGAAAGCGTCGCAATCGAATGGTGCGGACATGTTCTTTTGCTTAAAATCATGCGCGTGTTCCAATAACTGTTCGGACAATCCACCGACGGCAAATAAAGCCGCTTCGCGAGCTCTCCACCAATTTTCATCGTTGGCGTTTTGCTGCGCAAAAGATTTTTCAAATTGTTCCGCAACAACTTCAGCGAGCGCTGCAAAAAACGTCTTTGGGAACTTTCCACTTAAACTATCCAAAAATACCTCCGTCGTAGCTCGAACGGACTGATAATCATCCTCTTCGTCGGCAACGAATTGGTTTACATCCTCTTCCCATGTTTCCAATTGTTCATCCGTGGTTAACGAAGCCGCGACGGCCATGGACGTGATCGCTCTCAATCTCGGCTCGACGCAACTTTTCGCAATTTTGGAATTCTCAATCATCGTCATCGTTAACTCCATGCATTGCGCGACAATCGCCGAATTCGATACTACGTTCCCTTCATCGTCCTCACACCCTTCTAACGTTTCCGATTCTGTTCCTCTACATGAAACGTACCTATTCGTCGCGCGTTCAAAAACATGAAAAAATCGCTCCACGCATCCTGCAAAAACGTGTTCCTGCACGGCGTTCCCTTGAGTCACGTCTTTCCCAAAAAACTGCATAGTCATTTGCATTGCTTTCAACGTCGACATAGTGAGCATGCATCCAACTCTCGTTTCTCCAACATCTGCTTTGAACTCAAAAATGCTCCCATAACTCTTAAAACACGTTTCTAAAAACGGCCTCGCCGCTTCTTTAATCCCTACTCTCGCTCGTTCGTCCCCAATCATCCCTAGAGTCCCGAAACACTCTCTCATAACATCAAACGCTCTACATTTCACTAACAACATATCATCAGAACTAATTCCAGTATTGACGTTCACATCTGACGCGCTCAATAATCCGACGAGTTCTGGAAACAGCTCTGGCACAAACATCGGCGCCTGTCTTTCGTCCAACTCGCTCGCTAACATCGCCAAACATCGTAAGGCACCATTCACGAAATTGACGTCTGTCTTCGCCCTTATTGGCTCAATTAACTCGCTCAACAAATCCTGCCACTCCTCGGGCCAATCATGTACGGCAATCTTCCCGACGACAACCGCGGCCGCGGTCCTAATCTTCGAATCGAACGATTCCAACCCGCGCACGCAAACTCTCCTGATCTCCTTCTTCTCCTCGTGCGAAGTCTCTCGACCGAGGAAATCGCTTTCACCAGCCTGCCATCGTTCCTTCACGTACTTCTTCAACAACAGCGCACATAAATGTCTCACTTCGACTGCGACTACTGCGACTCCATCACAACCACGATTACGCGATTCAGTGCCACTACCGCCATCGAACGCTAAACAGGCTAAGGATAACCCGAACGCGTACTCGCATCCTCTCAATTGTACCTCTCGCTCCGCTTGCTCGCGCACTTCTTCGTCTTTCGAGAGCAACTGTTTACAGAGCGCTATTAATTCGAGCGAGGAATGTTCCAATCCTTCGAATTCCTTGTTCGTCTGCATCCTTCTCAATCGCTCGCGCTGAGGCGATTAAGAACTGAGAAAGAAAGAAGGAAAGAAAAGAATCGCGCGATTTTCCTATCACGCGCTCGAAGACGAAGCGAAGAAGAATTCTGAAGAGTAAACGCAAAAGCAGAAGCAAAAGAAGTGAGGAAGTGTGTTGAGGAAGAATTTCAAAATCAAAAAGTCAGCAGCAAGTAAAACAAATAACAAAAAGTTTCACTATAAAATCCACTTCAATTAACAACTAACCGTTCAATAGAAAACGATTAATTCGCTGCTATACTGGAAAACAGTAAAAGCAGTGACGAGCATCAGTAACGATCGACGGTGAAATTGAACCACGCGGTCGAAAGACGACGCGAAGAAGAATTCTGAAGAGTAAACGCAAAAGAAGACGGAAGTGTGTTGAGGAAGAATTTCAAAATCAAAAAGTCATCAGCAAGTAGTAAACACAAAGTTTCACTATAAAATCCACTTCAATTAACAACTAACCGTTCAATAGAAAACGATTAATGCGCTGCTATACTGGAAAACAGTAAAACGAGCATCAGTAACGATAAGGAGTAACTAGTAGCATAGGCAAAAAGTTTCACTCGCGCATAGAAAATCCACTTATTCAACGAACTGTTCATAGAAAACGATTAATTCGCTGCTATACTGGAAAACAGTAAGAGCAGTAACGAGCAGTAATGATCGACGAACAAAAAGAGCGAGCGAAAGAGGAAGATGCAGATGCGATCATCGTGACGTTAGCGACCGCATTCGTTGAATCGACGATTACGAACTTGCTCGATGCGCACGACCTCGCGAGGTTCAAGGCTTTAGTGCGCAGCGAGTTCTTCGATGAACTGAAAAGGTTTCTTCAAGCGCAGATAGGGGGAACGACGCGCGATGAAAAAGATGATACAGGCGATGGTCTGTTCATGGACAGAGTCATGATCGAGGCCACGGACAGGGCGTGCGAGAGCGTGTTTGGGGCACGTTCCTCGAATTCGATAGGGCCTGGCATTGGCCGTGATTACGTGAAAGCGTTGGTTGAAGATTTTGAGGAAAACGCGAGGAAAATACGCAAAGAGGCGATTAGGAACGAACAGAACGTTTTGCGAGCGCGCGCGATGGAAGCTAAAGCAGAACAGGAGAAGATCGAGAAGCGCTTGAGAAGGAAAATGAATAAACGTATGAATGATGATGTAGAATGTCCGCGATTGAAAGAACCGAGTAGGGCAGAAGTTTGCGCGTTCGTGAGACGTATGGCAAAAGAAAGCGGAGTGAGGGAAGATGGGAAGATTAATGAGGGCGAGTTTCGACCGACGTTTGCGAAGATTATGCAGAACGTGAAAAAAGTGAGCAAAGAGTTACTCGAGAGCGTTGGAGCTGAGTATGCGATGTTGCATTTAGGTGGTACGAAGTATCGCGCGAAGAAATTTGAAATACCTATTATTACAACTATCGAAGAAGAAGAAGAAGAAAATGTAACCGCCGTAGCAACTATAGAAAAAGAAAAAGAAGAAGAAGAAGAAAGCCTTAAGAGGAAAGTAGATGATAATGTCGATAGGATATTTAAAGAGGAAGAGCTCGCGGCGGCAAAGAAACGTAAAGAAATAAAAAATGAAATCTGCGATAACATGAAAAACGAACAAGGTACAAATGCCACTTTGATAAAGCACGAGTTTTGGGAAGGTCGCTTACGTAGTAACCGCGAAATAGCTAATACTAACGTTAACGATTTTGAATACATCAAATATATCGATGTCATCCCTGCTTTTAAAGCGACATATGGTCAAAACGGTGCTGGAGTAATAATTGACGCAAAAGATACTGGCAGATTAGGCGAGCGCGTTTGCTTCAACGTACTTTTACAAAAATATAGAAACACAAAAATCTCCGTACATTGGGTAAACGAACGCGAAGAATCAAACGCATTTTATGATATCATGCTCTCAAACGGAGAGAGCGGTGAAAGGACGTTCATTGAAGTCAAGGCAACGAGATTTCGTGATAAGAACGCGTTTGAGATTTCACCTTGGGAATGGGATTTTGCAACCAAGCCGGGCGTGAACTATGAAATCTGGAGAGTTTTTGGCATCGGCGATGGACGAGATGTTGATATAGTAGTCGTCAAGGATCCGGCGAGATTGATACGAGAGAAGAAAATTGCACAAGCGTTGGTCATTTAATTTAAAAAATTAAGTTTTAAAAAAATTAAGTTGTTTTACTATCATTATCAGCTCTGAATTCGCGAACCGTTACGTCGAGCTTTTCTAGAAGCTCTGGTAACACAAATGCGTCTTTCACGTCAAAGTCGCCAATTTTTTCTCTTCGTAATTTCACTAAATGTCCAACAGTGCCCATCTTTTCACAAAAATCCTCGGCGATTGTTCTTACGTACGTACCTTTGGAACAAGTTATTTCAAAATCGATCAAGTTATTTTTTTCGTTATTTTCGTCGTTGCCGTCCCCTACCAATCTTCTCTTCACAGAAAAGTTATCGATGTGCACTCTTCTCGATGCTCTTTCTATAGTTTCACCATCCCGCGCAATTTCATAGAGCTTACGCCCATTCACAGAAAGAGCTGAATACATTGGTGGAATTTGATCTATATCGCCCACGAGACTTCTCCTCGCCTCTTCGATCATTTCATCGTTTACAAAATCAAACGCTTTCGTTTCTATAACCTCGTTATCCGCATCTCCACTCGATGTTTTCTCGCCTAACTTTATTGTTCCACTATATTTCTTATCTTTCGCTTGATACATATCGGCTAACTTTGTCGCTTTCCCGCATACGATAATCAACAAACCGGTCGCCATCGGATCGAGCGTACCGCAATGCCCAACTTTCTTAACCCCTAATTTCCTCGTATACGACCGAACCTTCGCGACGACATCGAACGAAGTCCACGTTTTCGGTTTATCTATCAAAATCACGACCCCTGGTCCTTGTTCTTGCGGAAAATTGCTCCCGCGCCAATCCAATACGCTCGGCATCGCGTCGTTCTTTCTCACCTCTTTCTCTTTAACCGCTTTTTGCACGAGTGAGGAACATCTCAAGCTTGGTCTTCTCTGCCCTGCTCTGCGATTGAGAAAATTAAACTTTGCGTAAGTCCTACCGTGCCCTACACTTTTCAAAACGGCGAACATGTGTTCTCTCCCCTCTTCTTCTTCTTCTTCTTCTTCTTCTTTTAAAACCTCTGTTGATTAAAATATCGATCGTTTCTCTCGTTTCCTTTCCTGAACGATCTTCTCCAGTTCCAATTTCCTGCACAGTTTATAGTCCTCGAAAAATTGTTTACAATTAATTCGCTCGTTCAAGTGCGTAATAGAACACTTCAAAGAACGAGCTCGCAGAGTTTCGCAAGGGTCTTCGGCAGGTTTTTGGGTTATGTTTTTCGTTTGTGGTGTCGATCTCTGAGCGCTCATGTGATTTATGCAGATTATTTATTATAGTGAGTAGATTTGATCACCTAAAACGATTTAGGGTACAAGCGCTCATAACGCTAATGATTGACAATGGATCACTCGGCTTAGTACCAATACCAATTTCCTAGAAGGAGTAACCAGAACGAGAAGAATACGAACGATATCACTATGATGTAATGATAAGTGTTTATCGATCTGCGCGAACCGGCGAGAGAGGCGTCGCCGTCTTCGGCGTATTGAACGAGAACGACCTGGCCTTGGCGAGGAGGTCGTTCGCGCTCTCGCGCGTTCGTTGGCCAAAACCAATATCTAGGATCTCTGTAGAATTCTCGGTGATATCGTCGCGTTTGGGCTGGTTCATCTTCTTGTTGTTCTTGTTGTTGTTGTTCTTGTTGTTGTTGTTCAACGTCGCTCGTTTGCGTCGCTTCGTCAATCATATCTTGGTTTCACTGACTTTCACTGACTTTCTTTCACGCACTGAAAGTTACTATTAAGAACGCGAACAAGGCGCAGAAGAACAGGCTCGCCAAACTGCACAACAGAAATCCACAGCAACACGCCTGCGTTCGATCTCGAGTATCTAAGTTATCTAAGTTATCTCTCACTTCTGCGATATTCGCTTCGAAGCGCGCAGGGCCTCTACCGAAACCGATATTAAGTCTTCGACTTTTTCTTTCGATATCGTCCAACCGATCGCGCGATGGGCGATGTAGGTTTATGTTACTATACAACGTCGCTCGTTCAATGTCGTACAATTCTTGTCGTTCTTCTTCTTCCTTCCTTTCGCTCGTTCGTGTGAGTTCGAGTTCTTCGGCGACGGACATTAATCGGACTTTTTCCGCTTTGTGTTTTTGTGTGTTTTTGATTGTGCGACGAAAATGCGAGTATTTTTTCCTCGCTTTATAAAAAAAATACATATTTCATATTCGCGAGCGTCTATTACTAGTAGTAGTTTTACGTTCTAATCTGTTATATTCGTTCACTTTCTTGATGATCGGTGGGAGTATCTGTTTATGATGAAAAGATTTGTTTCGTCGTGAGCGTATGAATAATTATCAAGGAGTAAAGAAAATCTCGCGCGAATGAATGTTTCTATGCATATTCGTAAACTGGCATCGGTGTGAGCTTCGATGTCTCCATCGAAGTCTTCCAGATGGTTTCCTCAATTAAAGTTCGGATGTCCCTATCTGAGTTGATCGTCACGCGCCATATGATTGAAAATATGTGTGTGTGTGTGTGTGTGTGTGTGTGTGTGAATGATCTAAAACGTACCTTTCAATGTGATCGCTTCCTCTTCCTCTTGCGCTTGAATAGCTTCTAATATCTCTCGCTTCTTCTGTCTTTCGATTTGTTTCTCACTCATAATGCGAAGAGGATATGTTCGTCCTTCTTTTTCTCTCACTTCACGCGCTCTCGCGCGTACTTTTTCGACCCATTCAGATAATTCATCGAGGTCCGCGTATTTTTTTCTGTTATCGTTAAGATCGTCTCTTAAATCGTGAAACTCGTGTAACCAATGGCCGATTATGCCGTGTAAATGACCGTACACAATTTTCGGTGCCGTTGGATGTTCTCGACAAATATCAATATATTCCAAGAATACTTGGAACGAATGATCGTTTTCCAAAGGATACGGCGGTTGCCCAGGCGATGGTTCTGGCCCAAATCGAGGATTGGAGAACAAAGTCGGATTACCTAAAAGCGGCTCCGCCGAGAGATATCCGTCGACTCCGGTATAGTCGAGACATTCTTGAAGTTCTTCGTAAGTTCGAACGCCTCCGTTTGCAAACACGGGCACTGTTAAAGCTTCTTTAATAGCTTTTATGAAATCCCTGTTAAATGTTAAGAAAAGCGTTCATGTGTGAGCGCGAGCGCAAGCGCTTTTTTAAAAACTAAAATCCCCACTTCATCGCTTTTCGTGTATATGTATAAAAAAATTTGTGTTTGTTCTTCAGATAGTGGTGCATGTTTTGTGTCAATCAATGATTTTCAGAACAGATCTTGGTATTGGGGTAGTATCATCACCAGAACGAACACAGAAATTTTCATACCTCTCGAAAACTTATCAAGGACAAAATATATATGTATAAAAAAAAGACGTTGTCAAGAGCAAAACAAAAACAAAAACACATAGATAAACGTACCAGTTACATTTATACTCCGCCAATCTTTTCTGTTCTCTCGTCCTCCCATGCACGGCAATAATCTGCGCGCCGGCGTTCTCGACCATTTTCGCAAACGCGATGCTCTTTTCCAAATCATCGTACACGCGAATCTTCGCCGTGACTGGGACATCCAACTCTTGATCTAATTCTCTAATCAACTTATCGACTAACTCCCAATCATCCATCAAAAAAGCCCCATAATTACCTCTCTTTGCGATTCTTTGCGGACACCCAAAATTAATATCAACTCCGTCGCAAAACGGTTGTATAATCTTCGCCGCTTTCAACAGAGTCTTTGGATCGTTCCCACAAAACTGCGCTAATAAAGGCCTACACTCCTCGGTCTCATGCGTACTAAAATACTCCTTCCTATACGTAGCAGATTCCAAGAACACCTTCGAATGAATCATCGGCGTATAACTCCCTTCGGCTCCGTACTTCTTACATAAAATCCGAAACGCGTGTTCGCTCGCGTCGACCATCGGCGCGACCCATAAACTCTTCTTCTCGTGTAACCCTAATTCTTTCAAATACGCGAATCCTTTCGGTTTCGTCTCCTTCGTCCACCTCATCTCTTTTTGTTTCTTCTCCAACATCTCCTTGAACTCGTCCTCAGTTTCCGAGATTCGTATGTCCGAAAACTTTTTTTTCGCATCCTCTGATTCTTTCCCATCTCCAAGGTTTTGATATTTCCCCGAATTCGGGTTCTTGATCCCGACGTACGCGTTATACATATCTACAGTACTGACCTTATCGCTATTGTATTCGTTCATGCGCGTGTTATTCTTCCTCTTCCTCTGTTTCTTCTGTTTTATGATCGAAAGCTCTTCTACTTCTTCTTCTTCTGCTGCTGCTGCCGCCATCGCTCGCTCTAATTCCAAACAGGAGCCGCCTTTTAGATCGTTGGATATGCCGAGTTTATGTTGGATGTGCTGAAGATAACGCGCTCTGTTAATTGACGATTTTGATCGAGTAGTGCGCTTAAAAAAAACGAACGACGCTCGCATGCACGAGCAGAGAGTAGGCGCAGAGCAGTAATTTGCGATATAAGACGTCGGCGCAGTCCCGCGTCTAGTTGTTCCGTGTAGTAACGAGAACTGATTGAATAAACCTGTTTTTTTAAGAAGGGTACTCTGTCTAGGAGGAATGTGAAAATAGAACGAGATTTGATTCTCTCAGAGTACAAACGGCGACGAGATGATTGTGATAAACGCTCTTCAGTAAATACGCGTACTGCTCTACTTATTTAATGAGCACGCGTAAACGTGCGTGCGTGTGTGCGTGTGTTCTTTTTTAGATCCGTACTAGACGGTTTCAATCGCGCATAGTAAATCACCGGCAGTGCAAGAGTCGCCTTTAGCGATTGCGATGTGCTTTAATTTCCCGGCGCAGGGAGCGCTGACGGTGGTTTCCATCTTCATTGCAGAGATGACGACTAGAGCTTCACCGGCTTTGATATCGGCGCCATCTTTGACGAGAATATCGACGACTTTTCCAGCCATCGGGGCGCCGACGGAACCTAAATCTAACGGATCCGCTCGTTCGCGCACGGCTGACATTCCCTTTTTGTTATCATTCTCAAAGACTTTCAAATCTAAGATATCGACGACGCGTGGGATGCCGTTGACTTCGAAGAATACTTCGCGTTTGCCGTTCGGGAGCAACTCGCCTACGGCTTTGAGTTTTATCGAGGCGGACGAACCTCTGCGCGCCTTGACTTCGATCTCTTCATCGATTTCTAAACCTTTTAAGAACGCCTTGGTCGGTAATAAAGAAACTGGGCCCATCATATCGCGCTCGATGACGTATTGATCGAACACTTGCGGGTACATTGCTGAAGATAACGCATCTTTATGTGAGACGTTACGCCGACCGCGATGCTTCTCTTGCAACTCCTTACGCAAGGCTTTGAAATCTACTGGTGGTAACGTGCAACCTGGACGACCTTCGATAATTTCCTTTCCTCGAACAACTTTAGTGCGTAAAGGTTCTGGGAAGCCACCGACGGGTTGACCCAAGTAACCTTGAAAGTATTCTACGACGGAAGTTGGGAACGATAACGAATCGGCTTGGTCGAGCAAAGATTTCTCGTTGAGTTTGTTCGCGACGAGAAACTGCGCCAAGTCGCCGACAACTTTCGACGAAGGCGTCACTTTGACGATATCGCCCAAAATTTTATTTGCCGTGGCGTATGATTGCTTAATATTATCCCATTCTTCGCCCAAACCATTCGCAAAGGCTTGGAATTTCAAGTTTGTGTATTGCCCACCCGGCATTTCGTGAATATACACGTCAGCCGATCCAGCTTTAATGCCCGATTCATACGGAGAATATAAAGCTCGCGTTTGTTCCCAATACGTGTTCAATCTTTGAATTTCTTCAAGGTTCATAGGGTTATCTAAAGTTTCCGAGCCTTTGATGGAGTTCAAAATTGCACCGATTGCCGGTTGCGAAGTCAAACCGGCCATGGCGTCCGTGCAAACATCGACAACATCTGCACCGGCTTCAGCGCAGGCGAGCATTGATGCGACGCCAGTCGATGCAGTGTCATGCGTGTGTACGTGGATGGGTAAATCTGGGAATTTTTGTCTCAGCGCACTAACCAACATAGTCGCCGCTCTCGGCTTCAATAAACCAGCCATGTCCTTAATCGCTAAAACGTCAATACCATGATTGACGAGTTCCTCGGTCAAATTTACATAATAATCGAGCGTATACTTTTTTTTCGAAGGATCACTAACATCGCCAGAGTAACAGATTGTCGCTTCGACGACACCGTTCGCGTTTCGAACGCAGTCAATTCCAAACTTGAGGTTATCAACATAGTTCAACGAATCAAAGACTCGGAAAATATCAATGCCAGATTTTCTTGCTTCTGTAGTAAATTCTTGCACGACGTTATCGGCGTAGGACGTGTAACCAACCGCGTTTGCACCTCTGAGTAACATTTGAAACGGAATATTCGGTACTTTTTCTCTCAAAAGTTCCAATCGTCTCCATGGACAATCTCTAAGGAATCGAAGCGAAACATCGAACGTTGCGCCGCCCCACATCTCTAACGAATACGCGCCATCCAGCGCAGATGCCGTCATGTCCGCACTATTATACAAATCTCTCGTACGGACTCTTGTCGCGAGTAAACTTTGGTGAGCATCTCTCCACGTCGTGTCCATGATGAGTAAACCTTTGTGATTGCGTACAGCCTTGGCGAATGCTTGCGGGCCTTGTTCGTCGATAATTTTCTTGAAAGATTCTTTTCGTGCGAGGTCTTCGAACTTTTGCGATGGCTGCGGCGGTTTCGGTTCCATACCAATCGGTGGCGGACCAACGGCACCAGGATGTTTAGAGCCGTTGACGGCAATTTCACCCAAGTAAGTGAGCAATTTTTGCGTATCGTCGACACTGGAAGTTAAATCAAACAATTCAGGAGTTTCATCGATGAAATTCGTTGTCACTTTTCCACTCAAAAACGCATCTGATTGCAAAACATTTTCTAAAAATGGCACATTCGTTTTAACGCCACGAATTTTAAACTCCGCCAACGAACGATACATCTTTTGCACAGCGCCTTCGAACGAATGCGATTTGCACGTCAGTTTAACGAGCAACGAATCATAAAACGGCGAAATTCTAGATCCAACGACAACTTCACCATCGAGACGAACGCCTAGACCACCCGGAGGTCTATACACTTCAATTCTTCCAAAATCTGGCGAAAATCCCATCGAAGGATCTTCAGTGGTGATTCTACATTGCATGGCAAATCCGCGAACTTGAACGTCGTCTTGAGTTTTAAAGCCGAGTTCGGGCAATGTCATCCCACCGGCGATCAAAATTTGCGTTTGTACGATATCAACACCAGTCACTTCTTCCGTAACTGTATGCTCGACTTGAATTCTTGGGTTTACTTCCAGAAAGTAATGTCTATTTTCAGAATCTACCATGAATTCAACCGTACCAGCGTTTCGATAATTGACGTGTTTTGCCAATTTTACGGCATCATCGTGTAATCTCTTTCGTAAATTTTCGTCTAAGCACGGTGCTGGCGCCATTTCAACTACTTTTTGATGTCTTCTTTGTACTGAACAATCGCGTTCGCCTAAATGAATAACGTTTCCTGCGCCGTCGGCTATGATTTGCACTTCTATATGCCTCGGAGCTTCGACATATCGTTCGATGAACATTCGTCCATCTCCAAAGGCTGTTTTGGCCTCAGAAGATGCTCTCGTGAAAGCTTGCGCGACATCGCTCATATTTCTTACTACGCGCATACCGCGACCCCCACCACCCATGGCGGCTTTGAGCATTAAAGGCATGCCAAATTCTTTCGCGAATTCAACCGCGGTTGTCACGTCATCCGTCGCAAATTCCGTCCCCGGCACTAACGGTAAACCACACGCTTTCGCTTGCGCTTTACAGATGACTTTATCACCCATTTGTCCTAAAGTTTTCGACTTTGGTCCAATGAAAATAATTCCTTCCTCTTCGCACCTTCTCGCGAAATTCTCGTTCTCGCTCAATAAACCGTACCCGGGATGGATAGCATCAACTTGATTCGCTTTCGCGACCTCGATGATTGACTCGTAATCCAAATACGCAGCGACTGGTTCTTTGCCCTCGCCGACTAAATAGGACTCATCCGCCTTATATCTATGCGTCGCCAATCTATCAACCTCAGAGAATATTGCCGTCGTCCTCATGCCTAACTCCGTGCCGGCCCTGAACACTCTGACCGCGATTTCGCCCCTATTCGCGGCCATGACTTTCTTTAACTTCGACCCTTTCGATAAAATCTTCCCTAAAGCGTCCGAATTCGGTTTCTCGGCTTCGCGCGATTCAACCTCCGAGCGCACGGTTACTGTCTTCTTCCCAGTTCTTCTCTCTCTTCTTCGTTCTCCTTTCAAGGCATTGCCTAGAACTTCCTTTTTGAAAACAGTAGCGACCGAAGAGCTCCTCGCACGACTGGAAGGCAACGTCATCATCGATCGTCGCGCGCGCGCCGCCGGCTGAGCCGTTACCATTTGATGCCTCATCTATCTTCGCCTGTTCGAAATTTTACCTCTATTTCCCTCTCTCTCGCTCGTTCACTATCTTCTCCCTGTGGAAACGTGTCTGTATATATCACCCGTCTCTCTCTCTGACTCTTTCTGTCTTCTGTCTTCTATCTTCTGTCTTCTTCTTCTTAAAACGAAGGATTCGAGATATTTATATCGTAGGTCTACGAGAGAGAAAACAATCGCGGATTATAGAAGAGTGTTCTTTTTTTGAACGCGCTAGTTATTTAATAAATATATCGAAAAAGATCAAAACGAGACAGATACGCGCGAAATCTCTCTCAATCTCTCTCTCTCTTAAGCTCGCGCGTGTTTATGCGTGTTAAGGCGTGATCTCTCGCTGATTTATACCGAAGATTTTAACGTCGCCGCAAATTGCGTTATTGTGAGCTCAAGGGTCCAATAAACCCTAAACCCTAATTCCAGCTCAAAAGTTTTGGAACTCTCTCCCTGCAACGCTCTCTCTTTTGCGGCAGCTTCAGCAACGCACGGTCTTGGAAATCCCTATCAGTCTATCAGAGTCTATCGTTCCTATTGGCACGCTCTCTGTGATCATCCCGATCATCAGCGATTACGGATTGGCTCCATTTTCTGCGCCAATCGCATAGTGCGTTGAATGATCGCGTCAGTGCAGTAGAGAGATCGAATGCGAACACTCTTGCCAGCAGGTCGAGAGAGATCTTTTTAAACGATTAATCGTTTACTAGTATAGGGCGAGAATACTGTGGATGATCATCGTACCGGGTACAAAAGCAATTTTGCGACCAAGACTTGATGCGTTCGTTGTTCGCTTTGGTACGTTGCGAACTGATGGAAGGAAGAGAAGCATATCTTCTTCTTCTTCTTCTTCTTCTTCTATTGCTGACGACGAAGACGATGTAGTGAAAGTGAGAACGATCGATGGGTATTGGGAACGGAAGCAGAAGTTTGAAGGATATTTAAATAACGAAGATGAACGACGACGAGATGAGACGATGTTGTTGTTGATGATGATGAAGCGGGGGACAGAAAAGAGTACGACGACGACGACGACTGAGACCACGAAGACGACGAAGAAGAAGAAACTGTGCACCGTTTGTAAAGGCGAGACGAAGTGTACGTGCGATGGATGCGACGGTCAAGGATGGTTAAACGAACGCGAACGAACGACGAATGGATTGATCGAGTGGGACCCGGACTGGTGCGGTAAATGTCGCGGCGGAGGAAAAATTGGTTGTTTCCGTTGTTTCGGCACCGGCGCGAGCAGAGAACGAATCGGTTTTAGATTGCCCGGGATGGGCGACGACGACGACGACGACGACGACGACGATGCTTGAAAGTATAGCAATTCAATGAATAGAATACAAAAACATAATACAAGTAAGCGCGCGCTTTAAACCTTATACGCTTTCGCGCTCAGATCGACTTCGTCGAGGACGCCTAACAAACAATCCACGACGGCCAATCGTTCCCTCTGCCTGATCTTTCTCGTCTCTTCCTCCACGACCTTTCTCGCAATAATCTCCATCTTTCTACGTTCGTGATCATTTTCTTCCTCGTCCTTAGTCGTACTACTCGCTCTCATCCATTCGTTCGTCGTTAAATCTTCTTTTGAAAATATCTCAGCCGCTGTTTTGAACGCTCTGGCCATTTCCTTCTTCGCCGTTGCTATTTCCTTCTTCGCTAGCGCTAACACGTTCTCGCTCTCGAAAATCTCTTCGTCTTCTTCTTCCTCTTCTTCTTCGTCTTCGTCTTCGTCTTCTTCGTCTTCTTCGTCTTCTTCGTCTTCTTCCTGATGAACGTTGACATCTTCAACGGCAAGGTTGACTTTGCCGACCTGCGAGGTTCCCATCTCGCGACGACTTCGCTTCATAAAAACCGAGCTCAGGCATATTTCCTTCACCCTTCTCTCGAACGATTCCTTCGCCAGTCTATTGGCCGCTTCTTCGTTAACAGCGTTCGCGTCGGTTTCGCAACTCTCTCCGAATCTTTTCATTTCATTTCATTGGCACAAATGCACAAAACCAACAAAGCCACAAAGAGGGAAAAGAGCTACAGAGAACACTTTTTCTAACACAGACTTTAATATATATATAAATAGTAAACATGGTAAGCGATCAGAGTAAATAGCATCTATTTTGTCTTTCTCTGTGTCGTCGTCGTCATCTGTTCCTCTTTTCTGTTCAGGATAGATACGCGAGTCGTTCAAAGCGGTCGAGGTCGTTCGATGAACAAAACCGCGGTCTCTCTCTAGTTTCCAAAACTTCGAATGATTCGTTTCCGAAGGAAGTTCTCGCTCGGTGGAACTCTGAAGCACGAGCTCGAGGGAAGAGTATCGATGCTCTTTTTTGTTTTAGTAAACGCGCGATTCGATCGCGCGTTTGTTTGTTCTGATTATCATGTACTGACGATATAGATCCACTGATTATACTATTTATGTGTATATGTATTTATTTATGTGTGTGTGTGTGCGTGTAATACTATGATAGGCTGATTTCGTAGGCAAACAATTTACGAAGGAAGAAGTCGCCGCGAAAGTACTGGAACAATACGACGAAGAACAGACGCGAATTTTCTATACGTACGTCATGGGCGGCGGCGGGAACGATATTCATTTCGGGATTTATAGAGACGAAACGGATGGCGTGAGAGAATCCGCGAATAGGACCACGGAGTGGATGATGCAGCAGTTGGATATGGCAAAAGAGATTACGAAAGATATGCACGTTTTAGACGTCGGGAGCGGCCACGGAGGCGGTTCGCACGCGATGGCGAAAAAGTTTGGCTGTAAAGTTACCGGCATTAACATCGGTCCTGGACAAAACGCGATGAACTTGGCCAAGGCGAAAGAACTCGGGTTGGAAGATAAGGTCGACGCAGTCGTCGGTAATATTAACGAACCGTTACCAGAGGAGTGGACGAACAAGTTTGACGCGATTTGGTCCTGCGAAGTCTTATGCCATGCCGGAGATAAACTGGCTTTGTTCAAGGACTTATATAGATGCTTGAAACCAGGGGGCGCGTTTGTGTTTTCGGATATTTGTGGAGCGGATGGGGCGGACGAGAAAGCTCTGAAAGCGTTCACCGATCGTAACGCGACGACGTTCATGGGACGCCCGAGTCAGTACATCGAATACGTTAAAGACTCGGGATTCACATACGTGAACTGGTGGGATGGGAGCAACCATTTGGAGAGATATTTTCGCGACATGATTAAGCAAATTGACGATAATCGAGAAGAGATGAAATCGAAAGGAATAACGGATCAATACTTGGATAACTGGCACGGTAGTTTAACGGAAAGAGCTCAAATTCAAAACGAAAAAGGCGTTTTTGCTTGGGGAGTGTTCGTGTGTAGGAAACCAACCACCGCAGGGAAGAAGTGGAGTTAAAAAATTAACTGTATTTCTGCCTGTAATACGACGACGCGCGTTAGAAATCATGCCCATACATATATATCACGTGTGTGTATGTGTATTAGTTTCTCAGTAATATAATTATTAAATTGACCATCATAAAAAAGAACATCGTTTATAATTTTTCCTTCATACAGTTCTACGTGTAAAAATATTCTATATATCGACTACTACATCGGCTACTCTCGATCGAGCTAGAAGATGATGGAAGTGACAAAAAAAAATATTTACATTTCACCCGGTAACAGAGTATCTTCCAAATCTGCCGCGCAAACGCCATCTGTAATGCCCATCAAGTGCCCGACGCATCCCTTTTCGCCCGACAACTCTTCTTCCGATTTTTTAATTCTTTCTCTCAACCAATCGTTGATTTTCAAACCTTCGACGATTTCGTACGAACCGTCGCCTTTACTACGGCAAGGCATGGAAAATACCAAACCTTCTTCGATGCCGTACGGGTTCCCGTCGGTAATTACGGCTGAAGAAAACCAGTCTCCTTCCTTTGTCGGGGTAACTAACGCCTTCATGGCATCCGCGATGGACACTGCCGTGGAAGCCGCCGAGGATCTACCCCATTTCTTAATCAACAAACCACCTCTGGTTTGAATAGCTGGCGTAAAATCGTTTTCTAACCATTCTCGGTCTTCAATAACATCCGTGCATATTTCACCACCGATCTTTGCGTTGACAAAATCTGGAACCTGCGTCGTCGAATGGTTACCCCAAATAGTTACGTTCGAAACGGTTTCATAGAATACCCCGGCTTTCAAAGCTAATTGGCACTTTGCACGGTTTTCATCCAATCTCGTCAAGGCGTGAAAGTTTCTTTTATCTAAACTTGGCGCATTTGCCATGCAAATTAACGCATTTGTATTACACGGGTTTCCAACGACCATCACTTTACAGGTCTTCTTCGCGACTTCGTTCAAAGCCTTGCCTTGCTCGGCGAAAATACCACCATTCATTTCCAACAAATCACCTCTCTCCATCCCCGGACCTCTCGGTTTCGCGCCAATTAATAAAGCCCAATCTGCATCCGCAAAAACTTTCCTCGCATCGATCCCAATATCAACCTCTCTTAACAAAGGAAATAAGCAATCTTCGAGTTCCATCGCGACGCCTTCTAAGGCGACCTGCGACCGCTCCGATCCAAGTAACCTCAACGCAACAGGTTGATCTTTCCCAAAAACTTCCCCACTCGCAATCTTGAACAATAAATGGTTCGAAATCTGCCCAGCCGCCCCTGATACAGCGATTTTCACAATCGGCTTCCAGTTCTTCGTCTTCTCCAAGTCCTCGTTCTTCGCGTCGTATTCTAAAACGAAGACGCCGAGAGGAGCGTTCGTTACCGATCCAGCCGGTGTATTACGCACGACTTGTAAGCTCCCACGCTTTATTTTACTTTCATGCTTGTTCATCTCATTATTATTCTCATTGTCGTTAAAAACTCGTCGTCGTTGTTTCTCTGTTTTGTTCGTTCGCGCTATCGTCGTCCTAAGTCTAGTTTTCGTCTCGCCCTTATAACCAGAGCGAGCGCCTTTTTTTGAAGAGTGAAAAAAAATGATGATTGTTAGTTCTCTCGCCGTCGACGCGCATCTGAAACAAAACGAGCAACGCGTGCCTAAAACTTGCCCATCTTCCGCTCCAAATCTCTCTCTCTCTCTCTATACTTTTCTTAAGAACGACGCGCGCGTTTACTGCCCATGAAAAGCGATCTTGACGCCGTACGAATCAGAACGATTACGCTGTTTCTATGGCCTCTTTTTGATCAAATCATGTGTCGCGGGAACCGTCGTACGCACGTCATGGATCAAAGGACTCAAACAAACACAAAAACACACACACGCACGGGCGCGCGCACACGGGAACGATATTCGAAACGATTAGAAACTCACTTTGAACGACTACATTTGAGCTCATTTGCGCTCTCGATATCGAAATCATTGTTCTGATTTTGATTTGATTTTGTTGATGATGGATACGAATTTTTTTGCCGCCTCTGCTGCTGATGATGCACTTTTTCAGTTCGTGCTGCTGGAAAAGTATTGCTAATTGATGGCTTGCTTGTGTCCTTTTTTGGGCCAAAGTTTGACCCCTGTAATACCTTTTTTGACCCAAAGTTTGACCCCTACATAGTTCCTTTTTGAGCCAAAGTTTGACCCCTATACTGTACTACTTTTTTGACCCAAAG
>Ga0114998_10000643_pt1 | contig 25832 bp, 14 predicted proteins | sample ArcticOcean_MG_C_5_FD_87044 | JGI IMG/M metagenome (GOLD analysis project Ga0114998, IMG submission 87044) | Marine microbial communities from western Arctic Ocean - ArcticOcean_MG_CB4_138 | ecosystem: Environmental > Aquatic > Marine > Oceanic | place: Arctic Ocean: Canada Basin | collected... | reverse complement strand
CAGTCGTAGTCTTACTGTATAGGTCCGATCAGGATCGAGCTCCTTTATCGAGCTTGTCTTTTTTCTCGATAACGCGCGCGCGTTTAAGAGTAAGCAAATAAAGCGTAGTCGGAACAAAATTACGTACTGCAGGTAGTTTTGTGAGGTCCATTTTATTTAGACCGCGGAAGAAGCGGCAGTAATAAGTAGCGAGAGAGGTCCATTTTATTTAGACCATCAGAAAGAGGTAGCAGTAAGGTATAGAGAGAGAGGTCCATTTTATTTAGACCATCAGAAAGAGGCAGCAGTAAGGTATAGAGAGAGAGGTCCATTTTATTTAGACCATCAGAAAGAGGCAGCAGCACGCGTTGCCACGACTGACGATTTCAAAAGAGAACTCATCAGCAGCAGCAATAAATAATTAAGATATAGTTTACTAATCCAAAACCGATTCTGTACAGTAGTCGTACGCATAGTGCACTTAAATAATCGAAAAAGCAAATTAATCATGCAGAACGCACGGATTCAACAACAGTGCAAACCGATCTCAACTTCCTGGCGCTTTCAGAGGACTCGATCATCGAAGCGCTCGGTGTTAAGAACACGCGCTGCGTTAGCTGCGCCTTATAGATATCCCGAGCACGGGTTCACTGATAAAGTGATCGAGGAAGTGATCAAGGCGTATCCGGATAAAGGGATCGCGTCGAACATGGAAGGGATGATATTATTCGCGGCGGATGGCTACGATGTTCTAGATGTTCGATCACAGGCCGAGATCGAGTTCGTTGGGAATTTCCCGACGACGAAGAAGAACAAAGAGGTCGGGGCGAGATTTCATTGCATTCCTTTGATTAACGCCGTGAGGACGTACGACGCGGTGAAGAAAGAGAAAGTATACGTGCAAACGGTGAATAAGGATTTCAAGGCTATGGTCGAGAAGACGTTTCCGGATAAAAATGCGAAGATTATCGTTTCGTGCTCTGATGGCAGAAATCGATCGATTCAAACCTTGGAATTGCTGGACGAGATGGGATACGTGAACATCGTCGGTTTAAGAGGCGGCTATAACTTATGGAACCGTCAATGGGATCAAAACATGAGAAGACGTAACTTACCTGGTAATTTTAAGGAAGAGTATTCTCACGGAGCGGAAGGTATGGGCGTGCACGGGACTGGCGCGAGTTTTCAAAACCAAGACGCTTTTCAATACGCGGATTGGAAAGACAAAACCGAATGGCTCGACTTCGCCGCATAAAATAATATTAATAAGTATATAAATGCTAACCTAAATTATAATCAATAACAATTTTCTACTATAGTACTATATACTATATATCTACTCTATAACTATACCATCCACTGAAGAAGAAGAAGAAGAAGAAGAAGAAGAAGATTTGATTTGTATTTTATTTATCCAATCCGCGAGCGGCATTTCTTGCTGCTTTCGGTCATCATCATTGTCGATGATGTCTCCGGTTAACATACCAAAATTTGCTATACCAGTGAATTCGCCGAAATTTGCAGTTCTCATACGTCTCGATTGGCACGCGCCAACGCCTCTTAAGATACATTCGTGTTCATAAACATCTAAATATCCAAAAGAGGTTCCAACGTCAGATTCTAACATCGCTTCAATCGTACAATAATGTACGTTTCCTCGATTAATGTAACCGCCTGGGTGGTCATGTCCAGCGAGGCAGACTTTCACAATTTCCGATTTCGATTCCAAAAACGAGCAGATTTCTAAACAATTCCAAGCAACCATTCCTTCTCTCGCCGACCCGGGAGACAACGCGTTATGCGAAGCGACTATAACGCGTTGATTTAATCTCTCCGCAATCGTAATCTCGTCTTTCAACCATTCAAATTGTTCTCTCGCTAATCCTCCCGACCACGGTTTTGCGTTTCTCTTTAAAAACTCCTCCGATTTCGTTCTCAACCACTCTCGTCCCTCTTTTGAAGCAGCGCTCGATTCATCTAAATACCTTGGATTCAAATCTGTCGTATCGAGTACGATTAATTTCCAATTCCTTGGTAATTGCAGAGTATAATAATCGCTCGTAATCTTTAAAGTCTCCTTAAACACCTCCCTCCCTACTGACATGTCATGATTCCCGAGCGCGTGCACGAATGGTATTAACGTCTCCTCGATCTTCGACTCTTCGATCACGCGAACCATCTCCATGAACTCCTCATAATTCCTCTCGTTCGTCTCTTGTTTCCATTTCGTTCGATCTCTATAGTACGGTTCTATCGTATCATCATCGTTATAACCGTCATATATATCGCCTAAGGATATTATAGCCGATAGTTCGTGCGCGTTCGCCCTGAATTCTTTCAGACACTCCAATAATCGTCCCTTTGCAGCTCGGAAGTATTTCGTTCTCGAGCCGTATACTGCGTCGTCTTTATTGGCATATTGCGCATCGGCGAACAAAGCTATCGTGAACAAAGGCCGTTTATTCACTTTTTCTAATCTCGCGATCGATCCAACCGATTGATTCGTCGGTTTCTTATACATCGTCCGGTTCTTCCAACCGTCTTCCAATGCCCTTTTGTCTTCTTCTTCGTCGTCGGCGGTTTCCCAAAAAATATCATCTTCTCGTTTTCTCGCGTTTGCACTCATCTTCATCGTTCTCATACATCGTCGTTGATTTTTTTCTCGATTGAGATCGCGATGTTTATGTTTATGTTGATGTTTATGTTGTATCGCCCTCATCCCTTCTCCAACGAGCGTGTCAAAACGAAGCGAAGTTTATATGTTTATTATCCCTTTATAAAAATAAGGTTTTGAAACACCACAGACAACAGAAAATGAAAACAAAAATGATAGGCTAAATCAAACGAACGAAACTCCAGGTTTGCCAATAAAGAGTAGTCAGTGGAATAACAATTAGCGGGGTTATTCGAAGAAGGATTGGAAAATCCAAACGAGTAGGAGTTCTTCCATCGTTCCATGTTTTACAAGTAGTATAGGGTTTAGGGTTTAGCACCAGAGAAAATAATAAAGGGAGAAAAGAAAGGAGAGAAAAAGAATTGGAAAATCCAAACGAGTAAGAAGAGTTCTTCGTTGTTTTACGACCAGGAACGCGAGCGCGCGGAACACTGCGAATACGAAAAAGCGGATAACTCGTACGACGACGACGACGACGCGACGACGACGATTCAAAGGGACGCGATGGTGCCGTAAGGTTCGGATCGAACAGTGCCGCGAATACTAATTTTGCGATATGAATAATCCGTTTGGAAACAATATTAACAATACTAACAATATTAACAATACTAACAATAACAATAACAATAATACTAATAATAGTTCTCCGTTTTGGCAACGAGCGGCGAGTGATGATGCGCGAGTGCAGACGAATTCTTTCAGTTTCGCGAACAAGCTCGGTAGTCCTAGCTCGTTTGGAGCAACGCAGATGAACAACAGCAATAGCAATAACAATAACAATAACAATCCGTTTCAAAGCGATCGTCAAAATCACGGTGGTCAGACGCAAATGTTTGGCGTAAGTAGCGGGTTTGCCACGTTTGGCGCGCAGAGCGGAACGACGACGAATAGGAATAACGACGGCGACGCTTTTAACGGCGTAGCCGCGGCGACGGCGACTGGTTTTGTTGGATTTAGTGGTTTTGGAAACGTTAGCGGCGGTTTTCCAACTCCATCCTTGAACGTACTAACAAAGTCTCCGTTTAGTGGTCAAGCGAAGGATCCGTTTTCTACTCAGCCATCTCCATCTCCGTTTGGTGGCAGCGGTGGCGCGAGTATGAATACGAGTGGGCTTTTTGGCGCACCGGCGCAGAAGCAAAGTTTGAACGTTAACGCGTCCCCGTTCGCTCCGTCTCCAATTACTGGAACGGCGACGGGTTCTTCGTTTGGTACTGCTGGATTTAATAGTGGTGGTGGCGGTGGTGGATTTCCTGCTCCCGTTGACACTATGGCGGCGGTGGCGGCGTCAAAAATAAATGATGTAAACAACAGCACTCGTGTGTTTGGAGGTTCACCGTTTGGTGGTATGAGCGGCTTTGGTGCTAACGATGGCGGCGTTAAAACAACAACAACAACGTCGTCTGGATTCCAAATTCCCGCTCCAAGAGTAGCTACCGGTTTTGCAAACGCTTTTGCAAATATTCAAGGAGTAGGAGTAGGAGTAGGAGGAGGAGGAGGAGGAAGTTCTGCGAGCGAAAAGAAACCATCTCCTTTTGCGGCTATACGAACGACTCCTCCAAAACAAGCTCAAGCAACGTTCGGAAATACTACTACTAATAATACAATCGTTGCTGACGATGCGAATGATTTTGATGATTTGCGAGCGACGTCGTTGAAACATATCACTGGTACTTGCGACGAAATGTGTCCAAAATCCGAGGTTCAACGTCGAAGCGATGAGGGCGACTTGGAAATCTTTGAGCGCGTCGATGAAAGCAATAGGAATAAAACATCCATCGATTTGTGTTGTAAAAAATACACGCGCATTGTAGACGGAGTTCAGCCAGATATGGTGCGAACAAAAACTGGTTTAGCTAAAACGATGTCGCATCTTTGGCGCATTCTGGACGAGAGGCAGGAAGAGTTTGTTGTGAAATCAAAGTTTTTATGGGATCGTTTACGCTCCGTTCGACAAGATTTGAGTTTACAGCAAATGTACGACGCGTTTGCTGCGAGTGCGTTGCAGCAAATGGTTCGCTACGCAATTATTTCTGAACATGAACTATGCGAAGACGCGGCGACGGCAATTTCACCAGATGGTCACAATTCACACTTGAATGTTGAACAACTCACGAAAACGTTAACAACGTTACGTCACATATACGATGATCATAGAGCAAAGAAACAACCGTTACCGCTCGATCACGAAGCTGAAATGTTTGCGCTACAGTTATTGTTGCGCATTGACGCGCATGGAAGATATTCGGTCTCGACGCACGAAATGTTAGGTGATTTGAGATCAGCCCGGAATGCGATATTAAATCACCCGGCTGTAAATTTTGCGTTAGCGTGTAGAAGCGCGTATATCGACGTGAACTGCGCAAAATTTTTCAAATTGGTCGAGAAAGCGAATTATATAGAAAAGTGCGTTTTGCACAAGTACTTTGTTAAAATTCGTTCGCGAACGCTCGAAAGGTTCAACGGGAGCATGGCTAAAGGTGCGTTTCCAATTAAAGAACTCGCACGCATATTTCGTGCAAGTGAAATGGAAACAGAGTTGATGTGTCTGCACCACGGTTTAAACGTTCTGCAAAATCAAGAGGATGGGAAATGCGTGGAGTTTCGGACGACAACTTTCTCGCATCCGAGCGAAGATTTTGAGACGAAACGATCACCACTCGTTAAAACAAATAACGACAACAAGTTCCGGCAATTTATAGTTAGAAACGATGAAATAGCCACCACCGGAGAACAATTTACTATAGCCGGTAGTTTTCCCGCTTCAAACGCTGCAATTTTACAGCAACAATCTCCCGAGCTCACGGCGAAGCAAAAAGAAGCTCAAGAATTACGAGAAAGAATTCAGAAAGTCGAAGCTGAACAGAAGCGCGCGAAAGCTGAAATTGAAGCGAAACAAGCCGAGAAAGCGCGTTTTGCGCTTGAAGCAAAACAGCAAGAAGAAGAAAAACGCGCTGAAGCAGAGCGAGAGCGCATTGAAAAAGAGCGCATGGAAAAAGAACGCCTTGAACACGAAAAAAGATTAAAGCAAGAAGAAGAGGAAAAGAAAATCCGCATCGAAAAAGAACGCGAGGAGAAAGAACGAGCGGAGAAAGAACGAGCGGCTAGAAAACATGAGCAAGATATTCGTGAACTCGAAGAGAAACTCGAACGCGACCGTAAAGAAAAGCTCGAACTCGAGCGCCAGGAAAAAGAGCGTTTACGTCTAGAAGCTGAAAGAGCTGAAAAAGTCCGCATCGAAGAAGAACGTGCGAAGCGTTTAGAAGCGAAGCGTTTAGCAGAAATTGCGCGAAAGAAAGCCGAAGAAGAACGTAAGGAGAGAGAACGGTTGGAAGCGGTTCGAATTCGTAGATTTAAAAAGAATCGAAAAGCAATTTTACAGTTGTGGCTGTGGCGATGGAGAAAAAGAAAAGACGAGAGTGTGGCGCTAAAGAAAAAGCAAAAAGCGCTCTCAATGATGTCTACTTCACCCTCCACTCTATCCTCTCCATCAGGACTTAAACAAAAGACTCCCACGAATGATCTACGCAACTTGTTGAAGAAAAGAAACATAGAGATGTCAATTCCAACGACGACTAGAAGTGAACGAGATGAAAGAGAAGAAGCACATCTTCGAACGCTTGCGTTGCGAACGGTTACACTCGTGGACGTTTCTTCTGCGTTTGCTCGACCGCTTGATCTCCCCAAAGTTCTGCAGTCCACTCGCGCGTTTACAGCCGATGCTGCTGGAAGTGCACGGAGACAGACGCGCATTTGGAAATTAGTTTTGTGTTCTGGTGCTGAATATGAGCCACCATCAGTGTACAACAGCGCTAGGTCGCCTAACGCAGTTGCCGTTGCAGCGTGGCTGCGCGCAAAGCTGTCTAAAAGCGCGATAATATCAAGCAAAAGCAGCGAAGAAGGTACGGTTTTAGCTTCGTACGCATCAAAGCTTTCGATGCACGAACCTTTTCACTGGGTGATTGTTAAAGACGTGCCTGGGAACACGTGGACGCCGTCGCAAAGAAATAGCTCGCGCATGCAGGACGAGATCCATGAGAAGAAGTACGAGGAAGGAATCGCTGGTCTCTCTGCGGGATTTTTTGTGCTCGATTGTTCGTCTCTATTTGAAAACCCGCGGACAAAGGTGAAGGAAATTTCGAGAAACGAAGTGCATAGATTAAAACAATTTGCATCCGTTGTGAAGCACGCAAACGCTCCACTTTTAGTAGTAGCAGCATCGAGTAAAGATGAAAACGTTAATTCATCGCAGAAATTGATTGAAAAAGCTTTCAGAGATGCGGACGTACCGCCGACGGCATTTATAATGCGCATAGACAATGCGTTTGCGCGCTTTTCTTTAGCTGCATCAGAGGAGATTTCCTCGATTGATGAGAAGAGGCACGCATCGTTTATAGAAAAAATCGATCTCGAGCTTGAAAACCAAGTTATAAGATGCGGAAACAGTTTTGCTGGCGTTCCAAATCGTGTTGAAACATCGCTTGCAGAAGCACTCGAGCTCGAGTTCTCTCCCGTTCAGACAGATTTTGAACGAAAAATATTTTTAAATGGAAAAAATGCGGATGATGATGGACAGTATCTTTCGATGATTGATTTCAAAATTGTCATCGATAGTTTCAACGAAGCCGTGGATAATATTAAGGAGAAAATTATACTCGCGTGCGATGAAGATTGCGATTACTGGCCGTTTATTGAATTGTCCAACGCGTATTTGAACAGAGACAAATCGTTTTTCGAGAATGTTCCCGATCCACTCTGGCGTAAAGATGTCCCGTTTTTACTTGAGCAACTCGACAGAGCAAAGCTTCCAAAAATACCGTTCGAGTCACTCGAGTTTGCGAATGCGAAGAATATTTTCGAGACGTTGTTTGAATACGTTTCATCGCTCGAAGATTCTGAATTCAATGGCGCGACGAGACGCCATTTGCAACGCTCTGGATTTAATTGCGTCAGAATTGCACTATCGTTATGCGAATCGCGTAAGTTGGCAATGCATGCGAATACGGAAGACATCAAAGTATACGTTCGCAAAGAGATGTTTATGAATTCTTTGCTTTCTACGAAGAAAAATAGAATGGAAATTGGATCGGCGAGAAAGCGTGATTACTCGGAGCTATTCCTATCCAATTTTGACGACGACGACGACGACTTCCAAGAAAGACGACAATCAATCGTCGACGTCGCCATCGACGACGAAGAAGACATTGAAGATGATGACGACGACGACGACGACGACGCCAACAAAGAAGCAAACAAAATTCGCGAAATGTTACGTTCCGAACTCGCTCTTTCGCAACGAAACGCTCTATTGAACGAAAACGTCTCTAAAAAGCGTAAGAGCGAGAGCGATGCCGTCGCTATCTATAAAGCTAATTTACTTGCAGAGCTAAATGCCGAGAACGAGCTCAGGTCCTCGCTCTTTCAGCAGTAGTAATTAGTTCGCACGTGTTCGAGATAGTGTCAGCGATAGCGTGGAGAATAGTTTTGTTCGATTTCATACATCCGCGTTTGAAGAGTTTTTTGATGATTGAGATTATAAGTAATAGAAACTTTTGATGGGCGAAAACCCTAAACCCTGAACCCTAAACCCTAAACCCTCCTTGAAAATATCGTCATCAGAACAGAGCGCGCCAAGGAAAGCACCAGCAAAACGCGTTCACGTATTCCTTAAGCTCTCTAAATATTCTTCTTAATCTTCTTCTTAATCTCTCGCTCTCTTTGTCTATTGCTCTACAGCGTATCGGGCGCGGACACGAAAGAACAAACATCCACACCGTGCGGTCGTTTTTGGAAAACGACCAGTCGTTCTTTTCCAATTCTTCCTTAAGCCGCCGGCATCAGAAGGAAACAAAAACGGTAATCGCGCTCGGTCTTGAAAGGAATAAACAGCCTAATCGCTAAGATGAACGAAAGTAAGTATCAAGGCATCGAACGCGCATCGTTCGGCATGCGAATACTAAAACTGCAAGGATGGGAAGAGGGAACTGGTTTAGGACCGAGACAAGATGGACTGAAGAGGCACCTGCATGCGAGTAAACGCGAACACTTAGCCGGGTTAGGGACGGATAGGCGAGATAACACCGGCGTGAGCGGGGCGGATTGGACCAGGAACGCGAAGAATTTCGAGAGCGTCTTGAAAGGATTAAAAGAGCATAAGAGTAAGCTGAGTAGTATTAACGTCGACGACGAAGAAGAAGACGCGAGGGAGAAGAAGAGGGCTAAGAAGAAGACTAGTAAAAAGGAGAGGAAAGAGAGGAAAGAGAAGAAAACGACGACGACGAAAGGAAGCACGAGTTGCGAAAGCGGCGAAGAAAAAGACGTTCCAGAACGACCCAGGAGTGCGGTTGGACATGCGGGGAGGTATCATAAGAGAGAGCGCGAGAAGCTTAGGGATTATAGTTTTGAAGATATGAATGCGATTTTAGGCGGAGGCGCGTTTGGAACTTTGCACGAAGTGAGAGCGAATAATAACGATACAGATAGTGATAACGATAACGATAAAAACGACGACGACGACGATGACGACGATGATGATGCTAGGAAAGTAGAAAATAAAAAGTCATCATCAAAGAAGCGAGAAAAGAAGAAGAGTAAAAAAGATAATATTAGCGCTCGAGAAGAGTCGCCGACTGACGAATTAGTTCCCACGACAACACAATTCAAGTTTCCTCCAAAATCTAAGGATTGGTGGGGACACGCGTTCGGGTTCTGTCAAGAAGGCTTCATCAAGGATACAGAAGAAGATAACGCGACGACGACGATGACGACGACAAAGTTCAATAAAAACAAATTAGGCTTCACCGAGGAAGAGCAAATGAAACTCTTCGAAGAGGCGCACTTAAACGCGACCACAAAATCATCACATCGCGGACTTGGCCTTTCATCTTCCGGCAAAGAAGCTGGGCATGAATTCGAAGGTACAAAGCTTTCATTGGACGATGTAATCGCAGAAGACGACGACGACGAGAAGAAAGCAAAGGTGAAAGCTTGGTCCAAACTAGCCCAAAAAATTCTAAAAAAAGAAAATGACAACAAATTAGATGCAGAGAAGTTCTGGCAAAAGTTAATGAAGAAAGCGTTAGATGGCGAGAAATTGGAACAATCGCAAATGAGTGTTTGGGACGACGCAATGCGGTGGACTATTCGTCGCGACGGTAAATTCGTTGTCGGCTACGATTTCATCGCGCTATGTAAATAAGAAATAACATAAAATGTATCAATATTACTATTATATTCATCCGCGCTTCTCTCTCTACAATATAACCGCTCGCCATTCGTGGAGACATTTCTCGCATCTCACGAGAACTTTCGAGTCACCGTCGCCATTCCCCCCCCACGTCTCCGCCTTTCTATTATCCCTCGAATCCGATAAGTGCACGAACTTACATTCGTTCGAGTGGCATTCCTCGCAAACATACGACTGACTCAAAATCCCGTCGGCGAACTGTACTCGTTCGGCTCTCCTCTCGCTCTTCTCTCTAATCTTCTCTACTTTCGCTCTTAACTCATCCGTCATGAACTCGCTCTCACTCATGTGAACGACGTCGCGCGCCGTTAACACTTTCTTACGTAGCCTCTCAGAGATTTTCTCGTTCCTTTTCAAATTAGCCGTCATCGTTCTAATTTTCTTCCTATATTCATTAGTAGCAGTAGTACTGTTCTCGCCGTCGTCGGTCTCTGTGCTGTTATACTCTTCGAACACGATCAGTTCTATCGCATGTGCAACATCGAGCAACGCGGTTCGATCGTTCATCGCTTCACCGAGCATCATCACAGATTTCGCTCGCACGTCATCGACCGTGTTATTCATCATCGCGCAAATATCACGCGCATTCGTTTCGTTCTCGATGTCATTTCTCACTTTTGGCACATCGATGTTTAAAAGTAGTATCGAACGTGCTTTATGGAGATATCGAAAACTAGTTCTCTCGTCACAAACCGCAATCGTTCGTTTTCGTTTTCGTCGACGTCATCGTTTATTATCCACGCTTTTCGTTCGTGTTTCGTTCTCGTTTCATTTGTTATCGCGGTCGATTACTTTTTGTAAGGAGATGAAAAGTAAATGAAAGGGTGTTGTGTTTATGGTTTAGGGTTTAGGGTTTCAGCCGTCGGTAATGATGATATATAATAATGCGGTTGTTATTGTTGCCACGTTTGGTTTAAAGACAAATCGTTATAACAGATACCAGATAGATATAGATAGATAGATAGATAGATAGATAGAGATAGAGAGAGAGAGAGATGCGTGGGAGATAGTACGCGTACATCAAAGGAGCGCATGGAGACTACCGATACAGACAAAATCCAAAGTGGTGATGATGATGATGATGTGACGAGTAAGAGGAAGAGATCGGGAAAAACGATCCCTTTCGACGTCTTGTTCGGGTTAACTTTATCGGGAGTATGCGCGGGCGTGTTCGTGGAGACGTTGTTTTACCCTTTGGATACGATCAAAACACGCTTACAGGCGCAACGGACTCAGAATCAGTTAGGCGTGAATATATTTAAAGGCGTCTTTAATGGATTATCGAAGAACATCGTAGGCGCAATACCGGCGACGGCGTTGTTCTTCTTAGCGTATGAACCGACGAAGTTATATTTAGAGCACGAGCTCGCCAAAGAGCGAAGGTATTTAGCGATGATAACGGCGAGCACGGCTGGATGTTTAGCGAGCTCGGTCGTGAGAGTACCGACCGAGGTCCTGAAGACGAGGGCGCAGACCGGGAACGAAGTGCGAACGGTCAGGGCGATCATGAAACACTCGGGCGCGAGAGGGCTATTCGTCGGATACGGGTCGTTCTTGTTACGCGATTTACCGTTCGACGCCATCGAGTTCAGTTTATACGAAGAGTTGAAGAGTAAGTACGTAGAAGCGCGAGTGCTAGAGAGTAGGAAGAAAGATATTGGGCGCTTCGAGGCGACTGCGATGGGCGCTCTGGCCGGCGGAGTCACTGGGTTCGTGACGACGCCTTTAGATTGCATTAAAACTCGATTGATGACGGATACTTGCGCCGTTAATCCTTTAAACGGCGTTTATGATTGCGCCAAGCGCATCGTTAAAGAGGAAGGCGCAAAAGCGTTGTTCAAAGGTGCTGGGCCGAGAGTGCTCTGGATAGGCTTAGGCGGCGGCGCTTTCTTCGGCGTTCTCGAGAGTTGTCGGAAAGTGTTCGTGCCGAGTTGGGGCAATTAGTTCTGATGTTCGTTATTATTATCTAGAATGTTGTTTGTTGTTTGTTGTTGTTGTTTAGACGTTAGAGATACGGATATAAATAATTCATTAAAATGCTCGCTTTGGCACGGTCGATATTAACTCGCTCATCGCTTAGAAATCTTCTCCTTCTTCGTAGTACTGTTCCCTCTCTTCTTAATCATAAATCTTCTTCTTCTTCTTCTCCTTCTGTTGAACACGATGACGACGACGACGACGTTGATTCAGATTTAGATACAAAAACTTCTTCCAATGCGTGGCGGAATAAAGTAAACAAAATTGGTCAACCGCAACAGAACACGCACGAGCACTTATTCAAACACGAAAACGAGAGCGCGCGAGATCTTCGAAACAGGAATGCAAGTTATTTGACCCCAGGTATCTCCAGAGCTGAATATAAACGACGCAGGAGGAAACTTTTAGAGCTATTGCCGGAGAACTCAGTCGCGATCCTTTGCTCTGCGAACGTATCGCATTACGCGAATACGGTTATTCCGTACCAAATGTATAGACAAGATGCCGATTTTGCGTATTTAACTGGGTGTTTACAAGCACACGCGGCGATGATATTAGTGAAGAATAAGAATGGTAATAATAATAATGATTCGAGTTCGTTTTATTTATTCACGAGAGAGTTTGATAGACGCGACGAAGTATGGAACGGACCGAGGGCGCATCCAGAGATTGCGGGGAAGTATTTTGACGCCGATGAGTCGTTTGCGATTGAGAATTTGGAAGACGTGTTGAGGAAATTGGTTTCGGATCAATCCGTGAAGATTTTTATTGATAAAGAGCGCTTTGTTGGGGATAAATTAGCGGCACAAGCGTTGAAGGCGCTTGCTATGCGCGAGTGTCGCGTATTGAAAGCAAAGACGCAATCGTTGAGGTGGAAAAAATCTGACGACGAGTTTAAACTGTTACAGAGATCGGCCGAGGCAAACCTTGAAGGGATTCTAGAAGCCATTAAAATATCGCGTGGGAGTAATAAAAATAAATCTTCTTCTTCTTCTTCTTCTTCTTCTTCTTCTTTTGTTGATATAACCGAGCGCGATTTGATGAATGCGCACGAATATAAAGTGAAATCGCTCGGCGCCGATCGATTGGCGTTTCCAACCGTTATGGGAGCCTCCAATCGTGCAACGATCGTGCACTATCATCAAAACGATCGCATGATATATCCAAATGATTTATGTTTAATGGATGCTGGCTGCGAAATTAATGGGTACGTTTCCGATATCACGAGAGTTTGGGCCGGCGGCTCTGAAAACGCAGAGTTTAAAAATGATTACCAAAAGGCGTGTTATGACGCAGTAGCACACGTACGAAACGTCGTTATTCAAAAACTCGAACGTGATGTAGCATCTGGGACTTCAGTTTCCTTGAACGATTTACATCTCGCGTGCGTCGCGGCGACCGCAGAAGCGCTCGCAGATTTGCTCCCAAACGAAACCAAAAACTCGTTGGTCGCGAATAACAAATATCAAAAGTTCTTCCCGCACGCCGTCTCCCATTGGCTCGGCATGGATACGCACGACACTCCATTAATCTCCAGTACGACTCCAATCGAACCAGGGAACTGTTTCTCAGTCGAACCAGGTCTATACTTTGACGTAGACGATATTTCTGTGCCGAAAAACTTACGCGGCGTCGGCGTTCGATTAGAGGACGAAGTATGCGTCGATAATCGAAGTATTGTTAAAGTGTTAAGCGATAGAATTCCATGCGACAGAGTTGACTTTGATAGGTTTTTAGCTTCCACGCATTGAATCTTCAGTAGCGCGTAGTAGTAGTATGTGTAGAGTGGTCTATAGTGTTCTCTTTTTTTTTCTTCACTGATGGCGACTGGGCACCCAATAATAGAAACTTCCTGTGGACCGACAAGACTTATTTTACGAAGCAAAACGTTTTTTTTGAAATATCAAATCTCGCCGCGGAAACGTCAAAAAATCACCGCCATAACCAACGCACAAACCCTTAAGCGCACGCAGAGCAGCTTACTGAACTAATTTCTAACTATTTCCTGATCAGTATCGCATTTGAATAATGTCGATCGCACAGAAATGTTAAGAAAAAAAGATCAGAAACTGCAGGAAGAGTTTTCGTTCAAATCCATCTACGGCCACTTGACTTCGAAGCGTGTTATTGTGTTCTATTCGCTCTTGTTCTTAGCGTTGTTAGAGGTAAAAAAGATATATACGCATACGTACAGAAGCGATCTCGACGGAGGAGATTGTTCTTAATTCGATTTCGTGAGTCGATATGGAATTTGATCTTCGCGCAGATGATGTTTTATTGAGCGCGCGCGCTTAGATTTTCTTTTGATTTTTGATTAACGGCTAGTACAGAGAAACTGGCAGTCAACTCATTCATGAGAGCGAACGAAAAGACTTTTATTTCTTAAAGCGCGAGTTTGTCGTCGATGGATTATTATCATCATCATCATCATCATCATCATCATCATATATGTTGACGATATTATATTCTCTTTCTTTCTCTCTCTTTATTTAATAGGTCCTTCTTTGGTCCGTCGTATTAGTCCCAGGAGACGCAAACTCCGTTTGGAACGTATCGGCGCAACAGTACTATCAGCGAGAAACGGGCAACCTCAAATCGTTTCAACAACAACAGAGATTTCTGATACCGGTGAGAGTACTAGATCTGCACTTGGAATCACTCGCTTATAAACAAGAACATTTGTGGAGAAAGGAAGAGTTCAACTCTTACGACAAAAACTTACAACCTTCGAATCCAGAACCTCCAGATAAAAACGGAGCGAGTTCTCGTTTGATCAGAGGTTTATCGTCGTTTGGAGGACGGTCTTTATTTGAGGAGGTAGTATCTTCACAGTCTTTAAAGTCAACGGCTAAAGTATCACGAAACAATAACAACAACAACGTTAATCGCGTTTAGTTTAGTTTCTCACGTGCTCGCTTAATACTTTGACTGTATATTACTAATACTTAATAAAAAACCGGAAAGAGAACAACAAACTTCTTCTGTCTTAGAACACACACAAAAAAAAAACACAACACGTTTAAAAATCAAGACATAGTTGGACTACTACACGAACAACTTACATATATTATTTAGAAAACAACAACAACAACAACAACAGAAAAACTTTATATATTATTATTAGGAAAGGAAAACAAATTTATTATTATTATTTTTAGTTAAGAGAGAAAAAAATGGCAAGATTACACCGTCCGTCCAATGGAGTCTCAGCGACGAAAGTCGCCGAGTCTGGTTACGTCGAGGCTTCAGTGGCCCCAGCATCTGCACCACAGAAAGTTTCATTGCGTAACGTCATTCCAGTTAACGACGTCATTGCCGGTGGATGCGCTCGCGCAGCTTCGCAATCGACTATTCATCCGCTCGATACGGTCAAAGTTCGAATGCAAGCGTTAGCTGGCAAAAGTAAAGCTGCGCAAGAAGCTGCCGCTGCGGCGAAACTTAAAGTTTCAACCGGTAAATACGGTGTCGGAAGCGCTTTATTGTCAGTGCAAAACGGTGGAAGCAAACGTGTCGCCTTAGCTAGAGGTGCGTCGGCTGTTGGGAAAGAGTTTTCTTTGCTTTACAGAGGCGTGTTTGGAGCCGCGAGCGGCGCCGGCCTAGCTATCGGTACGTACTTTGCCTTTTACGGAGCCGCAAAGAAGTTATTGGAGAGACATTCGGATTATTCTGTCTCGAAAACAGCTTTCATAGCTGGTGGTATTGGCGCCTTGGGTTCTTCTTTGGTTAAAGTACCAGCCGCCGTTTGCATTCGTTCAGTACAAGCTGGCGTATATCCAAACGTCTTTGCGGCTGCTGGAACGATCACGAAAGCTGCTGGCTGGAGAGGTCTGTTCACTGGGTATGCGCCTACTTTGCTTGAAGATATTCCAGACATGGCTGTGAAATTCGCAGCTTATGAAACGCTGAGAACGATGCATCGCAACTTTTTCAATAAAGATGATGACGAAGCCGACGCGTTTGCCGATATCTCAATGGGTTTAATTGCTGGATCTGTCGCCGCTGCTGCAACGACGCCTTTGGACGTTGTAAAGACGCGCATGATGTGCAACGCCGCTCAACGACCATCGTTTGGCGGCGCCATCATGGGAGTCTGGAAAGAGGCACCGAAAGGTTTCATCAAGGGTAAAGTTCCAATGTTCTTCACTGGCGTCGGTCCTCGCGCTTTCTCAAACGGCATAAACTCGGCAATCTTCTTCATGTTCTTTGAAGCAATGAGAGCTGGATTGAAACGTCGCGAAGAGCGTATTGAACTCGAGAAGATGCGTTTACGCCGCGTTGGCTATAACAGTCTGAGAAACGAGGAGTTCCGATGGGCAAACACTGATCAACAAGTCGGCCGAGTGACAGAAGCTTCGCTTACGAACTCGAGTTTAATGAGACGTAAGTTTACTCTTCCAACAACGACGACGCTTAAGAAGTGCTAAATTTCTTTCACAACGACAACAACAACTATTAATAAACAATAAACAAAATTTCCTTTTCAATAATAATAATATTAAAATCAATCGAGAAGAAGTGTGTTTGTTTCGCTCGCGCTCGAATTGAAAAGAGATGATGGGATGATACAAAGGAAAAAAATGCGTGTTTTTCCAACTTGTAACTTACAAAACTTTTAATATATATATACGTATATCGTCATCACTCATTCATTTATTATCAAAGGTTTCTATATAATTTCATCTTATTATTGTTTCTATATATAATCAATTTTTCTATTCCATTTATTTATTACATAGGAACAGCTAATGACATTCCTTGGTTTCCTCGTTGTTGAGAAGCGGCGACCCTCATCCCGGCGACGTAATTTAATATTTTTAATCTCGGTCCGGGTGGAATTCTCACTTCTTGTAACGCGTTATCGTTCAACAAAAGCAAACAGTCATCTGTGAGTAATCCTCTTTTAAAATTCTTCTCGTACTTCTCTAACCCGAGCGTAGTGAGCATACCGACGCCGTGCGAATAAAACACGTCCGTCTTATCGTTCTTTCCCGAAAACGATTGCCCAATCTTCATAAAAGCGCCGTTCAATAACGAAAACAAAACACCAGATTTAATAGCCTCCTGCGCGATTTGCACCGGTCCTTCCGGAATCGCCGCGTCCGCGCCTCCAAACGCCGCTTTCTGCCCGCTTAAACTCGAAGCTACGGACAAAGCGCTCCCGGCGCCGAACATGGCCATCATCCCGGTCTCAATCTCCGAAAATCTATTCGCTTTCTTAATAATCGCGGTTAACCCGCCTTGCACTGCCGTAAACACTGCCAAGTTCACTGCCAACACGTGTGGGGGACCGGACATCGCCCCTTGCGCTAACGCAGGATTCGAAGCCATCGCCGGATTCGTAGCCGCCTGTGCGGCCAAGTTTTGGTTCACCGTTCCTAGCACGTATCCAAGCACTCCACCTTTTCCCGTTCGTTAGTAATTCGTTCTCGTCAGTTCATAGTTCCGATCAACTTTTGCACTAATCACGGTACACAATCAATACAATCGTACGACCAACACGGTTTGATACTTCACAAACACGAAACTTAAAAATATCTAAAATCGCAAAAAAACAAAGACGAAATCGGTTTTGGAAAAACCACGCGGACGTTTTTAAGTAAACGCGAGAACGGACGTGCGATAGGAACGATACAACAAACGCGAACCTTGCACGGCACTACCGCCGGAGATCACCGCGATCTCGACCGGTGTAGACTGTAACTTTAACCATTCTTCGACCTGTTTCTTCTTATCCGTTATCAAATCGCCAATGCCCATTTTAAGCCCGTTTTGTTCCTTTCGATGATATTTTTATGGAGAGCGAATGTAGGATTTCAAGCACTATATAGGGAACTTTTGCGAGCGAGAGACGCGAATGGAACGGTACGTGGTATACGCGAGCGTTTACGATTGATTACGATCGTTTCTTACTCGATTTCTATGATTATATAACCTATGATGCGTGTCTAATCTCTCTCTCTAACTCTCTCTCTCTACTATGGTACCATGTATGTAGTAACACGCGCGCGTTAACTATATCAACAGCGCATGCGCTCGAATCTCTCTAAAACTCTCTCGATTTCTATGATTACATATTGCGTATGCGTGTCTACTCTCTCTCTCTCTAACTCTCTCTCTTTCTCTCTAACTCTACTATTGTACGACACATATATCTCACACGGGCGTATTAATTACATCTCGTCCGCGCGAGCGCAAGAATATCTCTTAAAACTCGCACGTCGAACGAACGCGCCGCGCTCTCGCCTAACCGGTCTTCGTTCGTCGTTTCTTCAACCTCTTGCGCTCGGCTTTACTTAAATACTGCTTTTCCTTACCCTCTCTATTCGCTTCAACTCCTTTCTCGTTCTCGTTCTCGTTCTCGCGTTTCTCGCCCGAATCGTTTTCTTCTCTTCCTACTTCAATTCGCTCTCGCTTCAGCAGACTGAGCCTGTTCGGTACGTGCGATTTTCGCGGTAAAGCGCAGCCTTCCTCGCGCGCAGTACTTAACCCTTTTCTTAATTCTTTCAACAGCTCAAGCTCGCGCTTGTTCAATCTTCTTAAGTTATCATCATCTGCATCCGTGTGGTGTTGATGATCTGTGGACGATTGTGCACGCGCTTTCTTCGTTTCGGCTTTTTTAAAGGCTTCGGCGACAAGCGCGGCGTGGCCGGATTTATGAGCGCAAGTGACCATTTCAATCGTGAAGAAAAGAGAGAGAGAGTAGAGCAGAGAGTAGAGCGATTGATGCAGTGTTTATGTGACGCTTTCGTCCTATGGTTTATTGTTAGTATTGTTAGTAGTGTTATTAGTAATGATGCAGTTTTTTGTGTGCGCAAATCTGTTCCCTATGTAAATTCGAAAAAATGAATAAGAGAGCGATGAATGGATGGTATACACGAAATCTTCGATCTCTCGTGATCTTTAGCGACTGCGACGACGGCTAACACGGCGCGGTCGTCAGAGAACGATGGAAGAAATCGATTCGCTGAATGAATGTTGATTCAGCGACGAGCGGAAGATCGAGCGCTCGCGCGAGTACTTCTTCTGCTCGAGCTCGCTGCTCCGCTACTTCGTCTTTGATTATGCTGCTGCTGTTCGCGGCGGTCGTTATCGTCCGTGCGCATGTAACTTCCGTACGCGTAAAAGCTTGCTTCGTTGTCGTCGTCGTCGTCGTAGTATTCGTGGTGTTCACCCGAGAACCCTCTGTACGAGCTCGAGTCGTTATAAAAATGATGCGAGCTCGTATGCGCGTTTGAAGTCCTTCGTCTAAAACTGGAAATATAGCTATCCCATTGGAATTCGTTCGATTCGTGCGAACGGCGATATGACGATGTCTTTAGTACGTCTTTTGCGACGTTGAGGAAGTTAAATACTCTGTTCGCGTCTTCTGTTAAAGCCTTTTGCGCCGCGTCATCCGAGGAGACGAAATGCGTAGGGAGCTCGCTTGGATGGAAAACCTTATCTGCGTGCGCGCGCAAGGAAAGCTTTTTAAATGCCTTTGTGATCGCCGCATCGTCTAACGAGGTCAAGGACGAGTCGTCTGAGAATCCTAAAATAGCTCTCGCATGAATCGGAGCGCTCTCGCGATATTGCTTTTCGACAAAGATTTCTACGGCTTTTAAATCCTTTATGCGACTCTTCGCGTCTTTTGTTTGCTTCAAGTCCTTGTTCGTAGTAGCCATTTTTTCGTACGTTTCTAAATCTTCCAAAGCTTTTTCGAACAATCTCAAGTGCGCAAATATCGCCGCGCGCCGAGAATACGCCTTTGCGCGCGTCGGGTCGAGAGCTATAGCGCGACCGCAATCGAGCAAGGCGTCGATATATTTTTGAGCACCCATGCGAGACGCCGCGCGGTTACAAAGAATTGCACTAACAAAATTCCTCGAAAGCGGAGTCTTGGACGCGGAAATACACGCAGTGTAGTGCTTTTCTGCATCGACGTAATCTTCGCTCGAAAAAGCGGTATTTCCAGTCAAACGCGCGGCATATTGATCTCGAAGAACTAAGATAATATTACCAGCATCTGGACGAATGACGTTGAAATGCTCAAGATATGCCATAGCCATTTGCGTATCCGTTTTTGTTACTCCATCATCCGCATTTGTCGTTTTAGGACCGTAAAAGCCGTTAGATTGTTTTGCAACTTGCTCAAACGCTTCAACGTCGCCAATTCCGTACGTCGCCAAGAGCCGCAATAGGCTCATCTCCACAATGCACTCTTGTGCTAAAGCGTCTGCATCTTGGCCAGGACCAAAATTATTATGAGTTGCCGATGCTTTTTTACTATATCCTTTCACATTTGCTATCGAGGAGAAATCAAACGCAGTTATTGCGCTCAACGCGTCGTTATATTTCCCGCAAATCATCATCGCGTTTGCCTTGATAGTAGTTATCAGTATTCGAACATCACTGGGCATATGCGTCGCTCTATTCTCTATATCGATCGCATCTGCTATTGCTGATTTTACGATCACTTCGTTTTGGACTAAGCTTTCTCCGCCATTTATGGGAATATTTCTCAAAGCGTCTCGCACGTACGTGAGATATTGCAAATCTGAAATCGTACGTAACCGCGTCACTAGTTCCAATTCTACTCTCGCTTCGTCTTTTTCTTTTTCTGAAGCTTTCGAACTCGAAACGATAGTGCTATAGCACGCGCACGCGGCTGTGAAATCGGCGAGGCGCTCGTGACATTTCGCTTGCCGCGATATTGGTTTCATATACGTAGCGTCTGCTTTTCTCGCGCTCATGCAGTCGTCTATGCACTCCTGGATTTTCTGACGATACTTTCTGAGCACATCCATGCTACGCGGACCTGTTTCTTTTTCTATCGCCTCTTCTATTTGAATGACCATTAAATTCGACGCCGCCCTGTTACTCAGAAGTGTTCCGGCTTCGCGTCCTAAAATTTGTCTCGTTGGAAGAAACGTTCCATTTCTGCTCGGCGAAAAACTTCCCTTCTCGGGAGAGGTTGCTATACTTTCGAGCATGATTATCGCTCTCGTATACGTATCTTGCGCAGATCGAAACTTTTTCAAAGCTTGCTCGTCTTTTTCTTGATTCAGAAAATTTGAAGCCTGTTGAAAGAACGAGTTTGCCTCGATCTTAAACGCCTTCACTTCTTTTTCTATGTTTGCAATCTTCTCCTTTTCTTTTCTCTCTTGCGCGGCAGAGGTGTTCCCTCTCGAAGGCGATCCCGTGTTATTCCTGAATGGATAATTATAATTTGTTGAGTTGCTGTTGTTATTATTATTGCTATTATTTGGTGAATTCGGAGAATCGGCGGGCGATTTCAGTACAGTAAACTTTCGAAATGGTCTTCGTTCATCAAGTCTGTCTTGCATTTCATATTCTTGTTCGTCGCTGTAGTCGTTCATTTCTTCCTTCTGCCTCGCTTCGCTTTGTTTCGCATACTGACTCAAATTTATCGCTCCGTCATCACAAAAGTCTGCTATAGAGAATCCTTTAAACGCGTTGTTCAAAACTGCTTGCGCGGAGAGTGGACCGCCGTCTCTCGCAAAACTCGTTCCAGCTTGCGCAGCTATTTTTGCGGCTTCCATTCCATCCGTAGGAATAGCCGACATTCTACTCGTCGTCGTTGTTGTCTTGTTATTTTTTCTATTGTTTTTGCTATTCTTACTATACGATGTCTTCGCTTTCATTCCTCCTCCGCTACTACTACTTCCATTATTACTACTTCCAAACGCTGGTGCTCCGTTATTATTATTAAGTTCTGCAGCGAAACCGTCGCTGGTTTGGAACATATTCATTGTAGTAGCAGTGGTAGTAGTTCGTTCTTTTTCGTGCGAAATTCCTCGATGCGTTTCAGCAAACATCGAGGGTGAAAATTCCGTCGGCGTTCTAATATGCGCCCATGCCGGGTTCGGTGGAGATGGTCCATCATCATCGTTATTATTATTATTATTATTATTATTACTAACACTCTCAGGCGTCATCTGACTATAATCATTATTAACTTGAAACGTAAACCTCCCCGAAATCGCTGTCGTGGACGACGGCGTAGGCGACGCGCTCGTCGGAGACGCCGCCCCTCGCTGTACGCTACTCTCTCTTCCAAACCTAAACGCGCTCTTCGTCGCCGCCGTCGCCAGTGCAGGCATCTCTCGTTCTCGTTCTTGCACTGTATTACTATTATTATCATTATTATCATTACTACTTCTAGTACCGAATGTTCGTTCTCGACCGAACGTAAACTTGCTCGTTAAAAACCCATCACCGTCGGCAGCTCCTCCATCGACCGAAAACGGATTAGCGCTTACAGTAGCGGCGTCGGTAAAACTTTCGCTCGCGTCACTCATGAACACCTGGACTTTCTCGCTCGAGCTTTCTTTACCGTTTCTTTGACCATGCTTCGTCTTCCTATACGAAGTCTTCACCGTCCTCTGTGTATTCGAGTCATCGGCGTTGGGCTTATGATACCTACTGCGCCTTGCATGGCCTGGGGAAAACTCGGTATTCGGTACATTTTTGTCTGCGCTGCTACCATCGATTTTCCTGGCAGTATCGCCGTCGCTCATTGTTGATTACTATTGTTGATTACTATTGTTGATTATTATTGATTGTTATTGTTATTAGTAGTAGTATTGTTGTTATTCGTATTTATTCTCTCGTATCATGATTTTGTCGTTTTCCCTGTTTTGTTAAAAATTTCCAAAACTTGCGGTCTATTCATTTTCAAGCTTAATCAGATCAATCAGAGAAATAACTCTCTGCTACATCTAAAACTGTTTAAAGCGTTTGGAGGACCAAACGGCGAGAGTAAACGCTCTCTCGAAGCGAGAGAGAGTTACCGGTGGATGATGGAATTTCCCACACGCGTCGCGTTTCGCATAGGCGGCATGTTCGTTGCACGAGCGATTCGATCAGCAACAGAACAACAAAAAAAAGTCGTTTCTCAGGATCTTCTCTGTTTCGTTCTTCGTTCTTCGTTCCGTTCCGTTCGCGAGAGAGAGAGAGAGAGAGCTCGTTACAGAAGTAAGCTCCTGAAGCGCGCGTAAGCATGAGCAGTCGTTCGTCCGTCGTTCGAAGTTCCCAAAACGCGCGCGCGTATGCGCGATCGTTTTGAATCTCGCGCTCTGGAGATCTCGAGGGGAGAGGCAGTTGACGCATGTGTCCATTTGGCGGTCTATTAAATTTTTTAAAAATTCAAAAACTGTTTCGAATAAAGAAAGTTCCTCCGTTCCCATCTCTTTCCATCATATACATACACGTATACATACATACACACATACATATATACATATAGCTACTTCTTCAACTGCTACTACTACTGCTACTGCTACTGCTACTACTGCTACTACTGCTACTGCTATACTGCCAGTATTGATTTAAAGTTCTTCGTTTTCATCTCTTTCCATACACATTACATATATACTTTAAGACAACTTTAAAGACAATTTGAACATACTGTATATATATACATATAACTACTACTACTACTGCTACTGCTACTGCTACTGCTACTGCTACTGCTGCTACTGCCACGGTATTGATTTAAAGAGGAGTTTGAGAATGAAATACGTCGTAGTCTCTGGGGGAGTCGTATCAGGACTCGGGAAAGGCGTCACGGCATCATCGATTGGCGTGATGTTATCGGCCAGTGATTACAGGGTAACGCATATAAAGATCGACCCGTACATAAACGTCGACGCGGGGACGATGTCACCGTTCGAACACGGGGAGACGTACGTGTTAGATGACGGTGGCGAGTCCGATCTGGATCTAGGGAACTATGAAAGATTTTGTGATCTGTCACTGACGAGGGATCATAATATTACGACCGGGAAGGTGTATCAAACGGTGATCGAGCGCGAGAGACAGGGGAAGTATTTAGGGAAGACCGTGCAGGTTATTCCGCACGTGACTGATGAGATACAGGATTGGATCGAGCGAGTTGCTCATATCGCGGTCGACGGGAAGCAAGGACCGCCGGATGTGTGTATAGTCGAGTTAGGCGGTACCGTCGGCGATATCGAAAGCATGCCGTTTATTGAGGCGCTTAGACAGTTTCAGTTCAGAGTAGGTACGGAGAACTTTTGCTTAGTACACGTGAGTTTAGTTCCAGTGGTTGGTGCCGTTGGTGAACAGAAGACGAAACCGACGCAGCATTCGATTCAAGCCTTGAGAAGCGCCGGGTTAGCGCCGACGATGTTGGCGTGTAGGAGCTCGCAACCGCTCGATAAAGCTGTCATGGAGAAGTTGGCGTTATTTTGTCACGTCAGTGCGAGTAATATTTTGAACTTGATTGATGTTTCGAATATTTGGCACGTTCCTTTGATCATGGTTGAACAGAAAGCGCATTTAGCGATTCTTTCGCATTTGCATTTGCAAGCGAGACCGTTGAAATTAGACGCGTGGAGACACCGAGCAGAAAAGTGGGACTCCGTACACGTTCCATGTTCTATTGCCGTAGTCGGTAAATATACTGGTTTAGGTGATTCGTATTTGTCCGTCACGAAAGCGTTAATGCATTCGGCGATTGCGTGCGATAGAAAACTTAAAATTATTTGGATCGAAGCCGAAGATTTGGAAGACGAATCAAAAATGTCAAACGAAGATAAGTACGACGAGGCGTGGGCGAAATTACGAAGAGCGGATGGCGTGTTAGTCCCTGGTGGATTCGGCGGCAGAGGCGTAGAAGGGAAAATGTGTGCGGCGAAATATGCGCGCGAAAATGACGTGCCGTACCTCGGTATTTGTCTCGGCATGCAAATTGCAGTTATTGAATTCGCGAGAAATATTTGTGGACACGCCGATGCGCACTCGACTGAAATGGATCCCAAAACAGAGCACCCGGCGGTAATTTTCATGCCAGAAGGTTCAAAGACGCACATGGGTGGGACCATGCGTTTAGGATCTCGCGATACGATTTTCCAAACTAAAGAATGTGTTTCGTGGAGATTATACGGTAAAAAAGACCAAGTCGCCGAGCGCCATCGTCACCGATACGAAGTAAATCCAGAGATGGTAGATGAACTCGAACAAAAGGGATTAAAATTCGTTGGTAAGGACGAAACAGGGATGCGCATGGAAATTTGTGAATTGACCGGTCATCCGTTCTTCGTGGCGTGCCAATACCACCCGGAGTTCAAATCTAGACCAGGTAGACCAAGTCCTATGTTCATGGGCTTATTATTGGCCGCGAGCGGTCAATTGGAGTCGTACGTTTCCGACGAAGCCGTAGCTTTGAGATTATCAATGGGTGATCTCATGCGTTCGCCTATGAAATCTATTAAAGACGCCGGTATTTACGTCGGAGGAACTGATGAATAATTGTTTTGTTTTGTGAGTACCAGTAAGTGAGTGAGTGAGTATGTGAACTACAGTAATAGAGTGCGCGTGTTTGATTTAAACTTTGCGCGTACATGCTTTATATATAATTTATAGTATATTTTACTCGTCGGATATTTTTTTTTCTCCGTCGTTCTTCTCTTCAACATCATCATCTGCGCCGCCAGAGATAACGAGCATAGATAAATCCACCCACGACGCGTTTCTTTTACCTCCAGCAAATTTGTTCTCTTCGTTCTTCGAAGAACTCGCCGCGTGTATCAAATCGTTAAACGATCCGATATTCCCGAGCTCTTCGTAACTTGCTACTTTGACCATTCCAGAAATCAAACCCGAACGGCTTGCGACTCTGTGCATTTTCGGCGAATCTGTAACAGAGGCGCTACTTCGTTTTGCTGGTGAATCTGGCGTACCGTCGTCGATGAGTGACAACGTGTGTGTTGATCCCATCCTAACCATACCTCGCATATTCGCGCCGCTCGCAACGCGATTCAAAGCCGCTTGCGCGGCCTTGATTGCAACCGCTTCCGCTTGGCGATGTTCTTCTTCCGAACCTATGGCGTATTCGTCAACTTTTGGTGATGGCGTATCGTGCTCAGGAAGTGAATCGAGTTTTGATATATCGAACGGTTTCGCAGTAGCTGATAATGTTGTTGTTGTTGTTGTTGT
>Ga0114998_10000637_pt1 | contig 25893 bp, 14 predicted proteins | sample ArcticOcean_MG_C_5_FD_87044 | JGI IMG/M metagenome (GOLD analysis project Ga0114998, IMG submission 87044) | Marine microbial communities from western Arctic Ocean - ArcticOcean_MG_CB4_138 | ecosystem: Environmental > Aquatic > Marine > Oceanic | place: Arctic Ocean: Canada Basin | collected... | reverse complement strand
CCAAACGTCAAAATCTGAATCCACGACTCTGCAGTGGTGGGCCGTGGATTCAGATTTGGAGAAAATGCACAAAAGCGAGCACATTTTGTCATTTTTGAGAATCGGTCGTTTTGTCGGGAAAAGTGGTTGGAAAGTGGGCGAGTTGCAGAATGGTCGTTTTGACCTCCGTCTGCAATGTGCGAAACGCTGTGTGCCAGTGTGGTTCATGATGTGTTTCTCTCGCCATACCACTACTAGAACCTCTGTAATGGATAAGTTTCACTCGATGTGTATCGATGTGTATGGGTGAGCATTGACCCTCGACAATCACCGTTCACATGTGACTAGCTCCACACCCACGAGCACGACTTATGTGTTACTGTACGTAAAAAAGCAGGAGTTATGTTGGTCACTACCATGTCGATGAAGCGAATGCAGTGCAAAGCGTGTGCTTTTCACATATCCGACAAGAGCGAATAATGAGTGCTAGAGACGACACCAACACACCAATTCTACGATGGGTGCGACGGCGAACCGCATCTAAATCTAAATGGTCTTCATCGATGTCGGTCAGAGTGTCGTCACCTAGATATGAGTTCTTAAAGGGGCGTGGTTGCAATACATACCAGCCTATTTGAAATGCCGACAATGTGCAAAAGAATTGGACGTGTCCACAGGATGACAATGACGTGGGTGGTGGCGGTAAAAGTGGCATTCGATGGCAGCGCGATGGCAAGTGTGTTGGTGTCACCTACGGTCGTATCACATAAGCGTACAAATCTATCGTCGTATCAGGGCCTTTGACAGCGGTTTCAAACGCTAGGATTGTGAATCGTGGATGGTTTAGGCTTAGCACCAACAAATCAAGCCCCGGTGCAGCACCATCATGTCGAAGAATGTGAGTAAGAAGATGAAAATGGAGGGTTCGTTGTCGAAGACGACCTTTGATGATTCGGACGACGAGGCCTCGCGCGATCGCTCGCCGTCACCCACGCGTAAGAAGGATGGTCCGGATGGTCCGGATGCTCCATCGCAAGAGGCAGCTCATGCCAAGTCGAAGGCGTCCGGTAATCCAGGCGCGGCTATGGTTTCAAAGCTTCAGATGATCAAGCGTGAATCGGAATCCCGTACATCTCAAGGTCGGAAACCTATCAATTTGGCCAATGGGAATCAGTTTGGTGAGGCCGCTCTCATCGGTCTGGTCGTCGGGTACAAAGAGATTGATAGCAAGATGAATATATGTGTCGTTCCGATTTCGGTGGCACCAAAGGCCGGGTTCGATGTGTTTGGCAATACGAACCCTTATCTGACTGGAATGATTGCCACCCATCGACCAAACAACCCGTTACGCCCGGATATCACGACCAAGGACCGGGCGTACAAGGGTGCCTTTCCCAAGACCGTGACTTGGGTTCCAAATGGAAACCTTGTCGAAGGCGTCGAGGGACAGATTGCAATGGTCTCTGCGGGTTCATTCCGTCGTTTGAATCAGTTTATTCCGAACGTATTCAAAGGGGGGTCTTCGGTGCCGGTCTCGCAAAAGGTGGGTGACCTCGTTACCTACACTTCGATCAATGCCGAGGACATCAACCGAAAGGGGTACGATTACCAGATTGTCAACAAGACGACAAAGGAACTGGAGGATGCGTCGGTCTACGAACGACGCCTCGATGACGAGTTGAAGCGCGACATGTCGGATCGCAAGTATGCACTCAAGTTCAAGAGCCTGGTTGATGCCGAACGGACCAATGTCGCCCATCCAGGGTCCAGATACAAACCGCGAGATATCGTCAAATATTTGTACAATAACTCTGAGTTCCAAGAGCATATTACCACGGGTCTGATGTCGGCGCACGCCGGTTGGTGCCTTCCTGACTTTGATGCGGGAGACCATGCGGAGGAAGATGTGGACACGAAGCGTCTGCAGTATGAGGGTGCCAAGACTGCCGCAACGAGTCTCCAGAAGAAACGATCGGATGATCTGCGTGTCATTTCGAAGCAGTTGACGCGCAACCTGGAGGGGTGGAAGAAGAAGACCGCCCAGTACGACAACCTTGCTTACCACCAGCAAGAACCTGGCACGCAGGAAAAGGAGGCGATCGTGGAAGGACTCGTCAAGGAGCTTGAGAAGGCGGCCGATGGCGAGGAATCGAAGATTAAGCCCTGGGATATGCCATATGCGTCGACAAAGTATGCCACGACACTGGTCTTCATGGGGAGTGCAGACGACGGATTCGGTGCGCATACTCACGATTTCCTCAACGACAAGGCGGGGCCCAAGACGTTTACGGATTTTGTCATCACGGCCGTGAGACCCAAGGACACCGGATATGGTCACATGCTTCACGTGCATACGACGACTGTGGCGAACCGTGAGACAACCTCCAAGGAGCTTGAACGTGGTGCGATCGGAGCTCTTCTTGAGTCTTGCGAGTGGTACGCGCCAAACGGAGGCACTCCACCCCTTCTCTTATCGGCACATGAGGGCGTTCTATCGGTGGCCTGGAAAGTTCGGTCGCTCGATCACCTCAAGATTATCACGTCGCTGATGGCTATTCGTACGGGTAACGGCATCATCACCACGCTGTTCAATCCACGTGAGAAGGGTGCAGATGCCCCGCTCTCACCAAGCTATGTCGATATGATTTACCCCGATCCAGTGGCAAAGGCGCAGGCGGTGGGTCTTCAAGTCACAAGGGAATGGTTGCAAAAGCACCTGTGCAAGGAGCGCAACGGGCAGTACAATCTGTATCCGATTCCTCTCGAAAAGGGTAAAGTGGCCGACACGGAGAAGACGTCGGCGTTTGCGTCGGACGCCACCCTCATGGCAGATCGTATCATCAACCTCCACGAGATGCGGTCGATGGTGGAGTTCAAGAATATCATCGACCGTGAAGGCGAAGAACTCTCTGAAGAGGCCGAAAACCACAACCTGAAGCTCGAGTATCGTATCCTCACGTGTGTCGACGACCAAGGCAATCTGCTCGACCTCGACGAGGAAATTACCAACAAAGACTTGGCACACATGTGTAACGTCGGAACCAAGACCACCGAGGAGGCGGAGGGAGCCATGGAGGCGATGGCCGCCAAGGCCGGCAAGTCCATTCAAGAGTTTCTGAAACTACACACCATCCCGTATGCCATCCTCGTCAACAAGGACGGCGTTTGCATCTGACGCCATCAAGCATCAGCATGAGAAGAAAGAATGAGAAGAAAGAATGAGAAAGTGTAAAGAACGAAACGAGAATGAGGGAGCATAATGACGGTGATAATGAGAGTGATAATGAGGGTAATAATAAATGAAAATTATATGAAACGAGAATGGTTTTAAAATTGAGTTGAAAGAGAAGTGGAAAACGCTGATTGATTGAGATATCACTCATATTTCACGGTCGATGCCGTCGACTGTTGAAAACTGCGTGGTGTCTTTTTTGTGTGTACAGTCATGTCGTGTCCAAAGCTATGTGGAGTAATAAGTGTATGGTGACATTGTGAGTGCAATAGCGATCGTTCGGAGGCGGGCATTTGATCCATTCGTGGCGCTAACGGTGGGCACTTGAGTGTGCTCAAGCCCCAGCAGCCTTATAGACATGGGATCCATTGGTGCGGGTCGTCCGTTGACAGCAGGCTTCTCAGGCAATCGACACAGCACGTTTGCAGGAGCAGACGATAGCTCGATCGGTGACAACAGTTCTAGATACGGTCGAAGCTCTAGTGATTCAGAGACCGACGAAGATGATGATAGAATGAGGGGTGGTGGTGGCGGTGGTGGCGGTGGTGGCGGTGGTGGTGGCGGTGGTGGCGGTGGTGGCGGTGGTGGTCACATGGGAATTCACGCCGTCCCGCAACAGCAACATCAAACGGCACGATTAAATTTTGATGGTTACCACGAGCCTTGGATCGAAGGTGTGGGACCCTTTGGGGCTCATGGTGTGGCGCCATTGCAGCGCATTGTGCTCGAGCTCGATTGCGATTCGTTCGAACAAGGAAGCATGAGCCTCGATTCAATTGTGAATGTGGAACACGACGAGTGTTTGGATGATAAGGGGCTTCGTCGCGAGGCCGCTGCGACGTTGTTGAATATGCTGCTGTTACCGACTGTGGGTGGTGCACTACCGAATGGATCCTCTGGCGACGAGAGCGAAAATATACTCGGCCGTAAGGACCGTATCTACCAGTATAAATTCAAGGATCCGCAGTCACCTGGGAACGAATACCCCTCATTCACAGTTCACTACGAGGAGGTACTCGATCAGAACACGCATGAAGTGTTCAAGCATCGTCTGTGGTACTTGGTTTGGGATCCCGAATTCACGGTCGCAAAATCGGTTGGCTACATACTCACCGTGAACCAATACGAGTTCAAGGACGCACATGCTCTCGGTGCGGGATCTGGGAAGAAGCGAGCGGCTGTTCGTGCTACGATCATACACAACGAGAAGAATGTGAATACCCGAATGTTTTCAATCATTCGTGGTGAAGATTTGCATACCGAATTCCGTAAATACTTTGGAGATCGATCGGCCAAGGTGGACAACATGCGCATGTCCGAATATTCTGCAGACGTCGTCTCTCTGGGTACGCACCATCAGTGTGCGTTAGAAAAGCTATTGGACCCATTGGATGACGAGAATGGCCCCACTGTTCTCGATTCGGTACCGAGGGACGACACCGTGCAAATCAACCCAGACCAGCTCGACGTTACAAACTATTTCGATCAGCATGGGCGTTTTCGACCTCCCGAGGCAACGGCCCACATGTTTCACACGCTTCACCCTAAACACGTGGGACAACTCTCCGTTCGCACGCAACGCCTCCCATGCAGTGGTGATCGGAGCGAGCTTCAACGAGTGCTGGTGGATCACTTCGCAACGGTCAAATTGTCACGATGGATGCCCTTGGATAGAGCTGCGCAGCTGCGCAGCTTCGAAGCGTACATCGCGGGTGCTGATTACAATCCTGTGAATAACACGACATCGCGCAAGTCGAACGAGGCGACGAACACCTCTCGTTACGCCTTCTCCAGTGATAGGCACAAACACAAGTTTGCAGACAAGAATGGTGTAAAGACGCAGATCAAACCGTTTGATGAAATTCGTGAACGGCTTGATCGGTTGCACTGCCTCATTGCGGTTGGTGCCGAGAAGCGCACCGCCGAAATGAACGATGCGTTGCACAGGGCGGCGCGTGATGTTGCGGTCAAGGAGATGCGGGTTGCAATGGAGCAACGCTCGAAGCAGGTCGCTGTAGGAACGGCGAACTACTATCGTGAGGGCAATTCGTTGCTCAAGCGACTGGGTTCGCCATTCTCGAAAACAAGAGGAACAGCCACGACGAGAGACTACGATTTATTTGGCGTCATGATCAATCGATTCTACGCCTTTTCTCGTAACAGTATGGGAGCACACGAGCCGTTTGTCTTCCTTCTCTATCACATCAACTCGATGGCGTCGTCCCTCGAAGGGGTCACCTACAAGCTGGCGGTATACGGTCCTACACAAACGGGGAAGAGCGAAATGCGTGTTCGCGCATCCACCCTCGATCTCCCTGGAATGAATCAGATGATGCAAGTCCAATCGAACAAGTCGGGGTTGCGTGAGAACCACGAAGATGGGTATCATGTGACGTTCGACGAGATGCCAATCGTCTACGAATCGCTGAAAATTAAAAACAAGACGGCGGAGCAGTTGGAAGCGATCAATCGGGAAAAGAAACGAATCACCGACCATCAAACGACCCATTCGTTTCCAGAAGAGAAGATGGGGCCCGACGGTGAAAGGTCCCTTGCAGAAGTGAAAGTGACGGTAGAGAATCGCCAGGCCACTACCATGAACAATAATGGACCCAGCGTCTTTGGCGTCACGCAATTTGACGACAACACGACCTCGTTGTTGAACCGTGTTCACTACTATGGGTTTTTTACCAAACACGTCGACGGACGCGGGAGACCCTGCCTTATGAAGAATGTGACCACCGTGGCGGAACGGGAGGACATCCAGAAGAACCAGTTCCTGACACGTCTGCTCCTCTCATTTGGGATCATTTCTCCGGAATTTGAGGTCGATTGCACCGTTGCCAACGAGATCTTTCGGCGTATGGATATGGCCGATGGACGTCCATTACCGGAATCGCGCGCAAAGGGCCAACGCCTTGAACTCTTTCGTGTCTTCACGACGTGGTTTGCCGTGCACTGCGTGTTCGAGTTTGAAAACTACCACGATCTGATGCCGGAGCTGTTTGTGGATGGTAACGTCGACCAGCCTAAACCGTGGAAGCTCGAGATGATGGAGCTGTGCATCCCATGGCTCAAGACGCCCAACGAAAGCTTGATTCAATTCGTGTGGCATGTCAACGACACTGTGACCATGGGGCGTGGTCCCGTCGCCGACGAAGTCATGTCTCTCTTGGTAAAGGAAGCGAAACTCAAGCCGTCCATGTACTCCAAGCTCGCGCCCCGAGACAAGCCAGACAAAGCCCTCGCAAAGTCAAAGGATGAAGAGGATCGAGAGGAGTACGCCAAGGACATGAAGGAACTAATCTCGAGCACTAAGGAAAGTCACAAGGCGAGCGTATCACAAAAGAACGCTCCGCTGACCTATCAGCACCTCGCCACAATGTACTCCGAAGACACGATTGAGGATGTGCTCAAGATGGTCGATTGTGACGAATCGAACCTTACCGATGCGGACAAGACCATCCTCGCAGGGATGCGTACGAAGGAGAAGAGCGCCATCGGTCAATTGAGCTTTTACACAGACAAGCATATGAATCGCACGGCACCACAAGTCGACTGGAATTTAGTCACACTGGGATATCGAACCATCCCCGATCTGGCGGTGCAACTGTCTAGATCCATTGACAGACGCCTCGAAATGGATGTGGATGTCATCAAAGGACAGCTTTACCTGTTCAAGGGCTATGTCCAATCCTTCACGTATGAGCAAACCAACGGTGGCAATGTCGTGGTTTGCGAGTCAAACATATCTTACATACCGTCTAAAAACCCGTCGAAACGTACATCCGCTCATGACTCGAGTGCGACCTCCAAATCTGTGACGAACACTCTCATCGATATCGCTGTCAATGAATACGATCAATTCCCTGCGATCTTCGCAGATGGTACGCTTTCGAATCGCAAGGACTATGTGCTCACATCAAAGCACGAGGCTCCGACGCAGAAGAGCGACAAGTTGCAAAAGAGCGACGGCGGGGAACAACAGAGCGAATTTGGTATATGTGTGCAACACGCCGCGATCAAGAAGCACATGCTTGAAGAAGAGCAGGGTCGGATGTACATTGACGGCCACCCACAGCTTGGCAAGTGTTCCAACCCGCCCATTTATCGTCACGGAGTCGCACGCCTAAAACGAATCGCGGATCTCGTGTTCGACATGCCCCCTAATCTTAAGATGGTGGGTCCATTCTTCGAAAAGAACATTGTCGAGCCGATTTACGTCACGACGACAGAGGAAGTCGATCCTTCAGTTTGGTCGATCACATCGACGACCGAGTGCCCACTTTTGAGTACCGAGTGCATTACAGTGATCAATGGTAAAGCGCCGATGCATAGCGAGCAGCAACGCAGTCTCACTCGAGATTTTTCCACGCCTAAAACGTCTACATTGTGGACAATGTGCGCCAATGAGACCCTCAACGCATTTGGATGGTCAGACGACAAATGGTTAAAAATCATGCTTGATGCGCGTCGAAACACGCGTGAGCACTCAAGGGACACAGTGTACTCGATACCAATGTACACAACCGCTGCAACAAGTTCAAGTAGCTCGCAGTCATCGGAGTGGGTCATGGTGGACCCCGGGCCACTAAATATTTGATCGCCGTTGGTAAAATAACACGAGATATAACACCATTCCGATGTTATGTGATGTAATTATGACCCATTGGTGGTGTATTGGGTAGGTGTGTATGGTATGGATGGTGTAAAACGGTGTAACCACGGCATGAAATGTGGCCTATGTGAGTAGAATTGTACACATGAACCTATCGTCGTTCGAGCGAACATGATCGCTAAAGTATATGAAAGTGGTGACAGACTCACGGTTTAATAAAAAAACCGCCGTTGTACGCATTTGAGTTTGTCAGTGACGTCATGAGTCGCATTCCTGAAAAGCTGCGACGAATCCTCGAGCACAAAGAAAAAAATAAGCAACGACCACCATCGAAACCGCGTGTATCTGGTGTAACAAAACCAAATTCGCTCAAGGTTCCGAAGGAGACTCCAAACTTTGCCCATCGCACACGCAAAGCGAATCGATCGACAGTTGCAACGCAGCGACCGCAATGTGAGGTGGTACAGCTTGACAAACAGGGTCATATGGAAATACCAAACAGTGATTTTCTCAATACACTCATCCATGGCTTCAATTCTGCAGATTGTACAAGGTGTGAGTCTTACTGCGAGGCGGAAGATGGAATGGTACGTGAGTACAACTTGCACACGGGGGAGCCCTTCCACTTGTTTTCGTTCCAACGCGAAGCGATCGAGCTCTTTCGTTCCAAATTATGTGAATCGCGATGGATTGTAAATGGGGCAGACATGGGGCTGGGCAAGACGATCATGTCAATCCTTCTTTGGTGTACTTATTGTGTACACGCGTCGTCCAAGGTGGACCACATGCGCCCCCTTCGACCGATCGATCGAACGGGAGGGTGGAAAATGCTAGTGGTCGCACCAAAGTCTGTGCTGCCGAGTTGGTACACGACGTTCATACAATATACACACCTCGAAGGTAAAAACATTACCCTCGAAGAATCAAGCGAACGGCTCGAAAAAGCCATGGCTGCACAAGTAAATGATCTCGATTCGGAAGTGGCCGTTGTCCTCGTTGCATACGATCTTGTGCGAATTGCTTACACTGACACCCACGAAGAGGTCGAGGATCCAAACGATCGTCGACGGAAGATATGGCGTCTAAAAAACGATGGAAAGCGGCCACTTCCTAGCCTGTTTCAGTGGGTCAAGCAACACAATGATCGTCTCGTCGTTTCATTCGACGAGTCTCACCATCGACTCAAAAACCACGATTCGAAGACAAACATCGCACACACCGCCATGATGCGCATGGCTCCAAACTCCATGGGGGTCCTTACGTCGGGTACCGCCTGTTGCAACCGACCCACCGATCTTATGGCACAGATTCGTGCTATTGGCGATACAAATTTCTGTGATGTTGATGATTGGTACCCCGACAAGCGCGACCATAAGATCGTTTCCACAGCGGCCGTCAACTACTTTAGGGAGCGCATGGTGTCCATTCCAGGGACAGTGCTCAAGCTTCCAAAGATGCATCAAGTTCTCATTGAGCCGGTGGTGAGCAGCGATCCACTCATCCAATGGGATATTTACCAAGGCTACGTTGACGACGCGCGAGAGGCGGCGGTGTTAAAGTCTTCTCAGAGTGAGAAGGCTCGTTCTGAGAAGAGCGTAGAGCTCATATCGTTGTTACGAAAACTCGATCTGATGCTCATCCATCCAGGCTTGGCGCGTATCGACGCAAAGACGCTTAGACTCAAAGAATCCTCCCACTTGCTCGATCAGATGGCCCAAAACCCCACGGTTTACCTCAAGGCCGCGATGGACGTCGTCTTACATGCGTTTCAACGGGATGAGCGGAGCATGATCATCACAAGTGAATCTGTTATCACACTTCTTCTCATCGAACGCGTCGTGCAACATGCGTTGCATGCTAAGGGTCTCACCACCAAGGGCTACTTGTACGAGGGTAAGCTTGACATGGCGTCACGACTTAAGATGCAATACGAGTTTTGCGACGCGGCAAATGCGCCCGTGGAAGCAAACCCGACCACGATGCATATCATGTATCTATCCATGCATGCTGGTGCTAACGGCATCACCATTCTTGGACCCAAGACCATGCTCAAGATACCACCCGGCGGATTCAATCCCGCTACCAGCAGACAAGTCGACAAGCGATTCCACAGAATTGGCGTGCAACACGAAGTCAACGTCGTCACACTGCGCGTTCGCGGAAGCGCCGCGCATGCCATCGCCACTGTCAACGAGGACAAGCGATACCTGAGTGATCTCACCACCAATCTCAACACCCTGGGTGATGACGACGGCGAATCCTTCGAGTGCTCCCGCCTCACACTCGAGGATAACATCCCGTGGAAGGTGAAAGGCACCTATGCACAAAACCTATGGAGCTTCAACCCCACCACCCACCAACTCGACCCCCCACCTTCCAGCTAATACCTCTAATACATCGGATGACGAGGTTCAAACCACGAGCCGATACACACACAACATGCAAAGAGGCACATAAACATTGCAAATGCAGCATACGATATTGCGAACGCGTATGAATACTCTTGTCCGAGATATGTTGTAATAGTAGTACTATCGGACGTGGAGGGTGTGAAATGTGGTGTGAAATGTGGTGTGAGAGGTCGCAGGGGAGGTGATGGTGCGTATATTGTCAGATCGCGATTGTACATTTGGTTGACTGTCATTCATTGTAAACTTATGACACCCTTACAACCAATAGCGTAAGAGACCATCGCTGACAGCAATCGCTGGGTTGACGACTTAGATGATCGTCACAGATATCAAATATAGCCATCGATCTAGTGCCGTCTGAACCCTCCGAGAGTCCACCCCATGAGTCTCGTAGGCTCTCGTACATTGCAGCGGTTGCAGCGGTTGCAGCGTGCTCGGAAAACTTTGCAGTTTTGCTTGCAGAATCAGACCCTACGAGACTCGACCATCCGAGTCTCGTAGGCTCCTGAACATGTTTACATACTTAACGAGTGTCCGTATCTTGCCAGCGCATAGACCTCGTCGAGTATTGCCGCGTGCGTCAGCGTGCAGTTATGCGCGCGCAGGTGGGTGCCCCCGGTCAAGGTCGGGTCGGGCCACGCCTCAAATGTGTCGCCCCCACAGCTTGGCTGTGGCGCAAAGATCGGCGCCGTCTGCAGGGTCAACGCCACGTCCGCTGCGGCAATCACGGGGTGGATCAACTGTGACGCCGCCCTGCGCCACAGGACGTATGCCGTTGCTCCGATGATCCAACTGTCGTTACGGCGCTCTCGACAGCCTGGTGCCGTCAGTGGATATCGAGCAAATGTCTGGTGCACACGTGAATAGCTGCCTGCGTGGTACACCATCGTGTTGCCGGGGAGCGAATTGATGCGTTGTTGTAAGACCGAAGCCGCGGTGGGCGCGAAGACCACGTCGTCCTCCACAATGCCTGCGCGGGCTACGCCACGGCGCAGGAGGTCGCGCGCAGCGATCATGTGCTTCAGCGCCAAGCTGACCGTGCCCATCGGTAAGCGAGAGCCCGCGCGGCCCCAGCGAGTCTCGACTATGCCCGGATGTAGGGTGCGGTAAGTGGCGTTCGGCAGGCGTCGGAGCTCGTCGGCGTCCGCGCAGTGGACTATCGTAATGTCGGCGATGCCCAGGCGCCAGAGGTTGTTCATTGCATTGCGGCGGCGCTCGACGAGACATCGGGCATTGATCAGATAGAATGGAATCTCGAGTGGTCCCCAGGTCGGCGTCCGAACGACGGGCATGCAGTAGGGCGCGTGAAGGGTTTCCAAGATACTCTCGAATTGCATGTCACAGCCCAGCCTCGTACACCACTCGCGGACGAGGCTTTCGCTAGGAAGAGTACGCTTAGCGCTATGCGTCCACCCCCGCAAGGTGCCACAGCAGCACCACCGTTCTGGGCGATGCTGTGATAGCGTGTACCTATCCACCAACCTGCTGCAAGATGTCGTCTGAACCCTCCGAGAGTCCACCCTATGAGTCTCGTAGGCTCAGATCGTCCGCACTTTCGAATCGGTCCAAAGAAGTGCTGACGATCTGAGCCTACGAGACTCGACCATCCTAGTCTCGTAGGGGTGCCGAGCACGAGACAGGGCCGTATCGGAAGGGCGCGCTATAATCGCAGCGAGTCTGGACGAGTCCGCGTCCCAGCTCGCCCCCCGCTCCCCTCCGGGCGGCCTCCTCCCCCACCCCCACGCCAGTGACAATGGTTGTATTGAATCAGATGTTACCAAATGTCAAGAAGGAAAAGAGTGGACTGTGTCATATATTGGGTCGAATTCCACTCAAGGAAATGACCAAAACATTTCTTCTTACGCCACGGCTAGTGCATGCACGAGACTATACAGAAATCGCAGAACGAATTTTAGAACGTGTGGAAAAATATTCAAAGTGGCTTGGAATCATTAGTTACGATGGCCCACGCGCACCTAAACATGCAGTACGAGATGACGCACCGGCATTTTGGACGTTTTCCGATCTCTTAAACGAAGAATGGCGTAGTAGTGGGAACGGAAATTAAATATAGCGGTATGGTATTGTCCAACAACTCGTGGTGTGGCATCGATGTGGTGGGGTAATTCTATTCAAACACTAACAAATGCCGTCACACGTCGAACAAAAAGCAATGTTGCGAACGGATCGATTGCGTTTCGACTTTGAGCGGTATGATACAGCGATTGCTTCGTTGATGAGTCCACGCTTCTCTACCTCAGGTTCTGTAAGCGTGCGAATGCTTTCCATGTTGTATGCACTGACAAAAGCCCGTCCCTTCCAGTACGGTTTAGCGATGTTATCAGCTGCTTCAGGCTGCCAAGCGTGATGGCCGCGGTAGGCCAAGTTGCATCGTTCGACCTGTTCTGCGCGAGTTGTCGCTAGTGAGGGAAACATCGACCCTTCAATTACGACGCATGGCGTACACTTACACTCGAACCAGTCATATGGTTCTCGCAACAATCGTTGTACAAGCTGATAGTCCTGACGGCAACGTTTGCAATAACACGAATTACACGATGCAGTATTTGTGCAACGACTGCCTTGGCATTGCATTCCTGTTGTTTAATCGTATATGTTTTTAGTCTTACTGTTAGCGGTTATTTGATGAAATAAGTTTAGATCAACACATACACACACATACACACACATACAGTGGTTGTTGCTGTCTTTTGGTAACACTCGACTTTGTTCGTTTCGTTCGGGGCAGTGTTTTTAAGGTTTTGTTGTGTTGGTACGAATGGATTGCAGGTTGCGATCGTCGACGATGGCCTTGTGGAGGGCGTCGACGTCTTCTTTTGGTGGTATGGAGCGTTTTTTGTCTTCGACATCGACTCCCCGCATACGTTCGGTTTCGTTCATGGGGGGCTTGAGAATGGAAACGGTGGTGGCGAGGGCGCGTATGTTGGCATCCCATGCGACCCGCTGTTCGGCGTGGGACTGTCGACGGTCGGCGACCGTTCCATTTTGAATTTCGTCGTGGTCGATCTGATCAATGGAGGTCGATTTTGCCGAACGGTACAACCAACCCGGCTTCTTGGTCTTTGGATCGATTCCCCATTGCTTGATGTTGGCATCGACCGAGATGCGCACGTTCATACCACCGGTGTTGCGATAGACCTGCACGCCGTACCCACGCATGTCTTCGGTGTCGAAGAGAGGAATACTTGACGCGGAGTTGAGCAGCGTGAGGAGTTGCACCGCTTGAAAAGATTCGATGCAAAACGTCGCGCCTCGCGTGGCAACATGCTGGGTTGTGCCATCGACGCGGGTGATGGTGCGCCCGATATACGCCGGCTCGAGGTGACACCGCTTGATAAAGGATGGCCCTTTGACGTGTTCGAGAGGGTGGAGCTGACCGTCGACGTGGGGCGGTGGAACGAATCCATCCGGACTCGAGGCATACCATACGCTCTCACGTAGGGCGTTGGTGAACAGAGATTCAAACGCACGGAACGATTTGAAATCCTGAAAGTGGTGTCCATTTTGTCGAATAATGGCCGTGTAAAGAGGAGCCACCGCATTCCACGCGCCACGTCGAGATGGACCGTTGTAAAAGTACCCATTAAAGAAGGCGTTTTCTTCGTCAAGTTCTTCCTCGGAGAGCCGATTCCTCCAGTATGCAAAGGTGCCACGCTCAGAAGGTGCATCGTGTGCGTCTTCCCATGCGGTAACGGCGGCGAGGATGGCGTACATTCGCACAATGACTGGTTTGGCCACGTCAAAGACGCGAGGGTTGCATGCGTTGAGCATGACGAGAACGGTCGACGCGATGACGCGTTGGTCAGAAGGTAATGTTTCGCCGCTTCGATACTTGATCACCAGTGTGCGCATCGCTTCGACGCCATCGACATCGTATCCAGGGACGAGGTCCTTGGTGATGCGGGCCACCTCAACGTGGAGTGCCCTCCACGTCGCGCCGTAATCGGTCATTTCGGTGTGCGACATATCGATGGATGATTGCGACGACGGTGGTCGGAAGAGTGTGGGGTTCAGAAGGGCCAAAAGCTCATCGGTGGCATTCACATTGTCGGCTCGTCCGACGGTGTTAAAGTCGGGCACACGTGCCTCGCTCATCGAAAGCTTGTACCCACAGTCGAAGTTTCCAGGATTTACAAGCGGTGCGATGGCTTGTGTGTACGGTGATAGTGGGAACGCGAGGAGCACAGGCAGGAGCTCCTTTTCCACTGGTGCGACGGATTCGAGCATTTTCTTGGCTTCATAATAGGTGCCGAGCCCTTTGGCTACACCGGCTGCATTGGCAAATGGCCAAAATTTGAAATCATCCGGTCGAAATTCAAATCGGCTTCCACCAACATGTGAAAAGAAGTGATTGCGCTGCATCGCGTAAATCTCCTCTGTCGTTTGCTTCTCGTGTGGTGAACGTCCCAACCTACGGTTGTCGCTCATGAAGTTACCCGTGTCGGCACCTTTGGGTCCACTGCCGTGTGGTACCCACTCGTAGCATCCTTGATAATAGGACTTGCCAAAAGTGGGAGTGAGGTTGCCAATCCCTCCAAAGTAGACCTCTTCGACGCTACAGTTCAGCTCTGTGTTGCCGTCGTTGACGGGTGCACCACGCGCATTCTTGCGCATCACTTCCTTGTCGCCCGCGTTCTTTTCCTTGGCAAGTTCATTTGTATCAAGTGCCTTGATCGTACCCACATGGAGAAGATTCAGCACGTGCCGTGCACGCACATGTGGCTGCCTCTGGAAGGCGGGAATCACGTCGACCAGGCGCCTAGCATGTTGCATAGGCACTTGGAATGTGACTGCATAAGAGGCGTAAGAACGAGTGAGTTTCTTTTGGGCGACGCCCTGATAGATCGAACAACTTTCGACCCGTTCGGTTGTCTTATCTGTCAGACGCTCAATTTTGACATCATTGTAGCAGAGAAACGGCGGTGGAGACGTTTGGGCGAGCTTCGCGGTCGATTCGATACATGCTCGACGACGCTCTTTTGTCTTGATCGTCTTCTCGCCGGTGTCACCGTCGTCGTCACCATCGCCGTTTCCATCACTGTCATCGCAGTCGGGACGAGTCTTCCAGGGTGGGAGACCGTTGCGAAAAACATCTGGTTTCTTGCACATGGTATCGAAGAGAATCAGTGGATGACCCCACTCCGCACACCCCGCCAACATTGGCCACTTGCCACGGTGATGTGATTGATAGCCATCCACAACAGTGCGAATCGTAGTAAATGACACGCCGAGAGGGCTATTTGGAACCATGCGTGGCTCATGAATGGTGCTGTTCATATTTGTGAACCGTTCACCATCAGAATCTCCGTTTGTCATTCCCGTCATTGTCTGCACGAGATCCTCATCGTGGTCTGATAATGGAAGCATGAGACGCATGACAATGAACGAGCTTGGTCGCTCACTGGTCTGCGTGTATGATATATCTTGTTCGTTCACGCCATACATCCGGTTCTGACGCGCTTCTCGTGCGAATGATGAGTCCAAAGCATTACGACCATTGACACCCTTTGCTGTAAATGTAGCGTCTTTGTCGGTAAGATCCTGACGGTTGCGTCGGCTCTTCTCGTCTTGTACATGAGTCCCGTGAAGATGGTCGATGGGTGTCGTGTTGTCCGCATCATCTGATCGTATTGGAACGAGGCCACGTGTGTGCAAAATGCTAAGATTCTCACCGAGTTGATCCACGTCACATAGGAAGATGGCGCTCGACTCATCTTCTTTATCGACGCGCATCGTCGAGACAATGTCGACAGTGTCATCAACCGTGCTCACGGTACGTCTGTACACCGACGGAATCGGTTTGACGGAGACGCCCTCGATGTCGTACTCATTGTTCAGCATCCCTGAGATGCGCGTTTGGACCGTCGCAAACGAGTCACACATTGCACGTACATGCTCCGAGGCTGCCACTTCGACCGCTTTTCTTTTCGGAATGCTGCTCATTTGACGCTCGGCAACTTCGGCGAGTGCCGCCGCTTGATGTGCGTGCGTAAGGCTTACGAGGGTGTTGAGAACCGTGTAGTGCTCGAGATCGCGGTTAGCACGAATCCACCAGAGGAATTGACGATACGCGTCCGTCAGGTTTCCTCCACGATGATGATTATTATCGCCGTCGTTGTCGGCTGAAAAGTCGTCATATCCATTGCCAGAATCGTGCATATCGTCGGCGTGCGTCGATTCCGAAAGCATCGATGCACCGTCACACATGGCCGCAGCGGCCGTTTTGGGCTTCTTCTTCGCCTTGTGCTTCTTGTCCTTTTCACGTCGGTTGATCTCGCTCCGTGCATAGTCGAAGAGCATGTTCGCCATGTCGCGGTCAAATACCGTGAGACCGCAACACTTCATTAGCTCACGTCCCGCGGTTGTCGACGATACGAGGTCACACAGACCAATGGCCCACCAAACGGCCGTCTGAGCACAGTAAACGTCATCGTCGGGGCGTGCGATCCACGAACAAACGCGTTCGATCTGACCGCTCAAAAACTGATGCCCTCCGACAGCATCGTCAATCGACAATGTTCCGTCAAGGTGCCCCTCGGCAAGGGCGAACATCGCCGACATGAACGAGCCGTTGAAAATGCGACGCGGAAACAATGCATACCCGTCTCTCAAAGATCCGACAATCGCGATGGGATCAGCACCTTGCGCGTCCTTGGATACGTGTAGCAGATGCGACGGTTGGTAGTAGACGCCAAACGGATCGCCTGCCACAAAGGTGTTCTGCTGACGCAATTCGTGGCGACAGTCCGCAAGAATCTTCATATTCAGCCACGACATGCTCTCCGCACGAGCCAATCGCATGTGAGGCAACCGGTCGGTCTGGTAGCCATACGCAAACTCTTCGTCCGCATCGTGTGGACATTCGGAAGGCTTCTTCACTCCATTCAATTTGCAATCGTCGCACATCTTCTTCTTCTTTCGCGTGGCGCTCACCGCAGTGCGCTGCAACGCCTTTTTCGTCCATCCCAAACCACTGATTGGAAAAGGACCTGCGTCCGAAATGACGTGCGTTCCAAACGTGCGGTCCTTCCGCTTCAACGCCAGCGTACGTTCCACCTCACGCTGTTGCGCGTCCTCCAACTCCTTCACACCCGACTCGGTCATCATCTCCTCTTTTTTGGCACGAGATTGTTTCGAATTGTTCGTCTTTGCATGGTGGGATCCACGCCGCACACGCTTGTCTTCAGGACCAAATTGTGCACCTAAACGAAATGCTTCGAACATCCGTTCGTCGAGAATCTGGTTGTCGCGATCGACCAACTTTGTCGAATACTCGATATCAGCAGCCATTTTACCCTTTCGCTCACCGCCATCCCCACCCTCCGGTAGTTTACGCTCTTTGGGCTTGTGCATCACCACATCGAGTATGGGAATCGGTGCAGCAACCCCCAACACCTCCTTTAACTGCTCAACAGTCGCCTTGCGTCTATCGATCAGATGATCGGTGACCAGCTGACTAGCACAAGGCGTGTAAGGCGTGTCCTCGACCTCCATCGTCTCGTATGGTGCATCGTCCTCAGAGTCTGCCATGATAACCTGAATCAATCGCACCACAGGCGTAGAATCTGTCGACCCTTCTCTTAGCTCACCGCCTCGAACTGGCGTACAAATCTATCCAAGCTTTCCACGCTAGCTTCACGATAGATGAAAAACAAAGCTAGCGTACAAAAATGAGAACTGTGGCTTTTTTGATGGAGAGTGACAAGTGTGCGTAAAATGGGTGTAACGTCGTAAAATGGGTGTAACGTCGTAAAATGGGTGTAAGCACACTTTTGTATTTTTAAACGGTATTAAAGTTACATATATCACAATTAGATTGTATTGAGACATGTGTTAGATGTGACATCGATTAATCGGCTGTTAGACTGCATTATCAATCATCATCGCTGTCAATACCACCGGTCCCACCGGCTTCTGATTCGTCCTCCGAATCGCTGTCCTCGCCGAAAAGACCTTCAATGTCATCATTCGGTAAATGAGCGAGGAGCGCAACGCGTGCTTCCTTGATCATATTCTTGAACTTTTGGTTCTCCTCCTTGAGATGTGGATATTCCACAAGGCGCTTCTTGTCTTCCTCCTTCTTAAGCCGTCTCTCCTCCTTCTTCTCTTCGCGACGTGCGAGCTGATCGGCGGTCGGCTCCTTACGCATTTTTTTGGTAGGTGTCTCCTCGGGCTCTTCGGTCTCTGCCTCCGAATCTTCGCGACGTGGTGCATCTCCACAAATGTACGCTTCGATCTCTTCGGCCGATCGCCCCTTACGCTTCATTTTCCTTACCTTCGAAGCAATCGACGCCTTGGCCTTTGAAAAGGCTTGTTTCGGAGGAATCGGTACCCAATCGGGAGGAGCTTCGCCATTTTCCATCCCTTTGGTGACGTAGCCATGCTCCTTCATCAAGGAGACACCATGCATCACTTCAGTTTGCACATTCTCGAGCGCCGTCTTTGCGTTCTTGTACGAGAGATTTGGCACGGGCATTGGCAGCGTCATCTCCGAACACGTGCGACACGTGCAGATGTTGACTCCCTCCCGTTGCTTGTAGAAAAAGTCTTCGGTACCGTAGACTTCTGGGCACTTGTTACATGACGCACAACCAGCCATGCACGTGATGTAGAATTCGGTGGCGTCGCCACTTCCACATCGGCCACATTTCTGACCGAGCACCTCCTTTGTCGCATCAATCACCGGCTTGAACGCCGTTGGTAGATCCTCCTCATGTGCAATGAGAGTGGTACACGTGTTCGTGGAGCGTGGCATCGTAGGATGTCGACAGCGGCTCTTGTGAGAGGAAACAGGGGTTTGCATCCATCTTAGCGTACAAATCTAGCGATGAAGGGTTTTTTTGATAGACATCACTTTCGTACACGTGTTTATTAACGCTGCGCACTGTACAAAGACGTGGAATGTATTGGATCGCGATGCGACACACTTCTGTGACACACTTCTGTGACACACTTCTGTGACACACTTCTGTGACACGAAACTACCGCGTGTAATATAAACCGATGTTCTTGTTTTAGAGTGAGTGATATGCCTGCCGTTAAGTACGTTGATTTTGAGGTGTCCGCGTCATTTGAGACTATTGCAAAACACAGTAAGGGTGAGAAAACAACACGCTATTACGTTTCTATAACATGCCCTCATTGCCAGAAAACATTTGCCGATGTACCAATTGAATCTATAGAAAAACAAAAAGCAACGAAATGCAAGGCACATCTTGAGGTATGTGCCAAGTTCAAAGCCAAGGGGGGCGAAGTGGCACCAGCGCCGACACGCGAGAGCGCTCTGTCCAAGCAAATGGCGGAGATGGAGGCTCGTGCGGAGGCGCGAGAAAAAGGTATGGAATCTCGAATTATGTCGCAAATGTCTCGTGCATTGGGATTGGGCGATCCGGATGCGACGACGCAGGGTGAGATCATCGAGCGGAACAAGCGCAAGCGCGAGGAGGAGACCACGACGGTCAATGCCTTCAAATCGATTGCAAATGACGATGATGGGATCAAGTTTTTCAGGACGTTGTTACATTCCGACAAGGACGCCAAGCGCAAGCCGGCGGTGAATGCGGTGTGTGCGGAGTTGATGGCGCAGTTGTTGGAGGTGCAAAAACATAAAAAGTAGTGTTTTTTGTCGACCGATGTTAGCTACACATCACAATCGTACCTCAGTCTCCAGTTCTTTGATGCGAGATCGCAAAGATGCGTTCTCATCAAGGAGACACTGTTGAGGATGTGTTGTTATCTTCTTGTTAGATGTGGTTTCTTCGTAAGATCGAGTGCGCTTGAGGGTCATAGTGTCCCACAAAAGTGAAATTATTCGAACATGGACAATGGTAGAATCGTTCTTTAGCGCCCTTATTGCATACAAATCCATCCCCAAAACACCAGAGAGGGTAACGCTGCAGCATTGATAATTTTGTACGCTAAAGACGGTTTCTTTTGAGATTACATCTCACGGATGCTTGCAACTGTCCGTGAGAAGCCCATGTCCATCTCATACCGGAAATCATTGGACACCGAAGATGAAGATGAAGACGAGCACGATACGACGGTAGTTACACCACTCCTAGTCAGCGGGGACATTGAACTTGAGGAAGCACCAGGGTCGCCCAGATCGCAGGCGGCAACCACGGTGGTCGAAGATGATTCCGATGAGGAAATGGGTGAAACGGAAGAACGGTTGTGCAAAATGCTAGAAGATATCCGCCACGAGACGGTCGGTCTCATTTCCAAGGACAGGAAGCAGCGCGAAGAACGTGTGACGATACTCGTAAGTCAGTTGCGGCGTCGCTATACGCATTCTCCAGAAGTCCTTAAAATGGCACGTCATCTAGAAAACACCATGATGCAGACGATAAAGTTAGATCACAAGAAAGGCGGCGAGCAACTCTCGGATAGAAAGGGAAATCAGTTGATCACATTTGCAACGATGATCATAAAGGGGAGTGATCGAGTCCGAGCGATTCTCGGTGATAAGTACGACGAATCCGAGCCGTACACGCGCCACTGTTTGCAACGGGTGATCGATGTCGTCCTTGATATCGCGGCGCAGGCCATTTGGGAAAAAGGCGGCCCGGGGGCATCACATAAAACGGCCATTATACCGTTCCTACGAAGCCACGGCATTAAAACCCGTGTCGACCTGCCGACAGACGCAATCGGTTTTGTAAAGCTCGCTATTGATTATGCACATCGTATGCACGCATATCTTTTCGATGGAGTGGGAGATATGCTGGTAAAAATGCGCAACATCATTGAAGATGCAGGGCGCGAAAATGTCGCCAATGTTGACGCTCTGATCGCCGATATGAACACATTTTGCACGGCATATTGTACATATGAAAAGTTGGAAGAAGGTGACGAACTGATTCTTGAATCAAACGAGGAACCGTTGCTTGCACTGAACGCACCAACACTCGATGATACCAACGAAGTAAATGAATTAGTCGAGCCGGCAGTCGAGCCGGCAGTCGAGCCGGCAGTCGAGCCGGCAGTCGAGCCGGTCGAACCCATTGTTCCTGTTCAAACTCGTGTGATAGAGCCAACGATTACAACACCATCAACGCCATCGATGAACAAAGTAGAAACGATTGACCTAACGTGTGATTTGGGTGATGAGCGCAGCGAATATGCGTCGCCCTGTGGGGCACCGTTCACACACAAAAGGGAGTGTAACCATATGGAAGCAGCCGCGAGAAAGAAGCAGCACATTGATCAAGGGTCAAAGACATCAAAGACACCCAACTACTTGGGCAGACTGTACAACGCGCCGGACTAGACGATGACATCACCTGCACCACGTTAGAAGAGATTGTGAAAGACGTACCGCCCCCACCATTTATCACTGCAGTGGGAATTTCGGCAGTCTCGGACGAATTTATGATGACATTGTGGAGCGAGATCATTTCCGAAGAGCCGGATACACTCGATGGAAAGGGAGGAGGCTATATGGTTCATCCAATGTGGATGCGTTTTGTCGACGGATGGAATGCCGTTTGTGAACAAAGCTGCAGATTTGGTTGGAATGGTTATAATCTACGTTTTGAAAACTCCTAATCCCATTTTGGAACTTTGTCGATGCGGTCGCTTGCAGTCAGTTGCACTCACATTATGTGTGCAATCGGCACACCGCGGACTATCTTGACGTCAGTCGCAGCACCTCGACCGCACAGACCGAAGCAAGCATGCGACGGCCCACGCGGGTCCTATCACAAACTGTAATATGAACCGTGACTGGTGGAAGCATACGCGACTTAGATGTAATCATTTTTACTTTAGTAAAACGTGGCGATGACTCACCGACTGTAACACGACTACCCAGGAAAGAATGCGCGGTGCTCGATAAAATCGCTTACTCTCACATCCCTTTGACTCCATTACAGACGCCATCGACAGAATCGACAGCCGCAGCGTGCGCCTTCACCTCGGGCAAGAGCGGGCAGGAGCGCGCAAGGGCGGGCAAGAGCGGGCAAGAGCGGGCAGGAGCGGGCAAGGCCGGGCAAGTTCACTGACATACCAAAAATCACTTTTGGTATTTGAGTGAACTTGGACGCTTAGGCACTGAGCGTCCAGTAGCTGGAAGAAGAATGGCAGACCACATTGAACTACCCCGAGTGGGATGATGGTATACCTGGTCACATTTTTCAAGACCTATTAACTGTATACGTTTTGTTATGGTCGCCACCCCCCACCTCAAGATCCCTTAGTGGCATAATTCTTGTCAAACGTCATGACGCCCCAATACACGTTGTTAAGAAAGTGTTTCTTAGCATACTCGTGGTTAGATATGAGCGGGTTGGACCATCGAGCGAGCCCATTCATCAAAGAGTCCATTCTCATTTCAATTACAGAAGGGGGGTTTTGTACGACGAGATCGATGATGTTTTGTTTATGCTCCAATTGTGCTAGTGACGGTTGCAGTGCATCTGCGTATGTCGCCCGCATGTAGAGCCATTTGCGTGCTAATCTGGGTCGTTGTACCAGCGGGGGGCAAAAGTGTGTTACACCGTCAATGTCTACATTGTACTCCAAGTTAGGTGAGATATTAGGCGCATCCCAAAGGACGAGTGGCTTATTTCCGCGGGCCCGGTTGGAGATTGCATATGCATCAATCCACCCATTGGGATCGTTGGGTGCCACGTGTCCCTGAGGGTAATAGGATTTTGGGACGACGTGCTCGATGCTCTGTAACCTTTGATCGGTGACAAAGACAATGTCCCACTGTTTGTATGGTGTCAAATACGCGTCTCGGTGGTGCTCCGAAGGTGCAAGCGAACGTGGGTGCTCATCGGCCTGAATGGCCACATTATGAAATTCGGCCCATTTTGTCGCACCATCAAGATCTTCCCACGATCGATAGTTAGGTGGCTCCAACACCGGTGCCAAGCCAGATCGAGGCGTATCCAACCTTGTTTCACCTGTACATGCGCGCCACCACCGATTTCGACATTCGACGCTGTTCCACGAACAGCCGCTAAGATTTGGCACAGACATGATTGATGCTAAACGAGCCGCCTTCTCTTATAAGAGCCAACGATGCCAACGAGGCGGGACCCGTTGGTGTCCGCACCAGTCGACAACACGTCTCCTAAACCATCACGATCTATCGAGGATGTAGTGAACAATGTGGTGCATCTGATAGAACAAAACCACATACGGTTGGTTCTGATGCAGGGGGGTGTCGGGACAGGTAAAACTACGATTGCCAAGCGGCTCGAGAAACAAGCGGGTATGTCAATCGTGAGCGTCGACGAGTTTTTTGTCGTCGACGGCACATACAACTTTGACGAGAACCGCCTTCACCTTGCACACATCGATTGCCAAACACGAGCTTCCAACGTGTTGTCAAACACAGATGCGCCGTTGGTCGTCGACAATTGTAACAAAAACCCGCAAGACGCTGATACGTATCTCAAACTTACATGCTACAAAGCGCTCGTCATCCACATTCAGACAAAAAACCAACACGAGGTCATTCGTTGCGGTAAGCGAAGCACACACAACGTACTCTCGAAAAACGTCATGTGTACGGCCAACAACATACGACCTATCACCGGACCGGGGATCATCACCATGAGTGAGACCGTACACGGCCTCTAAAGCGAACTAAATCGCTTCACTAAAATATCGTCCACGTGTAGGAGAGTTGCTAATGTAGTGCAACGATAATAGTCCATGAATAGCACTTATGTATAAATTCCACTGCAAATCGTCGTCAGCGTCGAGCGGCGTCGACGGCGATTTTCGAATCCAATTTCGTAACTGCACGGGTGTCACACTCGGAAATTCACGGCATGTCGGTTTGATCCGTGCGTTTTCAGGGCGTTGCAACGCTACTTTCACAACGACTTCCTTGAACTCGTTTGTGTGCACAGTACGCAGCCGCTTTGCGGGTGGTCCATCTGGTGAGGCGCATGAACGGTCGGCGTGGTCAGGGTGGTCGGAGCCAATGGACACCGGCATCGAACACGTGTTCGTTTGGGGTTTTCGACAAAGCGCGTAACGCTAGCGTTTGGGTAATTGCGTGATGATGCCCCAAAAAGCACCTAGTCTTATGTCGGTCCAAACTCGTCGACGTAGTAGCAGGCAGGTGAAACGAATGGCCAAGATCCCTGAAACCGCCGAAGAAATCCAAACGATACCCGTGACAACACTCGTAAACCCCGACGCCGATGTACGAAAGGTGAACCAGATGTGGACTGGGCTTCTGATCGTTGTCACGCTTGCAGCAATCGTAGCAATCGTGATGGAAGTGTGCCACTTTTGGCGGATTGTGATGCGATGGTTGGACCCTCCACCCCCACCACCAAGGGCCTGGTACCAGGAGCTACCATTTTACAGCATCATCAACGGCCTTGTCGCTCTAGACGTGAAAGCACTAGTGTTTAATTAGTTTTTAAAGAAGGATTTATTCCATCGATCATTCTACGTACGTTTTGTCGCATCGTTAATCTTTTCACGAAGTCGCCCCAGCGCGCCACGCAAGTCACGCGCGTCGACCGGGTCCCACAGGCCGGACTTCATCTTTGCTTTTCTAACGGCGGCGACGACTCCCGGGCGTCATCTTTGCTTTTTGTGTTGATGGTGGTGGTGGTGGTGCTGGTGGTGATGATGGTGGTGGTGGTGGTGGTGGTGATGGTGGTGGTGGTGGTGGTGGTAATTCTGATGCAGACAGTCGCCGTTCTTCATTTGATGAGGTCGATGGTGAGTCGGGGTGTTTCGAGTGCCACCACGAGTCGCACTCAGAGGGACATGGTTTTCCGGGAATTGCGTACAAGCCATCAACCCCCACTGTGTGACACGCATCTTCAAAGTCAGGCCCTGTGCCATGGATCCAGTATTCGTCATTGTCACAGGGCGAGCGACTGCTCCACGCGGAGTAGTAGCCGCCAAAGAGCCCGGCAAACAGAGTGCTCGTGGCGAGGAAAAAAAAGGTGCACCCCAACCAGATGTTGTGCCATTGCGCGGTTTTACGCGGGTCTTGCAGATCTGCCGTCATGATCACCACCAGGTCTTACCATTCGACAGCCTAACCTTGAGACATCTTTTTATTACCGTGTAATCTAACAAGCTCTACGATCGCTTGTCGGCCTCGAGCAACTGCTCCATCATGGCCGCACGCAGCTCGTTCACCACGGGAGAGAATTTGTAGTCCGTGTCGGAATGTAGAAACACGCGGTACTGTTTCAAGGCCTCGTCGGTCTTAGGGAGCGTGCTGCTTACTCGCACAAGGCCGTCAAGTCGCTATTCCTTTTCGAGTGCACTTCACATAGCAACGCAAGGCTCATCGATTCGGCGTCTTCATCCAAGTTTCCCTCAACTATGTCGCACAAGAGAGCTAAGTCCGACATGGCGTCAGAGTGGGCTCTCAGATCGTCGTGCGCATCCTCACAGGAGTCGTTCTTGGGAGTCAAAGGGACTATCGGGGTCTCTCCCGCCGAGTCGTCACCGGCCTTGGAGCCGTGGCGCAGGTTGTATCCATCAGGATGAAGGGTTTTATTGGCCATGATATAGTAGGATTCGTTGGTGTCGGCGTCGTCCGGATGGCAACGCACGATGGGTTCGATGGCGAATTTGCTCATCCCATAACGACGGATGGCATTGCGAACGAGGCGGCAACCGGACGTGCGAGAGGCGTG
>Ga0114998_10000631_pt1 | contig 26022 bp, 19 predicted proteins | sample ArcticOcean_MG_C_5_FD_87044 | JGI IMG/M metagenome (GOLD analysis project Ga0114998, IMG submission 87044) | Marine microbial communities from western Arctic Ocean - ArcticOcean_MG_CB4_138 | ecosystem: Environmental > Aquatic > Marine > Oceanic | place: Arctic Ocean: Canada Basin | collected... | reverse complement strand
TGCCACTGCCACCTGCGATCACACCACCTTGCGGAGCGGCCAGCAAACCAGGAATAACCGAAAATAAACCAATCAGGCTCGACAGGAGCTGGTTTCTAATTCGCCTGCTTATGATTAGTTGCAATGCAGATGTCCTTTATTTAAAGGGCCTTTTTTTTGGCAGCAAAATTTTGTATTAATAGTGATCCAATAATCGCGAGTCTTTGGCTTGGCTGTTTTCATTAAAAGTCGTAATGCATGCTGAAGTAAAAGGGTAACGACATGTTGTCTGAGGGTGTGTCGCCTAGATCAATGGCGTATTGTAGTTTAGCGGTTAATTTTTCGAATGGTTCTATCTGGATGCCGAACCCAAGCCCTGATAACGACACCGTTTCAACATCGTTTGTTAACGGATCGTTCAGAGTGCCCGATGCGCTGTCATAAAATACTGAAAATTGTAGCTTTCTTAACCAGCTGTTGGGTGTCTCTGGTGATGCATCGGCCTGCCATTCTGCACTAAACAACAAGGCCTCATCAGCAAGATACTCTGAAACAGGATAAGCTCTAACTGTATCGGGCCCACCCAAAGAAAACTGCTCTAGCGAGGTGAGTATGTCTGACGTTGTTTGTGAACTGAGACGCAGTAATAATGTCTGAAAATTCGTCAAACGACTGACCCGAAGGTAATCAATATTTAACTTTGAAAAGTCTCCGCCGGCTCTAACGCCATTAGACCCTTCCCGTCCAGACAAGCCATTACCGTCACTATCCATTGAACCAAGTATGTCTGCGAGACCTGTACTCAGTCTGGCACTGATTTGCTGATACGCCCCCGAACCCGACCAGCTGGTGCCTGCATAGTTGCCACTTAACCCAAGAACAGTGAGCTTATCTTCTGATTGAACTACGTCAGCAGCCGTACTTGAGGCTGATTTTAAATTCAAATCGACAGTGGAGGTAATGCGAGCTGAACGCCCCCTGCTTATAATACGAGTCATAAATCCGCGCATGGTGGTTGACTCACCACTAATTTTTAAGTCTTCTAGCTTGCCACCCACATCAAATGCATTGGTGCTGTAGCTACCACCAACGAGATAACGACTGTCCATGAGTGGTTGTTGATAAGCGATGTCATAATAGAGACTATTTTGTGGCTGCAGGGTTAAAATAGCATTCACTTCTATTCGATCGGCATTACCCAACACATTGTAAAATTGATAATTACCCCGTAACCGGTTTTCGCCAGTGTAAGTTGATCCTGAATTATCATAGGTTACATAACCTTTTGATGCTTCTTCATCAACATTAACCACTAAGGCAGCAGAACCAGGCACCAGCCCAGGACCAAATAGAGCATTTGTTTTAATTCCTGGGTAGTCATTGGCAATAAAGACTGCATTTTCGACGTTTTCAAGTAAAACAGCTTCACCCTGTAGTGGACTAAATATTTCATTTAATTGTTCATCACTATATAAGCGGTTGCCACTTAAAACAATTTGATCAACAAATCCTTCGACAACTATGATTTCGACAATGCCTTCCTTTATTTTTTGCTCTGGGATATAGGCCCGAGCGAGAAAATAACCTTTTTCGCGATAGAACTGACCAATGGCCATATTGATTGCATCGAACATCGACACAGTAAAGCCTTTAGAGGCTTCACCATTGACTAAGGCCAAGGATTTAGTCCGAACCAATTGCTCGACTGACGCCTGACTAATGCCTGATTTATTGTGTAATTTAACCCCCTTAATTCGAAACCCTCTGACTTGTAAACGCGGGGCATTAAAATCTTCAGAAGCAACTTTTTCGACCTGTTCTTGGGCACCAGGAGAATCGCTATAAACGAAGGGCTCCATTAATTCATTTTCCAGTATGGGTAACGCACCACCGGGGGTTGCGGCTGACGGAAGATCGGCAGCAAGAATTGAATAATTAACTAATATCAAGCCAGCTAACAGAAACCAGCTTTTTCCGATGAGGACTAATTTCATTTAACGCTATCGCTGAGGCATTTAATTTTAACTGGGAGCATTACTGACTCTGGGTTAAAAGTATCAATTTGATACGTTTTAACAACTTTGAAATAAGGGTTAAGATTCATAGATAACTTGTCTAACCTCGCTAGTATTACTTTGTGCAAATAACCAAGTCGATTGTCCCAACGCAGACCAGTTTGACTGACCCAGTTGGGTCGATTGCAATACCTGTTTGTTCAGAATGAGTATGACGTTAAATTCAAGGGGCTGAGTTAAGTAAACCGTTAATATTGACTTTATAAACTTAATGGCTTTATTTTCTGACAATATTTTTTCAAATTGAACTTTATCAACCGGTCCTAATAGAATGTTAAACTTCCCCGTTCTATCAGCCACTTCCTGACCAATACAGCTGTCTTGTCCTAGCTGGTGATTATTGAGACCAAGAAAACACCGCTGCTTGCTGACTATTGGCACCACTCTTTCAACACAAGGTTCTACCTGCACCTCTAGATCTTGGAAGTAATCAGACAGGATAGCCTGCAAGCCCAACATTGACTTAGACCTTTGACTGAGTATTCCAGAATATCTAAGGAGGTATCCATACTGAGCTTGATTTTGTCTAAAAGCTGACGGCAAACCAATGAGGCTGAATATGATTTCCCAATACTTTTTTGATTCAAACTCAACTGTATTAACTGGGAACTTATATTTTAACCAAGCCTGATATAAAAGAGGATACAAATGATTATGAATGACATCTAGAAAGTTTTTCCTGTTTTCTAGTTCGTCCCACTCGTCATCAAGTAACTCTTCTGTATAGAACCCGGGCAGTGGAGATGATACACCGTACAAGCCAAAGAAGGTCGTCGTAATTTGGTACTGATTATCACCCTCAAGCTTTTTGATTTCTGCAATGTCACTTTGTGGATAATCTAAATTCAATTCTGGTTGAATTCTAATATTTGATAAACGGGTACCGTTAGTACTTGGGGAACCTGATATTTTTTTCAGCAGTTTGACTGCTTGAAAGAAATCATAGGACTCTCCGTTTTCAAGGATATCAGGCTCTATATTAATGTCCGGTCTCCTACGCGAATAGGCCATTCATAGACTTTTGCACTGATACTATCCGTTAAACTAAATTCAGTAAAACTGTTCAGGCTAGAAAAACTACTCAGCAGATGATTGAGTAACATACCAAACAAATACATATCACCCGTCGAAATAAAATTGGCAGGGTTAACGATAATGTTAATGGCTTGTCCTCGCATCGAAACGCCTCCAATCAGTCGGTCGCAGCCAGTTACAGTAATACTTTGAATACCTTCAATACGTTTCCGGTTAGCGATTTCCTGTTTATTTGCCGCGTTACCTGAGAAAATGTAAAGCTCTAAAAGGGCTTTAAGATTGTCCGTATCAGCCAGCGACAAATAGTTAAGTGAGAGATGTGACAGGAGCCGCCACAATATCGAGTTGCCTGAAGGCGCATCCTGACTTTTAGATGGTGCTATAATGTTACTGAACTCTATCATCTCTGATGTGCCAGACGTTTTTTTTGTAATGTCGCCCACTTTTAACTTAGAGGCATGACGACCATTAGAGCAAGTTAATTTAACGACTACGGTTTCTTTATTGTCTAACTCAAATGACTCGGGGTAACTAAAATTAATGTAGGTTGAATTTGGTTGACCTTCGGATTGCTTACTATAGAACTGAAACACGGGCGAACTATTGTTGTCAGGATCAGATAACCCCATTGGTTTATAGTGATTTTTTTTGGCTAACTTTCTATTGTTGCCTTCAACTTCATCGACAGTATATATTTGATATTGGTTATTATCGTTTCGAAGCGGACGTAACGGATATTCATATCGTTTATAGTCATTTAAAAAAGACTCTGCTTCATGATTAAACAAATTAATTGCTGGCGTAGCGTTCAAGATAAACCTTTCCAGACCAATTTTTGGCAGTTCAATAGCAGTATCATTAAGGTGAAGACGAATCGTAAATTGTCCACCACCAATCCCAGATAAACTTTCTTTAATATTAGTAATATCAAAAAACAAAAACTTTTCTTTCAGGAGAAAGTACTCCTGTATCAGTCGATAAGCCGGAAAAGAATTAGTCGGGTAATCGAGTAGCTTGAAGCTGTCTTCAAAACTAACAGGAACCAGCTTAAGTGGTGTGTTTGTATGCTCTTGTCCAGTACCACCAACTAAAGTGATTTGATCGAGATATTTAAAAAGAATATAAAACAGGTCAACAGCACCCGGGTAGTCTCCGCCTATGTACACTCTTAATCTGTCTTCATCCAGACTATTTACATCCACTCCATTAAGGGAAAAATTCAATTCTAAAATCTTTCGCCCCTGAGAAGACTCAGTATATTGAGAAGAAGCTATCTCAACAGGGGATACTATCAAAGCTGACGTGCATTTAAATCTACAGCTAACATCATCAACCTCAATCGAGTCCATATAAGTACCAACAGGAATATTTACAGCCGCCTTTAAGATTGGTCTTGGTTTAAACTGAATAATAGTCGCGGAAGGAATCGGACGAAGATAGTGTGGAAATATTTGGTTCAAGATACCCTGAGAAAACTCCGGGAAATCATCGTCTATTTTTTGTCGTATACCCGCTGTTAGAAAAGCAACACCTTCCAGTATTCTTTCAACATCCGGATCTGAGCTAGCTTGCGCTAATTGAGGCGCCAGTGTTGGATTGGCATGAGAAAACTCTTTGGCAATATCGTTTAGACTATCGAGCTCGTTTTGAAAGTATTTATTCATGATTTCTTTTCAGCATTCTGAGTATCATCCTTAATCACAAGATCACGCCTATACTGCCATTGTCTTTAATTGATATAGTGGCTATTAGCGTTTGCTCTTGATTTTTATGATCAAAAACGGCGGTTAGTCCAAAACCGAGACTATTGTCAGACATTTTAGTATCTTTTGTTACAACATTTAATTTCATTAATCGGCTGTCGTATTCACGAACTTGCTGAAGAACGTCACGCTGAATTTCTTCAACATCAGGTGCAGAATATCCGTTCATAAGATGCGTAAAGTCAGGCAATCCAAAGTTTGGATCGATTAGTACAGTGCCTCTGCGTGTGTTAAACAGCTTTTCAAGATCATCCCGCATTGATTCCAACACTTCATTGATCTCGACATCAGAAGCAGATACTTGTCCGGCTTCCTCCCAGCTTTTAATTCTTTTTAATAATCGCAGTTTCATTGAAATTTATTAACCATAACCTTTTGAAGTTAGTCGCTAATTTCACCCCAAGCATCTTCGTACTCAATGCCATCAGGCTCCCATGTCCAAATAATTTTTTCATAAGCAATCGAGATATCCTCCATGTGATTTATAGCCTCGTTGTTACGATCTAAAACGTTTGGTACCCAAGGACGAATGCGGGTGATGAAGGCATTTTGCATAAACATTGAGTAGTAAAGTTCGTGCTCACCTGTGCCATCAAGCCGATACCAGTTGAGCGTTACTTCTGTGAGTAATTCGTTACTACATAGAGCTTGATAAAGCATTGGGGTGCTTCTATCAATTTCTTTTGTAATAGTCATGGGACGATGAGTTCGACGTCCACTAGCAACGCCGCGATCATCAGTTGGTATTTCTACCACATGATCAAAGCCTTGGACCAGTATGGTATCTTCTCTATCTTCGAGATCACACGAACCTTCAATCAACCCTTGCTCTTCTCCTGTAATAATCAGGTTTCCTGGCATCGGCATAGCAATATATCCTATTTAAAAATGTTATTTGGCTGGCAAAATAATAGTACTTTCTTAGCTTTTATCGAGCTTACTAGTTTCAGTTAAACTAAAGGTATTCCCCATAAACTTGAGATGCGGTGTAATGACTATACGAGTTAAAAACCAGTCATTTTTGCCTTCAACCTCTCTTACTTTTATTTCAGCTTTTCGCAATGGCCTTCGAGAGCGAACCCCTGGCGCAGGGTTGTCCATATCAGAAACATATTGACGGAGCCAACTATTTAACTCGTTGTCAATTTCGAGTCTGGTTGTCCAACCACCAATATTTTCACGTTGCATAATTTTTAAGTATTGAGAAATTCTTCCCACTATTAATAAGTAGGGAATTTGAGCAGCAAGCCGCAACGATAAGTCGTTTTCACCCGTCATTAATTCTTTAACTGCCTGAGTCGAATAGGCCGAATAAAATGCTGCGGTATCGTCACCTTTGTGAACGCTTAGTGGAATGAACCCTTGCTCCACAACCTCAGTTTCTCGTTTATCGGTTAATAAAAATCGAGTAGGTATACGTCGGCTCATACTATTGCTATCCATTGGTTCGACGTTCAATCCCTCGACTAAACCAGCAGTTTTACCGGTGCAATTTTGGCACCAGCGATATTTTGCAAAACTATCGAGTAACCGCGTCACAAAAGCATAGCTAGTATTCCCCCATAATAAATCTTGCTCGACATCCTTAGTCGATTCACGGTATTGCAAACTACCGATTGATACATCGTAGGTTTTACGCAATAGGAAACCAGGCATAGTTAATCCAATATATTTTGCGTCCGAGCTAGCCCGAAATGCCTTCCATTTAGCGTATTTAGGTTGCTCAAAAATTGCCGATAAGTCACGCAACTTACTAAATTTACTATAGGACTCAATATCAAAAAATTCAGCTGACGCAGCGGCAATAAATGGTGCATGAGCTACTGCAGATACAGCAGCGAGGCGCTGTAGTAATTTTATATCTTGTGCTGCAGGGCCTATTTCATAGTCACCAATAATAACACCATAAGGCCTGCCTCCAAATTGGCCATATTCATCAGAATAGACATATTGATAAAGTTTTGACTGAAATACTTCGGGCACATCATCAAAGTCATCTATCAGTGCTTGCTTCGATAGGTTAATAAAGGCGAGTTGAATATTTTCATTAAAGTCAGTCCGTTCCAATAAAAATTGTACCGAACGCCAAGCGGATTCCATCCTTTGGAAGTCGGGGTGATGCATAATGGCATCAAGCTGTTTTGAAATCCTTTGTTCTATACTAGAAATTAACCAACCGAAACTTTCTGTATTGGCTTTTATCTCTTCAAGTGTAACGGATTCATTGTCGAGCACCGACTGAATTAGATTGATATCGCCCTCTAAAAATGCTGCGTCAGTACCATCAGCAATTCGTGATATTGCATCGTTAAAACGTATTAAAGCACCTAGAGATGGTACCGTTTTCATCACATTAACGGGAGAAAAGGCATCAATTGAATCAATCGAAATTTGTATCAGTAAGTCACCTTCATCTTCACTGAGTTTATCCTCAACATTTAAATTGAGTACTGGTTTTAGCTGCTGAAACAAGGCACCAATTGTATTTTTATCAAGTAAAATTGGTTTTTGTTGATCAAATACCTCGGATCGTTCGTCTAAAGTGAAATCAGCTAAAATTAGTGCTTTAAAAGGCAGCTCAATTTCTTCAACTCTATCGCCGACTTTTGATTTATAGGTCAACTTAACTCGGTCACTAGATTGTTTTGATGGTTCAGCCATTAGTTAACCCAACAGGCTAGTGCCTGCGCTGGTGGATTGAGTGGCACAGACTTTAGCATTTGAATAACTGGAGCCTGGCCCTTTATTTGATAATTAACATCAATCGCTTGAACTTTCTTATCTTTCAATTGATTTGCAAACTCTGGGAATTCAGCAATGGTAAAAACTCTCCGCCCGTCCTGAAAGTCTAATAAAAATTTGGAAAATCCTTTTTGTCCTGTGTACTGTTTGCGAAGAGAATACTGACCAACCTCTATCCGAAGGGTCGTATCACCACAGGTTTTCAAAGACCATTTAAAGTCATTTGAAGCTGAGTAATTATAGTTGGATAATGTCTGAACACCCGCGGCACAATGCAAATCGATAAAAGTGGCATAAGGTGATATTAATGCACTCCTGTTAATCCCTGTCGGTAGGGCACTAATATTGACATTAAATTCCCCAGATACAATTTGTCGACCAGAGTCAGCGTCGTTTACAAATTGCATAAAATCCTGATTCCATTCCATTGAGTTATCTTTAACTCGATTTGGGATATAACCTTTTTTCAATTTTTTCTTCAAGAATGGGGCTGCGTCATTTTCGACATATGACCAAAGAATACCCGTTTCACCAATGAGTGTTTCACCCATTTTTTCTGCACTTACACCATCGAGTTCTGCCAATACTTTATCTTCCCAGTTAGTTTGTAAGTAACAGGCAGCTTCCTCACGCATAAATTGGTATGCCAACCGTATGGGACCAGAATATAGGTTCCAGAACAATCGAGTGCTGTCTCTTTCTTTACCCATCACCCGCTGCAAGTTTGTAACGGCACCCCAAGCTTTTGATCCTGCGCCATCTCCTGCTGAAATTTCATTTGGATTAGCAAACGAATATGTGACTTCGTCGTATGAGAGTTTTACCGAATCAGAATTAAAGGCCAGATTTTTTAATGCCTCTTTGTATTCATTATATGCCGTAGCCGCAAGTTCAATTTCTTTATCCAGCGTTTCCTGATCCTTTCCACCCATTTTCTTTTTCGCTTTTAGGCCCTTCTTTGCCCCTTTAGCAACCAACTTGCCGATCCCTCCTAACTTTCCAATAACCTTTAATGCGGCCTTAGTGGCCTTTTTCTTAGCTTTAGAATTGTCCGCGCCTGAAGCATCACCTGTGTGTCCTTGTATATCTGCAAAATACTCTAATTCGCTTCTTACTTTGAACAGACCGTCAGAAAATACGGGTTCAATTTCCCGTTCAATTTTCCGCATAACAGCAAAGTAAGGATTGCTTGGTGTAACCATTGATTCCATTGCGGTAAGCCACTCCTTGCGTCCCCGTAATTTATTCTTTCCGTAATCAAACTCTGAAGCAAAAGCAACCCATTCTTTCAAGTATTTCCTCTGATAAAAAATCATGAAGTTCGATTTGACTGAGCCTAATGAGGCTGAGTCGGTACCCGCTAAAGTCAACTCATCAAGGAACGCCTCTATAAATTCAAGGCCTTCGAGCGTGTATGCTGATGATACCGTTGGTTGATCGACTAAAATACGACTACCATTCCAGTAATCACTCACTTTAACGTCCGGGAAACCTTGTAAACTGGCATAAGTTATAAGCCATTCAAAGTCTCCACGACTGGCAGAAATTACGCCTTCAAGTTCACTTTGCAACCGATTTCGCTCTTCTGAAAGTTCAAAGTTTGAAGCATCTTGTAAAATATATTTTTTGTATAATCCATTAAACAATTGAGCTGATTCGAAATTAGCGGCACGATCGACTATCGATATATATTCAGGAGGCACTTCAGGTAATGTATCTAGCTTCCCAATATCGTCGTCAATTTTAGCAGAAAGCAAGTTAACACGTCTTACAATGCCTGAAACCAAATATGCGCGGTCTTTGCTGTTCAGTTTAGATTTGGCAACAGTTTCTATATTTCCATCAAGCCGGTCGAGTAAATCGTTGCGAAAAGAATCAAGATACGTTCGTTTGATTCGGCCCGATTGTGGACTTGAAAAAAAACCGTACCAGGGCAGAGTCCACTCAGACTCAACTTCTTTAAGGTCATTCATTAACTCCCCTAATTGATTTAAGGTAGCAAACTGAACGTTAATATCTTTTTGCGTTAATTCAAACGCTGAATAATTGTCAGCCAAGTTTTCTAGACTACCACTATCACTGACAAATGCAGAGCTGAGACCAACCAAAAACAAGGCTAAAAGACCGCCACCAAAACTCATACCATAGTTTCTGATCGCTCGACGAAGGCGTTCTGCACTTGGTAATGTACTTAATAAACCGCGATCAGGTGGCATTACTTTGGTAAATAATTGATGTAAAAATAATCCACGGTCATTCAGCTTGTCACTGCTATTAGACAAATCTGACTGTTGCTGGCTTGAACTGAAATAAAGTCCGCGAAAACGGGGCGTTTCCTGATAAAGGTTATCTTTTAATGCTGTTTGTGAAAATGCATGCAATCCAGCCCTTATTTTCTCTAAATTAATAGGTAATTCAATTAAACTATCATCGTGGTAATCGCCACGCTCCATCATTAGTAGACGCAGTTCTTTTATTCTGTCGAGCACCCTGTCGAATATAAAGTCTAACGTAGTATCTATATCGGTAACTTCTTCTTCACACAAGTAGCCCATAACCTGATCTAATGAATCTTTAGGCAAGTACTGACACCAGTTTGAAAACTGATCTATTAAGTCACATTTAGTAACCATCAAATAAACAGGCATCTGTATTTCAAGCTGCTCCATAAGTTCATTAATGCCTGAACGGATCTGTTGGCCTTCGGCCCGTAACTCTTCTTCACTGTCGTTAAGTAATCTGTCTGCAGTAACCACTAACACAAGGCCGTTCAGCGGCTCTTTTTGTTTATGCCTTGAAAGCATTTGTAGCAATGTTGTCCACTCCTGACGATCACGCTTATCAATATCGGGAACGGCATAACGGCCAGCCGTATCAATAACGATTGCTTGATCGTAAAGCCACCACTCCAAATTAAGTGTCGAGCCGTCAGCGTGTTCGGATAACTCCATTGCAGGGGATAAAAGTTTGGCGTTTCTCAGCGCCGTGCTTTTGCCTGAACTTGGCTTACCAAATACCATGTACCAGGGCAGCACATAAAGGGGGTCACCTCTGAGCTTCAGGTGAGACTTTTTAAGAGACTTTACTGCTTTAGTCCAGCTCTTTCGTAGATTTTTTGATAGCTGTTTAGGAGACATGCCTAAATCAGCATCACGCACTGCATTTTCTTGTTGTATGACCCGTTGTACCTGCGCTCTAGCCCGGTATCTAATAATTAACTTTCTAACTAATATAAACAATAACCATGCACCTAAAACCATTCCAAATACAACAGCTGCTTCTTCTAAAGGACGCCCTAGCAGATACCATCCACCAAATATAATGGCCCCAATCAATAAAATAACTATGATGTAAAGTAAAACGGTAAAGAATGTTTTCATAAGATTAGTAATTCACCATCGCTTGAATTTGATCAAGTATTAATGCCACTTTAAAATGATATACACCAATCATTACGACCAATACTGTGATTGGTACACCTATCAATAGTGGGTAGATACTAAACCGAGACTGGTAGGGATTGGCATTATCGACATCATGACCTTTATAGGCAAAAGGGAATAATGTGGCCGAATCAATATTTCTTTGAGCTTCCTCAGGTAAAAGCAAACTTAAATTAAAAGCTTTAATTTCTTCGTATTGCTTACGGTCTTCACCCCGAAAGTACTTTCCCCTGAAACCAAGACCCAAGCATAGCGCATAAACTTCACGAATATCTCGATCGGGACCAAACTTATTAAGGACATTGAGCTTGCTATAAAATTCAGCACCCGCATTGGTTGTGTTGAAATAAATTCGTTGTAAAGGATTCTTTGACCAACCCGCTTTTTCCACCCAGTTTGATGTCTGTAATATTTCATCAACCAATGAGACAACAGGATACTTAGCTGATTGATAAAACTCACCGATCATATTATTTTTTTCAGCCATTATCTCGCTTTTTTGAAACAAATCTTGAAGATAGGCCCTGACTTCTTCAACCGGAATTTGTTCGAGTTCACCTCGACAAAACTTCCGCGTAAATAGCAAAACATCAGTGAAACAATCGACTATGCGCATGCTTACTTCCTCACGACAACCAGTTCTATACTGGTATCATCTGGTGCTTCTTCCCATAATAAAGCGACGTTTTCTTGGCGCACAACGGATGACCACTGGTCATCATGAACATCGATTCTTAGATAGTAAGAGTTAGGTCGTCTCGGTAGGCCTGGTGGTGCAGATGTCAGATATATCATGCCAACACCCGGTAACGAACGCTCAACTAAAGTTTCAACCACATCTCTAGATGCTAATTTGGCTGAGGTTAACAATGACTTTTGGCCTTCTTCAAAATTCTCTACAGTATTTACAATCAGGTAAAAGTCAACGTGCTCAGTAAAGAACTCACTGGGCACATCAGCTTCATAAGCTACCGTATCAAACTTCATATTGACTAAGAACTGCGGCCCAATAGTGATCTCATTTAATAACAGACTGACCATATCGCTGGCACTGTTAAAACAAACACCCAGATTATTATGATCATAAGCTGCAAGCAAACGCTCACCGTCAGCGCTTTCTCCCAACAGGGTAACTCGGTCAGTAAAAGTGCTTATTTCACTAATGAGTTCTCGCAATACACCATAAACCGTCCAAGGATGAACCTTACCAGATTCAGTAATATGAAAGAGACGCGGTACAAAACGGCTCAGAGATTGAAGCGCCATTTTATAACGCAGCATGTTGGCATCGAAACCTTTTTTTGCATGCGCCGGTGATTTGTAAGCAGATAGTTGCATTGCTCGGCCCGTCACTTCATCACGAATTTCTTTCACTATTCGAGTTAATTCAGGTAGTGAAGACATGCTAATACAAGGGGGTAAATACTTACGATTATAGATAATCGTGTCTCCATCTCGAACGACTTGTGCAATTGGGATCAAGTCATAGTCGTTCATGTCACCTTTTTCATTATCGAAAACAATTTTTAATGCGTGCCGAAGATATTTTACCTGTGCGTCTGAACCTTGTACGAAAACATCTTTGGCATTTTCAGGTGCAGCAGTCGTGACGTAACGAGTCGTTACATCGATGTGCTCCTCCAAGTTGGATAATACCGTGACATTATCGTCAAATTGACTTATTTTATGAATCGCAAGATAAATAGTAAATGGCTTTTCAGGATCTACCCAATCATCCTCAAAGGATCTCGGACTCACGACAGAGTTGTTGGGAATTGAAACAAAAGCGCCGTCAGGAAATAAAAAATCACCCGACTCAATTTCACATGTCCGGTGGTTGAGCGAGGAGGCCAACATTTCTATCTCACATACGCCCCAAAAGTGAGGCTGAAGATAATTTTGATAGGGCTGTAACTTCGAATCTTGATATTGATCAGATAACTGAAAATGCTGCGGTTGTAGGAACAACCCTTGATGCCAAAATACCGGTTTGCTGTTATGCACGATTCACCTCGAAATTAGGGGAGGTATTAACCGCCTCTTTTAAAATGGCCTTACTTGTTTGTTAAAAGAATGATTTTATTTTATCAAACCAACTATCTTCAGTCGCCTTCACTGCTGGAGTTATAACTTCAACTTGCTTCATATTTAGCTTAGATGCGCTGTCTTTATTTAACGTTCCAAACCAGCTATCTTCAGCTGACTTTTCTTTTAATTTATCGTTTTTTGCAATGTTAGAATTTTCAACATCAAGCGTAACAATTTGTTTTGATCCGGTGCGCCCAAGATCTACAAAAATACTGAGTTTATCTGGAACGGCCTTTGCTTCATCCGTTATTATTGTCGCAAACGCAAGAGCTTCTTCTACAATGCCTCTTTTTACTGCCCTGACTGGAATTTCAAATATTTTCACATCAGTTTTAGGATTTAACTCAAAGTAACCCGCTATTACACCGATATACTTTGCTGTTTGTGCCCGGCTTATCGATACTTTTTTCTGCTCACCTGGACGCATTGAAATAAGTTGGAAATTTACAATAGTATCGTCAATCTTACCTTTCTGTAACAACTCATAAGCACCTTCGGGGCCAGACTGATCAACAGCCAAGCCACTAAACGTGTTTGGATCATTTAGTTGAAATATCCCGACAGCTATTGAGTGTGGGCGGCCACTGACGGAGTTAACGTCAGAAGCCGCCCGAATTAACATATTGATCGCCCTTACTTCATATACCCATTCTTGCTCTTCCACCACTAATTCAGTAGGCGAAGACGCGCATGCACTCAGGCCCAATATTATAAAGCCCAGAACAAAAGTATTTATATGACAGGTCACAAAAATATTACTTTTCTACACCCCACTTGTCTTCACCTTCAGTTGATGCAATTTCATGTACCCACTTGATACTTTTATAACTGATTGAAACTTCTTCCATATGACTGGATGATTCCGACGCTAAATCTTTAACATTTGCCATAGCGGCGGTAATGTCAACTACTACTGCACCTTCTAATTCCATTGTAAAATAATGCTCTTCCTCTCCATCATCCGAGATTCTAAACCAATTAATTTCACATTCTAATCTTTCACCTGTACACAGAGCGTTGTATAACAAGGGTGAAGAAGAATCAAAACACTTAGTTACTGTCATAGCACCGTGTCTTCTTGGACCCGTCGGTTGACCCGTTTGTATATCACGCGGTATTGTTATGGTGTGCTTAAAGGCCTGAACTTGAAACTCATCTTCATGGGTTTCATTTGCATCAGAACCTGCACTTTCTCCAGTACAACCCTCTGTAATGGGTCCTTGTGAAACACCTTCTATACTCATATAAGCTGGCATTGGCATATTTAACTTTCCTCTTTAATAGTTACTACGGTTGATTTACTTTTACTTAAGATACAGAAACTTCAAATTCTAATTTGTCATTGATATGAAGCTTTAGATTGGCAAACTCTGTCTCGTTACCAATGTTGCTAAGTATATAGGTTGAGATCAGTGGTAAAAGCGACTTATTCACTATATGGTCAATATTTCTCGCACCCGACTCTATGTCTTTGCACCTAGCTGCTATTTGATCGACTACAGTTTCATCATATTGAAAATTTAATGCCTGATTTTTCTTTAAACGTTTTCCAACTTTATCGAGTTTTAATTTAACGATTGAGTTAAGTACCTCTCCTTTTAGTGGAAAAAATGGAATTATCGTCATTCGAGCTAATAAAGCGGGCTTAAAGTGAGACTGTAACTCGCTTCGAATGGCTTCAGTCAGTGTTTCAACTGAGGGCATAGCATCACCTTCGCATAGTTCCATTATAGTTGCAGAAGCGAGGTTAGATGTGAGAAAGATAATCGTGTTTTTGAAATCAATGACACGACCTTCCCCATCCGATAATGTACCCTTATCGAACACCTGATAAAAAAGATTCATCACCTCCAGATCTGCCTTTTCTACTTCGTCTAGTAAAACAACAGAATACGGACGCTGTCTAACGGCTTCAGATAATACGCCACCCTCACCATAGCCCACATAACCAGCAGGCGAACCCACTAATCTCGAGACGCTGTGCTTCTCCTGATATTCAGACATGTTGATCGTGGTCATAAACTGCTCACCACCAAACATCAAATTTGCCACGCCTAAGGCCATTTCTGTCTTACCAACACCACTAGGGCCTACAAACAGAAAAATCCCATGTGGTTGATCTGGATTTTGAAGCCCAGCTTTTGCAGTACGAACGATTGAATCAATAACTTCCACGGCATGATCCTGCCCTTTCACCCATGATTTTAGTCCCTTATTAAAACTTAATAAGGCATCTGCTTCATCTTTAACGATGTTACCAACAGGTACACCCGTCCAATCAGAAATAACGTCAGCTACTACTTCGGCAGTCACTTCGTAGGCAATTTTGATTTTATCGCGCTGAAACAATTCGAGTTCAGCTATAGCATCCGCTAGAGCCTGGTCATCACCACCGTCTCCATCAACTTCGGTGCGCAACTCGATGACTTTATCGACGAGTATTTTTTGGGCTCGCCAAAGCTCAAGCTCAACTTCAATTTTTTTATTGTTATCTTCAATGTCCTGAGTCAATTCGGCTAAACGTTCCGTACCTTTAGATCGGCCAGTATTAACGTCTCGTTCTAGCGCTTTCTTTTCACGCAACTTAATTTGGGTCGTTCGCTCAAGATCTTCAATTGCCGGGGGTTTGGTAGACAAGCTAATGTTCACTCGAGAACAAGCCGTGTCAAGTGTATCGACAGCCTTATCTGGTAATTGCCTTCCCGTAATATATCGAGCAGACATCGCCGCAGTGGCTTCAATGGCTTCGTCGCGAATATAAACATTGTGGGCTTTTTCGTAAACACTTCGGAGGCCGCGTAATATAACGGCGGTATTTTCCACCGATGGTTCGTCGAGCTTAACGAGCTGAAAACGACGTGCGAGCGCCGGATCTTTCTCAAAATACTTTTTATATTCTGACCAGGTGGTAGCCGCTATAGTGCGCAATTCACCGCGTGCTAATGCAGGTTTAAGAAGATTTGCAGCGTCACCCGTGCCAGCTGCACCACCCGCACCAATTAGCGTATGAGCTTCATCTATGAATAAAATAATGGGTTTTTCAGATGATTTAATTTCGTTGATGACGCCATTCAGGCGGTTTTCGAATTCGCCTTTAACACTTGCTCCAGCTTGAAGAGCACCAAGATCTAGCTCAACAATATCAACATTTTTAATGATTTCAGGCACGTCACCTTCCGCCACTTTAAGTGCCAGACCTTCCACAACGGCCGTTTTACCTACGCCAGCATCGCCGACTGCTATCGGATTATTCTTGCGCCGACGACCTAGAATATCAATCATTTGACGTATTTCACGATCGCGACCAAATACCGGATCAATCTCACCATTTCGTGCTTTTTCGGTGAAGTTAGTTGTGAATTTTTCTAATGCGGAACCTCCTGATGGAGACCCAACGCTTGGCGTACTTCCGCCAGAAGATGACTTCTCACTAGAGACTTCCATTAAACTATCAAACTGGCTAACAATAGACTCCATCGAAATTTTGTCTAATGACTCTAGAAAACCACCCCCATAGCGGAGTGGATTATCGGCTAAAGCCGCTAATAACGAACCAGAGCGAATTTGACCTTGTCCCAAATGAACGGATGAAGCAATCCAGGCGTCTTCAAACAAGTTTAATAGTGAAGCCGAAAATACGGGTTTGCCGGGATTGCCATTCTTTAGGCCCTCAAGCTCCTGTTGCAGCTGCTTTACCCATTGCGTAGGGTCAATTTCAAAATGCGCCAGTAACAGTGGAATATCTGACTGACCGTCTTCCAATAATTGCAACAATATATGCTCTACCGAAACCTCATAATGGTTACGATTCACACATAAACCCGAGGCGCCCTCAAGCGCCCGAGTACAATATGGATTAAGCCGTAATAAAAGCCCTTTTAGGTTGGATTTCATTTCTCTAAATTATCCCTAATTAATCTTTATCAAGCTTACCAGCGAGTGACAATGTGAAACTAGCGCCCATGTACTTGAAATGAGGCCTAACTTGCATATCCACGCGGAAGAAACCTGGGTTACCTGCATCTTCAGTCACTATTATTTTAGCTTCCCTCAATGGACGCCGGCTCCTGACTGAAGCTGGTGGGTTATCTTGGTCTGCAACATACTGACGAATCCAAGTTTGCAATTCCTTCTCTAACTCATTGCGAGTTTTCCAGCTGCCAATGTTTTCACGCTGTAGCACCTTAATGTAGTGCGCAAGACGATTAACAACAAATAAGTAAGGCAACTCTGTTCCCAGCTTAAAATTTGTTTCCGCTTGTTTACCTTCTGGTGTGTTCCCAAAAAACTTTGGCTTTTGGGGTGAGTTGGCAGAGAAAAAAGTCGCATTATCAGTTCCTTTACGAGCCGTCAAACCCATAAAGCCCTGCTCTGCCAATTCAAACTCTCTCCTATCCGAAAGCATAGTTTCAACAGGTGCCATTATTTTTGTCTCGCCATTTTCCTGATATTTGTGCATTGGCAAATCTTCAATAACACCACCGCTTTTTGGCCCAATAACATTAGGACACCAGCGATAATTAGCATAGCTGCGGGTCAAGTTCGTGGCAAAAGCGTAGGATGAATTACCCCACAGTAACTTCTCTTTAGACCCATCCACTGATTCAGTATAGTTAAATTGTTTAGTTGGGCTATCTTCGCCGTAAGGCTGACGTAAAAGGAACCGAGGAAGAGCCAGACCAACATTACGAGAGTCATCAGTCTCACGAAATGCCTGCCATTTAGCGTATTGCGGGCCCTCAAAAATTGATTCAAGGTCTTTTAAATTTGGCATACCATCATAACTTTCGAGACCAAAGAACTCCGATCCTGCGCCAGCAATAAATGGAGCATGTGACATAGCACTAATACCCGCTAATTGCCCTAGTAACTTGACATCCTGAGCACCAGGACCAAATTGATAGTCAGAAATCATAGCACCATATGGTTGACCACCAAATTGACCAAACTCTGCTGAGTAGGCATGCTTGTAGAGACCCGACTTGGTAATATCCGGCGCATCTTCAAAATCTTCCTGCAAATCATCTTTAGAAACGCTAAGTAGTTCAACTTTGATATTTTCACGAAAATCGCTTCGGTCAACTACCATCTTGACTCCACGCCAAGTTGCTTCCAACTTTTGGAAGTCCTCATGATGGATTATTTCGTCAATTTGCAAGCCAATACGTGAATCAAGCTCTGCAATCATATTATCGACTACCTTTTGCTCAACTTTTTCACCCTTACGCTGAGGGGTTAATAAATCCCCAATAAACGCTTGAATACCTTTTTTAGCGGTATCATAACCCTCGTCCGCTGGTTTTAATCGGGTTTCCTGCATGATCTGATCGATCAACGAAACGCCTTCCAATTCTGCGGCCTGTTCGGACTGCTGTTGTTCTTCTGCCATTTATATCACCTATATTTAATTTCTGGTCTTTAAAAGATCTTAACCTTCGAGACCGAGTTCTTTCATCATTTGTGCACGAGTATCATCTTCGTTTAAGATACGTTGTATCGTTTTACGAAATGCAGGTACGTTTCCGAGCGGCCCTTTAAGCGCCTGTAGCGCCTTGCGCATCTCTATCATATCCCTTAGCTCAGGCATTTGACTGGCAACATTGTCCGGAGAAAAATCTTTGATTGATTTAATATCAAGATGAACAGGAAGATCCTGACCATCTTCAGACAACGTGTCTTTTACGTTCATATCCAGGCTCAGCTTCAAACCTGACATAACGTCACTAAAATTATCTTTGTTGATGTTAATTGGTTCTCTATCTTCTACCGTTTCATCATTAGGCTTGCCAGCAAAATCGCCAAGCATTAACAATTTTAGCGGCAGTTCAATATCTTCTGACTGATCACCAGTATTAGATTTATATACAATATTGACGCGTTCTTTGGGTGCTACTGTAGCTTCGGACATACTACCCTCCTTTAAGGGATAAAGCGGCTATGGGATCAAACCAGCAAAGTTGCTCGTAAGCTAACTCAGTCTTTCCTTTGAGAGACTTGTCATCTTTATTTGCTTTTTGCTGTTTTTGATAGGATTGAAATAAAAGGGTGTATATTTTTGCTAATAACTGAGGTTCCCACTCAGGTATCCGCATTGTTTTAACCTGCAGACTCGCCTGCTCTAATAGAGATACAGCTACATCTGACTTGCCTGTGTGCAACATTAAATCGGCTATAGCACACCGCCAGTAAACTTGTTCGCGCAACTGACCTGCACTGGACATGCCCTCGCTCAGCATTACAAGTGCTTTATCAATATCACCTGCAGCCGCAAGTTTCTTGGCATCTAACAAAGTACGAGCCCATAATTCACCACTATTAGACTCATCTTCATCTACATTATTAGATGAGCCACCAGAACCTTGGCCCAACACTTCAGCCTCAAGCCACATTCTAGTTTGATCATTGGCAAATGGAAGTTTATTTGAAAATGATAAATTAACAACTTCAGGCAAACGGGAAATAAAATTACCCAGCTCGCGAATAACTGCCTGAACAGCTTCTTCATATTCAGCGCCCGATGACCGGAGTGACTTGACCACCATAAACTGACCATCGAACCAGTAAGGTGACCGCGCTAATGTTTTTTCAAGTTCAGGTATCAAGCTAATTGACTCGCCTTTAACTGACTGCGCCTCAAAAAATTTCAACCGTTCGGGAGTTGGAGGGTTTACCTGAGTAACACCACTATTATCGGGCGGAGCTCTCTCAATTGTCATAAACACAGCCATGCGGGCAATACGATAAGGCCGAGCATCAGATAGCTTTTGAGAAATCCAGAAGCCAGCCACATCTCTAGCAGTAGATTGCAATTGCCGTAATATTTTTTTACTGTCTGCATCTGACTCAAGCAATCCAACGTCGGGGGGTGGCGCAGTCTTTGACTTTTGCTTTGCTGCCGATTGAGGTGCATTAGCTACATTTAGGGTCTGATCTGTTGCAGCTAAAGGTGACGCCTCGCTCTCTCGAGCTGATTCCGCAACAAGGTTTGATAACTGAACTGCCGGCTCTGTCGCTGAAGCTTCAGCAATGGCTCCAGCGACAGGTTCTGGAGCCTGCTGGACACTTTCTAACTCCGCCAGTGCACTTTGCCGATAGCCTTTTAATGGTCGTGAAAGATCAGATAACATGGGGGCTTGATCACCCATTTTTTCAACTAATGTGCCGTCAAGTTGCTTGAGCATACCTGCGGCTTCTATAACTGACTCAGACTCATTACTGCCCGGAATTAGCGTAAGAACATAAGCGCCCGCCTTCTCAGATAACCAAGTGATGGCTGTTTGACGAGCTCGCATTCTCTTCGCAGGCGGGAAAAGACCCTCCCAATGGATAGAAACCATGTCATTAAGAATAGTTAATCCGACACTCAAACCCTGATAACCATCTTTAATAAGTAGGGCATAGCAAAGGTAGGAACCAACTAACAAATCTTTAGATGAGCCCTGAATAATTTGAGCCGACAGTGTGGCAACAACATCCCAGTTGACTGTTTCAGCACTCAGTGACTCTTGCTTAGCAAGCTCAGCCTCAAGCGAATCAAAGGCTGAATCATAACGGATATTAACTCCACAAGGCTGCGCTTCCGATATAGGGGCGGATCCTATTGAAAATAGGGCATGCTTGCTTGAGTTTTCCATATTTCTTAATCCCTACTTGTATTATTACTCTTATTATTAGGAATTTAAAATTAAATATCGAATGAATATTGATAATATTAACTTCTCGTAAGTACTGATAATACTAACTTTTTTTAATTTTAATATCAAATCAATTTAGTGGTCAATAATCATAAATTCATCAAAGTCAGTTATCTTTTATCGTGCTCTAGAAATTAAAATTGATACAACTTTGAAGATTCCTCTATAGTTTTTAAAATTTTATCCCGTAATTCTAATGGTTTAATAACCTCAACTTGTGCGCCGTATTTTAGTATATCCATTAGCAATTCAGTGTCTTGGCTATAGGGTACTCGAAGTATAAAATACCCTTTGTCGTCATACTCACTCGTTTGCTCTGGGTGCCACAGCTCATGGGAGACCCAACGCGCAAGCTTTGGACTAAAGCGCAGAACAGCTTGCTCTGTATCGACTCCTGAAAAAATACCGTAACCACTTGCAAATGTACTATTGAGTTCTTTCTCATCAATATTTATCGCTGGTTGTAACATTATTTCTAATTGACGAATGGCATCGACAGAGAAGCTACGCAAACCCTCTCTGAGGTGACACCAGGCATCTAAATACCAGCTGTCTCGGTAGTGAGTCAGCCTTTGTGGTGATATTTCTCTGTTGGTATCACTGTCGTTCTGGCGATTATGATAGGTCATCATCAAACGCTTACGGTTGAGCAAAGCTTGACTAATGGCTTGAAAATGCTGGGGGCTCATTGGCTTTGCTGTGGCAGGCAGAATACGAATACGTTTGGCAATTTCGTCGGGGCTATGGTCACTCTTGTCTAGCAACATTCTGATTCGGGAACGCAGCGGCTTAATATGGCTTGTTAACATACCGGGCTGAAGACTTTCAAGTAAAGCGTCCATGGTGAGCAATGCTTGAATCTCGCCCGTGCTAAACCATAGTCCAGGTAACTGGTATTGACTTGATTCAACTTCACTTTGGTCATAACAATAAGCGTTTAGATCTCGGTTCCATACAATGGGCGCTGCAAGTCTGTCGCGCATGTACTCGAGATCTCGCTTAAAGGTGGCTAAAGATATCTCCAAGGCCTGTAAGAACTGGTCTCGCGTGACGTTGATCTGATTACAGAGCATTTGATCAATAATATGAAAACGTTCGGTTCTATCCACTATAGACTCGCCTTCTTTATGTTTTTTGAAGTTTCTAGATGCTAGCTCACCTTATGAGCCAGTAAGCCATGATAATAGCACCACACACGAAATCAAGGCGCATTTATGTCTATTATCAATCGAATTCTGTTTAAGCTGTCTGCTTATTGTCGTTGCCGCATTATCAATGGTCCAGATAAAGCACCATATCTTGAACGTTATCACTTACTTCGGCTTCCATTTGGTTGCCAGATATATTTACATCGATTCATCGCTAGCGATCCCGGACGTGGCTTACACAATCACCCATGGCAATCGGCCTGCTCTTTATTGCTTTCAGGACGATACGAGGAGATTCGAATGGCAGATGCTAGAAACGATAATCAGCTATGCAGTGAGACCATTGAGGCTGGCAGCTTCAATTGGATTAACGGTAGGGAGTTTCATCGGATCAACCTAATTGATGATATCGAATGCTGGACATTGTTTATACACGGCGTAAAAGGCAAGTCCTGGGGTTTTTTAGAACAAAATCAACAGCAGTATGCGTTTCATGATCATCAACAGTTACTCAACCAAACGTCTAACTCACAGTGGTGGAAAACAGTCGCGAAGCCTAGCCAATGCCCGTCCATGCGGAAGCCCTTAAACCATTAAGCCCAAGTACATTAGGCTGTACCTGTGCTTAATAGAGTCAGCAATCACTGCTGGTCACTTTAAGTGCTTGGCGTGAAACTCGAAGTGGTCAGCCAAAAAGCTGGAAATAAAATGGTAACTGTGATCATAGCCAGGCTGTATACGAACTGTACAAGGTTGTCCCTTTGCATCACAGGCAGCCTTGAAATTATCCGGTAACAGTTGGCCTTGGTGTAAAAACTCGTCAGCCCCACCCTGATCAATCAATATATCGGCCACTGTCGCACCACCATTCACTAGGCAAGTGGCATCGTAAGCTTGCCAATCTGATTCGTTCTCCCCAAGATACAACCCAAAACAACCTTTACCCCAGTCACAATTAACGGGATTAGCAATCGGCGCAAATGCCGACACTGATCGATATGCACCTGGATTTTTTAAACCACAAATGAGAGCACCATGGCCACCCATAGAGTGCCCACTTACCGATTTAATACCCGCTAATAAGGGCAGGTTCGCTTCAACCAGTTTAGGGAGTTCATTCACCACATAGTCATACATTTGATAATGAGTTGACCAGGGCGCTTCGGTTGCATTCACATAAAAACCAGCACCATGACCAAGGTCATAACGGTCGGGTTTATCGTCAACTTTTTCACCCCGCGGGCTGGTATCAGGAAATACAATGGCAATGCCCTGTTCTGCAGCATAACGCTGAGCGCCCGCTTTAGTTCGTGCATTGTCATCATTGCAGGTCAACCCTGACAGCCAGTAGAGAGTCGGTACTTTTCCATTCTCAGCCTGGGGTGGCAAGAATACAGAAAACGTCATTTCACATTGATTGACGCTTGAATCATGGCTATAACGGTTTAAATAACCACCACTTTCTTTAACACTTTCGATTTCTTTCATGTTCGTCTTCACTTCTCTAAAGTCTAATTTTACAAAACGGTTAGTCTAGTAAATGATGACCGAACGAATGCTCTCACCACTGTGCATCAGGTCAAAAGCGCGATTAATATCCTCTAGAGGCATAGTGTGGGTCACCATAGAATCTAACTCTATTTCACCTGCCATGTAGCGATCCACATAACCCGGTAGTTGTGAACGCCCTTTCACACCGCCAAACGCCGTACCTTGCCAAGTGCGGCCAACCACTAAATTGAATGGACGAGTGCTAATTTCTTTTCCAGCACCTGCAACACCAATGACTGTTGAGACACCCCAGCCCATGTGCGTGCATTCAAGTGCATCACGCATGACATGTACGTTACCAATACACTCAAACGAGTAGTCGACGCCACCACTGGTTAGTTCTTGAATATACTCACTGATCGAACCATCGATTTCTTTTGGATTAATAAAATCAGTGGCACCCAGTGCTTTTGCAATTTCCCACTTGGCTGGATTAATATCAATTGCCAATATTCGACTGGCTTTCGCCATCACTGCACCCTGAATGGCCGATAAGCCGATACCACCCAAACCGAATACCGCCACAGTCGAACCTGGCTCTACTTTGGCAGTATTTAATACCGCACCAATACCGGTAGTAACACCACAACCTAACAAACAAACTTTGTCGAGCGGTGCGGCCTTGTTGATTTTGGCTAACGCAATTTCAGGCACAACGGTATATTCACTAAAAGTAGAGCACCCCATGTAGTGATGAATCGCCTTACCATTTTTCGAGAAACGACGACTACCGTCCGGCATATAACCCGTCCAAACGGTTGAAGCGATTGATTGGCACAGATTGGTTTTAGGCGATTGACAATACTCACAAACACCACACTCAGGAATATATAAAGGAATGACGTGATCACCCACCTTTAAATCCTTCACGCCAGGACCACACTCGACCACTTCACAACCCCCTTCATGGCCTAAGATTGCAGGAAAAGCACCTTCAGGATCATCACCCGACAAGGTAAACGCATCGGTGTGGCAAACACCCGAAGCGATTACTTTTAGCAAAACTTCGCCCTCACGTGGGCCTTCAACTTCGACCTCCTCAATTTCTAGCGGCTTCTTAACTTCCCAGGCAACTGCAGCTTTACATTTCATTTCAATGGTCCTTGAATCCAGTTTGGTTAAATGTGAAAATTTATTTAGCAGATTAATTCGATTAATTCGGTCAGTCAACCCACTCCTTGTCAAAGAACTAATAGGAACCTAACATTACAAGGTGTTATTGAATTAAAATTATTACTACTAGTGACTAGTTCAAAAAAAACTGATTGTTGGCCGTCCAATTTGCTCGCATTCTAAACAGCTCTGACCTCTTTTTTAACATCATTGTATAAAGACTCCAACAGTAGTCAGTCCAAACTGATTTTTTATTAAAGCAAGACTAACAGAAAGCTGCTAAATTATAGTTTTTTGCTTTCGACAGAAAATTATAATTCTAACAACTATTAGTGCACGGATCGTCTTGTCTTTATTTCGTTATTTGCCTTACTCCATCATATTGCTCGGCAGCATCTCTAGCAGTAGTGTGTGGGCAGAAGAAGACTGGGGCCTTTGCGGCGTTCCTAGCTTTTCAATCATTGAAGCAGCAAGCACTAATGCCAGCAAAGCCACTCAAGTTGAGGCAAACTTTATGTCTCAACAAAACGAAAGCATTGCCTATTTCAGTGGCCAGGTAGAACTCACTCGTCCCGCTCAGGTTTTGCTCGCCGATGAGCTCACTATGAATAACGTGACTGAACAAGTCAAAGCTTCTGGTAATGTGACGTTTGAAAGTGATACTTCTCAGTTGCGGACTGAATTTATGACGATGAATCAAAAAGACCAATCGGCTTATTTTACCACTTCTTCATTTACTTTATCCGAGCAGCATGTTCGTGGTACTGCAAACGAAGTTATTCAGTTTAGTAGCTCGCTCAGTCGTTATAAAAAGATTCAATACACTACCTGTGATCCGGGTAACAGTAACTGGCATTTGACCGCAGACCAGCTCGACATTAACCAAGAGTCAGGACTCGGTACTGCCCAGCATGCTACTGTTTATATTCAGGATTTACCTGTACTTTATCTCCCATACCTTCAATTCCCAATTGATGATCGCCGTATGTCAGGCATTCTTGCTCCAACGATAGGCTCCTCAACTGACAGTGGTGACATAATTTCCATCGACGTCTATTGGAATATTGCGCCTAATCTGGATGCAACTATTACCCCAATTTGGTATGGTAAACGAGGCTTGCAAATCAACACTGAAAACCGCTACCTTTTTAAACATCACACGGGTCAACTATACCTTTCATTAATTGACGATCAAAAGAAAAATGATAATCGTTCATTTCAAAAATGGTTACACCAAGCTAATTTAGGTTCAAATATAACCGCTGATATAGCTTTGCGTCACGTTTCTGACGATACATTTTTTGATGATTTTAAATCGTTAGATGATATTGACGACAATGTCACACACTTAGAACAGCAGATATTACTTAGCCATAGCACCAAACTATGGA
>Ga0114998_10000627_pt1 | contig 26135 bp, 23 predicted proteins | sample ArcticOcean_MG_C_5_FD_87044 | JGI IMG/M metagenome (GOLD analysis project Ga0114998, IMG submission 87044) | Marine microbial communities from western Arctic Ocean - ArcticOcean_MG_CB4_138 | ecosystem: Environmental > Aquatic > Marine > Oceanic | place: Arctic Ocean: Canada Basin | collected... | reverse complement strand
TCTCTGATCCCTTCGACTGTTGATCGGACCGCCCCGTTGAAACACAAAACGTTCTTCTGGTTTTTTGCCCCGACCGGGTTGGCCATGCTGTTGTGCATTGCGCTACCGCTGGTCTCGGTTCTGGTTCAATCCGTCCACACCCCTCATGATGCGGTTCTGATTGAGACGAAAAACTGCGGCCCCTTCGGCTGTAAAATGGAAACCTCAATAGACCAAGACGCCACAGCCACGCTGCGCGAAAACCAACCACTGGGCAAATTTGTCGGGGCTGATATTTTTCTGGATCGAGGTCATTTGGCCATGTCCGAAGTGGCAGATACCTGGCGATCGTCTGATGGGTGGGGGTCTTTTTTTTCAGGTCTCGGTAACTTGCCATTTTACCGCGCAATGTCTTTTACCCTGACCTATACATTTGTCGTGACGCCGCTGTTGATCATTCTCGGTCTGATGATCGCGCTGGCGGTCAATTCTCTGCACCGCCTATTCAAGGGGGTGGTCATCTTTTTCTCACTATTGCCAATGATCGTCTCGCCGTTGATTGGTTCATTGGTGCTATTTTGGATGATTGATAGCCGCGGTATTCTGGGGTCGGCCCTGCAGTGGATGGCGGGCGATCCAGACCTGTCACTGAAGGCTTCCACCGGACTGACTTGGGTAATGTTGATTGTCTATGGCGTCTGGCACGCAGCCCCTTTTGCCTTTGTGGTATTTTACGCGGGCCTTCAAACCCTGCCGAAAGACCAGTTAGAAAGCGCGATGATCGACGGCGCCAGCCGAGGCCAGCAAGTGCGCTATGTGGTGATCCCGCATCTGATGCCGTTGGTTACCTTTGTGGCTTTGATCCAGCTGATGGATAACTTCCGCGTCTTCGAGCCAATCGTCGGGTTTAACGCCGAGGCCCACGCGACGTCTTTGTCATGGTTCATCTTTAATGATCTGGGGGGCGAAACCCGATTGTTGTCCTCAGCTGCTGCCTCGTCTGTTTTGACAATCATTGGCGTGGCCATACTGCTTTCGCCGGTGCTTGTGCGCACTTGGCGCGACTTTAAAGGAAAGGCGTGACCCGTGGCGGCAGCATCTGAAAAACGCTCTGTTGGATTGCGCCTGTTTCTGAACGGCTTTGTCGCTGTTTGGCTGATCATCGCCGCATTTCCATTTTTGTGGACACTTTGGGGGTCTTTCAAGGTTGAGCTGGATTTCTTTTCCATCGCCGACTGGACCAACGCGTTGACGGGTCACAGAACACAAGAGGTCTACGGCAGCTCTTTCACTGGCACCGGGTATCACGGGGCGTGGGTCCAAGAGGAGTTTTGGCGTGCCGTCATCAACACCACAATCGTTTGTTTCTGCGTGGTTTGTACGTCGCTGACAATCGGCACTTTGGGCGGATATGCGCTGTCGCGATCAGGCTATCGCTACACGTTCTGGCTGTTGATCACAGCGTTGATTTTTCGTGCAATACCGCCAATCACCTTGGTGTCTGGCTATATGTTGCCACTGTTCGAGTGGAATTTATGGGGTATATTGCCCACTTCGATCGTGGTTCTAGTGGCGATCAACCAACCGTTTACGCTTTGGATGCTGCACTCGTTTTTTCAAAACATCCCCAAAGATTTGGACGAGTCGGCCAAAGTCGATGGCTGCACGCAGTTTGAAGCGTTTCGCTTTGTGATCATCCCGGTGATGTGGCCGGGCGTGATCACAACCGGGCTGTTCAGCTTTCTGCTGGCCTATAATGATTTTGCTGTCACCTCGATGCTACTGGCTGAAGAAAACCGCACAATGATCCCCGAAATTGCCGCTTTTCTCGGCACCACCTATACAGAAGGTAACGTGATGTTTGCCGTGGCAGCTGTGGTCTCTGCGACCGCCCCGCTGTTTGTTCTGGTTCTGCTGTTCCAACGCCAGATTGTCTCTGGGCTGACCGCCGGAGCTGTGAAAGGATAAATGCGATGAAAGGTTCCCGCCCCGAACAAGCCGTTCTGACCCGCGACACAGATTTGTCCAAGACAGAGGCAACCCGCAACGTGATCGAGGGTATGGTCGACGGGCTCAACGATCACCAGATTGACGGTATCGGCACGTTTTTCAATGACGGCTTTCGCTGGATGGGCAATCAGGGCTGCGGCACCAAAACCGGTTTGAAAGAGTTCCAAGATAATTGGCAGCGGCCATTTCAGGCTGCGTTTTCCGATAAGGTCTGCATTGATGAAGCGCGGCTCTATATGGGCGAATGGGCTGCAGCATTTGGCCGCCAAGAGGCCACCCATAGCGGTACGTTTCTGGGTATCCCCGCGACCGGCAAGCGGGTCGAAATCCGCTATATGGATTTCTGGAAAGTTGTCGATGGCAAGATTATCGATAATTGGGTGAATGTCGATTTCGCCCATGTCGCCGCACAATTGGGCGTCGATTTGTTCGATGGGCAAGGCTGGGAGGCGTATGACACAGGCCTCAAACCCGCGCCCAGACCCGATAAGAAAGAGAGTTAAGACATGAGCATTACCTATCTAAAGCGCGGCAAACCCGATGTGGAACGGGCTGAAGATGACGCCAAAACCCGTCAGATCGTCGAGACCACGCTGGCCGATGTCGCTGCCAATGGTGACGCCGCCGTGCGCGCCCTATCAGAAAAGTTTGATGGCTATTCCCCAACCACGTTCCGCCTAACCAAAGCAGACATTGCCGATCTGATTGCCCAGCTAACACCACGCGAACTGGCCGATATCAAATTTGCACAAGAACAGGTCCGCAACTTTGCCCGAGCCCAGCGCGGTTCGATGCTGGATATCGAGGTGGAAACCCTGCCCGGTGTGATCTTGGGTCATAAGAATATCCCCGTGCAATCGGTTGGATGCTATGTGCCGGGCGGAAAGTTTCCGATGGTGGCGTCAGCGCATATGTCGGTGGCCACTGCAAGTGTTGCCGGCGTGCCGCGGATTATCGCCAGCACCCCACCCTTTCAAGGCAAACCGAACCCGGGCGTGATCGCAGCGATGCAATTCGGGGGCGCGCATGAGATCTATGTGCTGGGCGGCATTCAGGGTGTGGCGGCAATGGCACTGGGCACCGAAACAATTGAGCCCGTGCATATGTTGGTAGGTCCCGGCAATGCGTACGTTGCCGAAGCCAAACGCCAGCTCTACGGTCGCGTCGGCATTGATCTATTCGCCGGCCCGACCGAAACCATGATAATCGCCGATGAGACTGTCGATGCCGAGCTCTGCGCCACCGATCTTTTGGGGCAGGCCGAACATGGCTATAATTCTCCTGCGGTTCTGCTCACCAACAGCACCAAGTTGGCTCAGGAAACCCTAGCCGAAATTGACCGTATTCTCGACATACTGCCCACGGCCGAGACCGCCCGCGCCAGTTGGCGGGATTATGGCGAGGTCATTGTCTGTGACAGCTATGATGAAATGCTCGCTGTGGCAGATGATATTGCCTCAGAGCATGTGCAGGTCATGACCGACCGTGACGATTGGTTTCTTGAACACATGACCTGCTATGGGGCGCTGTTTCTCGGGGCCCGCACCAATGTCGCCAATGGCGATAAGGTTATCGGCACCAACCACACATTGCCCACCAAGAAGGCCGGTCGCTATACTGGCGGGCTTTGGGTTGGCAAGTTTCTAAAAACCCACAGCTATCAAAAGATCACCACAGATGAGGCGGCCGCTAGCATCGGCGCTTATGGATCGCGACTGTGCGTGCTTGAGGGCTTTGTCGGCCATGCCGAACAATGCAATGTCAGGGTCCGGCGCTATGGCGGGCAAAACATTCCCTATGGCGCTGCGGCCCCACATCTTGACGATATAGCCGAAGGCTGAGGTTGGGGTGGGTACACAGGCAAACAAGGATCAGATCTTGGCATTCTGGGCCGCCCTAGATGCAGCTGAGGCCGCTGAAATCGTCTCGGTTTGCAACAAACATCTGGCGCCAGACTTTATCTGGCGAGGCCCTGCTCCACTGTCTTTGCAAACCAGCCCTAAAGCTGTTGCCGATAGCTTTTGGCACCCCCTTAAGCAGGCGATTCCAGACCTGAAGCGTGAGATCCATATGATCTTTGGCGGCACATCCTCAGGACGGGTTGACGGTGGTCAAGACGGTGAAAACTGGGTCTGTGGTACTGGGTATCTGACCGGACAGGCCGAGGGTGAATTTCTCAACATACCGACAACACAGCAACGCTTACGACTGCGCTGGGGGGCGTTTTACAAGCTGAGACAAGGCCAGATCGTTGAAAGCCAGATGCTGATTGATTTTGTTGACTGGTTTGACCAAATTGGCCTGCCCGTCTTGCCAAAATCACTTGGCATCTCACATGTCTATCCGCCACCGACTGCCTTTGACGGCGTGATGGCACACCCGCAAGACCCGGCCCAAACTGCCGAGACGCTGCATTTGGGCCGCCAGCTTCTTTACGGTGGTCTGAACCTTTATGACACCGCACAGCTGTCCAGCATGGGTATGGCGGGTTTTTTTCACCCCAATATCAAATGGTACGGGCCCGGAGGGATTGGCGCCTGCTTTAGTCTGGCCGAGTTTGAGACGCTGCACCAGCGGCCGTGGCTCGCGGCCTTTCCGGACCGAAAGGTGCAAGACTTAGATGCGCTCATTGCCGAGGGGGCTCTGCTCGGGGCTGCGGGCGTCGCAGGGGTGCGTGCCACCCAGTCAGGTGCTTACCTCACCGCGCCGGCCAGCGGCAAACAGCTCCAGATCAGCGGCTTGGATTTTTGGCTGCGACAGGGGGATAAATTCACCGAAAACTGGGTTTTTGTCGATATGATTGATCTGTTCGCCCAGATGGGTCAGGATTTATTCGCCCAATTGCACAGGCGTGCCCAACCCGACTGAAAGGGAACACAATGACCCCACAAACCCAAAGTCTTGCAGAGCAAAACAAAGCCCAACTCGCACCGTTACGAGCGGCGATGTATGACTTTTCCCATATGGGTGTGCGCGCCGCATTAACCGCGATCAGCAGCCCCGACGCTGTGTTTCATGCTTGCCACCCGTTTGGAGACCTGCACGGCGCAGAGGCCTTTTATGACACGCTGTACGGGCCACTGTTTGGTGCAGTGCCGGATTTGGAGCGGCGCGATTATATCGTGACCGCAGGCCCTACTGTCGAAGGGGCCAATTGGGTGGGCTGCGCCGGATCTTACATGGGCCGTTTTACCGCTCCATGGCTGGATATCCCCCCCACCGGCCATCTGATGCATATGCGGTTTCACGAGTTTTACCGGTTTGAGGGCGGCCAATTGGTCGAGATGCACTGTCTATGGGACCTGCCCGAGGTGATGATGCAGGCCAAGGCCTGGCCACTTTCGTCCTCCTTGGGGCGTGAGTGGCACGTTCCCGGCCCCGCCACACAAGATGGGCTGGTCACAAGCCCCTATGACGACACAACCAGCCGCGCCAGCTGTGATCTGGTGATGCAAGCGCTGACTTTCATGAAAAAATATCCTGCGCAGGGTGGCCCTGAAGTAATGGAGATGCCGCGGTTTTGGCACCCCAAGTTTAACTGGTACGGTCCAGCCGGTATTGGCAGCGCCCGCGGGATAAAGGGTTTTCGCGACTGGCACCAAATTCCGTTTATCACCGCCATGCCAGATCGTGGCCTTTACCCAGATGAGACGTCCGCGCATTTTTTCGCTGAGGGGCCCTTTGTCGCCGTGACAGGCTGGCCGAATATGGCGCAAACTATCAGCCATTCAGGGTGGCTGGGAATTGCGCCTGCCAACACCAAGATTACCCTGCGCAGTCTCGATTTCTGGCGCGTCGAGGCCGGGAAAATTCGTGAAAACTGGGTTTTGGTGGACCTGCTACACGTCTATGATCAAATTGGCATTGATACGTTTGCTCGGATGCGGGAATTTAATAAATCTCGCGCAGGATTTGACCCTGACACCGGTCGGGCATTGTGATGCCGGGTGTGATACCACAGACCGCTGGGCCTGCTAAAACCGGCATATTCAACGAAAGGGCGCAGCGATGAAAGGTGACAGAGTGACCTCAACCCAAGTAGCCGAGCACGCTGGCGTATCGCAAGCAGCAGTCAGCCGGGTGTTTACCCCAGGGGCCTCGGCCTCGTTAAAAATAACCGATAAAGTACGCAAGGCCGCCACCGAGCTTGGGTATCGACCCAATGTTTTGGCGCGTTCTCTAATCACCGGCAAAACCCACATTATCGGACTGGTTGTGGCCTATCTGGAAAACCAATTCTATCCCGAAGCGATTGAAAAACTCTCAAAAATACTGCAAATGCACGGCTATCATGTTTTGGTTTTCATGGCCTCAAACGACGAAAAGACCAATCAAACTGTGATCGATGAACTGCTTGATTATCAGGTTGACGGCATCATTACGGCCTCGGTTAGCATGTCGAACGCGCTGACTGCGCGCTGCGAGGCGGCGGGCATTCCGATCATTCTATTCAACCGTCTACAGGATGATGAACGGCTCTCAGGCGTCAGTTCAGATAATTTTCGCGGTGGCTATAAACTGGCTGAATTCCTGGTTGCAGCCGGTCATCAGCGCATTGCACATATCGCCGGATGGAAAGGAGCCTCGACCCAACGCGACCGGGAAGCGGGCTTTATAAGCGGATTGGCAGCGCATGATATGGCACTTTTTGGCAGAACAGAGGGCAATTTCCACTACGAGCAGGCCCAACAGGCAGCGCGCGATCTACTTGCCAAAGAAGAACGTCCCGATGCGGTTTTTGTCGCCAATGATCACATGGCGTTTGCGGCAATGGATGTGGCGCGGTTTGAGCTTGGATTGCGTATCCCCGAAGATGTCTCATTTGTTGGCTATGACGACGTCGCACTGGCCGCATGGCCCAGCTATAACCTGACCACCGTTCGCCAGCCAGCCAACCGCATGGTCACTGAGACGGTCCAGATGCTGTTGGCCCGGATCGATAACCCCGATGCCACTCCCCGACGTATCTCAATCGACGGGCCACTGATTATCCGCGGCTCTTCCAAGCATCCAGAGGAACCCTAAAATGCAAGGTTTTGATCCCAAATTCAAAGACTTTCCTGACTATATTATCGGCATTACCAAAGAAATTTGGGAAGACCGCGGTATTGCCACACTGCACGAATACTATGCCAAAGATATCGTTGTGCGGATGCCCAGCGGCGTCTCAACCGGCAATCAGGGCGTGATCGGCGCAACCATGGCGACCTTGGCTGAGTTTCCCGATCGCAAACTGCTGGGTGAAGACGTGATCTGGTCTGGAACACCCGAAACTGGCATGCTGAGTTCGCACCGTATCCTGTCTACGGCGACCCACCTTGGCGATGGCGGCTTTGGCGCGGCCACCGGCAAGCCGCTGGTCTACCGGATCATTGCCGATTGCCACGCCCGCAATAACGCCATTGATGATGAATGGCTGGTGCGCGACCAAGGCGCGATCGTGCGGCAAATGGGATGGGAGGCAAAAGCCTATGCAGCTGATCTAATTGCCCGCGAAGGCGGCCCCGCGGCCGCCACTCAGCCGCTGTGCCCCAAGACCGATATCCAAGGGCCTTATAAGGGCCGGGGCAACGACAATGAATGGGGCGTAAAATACGCCGCCATCCTGGAGCGGATCATGGCGGCCGACCTGTCGGTTATTCCCGCCGAATATGATCGTGCGGTGCAATGCGAATACCCAGGCGGGATCACCGCCTATGGACCGGACGCTGCCGACCGGTTTTGGATGGCGCTGCGGGCCGCTCTGCCCAATGCAATCTTTAAAATTGACCACCAAATTGGGCGTGAAGATGCCATGATGCAGCCCCGTGCCGCGCTGCGCTGGAGTCTGAGCGGCACCCATGATGGCTGGGGGATGTTCGGCCCTCCCACCGGGGCTAAAATTTACCTACTGGGCATATGCCACGCCGAATTTGGGCCACGGGGTCTGCGGCGCGAATACGCGTTATTTGATGAAACCTCGGTTTGGAAGCAAATTTTGCTGCATACCGGATGACACAATCGGCATGAAGACCCGTGCGCGACCACGGGCGATTAAGGGAGAGACTGCAATGAACAACCAAGAGACACATCACCGGAGCACTGACCATGTCTAAAATTGCCACCACTCATGTCGGGTCTTTGCCACGCACACAAGACGTGGTCGATTTTATCTTTGCTCGCGAACGTGAAGAACCATTTGATCAAGCTGATTTTGACCGGACAATGCGCGCAGCTGTGGCCAAAACCGTGGCCAAACAAGTGGCATCCGGGATCGATATCGTCAGCGACGGCGAAACCTCTAAGATATCCTATGCGACCTATGTGAAGGACCGCTATACGGGCTTTTCCGGTGACAGTCCGCGCAATGCCCCCGCCGATTTAAAAATGTTCCCCGGCTTTTTGCAGCGGCTCGCCAACGATGGCGGCACACCGCAATACGCCCGTCCAATGTGCACCGGCGATGTGCGCTCCAAAGGGCAGGGAGAATTGGGGAAAGACATTGCCAACCTGCAGGCAGCGATGACACAAAACGGTGTAAAACGTGGCTTTATGAACGCCGCCTCGCCGGGGGTAATCTCGCTATTTTTACAGAATGATTTCTACAAATCCCGCGAAGCCTATCTGGCTGCTCTGGCAGATGCGATGCGCGATGAATATGAGGCCATCGTCGGCGCAGGCCTTGATCTGCAACTCGATTGTCCTGATCTGGCATTATCGCGTCACATGCTTTTTACCGACCTCAGCGATGCAGAGTTTGTTAAAATTGCTGACAGCCATGTCGAGGCATTGAACCACGCGTTGGAAAATATTCCAGCCGAAAAAGTGCGGCTGAATATCTGCTGGGGCAACTATGAGGGGCCGCACTGCTGCGATATTCCAATGGACACTATGTTCTCGACCCTGATGCGGGCCAAACCAAGCTATGTCTTGTTCGAAACCTCGAACCCGCGTCATGCCCATGAATGGGCCACATTCCGTGACCGCAAATCCGAGATACCGGATACGAAAATACTGGTGCCTGGGGTGGTGGATACGACAACAAATTTCGTCGAGCACCCGGAACTGGTAGCGCAGCGGATCGAACGCTTTGTCGATATTGTCGGAACGGAGCGGGTGATTGCCGGATCGGATTGCGGGTTTGGTACATTTGCCGGCTTTGGCGCCGTCGATCCCGATATCGCATATGCCAAGTTAAGCGCGCTTTCAGAAGGTGCCGCACTGGCCAGCAACCGCTTGTGACAGATCTCCCGTTTCACGCTCTGCCGCTTTGGGGTAGTATGTTGTGCAATCGGGCAGATACCAACGCCCATCCATCCGGCGTTTCAAAGGCAAATCAGCATGGCATTATCCGGAAACTTATGGCATGAAACAGCACAGCATGGCGCAGATCTGCAAAGACTTGAACGGTCTGTCAACTGTGACGTGGCCATCATCGGGGCTGGGTTCACCGGATTGTCGGCAGCCCTGCATATTGCACAGGCAGGGGTAGACGTAACTCTGATAGAGGCCGAGACAATCGGGCACGGCGGCTCTGGTCGCAATGTGGGTTTGGTGAACGCCGGATTGTGGAAACCGCCAGAGCAGGTGCTTGAAACCCTTGGACAGGCCATGGGTGAGCGGATGAACACCATGCTGGCCCAAGGCCCTGCGACGGTTTTTGAGCTGATTGAACGCCACCAGATCACCTGTGAGGCCACCCAGAGCGGCACGCTGCATTGCGCTCATAATGCCCGGGGCTGGCGCGATCTGCAAAACCGCCATCGCCAACAGGTGGCACGGGACGCACCTGTGACGCTTTTATCAGCCGCGCAAGCTGCGCAGAGGACCGGATCAACATCGTTTCACGGCGCCTTATGGGACGAACGTGCCGGGACTATTCAGCCACTGTCATTTACAAAAGGTCTGGCAAAGGCAGCCCGCGCCGCGGGGGCAAAGATCTATGAACATTCAGCGGCAAAATCGGTCCGATTTCACGACGGCTCTTGGCAGATTCAAACACCAGTCGGCCAGATCACGGCTCGCAGGTTCATTCAGGCAACAAATGCCTATGCCACCAAGGGGCTGACTCAAAATGCCTATATCCCAGTGCATTATTTTCAACTGGCGACAGATCCGCTGCCAGAGGATCTGCGCACGCCTATTCTTCCCGGTGGCGAAGGCTGTTGGGATACAGCACAGATCATGTCGTCATTTCGTCTCGACAAGTTTGGGCGGATGATCCTCGGCGCGATTGGCAATCTGGACGGCTTTGGGGCAAACAGTCACCGCCAGTGGGCGCGGCGTAAACTGGCGCGGCTCTATCCACAGCTTGCCGGGTTTGATATGCCCCACAGTTGGACCGGGCGTATTGCCATGACCGAAGACTATCTGCCAAAAGTGGTTGATATCGGCCCAAATGCAATCTCAATCTATGGCTTTAGCGGCCGCGGGATTGGCCCGGGCACGCTGTTTGGGAAATGTGCCGTCGACTGGGTGATAAACGACGATGACAGCGCGTTTCCAGTGGCGATTACCCCGGCGACCCACGCAAGATTTCACACCGCAAAAGCGCTGTATTTTGAAGCGGGCGCCAGTGTGACGCATCTGCTGAACAGCCGCAGGCCCTAGCCCTGTATAATTTTAATCCTTAGAAAACTTTTTATTTTTTAGGCGTTTAGGCCTAGACCACCACCTTGAGGGGGGTCTGTTCAGTCACCTCAAAAACCCGCTTGTACCGCGCAATCTCATCATCAGGTCCTATGGCTTTGTTGGGGTTGTCAGATAATTTAACTGTCGGCTTGCCATTGGCGGAAATCGCCTTGCAGACCAGCGAAAATGCATCCAAGCCTCGGTCTGGCACCAGACCCCGAAAGTCATTGGTTAGATTGGTGCCCCAGCCAAAGGAAACTTTTACCCGGCCCAAGAATGTACGTTGCAATGACAGCATTTCAGCCACATCCAAACCGTCGGAAAAGATCACTAATTTTTCGCGTGGGTCTTGACCCTTGGACACCCACCAGTTGATCGCAGTCTCAGCCCCTTGCGCTGGATCGCCACTGTCGATGCGAATACCTGTCCAAGTGGCCAGCCAGTCGGGTGCGTTGTTCAAAAACCCTTCGGTGCCATAGGTATCTGGCAAGATGATACGCAGATTGCCGTCATGCTCTTCCTGCCAGTCAGCCAAGACCTCATAGGGCGCGCGCGCCAAAGCCGCATCATCGTTCGCGAGCGCCGAATATACCATTGGCAATTCATGGGCATTGGTGCCGATCGCCTCGATATCGCGGTGACGAGCGATGGCGCAATTGGACGTGCCAACAAATTTATCACCCAACCCCTCAAGCATCGCCTGAACACACCAATCCTGCCAAAGATAGGAATGCCGGCGTCTCGTGCCAAAATCTGCGATCCGCAGATCATCAACATGACGCATTGCCTCTATTTTCTGCCACAACTTGGTCATTGCGCGAGCATAAAGCACTTGCAATTCGAACCGCCCCATATGTTTTAAAACCGCCCGGCCGCGCAATTCCATCAACACCGCCAGCGCCGGAATTTCCCACATCATCACCTCGGGCCAACTGCCTTCAAAGCTTAACTCGTACTGGCCGTCGCGCTTTTCAAGATGATAATCGGGCAGGCGCATGCCCTCAAACCATTCCATAAAGTCTGGGCGGAACATCTGGCGTTTGCCATAAAATGTATTGCCGCGCAGCCAAGTGCTTTCACCACGGGTCAAGTGCATGCTGCGAATATGATCAAGCTGTTCGCGCAATTCGCCCTCATCGACCAGATCGGCTAGCCGCACGTCAGACGAACGATTGATCAACGAAAACGCCACCCGTGTATTGCGCCTGTTGCGAAACACCGATTGGCACATCAGCAGCTTATAAAAATCTGTGTCGATCAATGACCGCACAATCGGGTCGATTTTCCATTTGTGGTTCCAGACCCGAGTGGCGATATCAACCATGTTTTAACCCTCTAACACTACTCCGGCCGAGCGCATGGTCTGGCGTGCTGCGACCAATGACCCGTCCATATCTATGGCGCGACAGGCTGGCTGGAGAACACGCACGTGATATCCGAGCTTGGCTGCATCAAGCGCAGAATACGCCACACAAAAGTCAGTCGCAAGGCCAACCATGACCAATTCAGAAATCCCCCGGGTTGTGAGATAGCCACCCAGTCCAGTCGGGGTGGTTTTATCATTCTCGAAAAATGCCGAATAACTGTCGATATGCGGCCGGAACCCTTTGCGAATGATCATATCCGCCTTGTCAGTGTTAAGATCAGGATGAAACGCCGCCCCGGGGCTGCCTTGAACACAGTGATCGGGCCAAAGAACTTGCGGGCCATACGGCATTTCAATCAGTTCCATCGGGGTTTTGTGTTCATGGCTGCTGGCAAAGGAACTGTGGCCTGCCGGGTGCCAGTCTTGAGTCAAAATGACAGTCTGAGACTGCGTCATCAAATCATTGATCAGCGCTACGATTTCATCGCCCCCCTGCACGGCAAGGGCACCACCAGGGCAAAAATCAACCTGCACATCGATCACAATCAACGCTTTTTGCGACATCTTTGGCCTCTCTGAAAAGCTTGGTTTGCAGAGACCCTGCCGTGTTTATGACTAGGGTGCAAGCACGCTTCGTTTATAAATTGGCTAATAGTTTTGTCAAAGACTTGCCCATAAGCGGCGTTCATCGTATGGCCCTGCCCATGATTACCGTGGCCGCTCTTTATCATTTTACCCGTTTTGATCAGCCGCAGACGCTGAAAGATCCGCTGCAGGATAAATGCGACGCTTTGGGTCTGACCGGATCGCTTTTACTGGCCCCTGAGGGGATCAATGGCACCATTGCCGGCAACCAAGAGAATATAATCGCCGCGCTAGACTATTTACGAGCTCTGCCTGGGTGCAGCGATCTTGAGCATAAACTGAGCCATGCCAGCACCCCGCCCTTTCCGCGTATGAAGGTTAAGTTGAAAAAAGAAATCGTGTCTATGGGTCAGCCGGATGTTGACCCAAAGGCGCGGGTTGGCCATTACGTGGAGGCCGGGGATTGGAACGCATTGATTAAATCTCCTGATGTGGCCGTGATTGACACCCGCAACGATTTTGAGGTGGGGATTGGCAGTTTTGTCGGCGCAATCAACCCAGACACCGAATCGTTTCGTGATTTCCCCGCTTGGTGGGAGGAAAATAAAGCCCGCTTTCACAACAAAAAGGTGGCGATGTTTTGCACCGGAGGCATCCGCTGTGAAAAATCCACCAATTACCTGCTGGGTCAGGGTGTTGAGGATGTGTTCCACCTCAAGGGTGGCATTTTAAAATACCTCGAAGAGGTGCCGGCTGCCGACAGCACCTGGCAGGGTGCGTGTTTTGTATTTGACGCAAGGGTTTCGGTGGGGCACGGGTTGGCTGAAGGCCCACATCAGCTGTGCTATGCCTGTCGCCGTCCGATCCTGCCCGAAGACCGCGACCGCGGCGAATACGAACACGGGGTTTCATGTCATCAGTGCATTGAGCAGACATCACAAACAGATAAGAACAGATTTCGCGAGCGTCAGAAGCAGATTCTGTTATCGCGTGCACGTGGTGAGGCACATATGACTGGTTTTGATGGCTCATAACCGCAGATAAGCCGTTTTAACGAATAAGGCGTGTTTGGCTTGCTGTTGACGGCCATCGGACACAGCTCCAAAATTGGCTCTGTGCCCGCCCGGATCTGGGGTGCCCCACTCCGGCGATCCGGGTGTACCGGCTCGGCGCGGGAAAAGCCAAAAGGATGATGCTCACTGGTGGTAAAATCGACAGGAAAGAGGCTGGAAAATTTGGACTGGTGGTGAAATCTGTTCGTGATAATACGCTGAACGCTGAAGTTGAAACGATGACTGAGCAGATGTCGCGGGCCCCGATTAACCAACCCGAACTGCGATGCACAAAATGGTAATTTAACCAAACTATTGAAGCCAGCGGATTGATCAGTACGCAACGCCTTGCCACGCTATTTGACGGTATCACCCGCCATTCTCACAAAGGTATAAACTTTAAAACCACGCCGAAGAGATTGGCTGGAAGCAAGCGATCCACGCCCGTGATAGCGGCGGGTTCGACTGAACCAACAATCACGAATTTGACGGATCCCAACCAACTCAGGCTCTTAGAAAGTTAACAAAAGGGTAGAGATGGCCTTTAGAAAGGCCGCTGAACTGTGGTAAGATACACCATTCGTGGCAGCAAAGAATACTTGGTTAAAAAATGGCGAAAATACTCAGCCCCTGTATCGACATCTGCAAATTCAAGCGCCAGGGGCATTGTATCGGCTGCTCGATGACCAAAGCACAGAAATCAACGTTTAAGGCGTTGAAGAAGAAAAAGCAGCGCGCCGAATTTATCAACACGCTGCGTGAGCAACAAAACCGTTTGGGCGGGTATGAGGCGTGGCCCCAAGCTTATCGCCGCCGATGCCTCAAAAAAGGCAGTCAGGATTTACTGGAGCCATTGCCCCAACTAGCATCACCCTAGGTGGCTGCGCAAAAACCAAGCAAACTTTTCATGCTTATGGCCGCGAGAGATACACAGATCTTCAGTGAGCGTGTCACCATGATTGGCCGCGGTTTGCGCACATCCTGCCAAAGTATCTGCTAATGTTTCCTGCGCGGCACACATCACTTTGATCATTTCTTTGTCGCTCGCATGGCCGCTATGTTCGTCAACTTTTGACCGCTTTAACATGCCTGCCAACGTCCCATCTGCATGGGCGTTCAACGCTTTTATCCGCTCGGCAAGATCATCCTGCCCAACAAAATGATCTTCATAGATATCTTGAAATAATGCATGCAGGGGCGCAAAGGCCATGCCAGTCACATTCCAATGAAAATTCTGGGCCAACATTGTTGTGACAGCGGTTTCTGCCACTGACTGATTGAGCGCATCTACTATTTCTGTCCTTGCATCGGTCGCCAATGCAGCAGCTGTCTGATTCATGTCATTCATCCTGGGGCTGTTTGTATATTAAGGGCTGGCTCAACAAGATATTCAAGCCAAAAGGCTCGTACAAATGGTTTGGCTTGCTATAATATCCTTAACATACACAAGTTATCATCAATGCCAAGAACTTTTTAGAATGATTCTAAATCTGATAAAATGAGTCAGATATCGAGTGGATTAAAAAAGCCAAATTGCGCCGCGCGACATGTGGCACACGCGACCGAATGAGAAACGCAAAACTATCGAAATCTGCACCCGCAGAACTTTGAACAAGGCGCATCAGCCATGCCTCATCAAAGGAAACTGTGCGAACCCCCGGGGCATAAAAAACTGGCTTTTTCCCAAGAGCTTGGGACAAGCATTTCACCAGTGTTTCAGCATAAGCGCGCTGCGCAACCGTTTTATCATGCGCGAGCACAGCACAAGCGTGATATAAATCTGCGCGCGCCGCAGACCGACAGTCCAACGCCACCAAACGCAGATAATTCAATGCGGCAAACACTGTGTCGTCCAATTCCGGTCGGGAAAGACGAGCCGAGGTATCATCTGCGGAAAGCCTGAGAGGGCGCATACTGAGAACTCCGTTATTGCCTGCGGTGTAAAACTTGAGGTGATCCTACCACGCCTATACCTGACAAATATGCTATGTTAAGCCTCAGCGCAATATCTGATAAAAATACTCCGATAAATGTGGCGCCCAGAGCTTTAACTTTGGTCATATTTGGGCATATTCGTCCGAGATGGTTTAAAACAGTCTATTCAATACCCTGCCAATTTTGTGAATTAAATATTTATAAACAAGAGGTTGCGCTCTATGATCACAAGCTTTTTGAGTAACACAAAAGATACCGCGGCAATGGCTGCATTTTATCATCAACACTTTGGATTTACCGCCCTGCAAGAACAAGCTGACCGAATCGTTGAATTGCTGCCCTCGGCTGGCGGCCCCAGCATCATGCCGCATCCGGTTGTCCAGGGTCGAAAACACAACCAAACTCTGGTCAAATTGATCTTCAGCGCGCGCGATACCGCCAGATTCTGTGCCCGCGCCCGTCAACACAATTTGGTAGTTTGACCACTGCACAAAGGCAATGGCTATGAGTTTGTAAACGCCGAAGACCCTGCCGAGCATCCGAGACTGGTCTCATGGCGCATCTGCCGTAGGGCCGCACAACACAACGGCCCCAACGGCCCCAAGGCGCAAACAGACGCTTAGCTTAAGGATGAACGAGCCAAAGATCTAGACAGGTTCCCGCGCTGTGATTCCCGGCCGTTGAGCGGCAGCGCAAAACCCGACAATCGAATATTTAGCGACATTATTATGTGAATGTGTCGCGTTTCATGGTCTGTCTGACCGATTTTCATATGTCCCTTTCAAAACAAACCACGATATCAAGACATAGAAAAGTGAGGTGAACATGCGCTATTCGGGGTTCAGAGTAATCAAAGAAGCCTTGACAGGGCACAAGGGGTGGACGCCGGCATGGCGAGATCCAGAGCCACAAAGTGCCTATGATATTGTTATCATCGGCGGTGGCGGGCACGGCCTTGCAACGGCTTATTATCTGGCCAAAAAATATGGTGAAAAAAAGATCGCCGTCCTTGAGAAAGGGTGGATTGGTGGCGGAAACGTGGGACGCAACACCACGATTATCCGCTCAAATTATCTGCTGGATGGCAACGAGCCGTTCTATGAAATGTCGCTCAAACTGTGGGAGGGTTTGGAGCAGGATTTCAATTATAACGCGATGATCAGCCAGCGCGGCATTTTGAACCTGATTCACACCGATGCCCAGCGCGATGCCTTTACTCGGCGCGGCAATGCGATGATTCTCAACGGTGCGGATGCCGTGATGCTCAGCACCGACCAGATCAAAGCAGAATACCCGTTTTTAAACGTCAATGATGCGCGTTTCCCGATCAAAGGCGGTCTGGCACAACGGCGCGGTGGCACCGTGCGTCACGACGCGGTGGCTTGGGGCTATGCCCGCGGGGCCGACAGCCGCGGTGTCGATATCATTCAAAACTGCGAAGTTACCGGATTTCGCATCGAACAAGGAGCCTGTGTTGGTGTCGAAACCTCGCGCGGCTTTATCGGTGCAAAAAAAGTAGGCGCCGCGGTGGCAGGATCATCGGGCCGCTTGATGGCCAAGGCCGGCATGCGCCTGCCAATTGAAAGCCATGTGCTGCAGGCCTTTGTCTCTGAAGGGCTCAAACCGCTGTTGCCGGGGGTGATCACCTTTGGGGCCGGACATTTCTATTGCAGCCAGTCTGACAAGGGTGGGCTGGTGTTTGGTGGCGACATCGACGGCTATAATTCTTATGCGCAACGCGGCAATCTGCCGGTGGTCGAAGACGTCTGCGAAGGCGGTATGGCCATTTTGCCGGCCATTGGGCGGGCGCGTTTGCTGCGGATGTGGGGCGGCATTATGGATATGTCGATGGATGGGTCTCCGATCATCGACAAAACTCATATCGATGGGCTCTATTTCAACGGCGGTTGGTGCTATGGCGGCTTTAAGGCCACCCCGGCCTCAGGATTGTGCTTTGCCCATCTTCTGGCCACAGACACGCCCCATGAAGTTGCCACCGCCTATCGATTCGACCGCTTTCAACGCGGCTATATGATCGACGAAAAAGGCATGGGTGCACAGCCCAATCTGCATTAAGGACAGCCTGATATGATTATCAATCACCCACTTTTAGGGCCAAGAGATGCACAGGAATTTACCTATCTTGGCGATGCCGCGCTCATCAACAGGCCGGACTGGCAGGCCGAAGACGCCGCCGAGCAGTTTTATGCCTATCAGTATTTGCGCGATAATCCCGCCGGCGAACACCGCGAGCTGTGGTTTCACGAAGGCGGCGATCGCAGCTGGCTGGTTGTCACCCGCAACACAGTGACCCATGAAATTTCAAACGTTGAGCTGGCCCGCGATGTGGCCCGCACGCAAGGGCGCAGCAAATGACGCAGATAAACCGCCTCGCAGGGGGGCAAGTCGACCAGACCAAAACCCTCAATTTCCACTTCGATGGTGCCGCCTATCGCGGTCACCCCGGTGATACACTCGCCTCAGCACTTTTGGCCAACGGTGTGCGCTTGATGGGCCGCTCGTTCAAATACCATCGCCCGCGCGGGGTTTTAAGCGCCGGCTCAGAAGAGCCCAACGCGTTGGTTGAATTGCGCAGCGGCAACCGACAAGAACCTAACACCCGCGCCACAACAATCGAATTGTTCAACGGGTTAACTGCCCAAAGCCAGAACCGCTGGCCGTCGCTGGCGTTTGACGCCATGGAGATCAACGACAAGTTCTCGAATTTTCTAACTGCTGGTTTTTATTATAAAACCTTCATGTGGCCGGCTGCGTTTTGGGAAAAAGTATATGAGCCGATCATTCGCAAGGCCGCCGGATTGGGGTCGTTATCACAACAAGATGATCCCGATTGCTATGACAAAGGGTTTCTACACTGCGATTTATTGATTATTGGGGCTGGGCCTGCGGGTCTTTCGGCGGCGTTGACCGCCGGACGTACCGGTGCGCAAGTAATTGTGGCCGATGAAGATTTTGCTTTTGGCGGGCGATTGAACGCTGAAACCATCGCTGTGGGTGATCAATCAGGCGCAGACTGGGCGGCGCAATCCACCGCCGAACTAGGGACAATGCCAAACGTGCGTATGATGTCGCGCACCACAGTGATTGGCGCGTTTGACCATGGGACTTACGGGGCGGTTGAACGAGTTTCGGACCACCTCGCTGTGCCGGACGCCGGTAAGCCCCGACAGATTTTATGGCGGATTTATACCCAACGGACACTGCTGTGCACCGGCGCGTTAGAACGACCTATCGCCTTTGAAAACAACGACCGGCCGGGCATTATGCTGGCCAGCGCCATGCGCAGCTATGCCAACCGCTGGGCCGTGACACCAGATCAGCAAGTGGCGGTATTTACCAACCATGATGACGGCCACCGAACCGCCACAGATATGCTGGCCAAAGGCGTCAATGTGGCGGCAGTGATCGATACCCGCGAAAACGCCCCCAAGATTGCCGATTGCGAATTAATTGCCGGAGCACAGGTGTTCAACGCACAGGGCAGGCTTGGTCTCAAAGGGATCAGGCTGCGCACTCAAGACGGCAAGGAACGGGTCATTCGATGTGGTGCGCTGGGTGTCTCGGGCGGGTGGAACCCCAACGTACACATGACCTGTCACCAGCGTGGAAGACCCGCATGGAATGAAAAACTGGCAGCGTTTTGTCCCGGCGGTGACTTGCCGCAAGGCATGTTGGTCGCCGGCGCAGCCCAAGGCGATTTCAGCACCGCTGCGGCGCTTGCAAAAGGCGCCGCAGCTGCCGCCGCTGCCCTGTCAGACATCGGCATCAGTGCCAGCGTACAGGCTCAGCCCCAGACCGAGGACAGCGAGGTGAATATCACACCGTTTTGGTATGTGGAATCCGGTAACGGGCGGGCATGGCTCGACCAGCAAAATGATGTGACGGTAAAAGATATCAAACTCGCCCATCAAGAAAACTTTCGCTCGGTGGAACATCTGAAACGCTATACCACACTGAGCATGGCCACCGATCAGGGCAAAACATCCAATATGGGTGGGCTTGCCGTGATGGCCGAATTGACCGGAAAATCAATTCCCGAAACTGGCACAACAATCTTTCGCCCCCCCTATACTCCAGTGGCTATTGGTACTTTTGCAGGCCGCTCTACCGGCGCAGATTTCCGCCCGACCCGGTTGACCCCAAGCCATAAGTGGGCCACCGAACAGGGCGCCGCGTTTGTCGAGGTTGGCATGTGGCTGCGGGCACAGTGGTTCCCACAAACCGGCGAGACCCACTGGCGCCAGTCAGTTGACCGCGAAGTCTTGGCAACCCGCAAATCCGTCGGCGTCTGCGATGTGACTACTTTGGGTAAAATTGACGTGCAGGGCAGTGATGCCGCGAGCTTTCTCAACAAGATATACTGCAACGGCTTTGCTAAGCTGGCCGTTGGCAAAACCCGCTACGGGTTGATGCTGCGCGAAGATGGCATCGCCATGGATGATGGCACCACAGCGCGATTGGGTGAGGATCATTTCGTGATGACCACCACCACCGCGAATGCGGTTGGTGTGTACCGGCATATGGAATTTGCCCGTCAATGCCTGTGGCCCGATCTTGACGTGCAGCTGATCTCGACCACCGAGGCCTGGGCGCAATACGCCGTCGCAGGGCCAAATTCACGCAATTTGTTGCGCAAGATCATCGATCCAGCTTTCGACATCTCAAATGATGCTTTCCCGTTTATGGGCTGTGGCGCAATCACTGTCTGCGGTGGTCTGCAAGCACGATTGTTTCGAATTTCTTTTTCGGGCGAATTGGCGTTTGAGATTGCGGTGCCGACCCGCTATGGCGATGCGTTGATGCGGCAGTTGATGGCTGCAGGCGAAGAGCTTGATGTGGTGCCTTACGGCACCGAAGCGCTGGGTGTAATGCGGATCGAAAAAGGCCATGCCGCCGGCAACGAATTGAACGGAACCACCAGCGCCCAAAACCTTGGCATGGGACGGATGGTATCCAAGAAGAAAGACAGTATCGGATCGACCCTGTCTGAACGCGAAGGGCTGAATCAATCCGATATGTTGATGTTTGTCGGCTTTAAGCCGGTGGACAGCAACGAAAAGGTCACCGCCGGTGCGCATTTGATGGCAAAAGACACCTTGGCCAATGCAGCAAACGATCAGGGCTATATCACCTCGGCAGCCTACTCGCCCTGCCTTGGCAGCTCAATCGGGATTGGTTTTTTGAAAAATGGCGGCGACCGTAAAGGCGAAATTATACGCGCTGTCAGCCCACTAACCGGCTCTGATATCCAGATTGAAGTGGTCAGCGCCCATTTCATTGACCCCGAAGGAGAGCGTCTGCGTGCATGACCTCATAGCAATTACCCCACTGGGCGGCACGACCGCGCAGACCGACAGTTTTCCAGGTTTGGGCATTTCCGAACAGCCAAATTGGGCGCTGGCCTCAGTGAGCGCGCGTCACGGGCAAGTGGCAACGGTCCACAAAATCGCCCCAAGCCTGATCGGTACCGATCTGCCCGAGGTCGGCAAAGTCAGTTGTGGGTCTGAAATGGCTGCGTTTTGGATGGGGCCAGATCAGTGGATGATTACGGCAGCACATGACGCCCATGAAGATCTTGCCAATATGCTGCGAACTGGCTTTACATCCAGCGCCTCGGTCACCGAGCAAACTGACGGATGGGCACGGTTTGATGTCGAGGGCGAAAACACGGTCGCGATGTTCGAGCGACTTTGTCCACTGAATGCCAGAGCCATGACCAAAGACAGCGTCAGTCGCAGCGCAATCGAACATCTGGGGTGCTTTGTCATTTGCTGGGCTGCGGGTCACAGGTTCAGCGTATTATGCCCGCGCTCTTCGGCTGGCTCGCTACATCATGCGCTGTGCACGGCCGCCAAGAGCTTGGGCTAACATCCCATCACACCGTTGGAAGTGGTTTATTGGACTGCACCCGGAACAGATTGATTTTTCTACGATCATCCTGCGGTGAGAGACCAAAAGCCTTTTTGTAATAGCGGATCAGGGGCGTCGCATTGGCGTAGCCAACAGCATTGGCGATTTCAGTCATACTGTCTTTTGAATACAATACCAATTGGCGGGCCGCATTGATCCGCAGCTGGCGGTAATACAAAGACGGGCTTTGATCGGTTGCCTTTTTAAAGCTGCGCTCCAACTGTCGTGTTGAGACATTGACCATATCGGCCACTTCGGCAACATCCAGTGGATGGGTGATGTGCTCTGCAAAAATTGCAACCGCTTGGGCAACCGGGGTGGGCAACATGTCCGCGGTGCTTTCGCGTTTTGACGTCGGAATGCGTTGACGGACCCCCTCGCCGCGCATCAACGGATGTTGGAACCAGCAGGCAACTTCGGTTGTGATCGTTCCTCCAAGTCGCTCTTCCACGAGATGCAGCATCAGATCAAAAGCAGCCGCAGCGCCGGACGCGGTGAACCGGTCACGATCAATTAAAATCACATTATCAGTGGTGGCCAGATCAGGAAATTCTGCCTCGAATGCGGCCTCATAACACCAATGCACACTGCAGGTGCTGCCCGCGAGTAATCCCGAACGGGCTAAAGGAAACACACCGCCACTAACCCCCCCCATCTGTACACCATGACGCGCCAGATGACGCAGGCGGCCATTGGCGTGTTTGGAATCTTCAAACTGTGCCAAGGGACTGCTGAGAAGGATCAGAAAATCAAGATCATCAGCGGCATCGAGGGTCAGATCAGGGTCAAAGTTGACCATTGCACTTGATTTGACACGGGCGCCGTTCTCAGAAATCAACTTCCAGACAAAGATCTCGGTACCGGCAATTTCATTTGCTGCGCGCAGCGGTTCAATCGCCGATGTCAGGCATGACATCGGAAACCCTGGAAAGATGAGAAACCCAAGAACGATTTTTTCTTTATTTTGGTACATATTATATCACTCTGATGGCGTCTTCATGCGCGGTACCGCCAACAAAAACGGTTCCGTAAACCAGAAAGGGATTATACTGCGCACAGGTTGTCATTATCATATAGTATCGGGTAGTATCCATCTTTTTAGTTGTATCGGAGAGTTTAATGACCGTCGCTAAACTGGCACAAGACCCGCACCGCGTTAGTGGTGAGCGAGAGAAAAATCTCGAAGTGGCGATTGGACGTGAAGTTCGGGCCTATCGGCGACAGAAACAAATCACCGTTGCCGAATTGGCAAAAATGACCGGTCTGTCAATTGGCATGCTGTCAAAAATCGAGAACGGGCATACCTCACCATCATTGACCACCTTGCAAAGCCTGTCGCGGGCGTTGAGCGTTCCAGTGACCAGTTTTTTCCGCCGCTTTGAAGAACCGCGCGCCGCAGTCCATACCAAATCAGGCGAGGGTGTCGAGACCGAGCGGGCCGGCACCCGTGCGGGACATCAATATAATCTTTTAGGACACGTCGGCTCAAACGCCAGCGGTGTGATTGTGGAACCCTATTTGATCACACTTAGTGGAGAGTCTGATGTTTTTCCGATCTTTCAGCATGATGGTATCGAAATGCTCTATATGTTGGAAGGCGAAATAGATTATCGCCACGGCAATCAGGTCTATGCACTTAAGCCCGGTGATACGCTGTTTTTTGATGCAGATGCGGCCCATGGTCCAGAAGTTTTGGTTAAATTGCCCGCACGCTATCTGTCAGTGATTTCCTATCCTCAGGTCGGCTAGGCAGGGTTGTACTGATAGGGGATAAATCGCAGATTGTTAATATTTGTCAGTAATCACACAGATGTTCAAATTAAAAGGCCGCTGAAACAGCGGCCTTTTAATGTATTTTAGACCTTACTTTTCAACTTTGGCGTAACAATCATGCTCTGATTTATTACCTTTCCAAAGCACGACAACGCAGATCACAGCAGCAACGAAGGTATATAACCCCGGCGCAGCGCCACCCGCACCTATAAACATTGCACCATCGACAACATCCCAACTTGCACTTTCATAGGGAAAACCCATAGCTTATCTCCTTTTTATTTTTACAATTATTCAGCAGGTTGAAGTGAAGCAGGGATCCCTTCGGAATAGCCTTGTGCTGGAACTTTGGTCGGATCCAAGCCCAGAATTTCGGCGGCTTCAGGTGTGCGCAACATGCCCAATTGGTTGAGAATGAAAGCGCTGATATAACCCGGGACGAATCCCAGCAGACCAAACACCACAGCCCCGACAACTTGGCCAGAGAAACTGATGGTTGGTGCTTCACCTGCAACCCCTTGCAGCGCTGGGAAACCTGAGGCAAAGACACCGAGCATTACAACACCATAAAGGCCAATCGTTCCGTGCACCGTCACCGCGCCAACCGCATCATCAATGCCGCGCCGTTCAAGCCAGTCGGCGCAGGGCCTCAAAATAAGACCTGCACTAAACGCGACGATAAACGCCAGTGCCGGATAATAAATATCCAGACCAGAAGCACACGAAATAATGCCCGCAAGCGCGCCCGACATCATCCAGAAGGGATCTTTTGTCCAGATCCAAGCACCAATAATTCCGCCTGCTATGGCCATCAGGATATTGAAGGACAGGGCCGACAGTGTAATCGGCGTGCCATATATGGTCGACGGTTTATCACCAAACCACGACCACGCTTCACCTGGTACAATAACGCAAGCCATTAAAAAGCCCCAGAATCCGACAATGATCAGCATAAGGCCGGTTACTGTCAGCGGCATGTTGTGCCCGGCAATGTGATTTGCCGTACCGTCCGCGTTAAACTTGCCAATCCGTGGACCCAATACTATCAAAACGCCCAGCGCAAAGAAACCAGCGACGGCGTGCACAAGACCCGCGGCGCCAAAATCATGTACGCCAAATTGAGTGACCAGCCAGCCATCAGCATGCCAACCCCAAGCGGCTGCAACGACCCAAGCAAACGAGCCCAAAATGACAGCTAGGATTACAAAACCTACCGTTTGAATTCGCTCGATCACTGCACCGGACATAATCGATGCTGTTGTCGCGGCAAACAGAGCAAAAGCCCCAAAGAAAACGCCAGAGGCTTGATCGACAATATTTGGCCCCATATATTGAGCACTTTCGCCCCATCCCCAAGCGATGGCATTGGCATAGGCCGCGCCAGAGATACCAGCCGGACCTTCCGAGAAGGTCAGCCCTGTCGGGAAGCCCCAATAAACCCACCATCCAAAGAAATAGAAGGTTGGGATAATGAAGGCAAAGGCGAGGATATTCTTCACCCCGGATGTCAGCACATTTTTGGTCCGCGATGCGCCCATTTCATAAGCCAGAAAGCCGGCATGAATAAGGATCATCAACGGGATAGTTATATAATAAAAGGTTTCTGCAAACATTGTGTTGGTCACGTTTGCCTTTGACTCGACCGCTGCCAGCTTAGCCGCCAGTTCTGCTAGTTGTTCTTCCACAGTATTTCTCCCTGCAGCATTATAAGGATACGCCTTTCACAGGCTGTTGTGTGTTACTCTCGTTTTAAGCCAGAGTAGTGTGCGTGTCTGTTACCACTCTGACTAATTTAATTCTACAAAAATTTATTTTGCGTGAAAATTGTTTCTTTTTATTCTATTTTATTTTTTGCTTACTTTTTCATAAACCAAAAATATAAGCTTATTATCTGGTATGAATACAGATAGAACAGCTTTTCACTAATCTTAATGTTATAGCTTATTTACTGGAAATATACTCTTCTTAAACATGGCTAATCAATTCAGTGGACACGATGTTAAGAACCGAATCAGTAGGACAATTTTAGACCAAGTAACCAAAGGTTAGTTTAGGGGCGAATTTTAATATCATAATACAACTTTAAGTATGAATTTAAATATGCTATCCCCTGCTGATAGAGATATTTCGAAACGTTTTTCTGCCAAAAATCAGCATGTCCTTAACTGATTATGCAACAAGGTTTTTCAGACCAATCTATAGGGCAAGAGCCACAAACAGTGTGGTCAACCCCGTGGAAAAATCCTGCAAAAAGACCCTAAAAATCAGAACACAGTTGACATGTCAGGCCCAATGGGAAGTATGTGCATATATATACTATAGTAAAAAGATACATTATTTCAGTATATTTAGCTTCTGATATTAATTTAAAATTTTTCAAAGGGAGACTGGGATTTGGATGGAAATTTAAACGCACTGACTACAATATTCACAGAGTTTTATTACTGGGTGACAGTGGTCTTTATGTTCCTAATTCACGTAGGATTCTGTATGTATGAAGTCGGCGCTAGCCGTAGTCGAAATCATCTTCATACTCTACTTAAAAATATCATGATCATTCCCTTGGTCACGGTAACATTCTTTTTCTTTGGCTGGTGGATTTACTGGGCTTTCCCCAACGCCTTTCCCGGAATCGGCGGCATCGACTTTGCAGCCGGTGCGTCTTATACCCCGTGGTCAGAGAATATGGGCACCAACCTGGAAGACCGGATCACCGGCGTTTTTTGGGCGGCGTTTCTATTGTTTTCATGGACCGCGGCCTCAATTGTTTCGGGCTCTGTCATAGAGCGTATAAGATCAAGCGCCCTTTGGCTGCATGCGGTTATGATCGGATCGGTCTGGTGGATCATTGATGCCGCCTGGGGCTGGCACTGGGATGGCTGGATGGTCAAAGT
>Ga0114998_10000602_pt1 | contig 26579 bp, 25 predicted proteins | sample ArcticOcean_MG_C_5_FD_87044 | JGI IMG/M metagenome (GOLD analysis project Ga0114998, IMG submission 87044) | Marine microbial communities from western Arctic Ocean - ArcticOcean_MG_CB4_138 | ecosystem: Environmental > Aquatic > Marine > Oceanic | place: Arctic Ocean: Canada Basin | collected... | reverse complement strand
GAGCAGCTTGTCTTCCACGCACCAAGCAATAATTGAGGCTGCATGTAATGAAGAGAATTCTCGCACGCTTGCTGAAACAAATGCTAACAATGGTGAGTATTTGAATAAATTAGTCAACGATCACGGTGTTCAGTTGCGTGAATTCAACGATGATATTTATGATAGCTTTGGCGAAGCAGCATCAGAAGTGATCGAAGAAGCACGTGATCATTCAGAACTGTCAGCTCGTATTTACGATAGCACACTGAAAGCACGTGAAGAAATTGGAGCATGGACTGCGTTGTCTGATACAGCCTATGTGATCAAACGTAATAATGTTTTAAACCGTTAATTCGGGTTTTTAGGCTAAGGCAGTCTTCTGCCTTATACTATTTATACTTTAGGCTAAGGCAGTCTTCTGCCTTAGCCTATTTATAATCTAGAGGAGAGCCGATGGCTTCGATAACAGTCCAAAGTGGGAGTGGTTTGTTTTCAAATCCATTATTAGTCAGATCAATTGGTTGGTCAAATTTGTGGATTATGTTCGTATATCTATTTAATAACTTTGCAACTTTTTGGGGTGGCTGGCCTGGGGCATCGTTTGGTAGTGGTCCAATTGGTTTATTTCAAATATTGCTTTACCCGGCCGCGGTTGTTTTGGCTCTAATATTAACATTCAGACAACGTGATACTACATTACGCCAAGACAGTAATCGCATTTCTGATATGAATGTCTTTTTAATACGCGGAGCCTTTTGGGCAGTCTTGCTTCTAGGATGCGTTGATAGCGTGATAGCTTTTCTTCGTGTTGAGGGGATGTTGGCCAGTATCGTGGGCGAAAACATGGATAAAAACCTCGGTAGATCACAGTTTCGTGGTCTTTATGTCCACTTTCCACTGATGATAATTGGCGTTTATTTGGCAACGCGCACAAAAACTTTGGGCTTTCATTGGTTGGCGTTGTTAATTCTTGTCGGTGAGCTTCTAATCGTGATTTGTCGCTTTATTTTTTCTTACGAACAAGCATTTATGTCGGACCTTGTCCGCTTTTGGTACGGGGCACTTTTTTTATTTGCCTCTGCTCATACGTTGCTAGAAGAGGGCCATGTTCGAGTAGATATTGTTTATGCTAGCCTCAAAGAAAAAACAAAAGGGAAGGTGAACGCTATTGGAACAATCTTTTTGGGAATAACACTGTGTTGGATGATTATTCTGACGGGAATGGCTCAAAAGACATCAATAATTAACAGTCCAATCTTGAACTTTGAAACAACACAGTCAGGTTTTGGGCTTTACTTAAAATATATGATGGCAGCTTTTTTAGGGATTTTTGCAGTGTCAATGATGATTCAATTTATCAGTTATCTGCTGGCCGCCGTAGCAGATTACCATGGGGAAGATGGTAAATACGTGCCTAATGGCTCGGGTGTTCATTAATGGAATTGTTTTTTCTTTTTCTCCTTATTGTTCTGATGGCCGCAGCACTAGGTTTTGGATATCCTGTTGCATTTGCGTTGCCTGGTGCATCCATTATCACTTTGGTTCTAGCTGGTCTAACCGGCTATCTGCTCACAGGTGACCAAGGTGCTTACTTTAGCCAGGGGACTGCGTGGACTTGGCTCAGTTCTGGTAACGCTAACCTGCGAGGAACTTATTGGGAACCTGAACGAGACACGCTGATTGCGATCCCATTATTCATCTTTATGGGTATCATGTTACAACGTTCTAAGATTGCTGAAGACTTACTATTAACGATGTCCAACCTATTTGGACCGGTACGTGGTGGATTGGGTATTTCTGTTGTATTTGTAGGCGCATTATTGGCGGCAACGACAGGCATAGTTGGTGCAACGGTTGTGGCGATGGGACTAATTTCTCTGCCGGCTATGTTGCGGAATAATTATTCACAATCTTTGGCTACTGGGACTATTGCTGCGTCCGGGACGCTGGGGCAAATCATCCCTCCATCTATTGTTTTAATTATCCTGGCTGATCAACTGGCTTCTGCCGCGGATCAAGCGTCGAGCCTTCGCAAGGCTCTACACAAACAAACTACCGGTGAAATTTCAATGCCGTCCGCGTTTGATGTTACGTCAACATCGGCTGGTGAGATGTTTCTTGGCGCATTTATCCCGGGAATAATCTTAGTTGGTTTGTACATGCTGTACATTCTGGTTTTTGCATTTTTAAAACCATCAGCAGCCCCAGCTGTTCCATACATAGGTAGTTACGACCGCGCGTTTGCAAAAAAGTTATTTTTATCACTTGTGCCACCGCTTTTGTTGATCTTTTTGGTGCTGGGATCAATCGTGTCTGGTATTGCCACAGTCAATCAAGCGGGTGCGATTGGTGCCGCTGGAGCTTTGGTTATGGCAGGGTACCGACTGACTGAAGGACAAAAAAATAGTTATTACCCTGCTATTTTATGTGTGGTCAGCTTGTTTTGCATTGGCTTTATTTTGAAAAATTTTGATACCAACATCAAAGGAATGGATACAAGACATGACCAGCTGGGGGTAGCTTTGGCTGTCATTGCAACAATTGGCTTGTTGACAAGTTTAATCTGGAGCGGCTACCGCGCGTTAAAAATAGCAGACACACTAAGTGGTGTGATGATGGACACTGCAAAAACAACTTCCCTGGTGTTTATCATCCTCCTCGGTGCCGCTATTTTGACAGCGGCCTTTAGAGCCTTTGGTGGCGAACATTTAGTTAGAGAATTTTTGGATAGTCTGGCTGGTGGTTTCTGGTCAAAATTCATTGTCGTCATGGCCGTGATCTTTGTTTTGGGGTTCTTTCTAGACTTCATCGAAATAGCTGTAGTCGTGGTGCCTATTGTTGCGCCCATATTATTGGCAGATCCAGGTGCAAACGTCACAGCAGTTTGGTTGGGCGTAATGATCGGCTTGAATATTCAAACCTCGTTCTTAACTCCGCCATTCGGTTTTGCACTGTTCTACTTGCGCGGCATTGCGTCGGCTACAGTTAAAACAATCAACATGTACAAAGGGGTTATTCCTTTTATAGGATTGCAGATTTTTGCAATGGTCATTGTGGCCACTTCACCAGGCTTGGTTAACTATCTGCCTAATCGTGTAGCTTTGTTATCAGAAAATTCTCCTCCCCCACGTAACCCGCAGCTTGCTCACTGCGTGGACCAGTATGTATCAAATGAAATTGCCCTCAATGGTGACCTGATTGTGTCTGGTGTAGAGGCGGTACGTGCAATTGACTTATCTATTTTACCTAACAAGATAGCAAAAAATACCACACAAAGCTTTGACAATGTAGGCTTGGCTATAGAACAGTTGCGTAGTGCCGAAAAGGTAAGCGTTAGCCTGATCGAGGCATCTGTCGCATTTCGTCCGTTGCACCAATCAGTGCGTACAATTGAACGTAAAGTCCGCCAGCACAATACTGAAATCGAGAAGTTAAATGCAGAGCTCAAAAATCTTGAACAAGGCACATCTTCGCGGTCTTATAAAAAACAAATTGCACATCTTGAAGCCGATAGAGAGTTGCTAATAGCATCTATTCCTGCCGAATGGTCTGAAAAACTGGCCTCGTTTCGCGATCTACAACAAACAGAAAAGTTAGCCTACCAAAAATATACCAGATCTGCACAATCTGCCTACCAGCCAATCGCAGAAATAAACTTTATATTAGAGGCCAATGCTGGCTTTGAAGCCCTTGAAGGTGATTTGATGGCGACCAAAGTACAGGTCAGAGACAGTGAGCCTGCAGACATGGTTGATCCCTTAGCAGCGCTTGGTAAGCGTTTTTCCAGAGTTGCTGGAACTGATGACATCAAGTCTGCAATCTCAAAAGCGCGTCGCGCTCTTAAATCGCGAACTCCAAACAAAGAAAAAGCCCAAGGGGAATTAGATAAGGCAATCATGGCTTACCAAGCACAAGTCGGGTGGCGAACACAGGGTGAAATCACCATTTTACCTAAGTTATCCGAATACGAGAGTACTATGCGAAAAACCATTGGCATCCGCGATCAGGCAAAGTTGACTAGAGAGCAATCATTGTTCGTGGCAAAATGCCAATCCGGGCCGCGCGATGTATCGTTAAACTTTTAATTAAGAAGTCTGTCAGCGCTGGATTAAAAGCGCAGGAAACACCAAAAAATGGCACACCACTTGGTGGTTTTGAGCACCACAAAAGTGGTCGTTTTTTGTCTGTTTTGTGATAAAGTTTAAAACGCAGCACTAGTAGCTATCGATGGTACCAATATGTGTCACATTTGGCATTGAAATCTGGGCCACCTGTTCAGAGATTGGGCTAACCGCTAGTGGATTAGTATCTGTTTCGTAGCTATCACTTGGATCGAATGGTGTCCATTTTTGATCCCGAAAAACCTCCACACCGGAAAATTTTGTTTTATATGCCATTTTGTCACTGCCGTGCACCCAATATCCTAGGTAGACATAAGGTAGGCCAGTTTCCTTAGCTATTTTGATATGGTCCAATATGATATAGGTTCCAACTGAATTTTTAGTTACTGATGTTTCAAAAAAGCTATAAACTAATGACAAGCCATCATCAAAGACATCTGTTAAGCAAACCGCATTCAAATCACCCTCGACATTTACGTATTCCATTACGCGACTGGTCACTGGAGTTTCTTCTATCATTGCAGCAAATTCAAAAATATCCATATCCACCATGCCGCCCTCTGCGTGCCGTGAATTTAAGTAGCTTCGAAATAGATTGTATTGTTTTTCTGTGGCCCAAGGTGTATTCGGGCGACGCTGCAAGCTGGCGTTGCGGCTCAATATCCGGCGCTGGCTTTTGCTGGGTTTGAATTTTTTCACGTCGATCCGAGCTGATAGGCATGCAGTGCAGGCGATACAGGCTGGTCGGTATAAAACATTTTGAGACCTTCTAAATCCTTGTTTGGATAAAGAATTATTTAAAATACTAGCGTCTACTCCCTGTAGTGACGTGAACAGCTTGCGCTCTACCCTGCCTGTGAGATAGGGGCAGGGTTGCGAAGCGGTTACATAAAACTGTGACGCAATGGGAACAGTGTGGCGCATAATTTCCAATCAACTTTTTTACAAACTTATCAACCTCAGCGGCAATGGCCAAGGTGAAACTTATTCTATTTTATGACTTAGGGGTTGAGTGGATATTTTATCCACAGCCCCACAGAGGCTTTTTGTAGCTTGTGGGGCCATTGTAGCCACCCTGCCTGTCTCGATTACATCAATTTGTGTACCGGCGGCGCTGAGAACAGATTTCACAGGCTTCCAGGTGTTACTCATCTTTAACCCATTGACCTTATGTCGGTTGCTCCTCAATTTGAAGCTATGACATTATATGAGTCAATCAGAACGGTGCCGCTTCCCTATGAGTATGCTCGTGGCCAAGCTCTTAGTGCGGATTGGGCTGCCACAGGTGATCTTGCCCAGCTCTTGATTGGGATTGGCGGCTGCAGTCCATATTTATCCGATGTATTGCGAAAAGAGCAGGCGTGGATTTGCAACGCTATTTATGAAGATGAGCCATTAGCAAAGATCTTGCCAGATGATCTGGGACCGGAACCTGGCCAAGTTTTACGGCAATGTAAGCGACGCATAGCTGGATTTTTAGCTATGGCGGAGCTGTCTGGTGCTTATGCGTTGTCCCAAACCACCCAAGCGCTGACTGATTTTGCGGATGCTGCGGTGCAAGCTGCATTTAAAAAGTCTTTAGAGCCTTATCAGGCCTCAGGAAAATTATCAGCTTACACTGGAATATTTGTGGTTGCCATGGGAAAAATGGGCGCAGGAGAGCTGAATTATTCATCCGACATCGATCTTATCGTTATGTTTGATGATCGTAATATGGATCACTTTGAAGCTTCCCGATTACGTCAAATCTTGGTCCGAGTTACACGCACGGCGACTAAACTTTTGAATGATATTACCGAATATGGATATGTGTTTCGTACAGATTTAAGGTTGCGACCGGATCCCTCGTCGACGCCAATTTGTGTGGGGATGTCATCAGCATTGGATTATTATGAGAGCTTGGGTAGAACCTGGGAACGGGCGGCCTTCATAAAAGCTAGGATATGTGCAGGTGACCGCATAGCTGGAACCGCTTTTTTGAAGCAAATGGTACCTTTTGTATGGCGGCGCCATCTAGATTTTTCTGCCATAGAAGAAGCCCATGCCTTACGTCTAAAAATTCGTACAAAAACTGGGGGCCGTGGGCAGATTAATGTGCCCGGTCATGATGTGAAATTGGGGAGGGGGGGGATCCGTGAGATTGAGTTTTTCACGCAAACTCGACAGCTTATATCGGGTGGGCGCGATTCAGATTTGAGGTCTGGCAAAACTTTAGAGGCGCTGGATCAGCTTGTAATTAAAGACTGGGTTACTGCGGCCGTTTGTAACCAGTTGCACCAAAGTTATATTGTTTTGCGCCATACGGAGCATGCCATTCAAATGATCCGCGACGCACAAACGCAAAGTATACCTCAATCTGTTGAGGGGTTGGCGCGAGTGGCCGGGTTGTCTGGGCAAACAACAGAGGCATTTTTATCTAACATATCAACACATTTGAAATCGGTTCACGACATCATCGAACCTTTTTTTACTCCAGTTAACCGAATTGCACAATTTGTAGCTCTTGAGGGCCATCACGATATCACGCAGCATTGGCCAAGCTATGCCGCAATGCGATCAGATCGTGCTACGGCATTGTTTGAGACACTCCGACCTGAGCTGCTCGTCCGGCTACAAAACGCTCTAAACCCTAAAGAAGCACTTATCCATTTTGATAGCTTTTTAAAGGGCTTACCTGCCGGAATTCAAGTCTTCTCTCTCTTCGCCGCTAATCCAAAATTAGTGGATTTGCTAACAGATATTGTGGTTAGTGCACCGGCTTTGGCCCAATATCTTGGTCATAACTCAGGGGTACTGGACGCTGTTTTAAGTGGTGATTTTTTTGCTCCTTGGCCGGATCAACGGGCGTTACAGGAGCAACTTGCAAAGACTTTGGCAGGGTCTTTAGACTATGAAATGGGGCTAGATCTAGCCCGCATTTGGACCAAAGAGAGGCACTTCCGCATTGGGGTGCATCTGCTGCAAGAAGTTATCACGCCCAAAACTGCATCCATACAATATGCGCAGTTGGCCGAAGCTGTATTGTCTGTTGTATTTAGCTTTGCGCAACAGGATTTTGCGAGGAAATATGGAAAAGTTGAAGGAGCTGACGCCACGATTTTAGCTATGGGCTCGCTCGGGGCAGGGTTATTAAACTCAGATTCAGATTTAGATCTCATTTTGATTTTTAATACTGACCTAGAGGCCATATCAGATGGCCCTAAATCACTTGCCTGTCGCCAATATTTTTCACGGCTGACTCAGGCTTTGATTACGGCTCTAACCGCCCCAACGGCACAGGGGCGGCTTTATGAGGTAGATATGCGCTTACGACCCTCTGGACGCTCTGGACCTGTAGCCACTTCTCTAGCTGGGTTTGAGGCATATCAACGTTATGAGGCTTGGATGTGGGAGCATTTGGCTCTGACCCGGGGTCGCCCCATCACTGGGTGTACAGAGTTCTGTAAACAGGTGGAGGATCTTCGTCATACCATCCTTGACGAAAAAGCGGATTTATCCGCTGTGATGATCGGCGTGCGTGACATGCGGGTGCGTTTGGCCGAAAACAAGCCGCAAGATGGTCCATGGGATATTAAGCATGGCCCTGGTGGCTTGCAAGACATTGAACTTCTGGCGCAGGGCGTTGCGTTGGCAAGGAAGTGTCACGATGTGGAAATCCGTAACCAATTGCTTAGTGGTGTTTCAGCGATGCACCTTTTAGCATCGGATCTTGAGTTTTTAGCAGTATCGCATGAATTTCTTTCAGACATGCGCCTACTGCACAGGCTGATGTGTGGAACTGATACAACCGCAGCCGCATTTGGGGAGAGTGGCGGCGCGCGGGTGCGAAGAATAAAAATGCTTGATCCTGATACAGATTTAGAGCACATAGTTTTTACTACTCGCGCTAAGTGCGCAACGGTCATTGACCAAATAGTTGATCAAATTGTAGGGCAGGCCCATGAAAGTTGAAGACGTTGATCCAAAAGGCTTAATTCGCGAAAGCTATCGGATTAAAGGCATTACCCTACCTGAATGCAAAACTATCTTCTTTGATTGGGCCATCCAAGTCCCCGTGGGTGTCGCCCCTGCATTGTATATCAAATTTTGCATCTCTTATTATGGAGATGTTATGCCCAATCATCCGATGACATCTGTTTTAAAGGCGGCCATGGCCCCGGCGCCACAAAATATACGGCGTGGCGGCAGAGCTGGGCGGGTTAACGAAGAAGGACAGCGGCGCGACGGGCAATCTGTGTAATTTCATCCCATGCCCCAGCTGCAACCAAGGCCTTGGGTGCTATCCAGCTGCCACCCACGCAAAGTGTATTGGGCAGGGCCAAATAGGTTTTTGCATTTTGGGGGGTAATGCCTCCCGTAGGGCAGAAGGTGATCTGTGGTAGAGGGCCTTCCAATGATCCCAGTGCGGACGCCCCACCTGCCGCTTCAGCGGGGAAAAATTTCTGAAAGGTGAACCCTTGCTCTAACAAACTCATTGCCTCGGTAGCGGTAGCAGCTCCAGGTAATAGAGGCAGGTCAAACTCTTTTGTAGCACTAATTAATGCGGGCGTGGCCCCTGGTGATACTCCAAAAGTTGCACCCGAAGCCTTTGCGTTTTCCACCTGTAAGGCGGTGAGTAGTGTTCCGACACCGGGCATTGCCCCTTCAACTTCAGCAATAGCAGCTATAGCCTCAAGAGCTGCATCAGTGCGCAGAGTAATTTCTAACGCTGGCAGACCACCCGCCACTAAAGCCCTCGCCAGAGGTTGAGCATCTTCGACGCGGTCGATGGTTAATACTGGGATAACTGGTGCCGCCGCACAAATTCTTGCAATTATGTCTGAATGTGTCATTTTTTTCCTATATCACCACACCGGCGCCTTGAGAAGCGGGGCCAGCAGTACGCCTAAACACTGAAAAAAGCTCCCGCCCCATACCTTGCTCATTGTCTGAAAGATCTGGATGCACAATTTTGCGGTCCTGCCAATTGACTGCCAAAGTCTCTAAGGTTCCACTTAATGCATCAAGACGCAGGATGTCACCATCTTTAATCTGAGCTATAGGCCCTCCATCGGCGGCCTCTGGTGATAGGTGAATCGCTGCAGGCACTTTACCCGAGGCGCCCGACATGCGTCCATCTGTGACCAAGGCCACTTTGAAGCCACGGTCCTGTAATATAGCAAGAAAGGGCGTCAGATTGTGCAGCTCTGGCATGCCATTGGCTGAAGGCCCTTGGTAGCGTACCACCACAATAACATCTCGGTTGAGAGCTCCAGATTGAAAGGCATTTTTTACCGCAGCTTGGCTATGGTATACAGCCGCGGGGGCCTCAATTAGGCGCCGAGCTGATGCAACAGCCGATATTTTAACGACGGCGGTGCCAAGATTGCCTTTTAGGTTTTGCAAACCACCACTTATCTGAAATGGGTCTTGTATAGGACGCAAAATCTTTTGATTAAGGCTAAGTTTTGGGGCCTCTGCGTATCCAATTATTCCATCTTTTAAAACTGCTTGGTGACTAAAATGGTGTAGACCTTCACCCATGATGGTTTTGACATCTTCATGTAAGAGCCCTGCATTCAACAGCTGGGATATAAGGTAAGGTAGTCCACCCGCAGCGTGAAAATGGTTTACGTCAGCCAAGCCATTTGGGTAAACTTTGGCCAATAGAGGGACAATCTCGGAAATATCTGCAAAATCTTGTGGTAGAATAATTACACCAGCGGCTCGGGCCATGGCGGGGATGTGCAATACAAGGTTGGTAGATCCCCCGGTGGCCATGAGACCCACAATACCATTAACCCAAGCTTTTTCGTCTAAAATTTTGGCGGTAGGTGTATACGCGTCTCCTAGTTGAGTATTGGCTAGAACCTGTGCAGTGCCCTGAACGTTGAGTGCATCGCGAAGATCACTATTAGGTGGCACAAAGCTTGCCCCAGGTAGATGCAGTCCCATAAACTCCATGAGCATCTGATTAGAGTTGGCCGTTCCATAGAATGTACAGGTACCGGGACCGTGATAGCTTGCCATCTCTGCTGCCATCAGCTCCTCGCGGTCACACATGCCATCGGCAAAGCGTTTGCGGACTTCTGTTTTTTCATTATTAGAGATGCCTGATGACATGGGGCCAGCAGGCAGAAATATAGCTGGCAAGTGCCCAAATGTGGCTGCAGCGATTACCAAGCCGGGCACAATCTTATCACATACCCCGAGAAATACTGCAGCATCGAAAGTGTTATGAGACAAGCCGATGGCTGCGGCCATTGCTATGGTGTCGCGCGAAAAAAGGCTCAGTTCCATTCCTGGCTGGCCTTGTGTTACTCCGTCACACATAGCGGGTACACCGGCGGCAACCTGGGCTGTGGCACCCAAGGCTCGGGCTGCCTCCTTTATTCGAGTGGGATAGGTTTCAAACGGTTGATGTGCTGACAGCATATCATTATAGGCTGTGATTATTCCAATATTAGGCGCGCGCTCATCTAGCAATGTAGACTTATCGGCGCCCATCGCAGCGTAGGCATGAGCCTGGTTGCCACAACTTAAATGCGCTCGGCGTGGGCCGCTCCTGGCCGCTTGTGCTACTTTATCTAGATAAGTGCGGCGGCTGTCTTTTGAACGATCTGCGATTCTTTGTGTTACGTCCGCCAATTTTAGATGCAGGGTCATTGCTCTCTCCAGCTACTTTGTTAGCGCTACCATCATACTTTTATATCAAAATCAATGCGTATATGGTCTTGCCGTCAAACTTTGCCTGAATTAGGCCAGTTGTAACTACAATGGGGGGCAGAAGTGCAAAGAGACCATCCAGTAATTCGACTGAAACCTAAAACGAACGCACAGCGCGTCCGGCATGGTTTTCCCTGGGTATATGACAACGAATTAGTTACAGACCGTAGAACCAAGGGGTTGCGGCCTGGCAGCCTAGCCATTTTGCAAGACCATTCGCAAAACATTCTAGGCCTATTTGCCGTTAATCCAAATTCAAAAATCTTTGCGCGCAAGCTTTCCGACAACGTAGGTTCCTTAATTAACGCTGATTGGTTTGCGCAGAAAATTACCAAGGCTTTGGCGCTGCGCGAGCAGCTTTATAGCCAGCCTTATTACCGGTTGGTACACGCTGAGGCAGATCACCTGCCAGGCCTAATTATTGATAGGTTTAAAGATTTGCTCGTCATTCAGCCTAATGCGGCTTGGGTGGACCAATTAATGGATGAACTAGTTGAGGCCTTGAAAAATGTTTTGGCTCCAACTTCTATTGTTATAAATGGGGCTGGGCGGGCTCGTGTGCTTGAGGGACTTGATGAGGCCCGTCGCATGGGTTTGGGAGATATGCCAACTGCGGCAATTAAAGTTCCTATGAATGGTGCAATCTATTTTGCCGATGTGGCCCAAGGACAGAAAACTGGAATCTTTTATGACCAGCGTCCTAACCATCATTTTGTCCAAAATCTGTCGTCTGGAAAAAAGGTTTTGGATGTGTTTTCGCATGTTGGTGGCTTTGGCCTAGCAGCAATGGCTAATGGTGCTGCTGAGGTGACCTGTGTTGATGGCTCACAACTGGCTTTGGATTTGGCGGCTCGTGGAGCCTCGGCCACCAAATCAGATGTGCCGCTTGAAATTATCAGGGGTGACGCCTTTGATGTTATGATTAACATGGCTTCACATGGCAAAATCTTTGATATTGTAATCTGTGACCCGCCAGCATTTGCACCACAGAAAGCTTCCCGAGAGGCTGGCTTGCGTGCTTATGAGCGTGTAGCCCGTTTGGCCAGTTGTTTGGTCGCGGATAGTGGGTACTTGGCTCTCTGTTCGTGTTCACATGCAGCCGATTTGGAACGATTTCGGGCGTCTTGTATACGTGGAATTGGCCGTGCAGGACGTCAGGCTCAGCTGATCTATACCGGTGGTGCGGGGCCTGATCACCCGCATCATATGGCTCTGGCAGAATCGAGCTACCTCAAAACACTCGTATTTCGCATGCAGTAATGCGAGTTGTTTTTGACACATGCGTTTTGGTACCAAGCTTTCTGCGCGCTGTGCTGCTTGCCTGTGCTGAAACTGGCAATGTTGAGTTTATAGTATCCCCGCGCATTCTTGAAGAATGGGGGAGGGCAGCAAAAACATACCTTCAGCGATTTGAAGCTGAAACGGCAGTGGCACAGTTTAGGCTAAAATTTGCGATCACAATCCGGCCTGATCCCGTATCATTGGTGCAGTTTTGGTTACCTGACCCAGATGACATTCATATTTTAGCCTTTGCTGTGCACCAGCATGCCGATGTGATTGTGACCCATAATAAAAAGGATTTTCCACAGGGTGAATTAAGCAGTTATGGGATAGAACGTATAGACCCTGATGCCTTCTTACGCCGACTGTTGAAACAACACGGTGCTAAAATAGCATCTGCGACGCAGCCTATTATGGCTGAAGTTCGCGCTGCGCATGTTAATCTTAGTGAATCTGATATCTGGCGCAAAGCCTGGCTGCCACAGTTTGGGCGGTTGATCAAAAAGTTATGAAATTGTCCCGGTCCAGCGTTTTTCGTTGGTTTCAATTGCTCTTATTCGATCTGTGGTTTTAGGGTGGCTGAGAAACCAAGCTGGAGCCGCGCCGGCGCTTCCTGTCAGCTTGTTTAGTTTGATGAAAAGGCTTTTTTGAGGTGCAACGCCTAGGCCGGCTTTGATCATCAAAGCAGTGGCATATGCATCAGCTTCAAACTCATCCTTACGCGACATGCGTGCGGCCACCATGTTAATTGCCATGTTGGCAATCCATGGGCCTATTAAGGGAATAAAACGATTTAATGTTACAGATAAAGCGGTGCGTATCGCGTTTTGCCCGGAGAAATCTATCATACGGCGTTTTGTGTGGCCAAGGGCAACATGGCCCAATTCATGTGCAATCACTGAACTCATTTCAGCAGCGGTTACCTCGCCAGAACTAAACTTTTCCAAGAACCCTCGAGTGATATAAATTTGACCATCTGGTGCGGCCAATCCGTTAACGGGGTCAATGTCGTAGACATTAACTTCCAAACGTTTGAGATCAAGAGCACTGGCCAGCAGCATAAAGCGTGTTTCCAATGCTGGATTTTTCAAGGGTTTGGACTGCTTGGCCAGGGTGCGTTTGGTTTGATTAGCGGTCATCAGGTAGCTCACGAGCCCCAAAATTACCGCAAAACCTATTGGTAAAATAAATTGCATGGGTTTTATATGGCGTAGGTGGGACGAGCTTTCAATCAGGCAGTGAATTTAAACTTGCTGTATTGTGTGCATTATAATAATAGTATTTTAATAAAAATTAATTAACAAATACTTATGTTAATAAATTCATCCCCTTTGAAATTCCATCTAGCGTCATAGGCACCATGCGATTGTCAAAGATTTTTTGTATCATGCCAATTGACTGGGTGTATGGCCAGTATTGCTCAGGTAGCGGGTTCAACCAAAGCGAATGTTTCCACTGCTCTTGGGCTCGCAGCAACCACTGTTGACCAGAAACTGGGTTCCAATGCTCATTTGCACCACCTGCATACGCTATTTCATAGGGCGACATCGACGCGTCGCCTACAAATATACATTTATAATCGGCACCATAGGTACGTAACACGTCTTCAGTAGATACTTGTTCGGTCCAACGTCGATTGTTGTCGCGCCATAGGCCTTCGTAAAGGCAATTGTGAAAATAGTAGCTTTCAAGATGCTTGAATTCTGAGCGCGCGGCGGAGAATAGCTCTTCAACCAATTTGATATGAGGATCCATGGAGCCACCGACATCTAAAAACAAGATTACTTTAATGGCATTTTTCCGCTCTGGGCGGGTTTGAACGTCAAGATATCCGTTTTCAGCAGTCTTACGGATCGTTGTGTCGAGGTCCAGCTCATCTTGAGCACCTTCGCGTGCCCATTTGCGAAGTCGTTTTAGAGCAACTTTGATATTTCGGGTGCCCAGTTCGACATCACCATCTAAGTTTTTAAAGCTGCGTTTGTCCCAAACCTTTACTGCGCGTTGATGATGGCTCTCATTTTGCCCTATGCGTACTCCTTCAGGATTGTACCCATAGGCGCCAAAGGGGGAAGTGCCAGCGGTGCCAACCCACTTGCTGCCGCCTTGATGCCTACCTTTTTGCTCTGCAAGGCGTTTACGCAAGGTTTCCATGAGCTTATCAAAACCACCCATTGCCTTAATATCGGCCTTATCCTCTTCTGATAAAGTTTTTTCCGCTAGTTTGCGTAGCCATTCTTCCGGTAAATCAACCTGCTCCAACATGTCTTGCGAGCTGATGCCTTCAAGCCCCTCAAAGGTCGCTGAAAATACCCTATCAAATTTGTCTAAATTGCGTTCATCTTTGACAAGAATTGTGCGGCCAAGCAGATAAAACTGCTCCATATCATAGGTAGCTAATCCCGCTTTTACTGCCTCTAAAAAGGTCAAAAATTCCCGTAAGGATACTGGAATTTTATGAGCTTTTAGATTTTCAAAGAACGGCAAAAACATAAAATTTAACCCATACGCAGTATAACAACATTCCCGATCAATGCCAGAAGGCCGCCGATGATGCCGCAAGCCGCTCCATATTGAAGTATATCCAATATTTTACCATGCCGGCGTATTGCCAAAAAAGCTCCAAAAATAACCCCAATTGCCAAACCTACATATGTCATGTGTTGTTCCATTCTTTAAAACGTTGATAGCCGTTGATTAAGTATTGCGTTTTACTCATAATTTTAATTCGACTGTTGTTGTGGCAACGGGGCTTGAGCATAGCTTATATACTTATCTTTGACTGCGCGCTAGAAAGGCCAAGCGCTCAAAGAGATGCACGTCTTGCTCGTTCTTCAGCAATGCACCATGTAAACGGGGCAGGGCATTGACTCCATCCCGGCGCAGGTCCTCAGGTGTAAGATCTTCTGCCAGCAACAGCTTTAGCCAATCTAGTACCTCACTGGTGGAGGGCTTTTTCTTTAAGCCTGGGGTGTCACGAATTTCAAAAAATTGTGTGAGAGCGGTTTCTAGGAGTTGAGATTTTATTCCTGGATGGTGTACCTCAATAATTTTACGTAGCGTCGCAGGCTCTGGAAAACTGATATAGTGGAAGAAGCAGCGCCGCAAAAATGCATCAGGCAACTCTTTTTCATTGTTGGAAGTGATAATAACTACCGGTCGGTGCAAAGCCTCGACCGTGGCGCCAGTTTCATAAACGTGAAAGGCCATCCGGTCTAATTCTTGCAACAAATCATTTGGAAATTCGATGTCGGCTTTGTCGATTTCGTCAATCAGCAATACAACTTTTTTGTTGCTAGAAAAAGCCTGCCAAAGTTTACCTTGTTTTATGTAATGGGCTACGTCATGAACGCGTTCGTCACCTAACTGGCTATCGCGTAACCTGCTTACAGCATCATATTCATAGAGACCTTGCTGTGCGCGGGTTGTTGATTTTATGTTCCATTCTATGATCTCCATTCCAAGGGATTCTGCCACTTGGCGAGCTAATTCTGTTTTACCAGTTCCCGGCTCACCTTTGACTAAAAGTGGACGTTCAAGTGTGACTGCGGCGTTAACTGCGATCGCAAGATCATCGGCGGCAATGTAGGTTTTGGTAGAAGTAAATTTCACAGCATAGCTCTCTCATTATTTATTAAGCAGATACCACGTTCATTCAGATGATCCAATTGCAGTTTTATGCGTGACAAATGGAGTAACGTTGGATACATCGCGCCCAAAGGACCGCAGCATGACGCCGTGGTTTGAGTTAAATTTTGGGGTTTGCTTCATGAAAGCTGAGGTTTTTTTGCCTGACGATTATAGTCCCGATGACGATGAGCCTTTTATGAATTCTACTCAGGTGGAATATTTTACCCGCAAATTGTTGTCTTGGAAAAGTGAATTGATGTCTGATAACAAAGACACAATTGATACTTTACAAGACAATACGCGGGCGATACCAGATATTTCTGACCGTGCTAGTGAAGAAACTGATCGTGCACTCGAGCTACGTACAAGAGACCGCCAACGAAAGTTGGTGGCAAAGATCGATACTGCGTTACGCAGGATTGAAGAGGGCGAATATGGTTACTGTGAAGAGACTGGTGAGCCGATTTCGCTGCGTCGTCTCGATGCCCGGCCGATTGCTACCATGAGTTTAGAGGCTCAAGAACGTCACGAGCGTCGCGAAAAAGTTCACCGCGACGACTGATTGTTAATTTGATACCTTCAAAAGGTCACTCTTTGGGTGGCTTTTTTTGCTTATGCGTCCAATTGAACCCAAACAGGTACGTGATCCGAAGGCTTTTCATAGCCTCTTATATTGCTATCGATTTTGCATTCAATTAGCAGATCAGCGCAGGCGGGTGTTAGCAAAAAATAGTCAATTCTTATCCCGTTGTTACGTTGCCAACTGCCGGCTTGATAATCCCAAAAAGTATAGTGGCCTAGTTCTGAATTAGAGCTCGTAAAAGATTCTGTAAAACCAAGGTTCACAATATCGCGGTAAGCAGCCCGCGATTGCGGTAGGTGTAAAGCGTCCAGCGCCCAAGATTCAGGCTTTGCAGCATCCTCGGGTTGCGCAATGATGTTGTAGTCGCCTGCCATTAATGCGGGCTCTTCTGCATTGATTAGCTCTTGTGCCCGGTCTTTGAGCCGCCGCATCCACTCTAATTTATAATCATATTTGGGACCAGGAGCTGGATTGCCATTGGGCAGATACAGCCCACAAACCCGAATAGGGCATTTGCCAATAACTGTGGCTTCAATCCAACGAGCCTGTTCATCGCTGTCATCACCTGGTAGGCCGCGTGTTATGTCTTCTAACGGTAGTTTTGATAGAATTGCCACCCCGTTAAAGCTTTTCTGTCCATGTGTTTCGACTTGATAACCCATGTCTTCAAAATGCTCACGGGGAAACCCCTCATCTACGGATTTAATCTCTTGCAAGAGTGCCACGTCTGGTTGAGCCTGTTGTAGCCAATCGGTGAGTGCGGATAAACGAGCTTTTATTCCGTTTATATTAAATGTTGAAATTTTCATGGGGAGGTTGTCTAGCAATCTGTTGATTTGCGCAAGTCGGAGCAGGCCTGTTGCTCACTGTTTCACTTTACATTGAAAAGGAAACGCCACAACCGCAGCTAGAGGACGCATTAGGATTGTTGATTACGAAACGCGCTCCTATCAGCTCTTCACTGTAATCAATCACTGCGGATGCGAGGAAAGGTAAGGACACGCTATCGATCACCACAGTTTCGCCATGGCCATTAAGTACCAAGTCGTCCTCTTTCACCGCATCCAGATCAATCTCATATTGAAACCCTGAGCAGCCACCACCCTCGACCGCCACACGCAGAGCTTTGCCCTGGGCCTGAGCGCCAATTTCTGCAAGTCTGCCAAAGGCACGGTCAGTAACTTTAGGGGGTAGGTTCAGCATCAGGAATTACTCGCATGACATTATAATATCATTTACATATAAGGAGCCTTTAAGCAGACGACAAGGTAGTCAATATGACAGCAAGCTTCGCATCGTGTCCAGAAAAAAGCCGAGGGCGGCTTTATCTGGAAGACGAAAGTGCTTTACGGTCTTGTTTTCAGAGAGATAGAGACAGAATTATTCATTCTAGCGCGTTTCGACGCCTAAAACACAAAACACAAGTTTTTGTGGAGCATGAAGGTGATTACTTTCGTACCCGCCTGACCCATTCCATTGAAGTGGCTCAAGTGGCGCGTACAATTTCTTGTGCTTTGGACCTGAATGAAGAGCTTGTGGAAGCGGTGGCATTAGCTCATGATCTTGGTCATACTCCTTTTGGCCATACGGGGGAAGACGCGCTGGACGCTTTGATGCAAGCTTATGGTGGGTTTGACCACAATGCTCAGGCTGTTCGAATAGTGACATCGCTTGAGCAACATTATGCATCATTTGATGGGCTTAATTTAACTTGGGAATCTCTCGAGGGTATAGCCAAACATAATGGGCCGGTGCTATTACCTCATCCTCCGGCTCTGTTAGAATACAATGTACAGCACGATTTGGAATTGCAGACCTATGCGAGTGCTGAGGCGCAGGTGGCGGCATTGGCTGATGACATTGCCTATATTAACCACGATTTGCATGATGGACTGAGGGCGGGGCTCTTCACGGATGCGCAAGCCGACCAGTTGCCTATTGTTGGACCCGCATTCTCTGAGGTGGACCATAATTATAAAACGCTGGATAAGAATCGCCGCCGACATGAGGCCCTCCGCCGTGTGTTTGGTGCAATGGTTGAAGATGTGATTTTCACCAGCCATGATTTATTAATCCAATCTGGCGCTAATTCGGCTCAAGACATCCGGAACCGGGATTATTCAGTGATCCAGTTTTCTTCAAATCTTTGGCAAAATCTCAAGGAAATTCGTATTTTTTTGTTTGAGAATATGTATAGAGCACCACGAGTAATAGAGCAGAGAGAACATGCTGCGAAAGTAGTGCGTGATTTATTTGATATATTTATGAATACTCCGAACTTTATGCCTAAGGATTGGGGAGGGGCAGTGCTAGCAGATTCCAGTGATCTTAAGAAAGCCCGGGTGGTTGCGGACTATATTGCTGGCATGACGGATAGATTTGCCCAACAAGAACGTGATCGATTGCATAGGGCGCGTTGACCTGCCGGTAGAATTTGCTAAACCCGAGCTTCACTTTAGGATAATGATATGAACCTTTTTGCTGAAATTCGTAACCTCGTTATTGATAGCTTGCATCACATGCAAGTGCAGGGAGATTTACCGGACGGGCTTAATTTTGATGCCGTGACTGTCGAGCCTCCACGGGATAATGCACATGGAGATATGGCGACAAATGCAGCAATGGTGTTGGCCAAGCCCTCGCAAAATAATCCACGTAATATAGCGGAAAAATTAGTGGTCCTTCTAACCGCCGATACGCGAGTTGAAAGTGTTGATGTCGCTGGCCCTGGCTTTCTTAATCTACGACTTGCTGCCACGGTATGGGTCGATGTTTTAAGTGCAATTTTAGCGGATCCTAAAGGATATGGTAGGTCGGGAACAGGTGCTGGCGTTAAAGTGAATGTAGAGTATGTGTCCGCAAACCCAACAGGTCCGCTGCACGTCGGGCATACCCGTGGTGCAGTTTTTGGCGATGCATTAGCCTCTTTGCTGGACTTTTCTGGCTTTGATGTGACCCGGGAATATTACGTCAATGATGGTGGGTCGCAGGTCGATGTTTTGGCCCGCTCAGTTTATTTGCGCTATCTTGAGGCCCATGGCCAAAGGGTGGCCTTTGAAGATGGGACCTACCCAGGAGACTATCTGATCGAGGTTGGCCAAGCGTTGAAAGCCAAGGTCAGTAATGCTTATGTAGATCAAAGTGAACAAGTGTGGCTCGCTGAAGTTCGAGAATTTTCAACCCAGGCGATGATGGAATTGATCAGGGCTGATTTACTGTCTCTCGGTGTGAAGATGGATGTATTTTACTCCGAAAAATCCCTCTATGGTACTGGTAGAATTGAAGCTGCAATCGACGACCTCAAGGCTAAAAATCTTATATATCAAGGTGTTTTAGAGCCACCAAAGGGCAAAAAGCCTGATGACTGGGAGCCTCGTCAACAAACTTTGTTCAAGTCAACTGACTACGGTGATGATGTGGATCGGCCGGTGCAAAAGTCTGATGGCAGCTGGACTTACTTTGCCCCCGATATTGCCTATCATTACGACAAGGTCACTCGTGGTTTTGATCAGCTAATTGATGTATTTGGCGCCGATCATGGCGGCTATGTCAAACGGATGAAGGCGGCTGTATCAGCTTTGTCTGACGGAAAAACTACGCTGGATGTCAAACTCACCCAACTGGTACGCCTATACAAAAATGGTGAACCATTCAAAATGTCTAAACGCGCAGGGACCTTTGTGACACTGCGCGATGTGGTAGAGCAAGTTGGCGCGGATGCTACCCGTTTTGTAATGTTGACACGTAAAAATGATGCGCAGTTAGATTTTGATTTTGACAAAGTGATGGAGCAGACTAAGGAAAACCCCGTTTTTTATGTTCAATATGCCCACGCTCGGATTTCATCGGTAATGCGCAAAGCCGTGGCTGCGGGTATTCCTATAGATGATGCTTCTTTAAACTCAGCCGATTTGACAAGTTTGCAGGATATTGGCGAGACAACTTTGGCCGCTAAACTCGCAGAATTTCCACGGTTAATTGAGATCGCAGCGCGGTCTAATGAACCGCACCGGATCGCTTTTTACCTTTATGACCTTGCCTCAGATTTTCATGCGCTTTGGAATAAGGGTAATGACATGCCTTCGCTGCGCTTTTTACAAGAGGGTAATCATGTCACAAGCCAAGCAAAAATTGCACTTATTAGGGCTACGGCTGTTGTTATTTCAAGTGGTTTGGGTATTTTAGGAGTTAAACCCGCACAAGAAATGCGATAAAGTAGCGTCAGTGCGGGCGTATATGAGGCAGATTCAGATGGCCTAGGGGCATACCTGGGCAGTGGGGCAACATGGCAAACGCGACTTATGAGGCGCAGGTGGGTATTGAGCATAGCAATCCAGCGGCGTATCTAAACATTGTAGGAGCCGTTATTTCTTTAATGGTTTTTTTAGGGATAGTTGGCTGGGGCGCGAAAATGATAGCGCGTGATAGTTCAGGGGTCCCCGTTGTTAGGGCTTTAAATGGAGCAATGAGGGTCAGTCCAGTTGATCCTGGTGGGATTTTAGCTTCGCATCAGGGTTTGACTGTAAATGAAGTTGCTAGCAGCCAAAATAAATTGCCTTTGGAAGACAGACTACAGCTTGCACCGCGGCCAATAAATTTACAAGCAGAGGACCAACCTACCGTTATATTATTGGCAGCGTCCGCCTTGATGACTGAGGCTTCTGCATCAGCAGTTATTCCTCATGGTTCTGTAGCTTCTGACCCAGAATTTCTCTTGTCTACTAGTTCTAATATTCCAAACGTTCCTGTTAACCAAGCACCTTCACCGATGGGTTCTAATTTGGTTATTAATTTTGATGGGCTAGGACCCAGGCAGTCGCCGCGTCCACGTATGCGGTCTTTAATTAGTGTAGATTTACCTGCAAAGAAATCTGTTACGGTTGTGCCGCCAGTTATTGTTCATGGTAGGCCTATGGCTCAACTTGGTGCATTTGGGAGTCAAACAATTGCTATGCAGGCTTGGATAAAATTATCACAGCAGCATGGCGATTACCTGTTAGGAAAACAACATATTATATTGAAGGCGAAGGTTGGTGGTGTAACCATCTATCGCTTAAGAGTTCATGGTTTTTCAGATTTGGCAGCGGCAAGACGTTTTTGTAGCGCTTTGAATAATCAAAATGCGGAGTGTTATTCCGTAGTGATGAATTAGGTCTAGGTAGGTTTGAAGCTGACCCCGCTTATATTCGGTTGTGAAGGCTTGCGGCTTAGCACCCAAGAGTATGCATTTTTTACTCAAAGTCAGCCCTTTGGCTTCATCCTTTTTTCCAGAAACCTCGAAAGCCCGGCCCAAATAAAGAGCCTATGCGCTACGTTGAGGGATTCTGTGGGGTGGGACGCTCCCATTATGATCGACCAAGAAGGCGGTCGCGTGGCGCGTTTGGGTGAACCACATTGGTTCGAATTTCCAGCCGCGCTAGATCACGCAAATCATACCAACTCTAAGCGGCTATTTTGGTTGCGTGGCCGGTTGATTGCCGAAAACCTATATAGCAACGGCATTGATGCCAACTGTGCTCCGCTTGGGGATATTGCTCGGCCAAACACGCATGCGGTGCTGCAAAATCGCTGCTACGGTTATGATAAAGAAACAGTAATTACCAATGCTTCCGCTTTAAATGCAGGCTTGCTTCACGGTGGTGTATCTGGCGTTTTGAAACATATCCCAGGCCATGGTCGTGCAAAACTGGACTCGCATTTATCATTACCAGTCGTTTCCACAAAACGCTCTGATTTAATGCAGTCTGATTTCGATGTTTTCCGCCAATTGAACGATATTACCATGGGGATGACTGCGCATTTAGTTTTTAAAGATATTGATTCAGTGGAACCGGTGACCCACTCCAAGCTAATGATGGATTTAATCCGCAATGATATTAGCTTTGACGGACTATTGATGACAGATGATATTTCTATGAATGCATTGGAAGGTGATGTGGTCGCTCGAGCCCAAAAGGCTTGGGCCGTGGGGTGTGATCTGGTGTTGCACTGCAATGGAAACTTAGGTGAGATGCGATTGCTAGCCACTATTTCGGAATATTTAGGAGATCAGGCAATGCGGCGGGCTAAACATATGATTTCCAAACGGCCAAAGTCTGTTTCTGTTGACATTTGGGCGTTGAAAGAGGAATTTGATGCACTGATGAACGAGTGACATTTATGCAAGAAGAGTTATTTGAGTCCCAAAAAATTGCTGACCGCATGGTGCAAGAAACCTTAGTCGTTGATGTTGATGGGTTTGAGGGACCATTGGATCTATTATTAAATCTTTCCCGCACCCAAAAAGTGGACCTACGCAAAATTTCGATCCTGGACCTTGCGGTGCAATATTTAGTGTTCATCGAAAAAGCTAGAGAGCTGCGCATTGAACTTGCAGCTGATTACCTGGTTATGGCGGCTTGGCTCGCCTTTCTGAAATCAAGACTACTTTTGCCACCTGATTCATCTGAGGATGGTCCATCAGGGGATGAGTTGGCGACACATTTAGCCTTTCAACTAGAGCGTTTACAAGTGATGCGTGACACTGCTGCAAAGCTGATGGCGCGCGACAGGCTCGGGCGTGATCGCTTTGTACGTGGTGTTACCGAGGATATGATGCGCCGCAAAACAGTGCATTATACAGCCAACTTGCTGGACTTGATGCAAGGCTATGCGCGCATTCGTACTAAGGATGATTTCCGCCCCTTCGTAATGGACCGTGATTCTGTTTTTACCATGGAGCAAGCTCTGAACCGTATGCGTGGCTTGATTGGCTTTGCTGGGCATTGGACGGATATAGCCTCTTATCTGCCGGAAGGTTGGTCAGAAGATCCAAAAAAACGTAGGTCGGCTACGGCTTCCACATTTGCCGCTTCGCTAGAATTAGCAAAAGAGGGGAAGATTGAAATTAGGCAAGAAGATGTCTTTTCGCCGATCAAAATAAGAAAGAAGGTTGATCGAGATGGATGACATCCAAGAGGAAAGCTTATTTGAGGCTCCCCCAATAGCAGAACAGGAGCGGATGGTAGAGGCAATACTTTTCGCAAGCGCAGAACCTGTTTCCCTGCGAGAAATGGCTGGGCGCATGCCTCATGGTTCTGAACCGCACATTGCAGTACTAAATATACAAAAGCAGTATTTAGGGCGTGGTATTGAGGTTGTTCGGGTAGATCAAGCATGGGCCATCAGAACATCTGCTGATCTTGCCTTTTTGATGCAACGAGAAACTGTAGAAACCCGAAAACTGTCACGTGCGGCAATCGAGACGTTAGCTATTATTGCTTATCATCAACCAGTAACAAGGGCTGAGATTGAGGAAATTAGGGGCGTGGTAGTAAGCCGTGGTACTATTGATCAACTGCTTGAATTAGAATGGATTAAGATTGGTCGTCGCCGCCAAACGCCTGGCCGGCCGGTTACTTTTGTTGTAACAGAAAAATTTCTTGACCATTTTGGCCTAGAGAACGCACGTGATTTACCAGGGTTGAAGGAATTGCGCGCGGCGGGTCTTCTCGAAAACCGTCCCACTCCAAGCTTAGATGGGTTATCTGATCCTGAAAATGATGAAGACTTACAGGAGAATCTTTTTGAGGCCGTTATTGAGGATCCAGAGGATAATTCGATTTACTAGAGTACTTATTGCTGTCTTTACGCAAGAGATAAGAATTTTTAGAATTCGACAAAATGGGAAATTGGAGATAAAATATATAATCGCAAAAGTTGCTATTTATATATAAACAGTTTTAGATTTTTTATATATCATATATCTAAACAGCTTGGATGATTGTTTGGAATTACACTCTAAAGTGTTTTGACAGCTTGAGACCTTGACCTTGGTAATTTGAAGAAATTTCTCTGCCGTAGAGCTTTGTTGGTTGCTCGAGCATGGCTTCATACACCAATCGTCCAACAACTTGGCCGTGTTCCAGTACGAACGGTGCTTCGTGACACCGTACTTCCAATACGCCACGGCTGCCTCGGCCGTTTGCGGCAGCATATCCGAAGCCAGGATCAAAAAATCCAGCATAATGTACGCGAAATTCACCTACCATCGCGAGGTATGGAGCCATTTCTGCAGCATACTCTGGTGGGATAGTTACTGCTTCTTGGCTCACCAAAATATAGAAGGCTCCTGGATCAAGTATTACGCGTTGCTCATCGGTACGGATTTCTTCCCAATAATCCGAAGGCGCGTATGCCCCGATCTTACCGAGGTCAACTACGCCTGTGTGTGGTTTGGCTCGGTAGCCAACAATTCCATTAGATAAGGGGCGAAGGTCAACAGAGAACCCCAAACCATCCTGTATTACGGCATCACCAGAAACCAATGGTTCTTTTGCATGTAAAGCTGCCAGTGCTTGGTCGCCTAATATGGCGTGTCCGATGCGGAAGCGTATTTGATTGAGACGCATACCTGGGCGAACCAAAACAGAAAAGGATCGCGGGCAAATCTCAGCATAAAGTGGCCCCCTATAGCCTTTTACTATTCGGTCAAACTCCTTGCCGTAATCCGTGATAGTGCGCGTTAATAGATCAAGCCGGCCCGTTGAGGACTTGGCATTGGCCACTGCTTCAATTTCATCTGGAAGATCTAGGCTTTCCATCAATGGCACCAAGTAAACGCAACCTTTTTCTAGGACAGCACCTTGGGACAGATCAATTTCGTGCATCTGAAATTCGGCCAAACGACTAGCCACGGTAGCCTTGTCACCGGTTAGGAATGACGCTCGAACCCGATACGCAACCTTGCCCAGTCGTAAGTCGAGCGATGCTGGTTGAACCTGATCATCCTGTAATGGTTTGTTGATCAGAATTTGATTTGCACTGATCATTTTTTCAATCAACTGGCTTGGTATAACACCTTGTCGCATAGTGCCCCCTTAAAATTCAAAAAACCGCCCTTGCCATTGGGCAGGACGGTTATTTCTGGTCGGGCTAGCAGGACTCGAACCTGCGACCTTCCGTCCCCCAGACGGACGCGCTACCAGGCTGCGCCATAGCCCGAACAAGAAAAGGTATACCAACCCCGCGGCCGGGAGCAAGTGTATTCCGAGCCTGTTGTTCACTTATGCGCTCAACTTTTTCTTCAGCAGCTTCAATTGAATTATAATATGAGTACTTGTTCGGGCTACTTGGCGTTTTTTTAACATTGATAATTTCAAGATTGCCGTAATTGGACCTATCTGACCTACAAATGTATCCAAATTAGGATCCATTTTAGGAAAATCTTCTTTAAATATGTGCGAGGGATCTGGCTTTGCGGTATTGGTATTTTTCAATTCTAGGGCCGTAATATAGGTAGCTGCCACTTCTGTGGACACGTGTTCTGATTCTAGCTCAGGAAATAAGAAGGGTTGGTCTTTATGCTCCAAATATTCGCTTCGAAAATCTGACTTGCTCTGCTCTAACTCGTTCGTATTTGAATCATTCAAATATTTTATAAGTTTAGCTGAATTAGAAATCACAATTTTAGGCTGACGTTTTTTAGAAATATTGGATACTTCTGCTATATCAATTTCGGATGAAAAACTTTGAACATGTGCGGCGCCCTCATCTTGCAAAAGTCTTTGTACGGCTTTGATAGTCATTCCTTTTTCATGTAGTAGGAATTTAATACCACCAAGTAATGTAATATCAGTTTGTCTATAGTATCGCCGGCCGCCGGTGCGTTGAACTGGAGAAACAGCTCGGAATTTGCTTTCCCAAAATCGTAGTACATGCGATTGGGTTCCAAGGCATGATGCCACTTCGCTTATGGTTCTGAAAGCGTCTGGCGATTTAGCCACAATGATTAACCCTTGTTAGCTTTGGCTACGCGGTCTTTCATCAAGTGTGATGGACGAAATGACAAAACACGCCGGGGATCTATTGGCGCCTCTACACCAGTTTTTGGATTTCGACCCACACGTGCAGTTTTGTCACGAAGGCCAAATGTGCCAAATGATGAAATTTTCACATGATCGCCGGCAACCAGTGCATCAGACATGTGAGTTAAGACCGACTCAACCAAGTCTGCTGATTCGCTGCGCGACAGACCAACTTCGCGAAATACGGCTTCGCTTAAGTCCATGCGTGTAAGTGTTTTAGATGCCATTTTTTTCTCCCCTATATTTATAACAGATAAAAGACGTGGCGATGCTTGGCAACAAAAACTAGGCGCCTTAGGCTGTTTACCAGCGAATAACGGCTGTTCCCCAGGCCAAGCCACCTCCGATAGCCCCAGTGACCACTACATCGCCTGTTGTGATAAGTTTATTTTGGACTGCGACAGCCATGGCGAGTGGAATTGATGCCGCGGAAGTATT
>Ga0114998_10000583_pt1 | contig 27022 bp, 51 predicted proteins | sample ArcticOcean_MG_C_5_FD_87044 | JGI IMG/M metagenome (GOLD analysis project Ga0114998, IMG submission 87044) | Marine microbial communities from western Arctic Ocean - ArcticOcean_MG_CB4_138 | ecosystem: Environmental > Aquatic > Marine > Oceanic | place: Arctic Ocean: Canada Basin | collected... | reverse complement strand
GTACAAACACACTAACATTCAGAGGTAGATTAAACACTACTGATGCTGGTTACTTAGGATTTACAGACGGATTTATTCATGTAAATGGTACTGCAACAATGCAGGCAGACAGCGAAACTTTTTCTGGCATTCTATCAGAGACATCAGCTGTTAACGGAACAGATAACAGTATCGTATTAGATGCTTCATCTGGTGCTTCAGGAACAGTCGCCGGTGCATTAACAGCTTCAACAACAGTTACAGTTGATGGTGTATCAGGAACTATTGCTGTTGGACAAGTAGTAACAGTAAATGGCGCTGGTTCAACACCTGCTGCTTCAATTACTGCTACCGAAGATAGTGATACAGGAATTAGTACAGACAATACATTAACAATTACAGCAGTTGAGGACCAAACTGAATTTACAGTTTCAGAACCAATTACAGTTGCAGACAATATTAACTTATTGTTCTCTGCTGACGCTGGTGAAGGTATTGAACAAAACAGTATATCCCTAGAAATTGAGGGTGCTGATGGCGCTACAAATGTCGTTGGAACTCAGGCATATAGAACTGGTTTTGGTGTAGATACTATAGTAGGAAAAGTTGGACTATTACAGGACGATGATGGCTTCTTAGTAAATGAAGATAATACTGGTACTAGTTTTAGTGCTGAAGAATTTACTACTGACGCTGATGGATTAGTAGTAGAAACACAATCAGGTTCTGCTTCTGGTAGTGCTTCTATAATAAAAGGCGTAACTACTACATAATAGTAGTATAAGTCTTATAAATAATTTGTATAGGGGAAAATTATTTCTCCTATGCACTTGAACCCTGACGAGATAACTTCAATGTCTGGGATAACATTCCCCGAATACATAAGGGGTTAATTTGAATGGAGAAAACAAACAATGGCTGATAAAAAAATCACGGCATTAACATCCTTAGGAACAGCGACTGCAAGAGAAGATTTACTTCATGTAGTTGATGACCCTTCTGGAACACCTATAAACAAAAAAGTAACAATCGCTGAAATGGAGAATGCTCTAAGAGCACCTGTTGCTTTAGCTGATACTGCTTCAATCACAGCAACTGCTGCGGTTAACGGCGGAAGAACTAATGTCTTCCCTGACACATCACAAAATACAACTGTAACATTACCAACACCAAGTGCTGGTTTGACTTTCAGATTTATTTACGGTGGTGCAGCTGCAGACGCTACTGACCACATTATTAAAACTGCTGGTAATACTATCTTTTTCAAAGGTGCTTTAACACACCTAGATACTGATGGTGACACTAACGCTACTGTGTTTTCAGATGGTAACTCAAACAGTATCATTTCATTAGTAACACCTCAATCATATGTTATTGACTTAGTTGGCGCTTCTGCTACTGTCTATCATGTGTCAGGGTTTATTTCTGATGCTACTGTTCCAACAATTGCTGACGCTTAATATTAGTTAGTAATAATTGAAATCAAGTTTGGGAGGGGGTTCGCCCCCTCTCTTTACTAAATAAGAATGAGGATATAATGAGTATTACAAAAGAACAAATTGAAGCAAGAAGGTCTAATTTAGAAAAAGATTTTCAAACCGTGAAACAACAAATTGAAGAAGGTGAAGTCAAGATTGTGGGTATGAAAAATAATTTGAATGCTTTAGCTGGTGCTATACAACAATGCGAAATGTTTTTAAAAACAATTGAGGAAAAAGATGCACCAATGCCTGATGAAAAACAACAGGCACTTGATATTGCAACCTCCTAGGAGAAAAGATTAATGGACGAATTAACACAAGAAGAATTAAATGGTTTATCGCCAAGAGCGAGAAAACAACACGAAGATTCTAATACGGTCCTTTCTGAAATAACAACTGAAAATCCTAATATCGAAGATGTTGTTAAGGAAGAAAAACCTAAAAAGAAAAAGGAATATAAAAATGAAGAGCTTTAAACAACACAATGAAGCATATACAGATAGGTTCGCTCACCAATCAGTAGAAGATGATAGTACTGCAATATTTGATGTGGCAAATCCTGAATCTTTACAAAAACTTAATGCTTATGTAGGCGCAATTGCTGAACAAGAGTATTTACAACCAAATGCTGCTATGCATCAATTAGCGATGAAATTAGGAACGATTGGTCTAAGTTATACTTTACCTAAAATTGAAGGTAACACAGGTAAATCAGTAGTAGAAGTTTTACAGTTTGGTGGTAGATATGGTAAAACAACTGATAATACTAATTCAGGTGATGGTGATATTGAAAATGGTGATGGTATTTCTCATAGAAAAGAAGGTGGTTTAAAACTAGAATTTAATTGGGAAAAACAATCTAACAACACCTACAAAGTATTTGCAAATTTAGTTTAATTAAAAAGATTTTATTATGAGTGATTTTAAAAATCTCACACTTGAGAACATCAATATGTTTGCTATAAAACATTATGATAATCCATCGTGTGTGGATGAACAAGAATTTTTAGATGATATGAAAAGATTTAAATATCTGAAAAGATTATTTAGAAAGTATGATACATCAAAAGAATTAAAGTCAAGACTGATTATTAATCATATAATTGTTTTGTCAAATGTATTTGGTGTTGACGCAGCTACTACCTTATTGTTTTTTAAGATAGATAGACACCATTGGTCACTACTTAAAACTATTCTTGTTTACTTACATTTTATGCCAGAGGAAGATATGACCGATATTAGAGTAAACCAAAGTGTTATGGCAGAGTTAGGGACAATTTAATGGGAAGAATAATAGACGCCTTAATAGCATACAGAGTACTAAAACTTTTAGTAACGCCTTTTAATAGAAGTAAAGCATTTAAACTTGGTATCATAGATGATAAAGGTAAAGTATTAATTAAATCAAAAGACCTTCCTAATTCAGGACCAAAAAGAGAAGCATACACATTACTCATTCGCTTCGTATTCAATCTTAAAAAATTATTAGGTAAAGTAGGTATTAGAGGACCACTCGGAACCTCTGCAGCCGCAGCTTTAGCATTCTTCAAAGAAGAAAATGGTCAAAATTTAGAAGTAGAAAAAACAGTTTACAAACATCTAAAAGAAAATGGTTTTGAGTTTCAAGTAGATGAAAACTATGGAGAACCTTTCGAACCTGGTACTTATAGAGTAAATAGAGATATTACAGATTTAGAAGGCGATGTAGTCATAAATATTAACGAAGAAATTATATTTGAAGGTAGTACAGATACTATTATGGGTTATGATGTATTCAAATATAGAGATGTTTATTTAACAACGGAGGACTTATATGCCAACGCCTAATACAGCAGACGCTATGAAAAGACATAAAGCAGGTAAGGCTGGTTTTACAGATAAGGCACACTTGAAAGCAAAAGGTCTAATACCTAGAGCAGATGGTACAAAAAGAAAGTCTGACAAATACAAAGAAGATTTAGCTAAATATGGCGCTCTTCTTACCAAAGAAGATTTAGATAAAGATGATGTTTCAACAGTTAAACCTATCATCAAACAACTTAAAAAGTCTGTTGTAAAACATGCCGCTCAAGCAAAACAATTAACAAAAGATATAGAAGATAGTTATGAGAAAGGCACATTTTACAATCCACACCCTGGCTATGAGAAAGGCAGAGGTCCTACAGGTATTGCTTTTTCTATTAAAAAAGGTCATCCAGATGCCGAGAATCCTAACACAAGGAAAAAGTATCCAGAAAGACAAACACCACAATACAAAGCACAATGGAACAAAAATAATCCAAAAGATATTGCAGATGATATGGATAGACAACCACAAGATAAAGATGTTAAAAAAGTAAAAGGCACACAACCTAAAAAGTATTACAAGACACTAGATAAAGATACAAAAAAGAAAAGAGCAGATTTCTTCAAGAAAAAAGCAGGCAGTTATAAAAAATCAGATGGTAATAAAGACTATAAAGCAGCACCTGGTGACGCTAAGGCAAAAACAAAAACATCTACACATACTCAAAAATATAAACAAATGTATGGTGAAGATGTACCAGCAAATGCAACAGGCACAGCAGTAGTAGGGACAGGAGATGATTCATCTACTGTGGTTATGAAAAAAAAGAAAGACAAGGAAACTATGAAAGATAGACTATTAAAAAGATTTAAAATTAAAGAAACGATTGATAGAACAGTTCCTAATTTAGAAATACCTGAAGATGAAATCAAAGAAAAAGTAAAACATCTAAAGGCTATGGCTATGCAAGAAGCAGATTTAGAAGAGGCAATCAAAGGTCTACAAAATAAGGCAAAAAAAACAGGTATGTCTTACTCTATACTAAAGAAAGTTTATGACAGAGGTATGGCTGCATGGAAAGGTGGACATAGACCTGGTGCAACGCAACAACAATGGGCGTTTGCAAGAGTAAATAGTTTTGTAACTAAATCATCTGGAACATGGGGTAAAGCAGATAAAGACCTTGCAGATAAGGTTCGTGGTTCTAAATAATTAATGTCAAAGTCATATAAAGAATTTGTCAAAGAATATACTATGGGGTTACAAGTTCCCTCGACTAGTTTCTTAAAACCTATAGCATCGCTTAATCCATTACGAAAAAAAGAGAATGTAAAGAAAGTGAGAGAAAAATGGATAAAAGAATTAAAAAAGAAGATAATTTAATAAAGGAGAAAAATTAAATGGATTGGTTAAAAGCAAGAGTAAAAGAAATATCAACATGGTCAGGCGCTTCGTTAGTTGCACTTGGTCTTCTAGTTGTACTAGGTGGTCCTCTAGTAAAGTTGGCAGCATATGCCGCTATTATTTGGGGTGTTGTTTCAATAGTTAAAAAACAAGATTAAGGAAATTTAATAAGATGGAAATATTAATAAAGTTAGCTATGAAGTTCTGGCAATGGACTATACTTATTGCAATAATTATCATAGGATTTATTATTAACTTGTTTGATAAAAACATTGATAATAGAGTCAATTTCAAGTACAAAGATTTTCCTGTGATGAAACCTATTAAAATTGCAACAAAAGGTAAAGGTTTTTTCAAAATGATATTCATGTGGATACTTGGTACTAGACATTGGGAAATCGCAAAAGATTTTGAATATGAATTAAACGGAAAAAAATATGTAATACCTTCTGGTTTTAAATTTGATGGTGCAAGTATACCTAAGTTTTTGCACACATTTTTATCACCTGTAGGTGTATTACTATTAGGTGGTCTTGTTCACGACTATGCCTACAAGTATGCAACTTTGCAACTCGTTGAAGGTAAGAAGGGCAAATCGTTAGACCAAAAACAGTCAGACCAAATTTTTAGAGATATTAATATAGAAGTTAATGGTTTTTACTCTATGAATTATTTAGCGTATTACGCTTTAAGAATAGGTGGTTTCTTAGCTTGGAACAAACACCGTAAAGTAAACGCAAAGATGAAGGTGAAATAATGTTCAGTAGTTTAAAAATAGGTTTAGTATTAGTAATGTTAGTAGGTGCAGGTGGTGGATATTTGTATGTTACCAAACTACAAAAAGACAATGCTATTCTAAAAATTAATCAAGTAAAATTAGAATCTGCTGTTGACAATCAAAAGATAGTCATTGAACAACAAACACAAGATTTAAAAAAAATTAGAAGTACAATAAAACGAACAGAAGTATTCAATGCTAAACTACAAGCAGATAGAGACTCATTGAATAAAAGATTAGGTAAGCATGATATTGGTAATCTTGCAGAAAACAAACCTGGTCTTGTAGAGAAAATTATAAACAAAGCAAGTGATAGTGCTGCTAGATGTATGGAGATTGCATCTGGTAGTCCACTAACAGAGGAGGAGTTAAATGGTACGCCAAATAGGGAATGTCCTAGTTTTTGGCCTGTTAGCAATACTACTGAGTAGTTGCGCTGCTGGTGTAAAAGTTTTAGAGAGTTACAGTATAGAAAAGAAAAGAGAACCTCTAGCGTTAGAGAATCCTGCTCCTTTAGAGTTACAAGATATTGATTGGATTATTATTACAAAAGATAACGCTGAAGAAGTGTTTGAAAAAATAAAAAACGATAAGAATGGAGACTATGCTTTGTTTGCATTAACTGATACAGGTTATGAGAAGTTAGCACTTAACTTTGCAGACATACGAAATAAATTAGCACAGCAAAGACAAATTATATTATCTTATAAAGAATATTATGAATCTGAAAATACAGAGTCAGAATAAGGATAAATATAAACATGTCAGACTTAGAAAAACTTAAAACCGATATAGCATTACTAAAGAAAGACGCTAAGACTGGTGAGCTTATTCACTCAAGATTAGAAGTCGCTGTAGATAAACTTACTGAAATTACCATATCATTAAAAGGTATGATTGTTAATCAAGAACAAAAATTAACAAGAGCAGAACAAACAGATGATGATATTTTCGTTACTTTAGAGTCTCGAAGAAAAGAATGGGATACTGACCTCAAAGATTTACACTCCAGAATCACAACAAATACTAAAGATATTATGGGTGCTGCAGCTGCTCAACACACAGAACAAAATAAAGAAATACAGAAAATCAAAGATGAACTACAGGCAAGAGTAGGCGTATTAGAGAAATGGCGTCATGTTCTTATAGGTGGTTCTATTATTATTGGACTAAGTATGTCTAATCCTGATAATCCTATATTTAAAATGTTCTAAGTGCTTGACTTCACCCGAGAGACCTGTTATAATGTGTACATATGTCCTCTTATATTGATATCAAGTTTCTCAATCTTCTCTCAACAAGATTAGAAAAATTTAAAAGAAAATCAGACTTCTTATTTAACTTTAGATGTCCTCATTGTGGTGATTCCAAAAAATCATCATCAAAGGCCAGAGGTTTTGCTTATCGTAAAAAATCTGATATGTTTTTTAAATGTCATAATTGTGGCATGGGTCAAACACTAGGTAATCTAATTAAGTTTTTAGACCCTACTATGCATAAAGAATATATCTTTGAGAGATTTAAAGATGGTAAAGTACAAGAAGAAAAACCAGAGTTTGATTTTACACCATCTAAAACATTAAAAAACAAAACTGCTTACGAAAGAATACTAGACGAGTTAATAAGTTTTGATAAATTAGTACAGACACACCCAGCAAAACAGTTTGTCTACAAAAGATTGATACCTAAAGAACATTGGGATAAGTTTTATTTTTGTCCTAAATTTTATGAATGGACTAATAGCATTGTACCTAATAAGTTCCCTAGTTTAAGAGATGACCACCCTAGAGTTGTAATACCTTTCTATGATAGAGCAGGTAATTTTTTTGCTTTTCAAGGTCGTTCATTTGGTAAAGAACAACCAAAGTATATTACAATTAAGTTTGATGAAACAAAACAAAAGATATATGGTCTTGAAAGGTTAGATTTAAATAAACCTGTGATGATAACTGAAGGGCCTATTGATAGTTTATTTTTAGATAATGCTATTGCACTTGCAGGCGCTGACGCAGATATAAAAATTAATCATGAACAATGTACAATGATATTCGACAATGAACCACGCAATAAAGAGATTGTGAATCGTATGATAAATGCTGTTGATAAAAACTTTAATTTGGTCGTATGGCCAAAGACATTGAGATACAAAGATATTAATGATATAATTATTTCAGGAAAGACATCAGCAGAGATACAAACTCTTATAAGTAATAACACACACAGCGGACTTACAGCATTACAACATATAAACAATTGGAAAAGGATTTAATAGATGACCTCTAACGTAGAAATAAATGTAACAAAAAGAAACGGTAGGGGGAAAGAGTCCTTGAATATCGACAAGATTCATTCAATGGTTGGATTTGCAACAGAGGGTCTTACAGGGGTTAGTGCTTCTCATGTTGAGATGAATAGTGGGTTACAATTCTTTGACGGCATATCAACAAATGATATACAACAAATTTTAATTAAGTCAGCAAATGATTTAATAAGTTTAGATAATCCTAATTATCAATTTGTTGCGGCTAGATTACTATTATTTTCACTTCGTAAAAATTTATTTCACAGATTATGGGAACACCCAAATTTTATAGACCACATTAAAAAACTCGTTGATTCAGGATTGTATGACAAAGGTATATTAGAAAGTTATACTGAAGCAGAGATTGATAGAATGGGTATGTGGGTTGACCATGAAAGAGATTATAGTTTTACTTATGCAGGATTAAGACAAGTCATGGATAAGTACCTAGTACAAGATAGAAGCAATGGTGAGATTTTTGAAACACCACAGTTTATGTATATGATGATATCTGCTACATTATTCGCAAAGTATCCAAAAGAAAGTAGATTGCAATATGTCAAAAAATACTATGATGCAATCAGTAGATTTAAAATTAATATTCCCACGCCTGTTATGGCAGGTGTTCGTACTCCTCTTAGGCAGTTTGCGAGTTGTGTATTGGTTGATAGTGATGATACTCTTTCTAGTATCTTTAGTTCCGATATGGCTATTGGTCGTTATGTTGCCCAAAGAGCAGGTATTGGTATCAATGCAGGAAGAATTAGAGGAATCAATTCAAAAATTCGTGGCGGTGAGATACAACATACTGGTGTCATTCCTTTCCTTAAAAAATTTGAAGCAACGGTTAGGTGTTGTACACAAAACGGAGTTAGAGGAGGTTCAGCAACAGTTCACTTCCCAATCTGGCATCAAGAAATAGAAGATATACTTGTTTTAAAAAATAATAAAGGTACAGAAGATAATAGAGTAAGAAAACTAGACTACTCTATACAAATATCTAAATTGTTTTATGAAAGATTTATTAAAGATGAAGATATAACTTTATTTTCTCCACATGAAACACCTGGTTTATATGAAGCATTTGGTATGCCAGAGTTTGATGAGATGTATGAAAAGTACGAAAGAAAAACATCAATCAGTAAAAAGAAAATTAGAGCTCAAACTCTATTCATGGACTTATTAAAAGAACGAGCAGAGACAGGTCGTATTTACATTATGAATATTGACCATTGTAATACTCACTCATCATTTAAAGATAAAATTTATATGTCTAATCTATGTCAAGAGATTACATTACCAACAACACCTATAAAACATATAGATGACCCTGATGGTGAGATTGCTTTATGTATTCTATCTGCTATCAATCTAGGTTTAATAAAAGAGAAAGATGAATTAAAAGACTTATGCGATTTATCTGTAAGAGCACTAGAAGAAATAATTGATTATCAAGAGTATCCAGTAGAAGCTGCAAAGAAATCTACACTTGCAAGAAGAAGTTTAGGTATTGGTTACATAGGTCTTGCTCATTTCCTTGCAAAAAACAAAGTTAAATATGATGACAAAGAAGCATGGAAACTAGTTGATGAAATTACAGAGGCATTTCAATACTATCTATTGAAGGCAAGTAATACATTAGCGAAAGAAAGAGGTGCTTGTGAATACTTTGATAAGACTAAATATAGTGATGGCATTCTACCAATAGATTCATATAAAAAAGATGTTGACGATATCGTCAATAGAAAGTTAAGTTATGATTGGAATTCTCTTAGAAAGGATATCAAGGAAAGTGGATTACGACACTCGACACTATCGGCCCAAATGCCGTCAGAGAGTAGTTCGGTTGTCTCAAATGCTACGAACGGTGTTGAACCGCCTCGTGATTATCTTTCAATTAAAAAAAGTAAAAAAGGAACACTCAAACAAATAGTTCCTGATTACAACCGACTAAAGAATTTCTACACATTATTATGGGACATGAAAAGTAACGAAGGTTACATTAATACAATTTCTGTTATGCAGAAATATTTTGACCAGGCAATAAGTGGAAACTGGAGTTACAATCCAGAGAACTATAAAGACGGCGAGGTGCCGACTTCGGTAATGGCAAATGACTTATTAACTACATATAAGTTAGGTTGGAAAACTTCATATTACCAAAATACATATGACGCAAAATCAGATGTAGATGACCCATCACATTCAGTTGGTTGGCATGATGATGTAAAAGATAATACTAAACCTATAGAGGAATTTAAAACAGATGACCAAGATGAAGAATCATGTGAGGCGTGTACAATATAATGTCTAAAACATTCAATACAAAAAAAGTAGATTGGCTAAAACAACCTATGTTCTTTGGCGAAGAACCTAATACACAAAGATATGACCAACAGAAATATCCTATTTTTGAAAAATTAAATCAACAACAGTTAGGTTTCTTTTGGCGACCAGAAGAAATATCTCTACAAAAAGATAGAAACGATTTTCAACAATTAACAGATGAACAAAAGCATATCTTTACATCTAATCTAAAGTATCAAACACTATTAGATAGTGTACAAGGTCGTGGACCATGTCTGGCATTTCTACCATTTTGTAGTTTACCTGAATTAGAATCCATGTTAGTTGCATGGGACTTTAGTGAGACAATACATAGTCGTTCTTATACTCACATAATGAAGAATGTTTATTCAGACCCAACAGCAGTATTAGATACTATTATTGATACACCTGAGATTATGGAAAGGGCAAAAACTGTAACCGAAGCATATGATAAGTTTATAACTTATGCACATCAATATCGTTTATTTGGTAAAGGCAACCAGTATGAATTAAAGAAACTATTATATCTGACACTAATAAATGTGAATATACTAGAGGGTATTAGATTTTATGTTTCATTTGCTTGTTCGTTTGCATTTGGTGAATTAAAACTTATGGAAGGTTCTGCTAAGGTTATATCTCTAATCGCTAGAGACGAAAATTTACATCTTGCAGTATCACAAAACATTATAAATAACTATCGTAAAAAAGAAAATGATAAAGAAATGCTTAAAATTATGAAAGAATGTGAACAACAAGTTTACGATATGTATGATACAGCGGTTCAACAAGAAAAAGATTGGGCAAAGTATTTGTTTAATCAAGGCTCTATGATTGGTCTAAATGATGTATTACTAAATCAGTATGTAGAATATATGGCAAACAAGAGAATGAAGGCAATTGGTCTAAACGCTGTTTATGACCAACCCGCTAATCAAAACCCACTACCTTGGACCCAACATTGGTTGAATAGTAGAGGACTTCAAAATGCACCACAAGAAACTGAGATAGAAAGCTATATCGTTGGTGGTATAAAACAAGATGTTGAAAAAGAAACATTCAAAGGATTTAAACTATGACAAGAAACCCCAGCTTAAAAACTGTATGTGAGGATTGCTCAGCCACATACATAGTAAAACATGATTTACCAGAAGATTATATAGAGCAATTTTGTCCATTCTGTGGTCATGAACACGAAGAAGTTGAAGATACGGTAACAGATATTGATGACAACTGGGACTAAATGGACCTATGAGGGTAAAGTAGTTGAAGAACTTCCAGAAGGTTGTGTGGCTTTTGTTTATCTAATAACAAATCTGGTTGACCATAAAAAGTATGTGGGTAAGAAGTTAGCAAAATTCAAAACTACAAAGAAACCACTTAAAGGTCGAAAGAATAAAAGAAGAGGCACAAAAGAAAGTGATTGGAAAACTTATTGGGGTTCAAACTCCCACTTAGTTGATGATGTACTTAGACTAGGTGAACATAGATTTACCAGAGAAATCCTATACTATTGTCCTACTAGGGGTGTTGCAAGTTACTTAGAAGCACAAGAACAATTTGAGAGAAAAGTCTTAGAAACTGATGAATATTATAACGGTATTATCAATGTTCATATCGGTGGTTCAAGTATTTTAAGAGAATCCCTCAAAAATAAACTGAAATAATTCCAATTAATTCCAATTAATTTATAAACCCCTGATTTTACTACCTTTTTTAGTCCATTTTTATTGGAATAATGCTTGCATTACACTCTGTTTTGTTGTATAATATATGTATATTATGAAAAAAAGTGAGAAAATAATGGAATATAATGATGTGTTTTTAATGAAAGCGTGGGACCATGAGAACAATGTTCAAGTGGCAACTGAAGGTACTTACAAAGGTGAATGTGACCATCCTGATTTAGGGACAATGGTGTTCGTTGAATTTGCGAACAAAGACTGTCATCAGGAAGATTTGTATAGCGATGAGAAAGAAGAAACAGTAGAAATGGGTGGTCAAGATTTTTTCAAACGAATCATTCGTCCTGTTTCAACCAATAACCCTGTTGATGCACCATTAACATTTGGTGATTTAGGGCAATACGCTCACGAAGAAAGTCAGGCTACATCTTAATGATTTCCACTAGTAAAAGTTAATGAAAAAAGACTTGTTTTTACCTTACTTTTACGATATAATAGCTACATAAACAATTGAAAAGGATACTACATTATGAACATTATGAAAAAATTTAAATTATATCAAATACATACGACAGAAGAAGAAGACAACCTTATCAATGCAGAAGGTCATGACGCTGTTCCTAAACATAAAATGCATTTAGATATGACTTTTCGAAAACAAGAAGACACAGGTGCTATTGCAAAACAAGCATTTGACTTAGGTTATTATTCTCATGTTAGTAATATTATTGCTAAGAGTTTTGAGGGCGTCTTTTCTGTGGGCAACATGGGACCCGAATCACAAATCGAAAGATTTGCTGATTGTAATATGTATTCTGTAAGTGTTGGCGATATTGTTGAAGATGAAGATGGCAACAAATCTGTTGTTGCCGGTATGGGGTTTAAGGAGGTTGCGTAATGTTTAAATTGACAAAGTTATTAATTGCAATCTATCTAGTCTTCTATTGCTTTTTTTATTCTTTATCTGCTTTAGCTCATGACTATAACGAGGCAGTTGTTGGTCATGTAATTCAACAAGAAGTGCAAGGTAATTCAGTTGACTCATCTGTATTCGAGGCAGAAATGCAAAGGGTTGGTCACAGGTATTCTTTAGAAATGATATCTGTTTTACAAAAATATTTACCATCTATGTTAGATAGTATTTCAGCAGAGTTGAGAGCAAAAGCAGATAAGAATTATAAATGTGCTTTACAATCAGATGAATATAAAAATAAGGACTGTAAATAATGTTTCATGTAGTTTATTCTAGACACTATTGGGACCATCAAAATGGCAGTTATGGTACATTCCCAAATACTTATACTCTATACAGAAATGTAACATATTCTCAAATAGAGATTATGCAAAATAAATGTGCTGAGCTAAAAGTAAATGCTGATAAAGTATATGCTGACTATGAAAGTAAACAAGATTGCAAATCGGATCCTGAACAATTTGATAGGTCCGAAGTTTATATCATAGATGACAGAGACTATTTTAAAACATATAGGGATGTATATCCTGATGTTTACATTGGACCTGCTGGTCTGATACCAGCAAAAGAAGATTATTACTATAGTTATGGTCAAAAAACTGATTTTATGTTAATAAAAGATTTTGATGAGTTTTATACATGGTACGCTAAAGACTGGACACAAGAACAGATACAAACAGAGTATAAAAAACGAAATAAGGAAACTGCTTGACAACTATACTATAATAGTATATAATTATATTATTAACAAGGATATATTATGGGTTTATTTTATGTACATATACCTAAGAGTTTAGGTATGAAGAAGAAGAAACTACCTAAAGCGTTAGGTATGAAGAAGATGAGCAAATCACCTAAAACAAAGAGATTATTAGAGGCGAGAGCCAAACACAGAAAATTTTTAATTAATCATGGTATTAATCCTGATAAAAAACTTTCTGATATCAGAAAAGAAAGTCAGAATCGTTCAGTATTTCGTGATACATCTCTAGTTCGAAAATCTACTGTTATTAACAGCACCATAAAATCACTTGACACATCTAAATTACAAGGTTCAGGCGGTACTAAACCACTTACTAACTGGCAATTAGAAGAATCTAAAAAGTTTACAGTTGCACCTGCTTATAATAAAGGTGCATATCAAGTTATCACTAAAGACGGTATTAAGGATATAGGCAGATAATATGTTAGCTAAATCTTATGATGTTGTCTATTATGACGAAAGTGGTGAAAAAGAAATTATCAATAGTTTGCCTACATTAGAACAAGCAATAGCAGTTTACTTCCAGTGTATGGAAGGTGATAAAGAAGCACAAACGAATTTCAGTTATGACATTGAAGAAGGTTTTGTAGGAGTTCCAGGTTTTTAGAATATTAACAATACTAATACTATTAGCAGTATTAGCTACATTAGTAAATGGTTGTAGTAAACAAATACTACCAACACCTTTTGGTGAGATAAATGTAATTGGAAACTTAATAGACTTAATAACTGATGATGAAGAAGAAATAGAAACAGAGACAGAAGAAAAAGATGTTCCGATTAAAGCTGAAAGAATGGTAATTGGGGAAGACGGAGAAGTTTATCTTATGGGACCTAAAAAAGAATCATGGATTGTTACAGGAGAAGAAGATGATACACGATAACGAAAGACGAGACGAAGATTGGATTAATCCACCTGAACCAAAAGAAGATATTGAACCTGATGTAGATGCTATCAATGATGAAATATGGTTAAGAAAAAAAGAACAAGAAGAAAAAGATGAGAAAGAAAAAAAAGAAGAAAATGGCATGTACATATGGTTAAGAAAAAAAGAAGAAGAAAATGAATAAAATTTTATTAATACTATTAACACTATCTACAATTGGTTGTAGTCAAAATCAAGTCAAATCACATATAGGAACTGGTGCTGGTGCAGTAGCAGGATATGCTACTTGCACAGGATTACTTAATACAAATGTGCCACTAACTGCTGCTTGTGCTGTGGTCGGTGCCATGTGGGGTTCAACATTGTTTTATAAAAATGATATGAATACACACACAGCAGTATTTGTAGATACACTAAACACAGCACCAGGCAAAAGGTCTCATACAAATTGGGGTAACTCTGCTAATGGTAATTGGGGTTCTATAACAATCAATAGAAGTTATGTAAATCATAATTTCAGATGTAGAGATTATGAGTCAGTTATTAGTATCGAACATTCTTGGCCTATGAATGGCGTATCAAGAGAGAGTGAAGCTGGAACAGCATGCCAATTACCAGACGGTCGTTGGAAAATAACAGAGAGTACAAATTCATGAAGATTATAATTGATAAAGTAATACAATGGCACGAAGATAGAAATTTAATTGAAGGTTCTACTGATAAAGACCAAGTCTTAAAGTTGCAACAAGAGCTTGGTGAGTTGAGTGATAGTGTTTGTAAACAAAAAGATGTGAAAGATGACTTAGGCGACATGATGGTTATTATGTTAAATATAATGAAAAGAAATAATGTTACAATGAAAGAATGTTTAGAGACAGCATATAATGATATCAAAGATAGAAAAGGTAAAATGGTCGATGGTATTTTTATTAAAGAAAAACCTGATTTTTTTAATGCTAAAAGATATGATTTCTCAAACTGGTCGGAAGAGTAATGCGAGACCCTCGAAAATCACAGGTGCTACAATCAATGCTACTATTGATAATTTTGTTATTATTATTTAAGTCTTGTGCAGTTGCAGGTGAGAAATCAAAATGGTTGAATGAGAATCCTTGTATGATAAAAGTTATAATTAAAGAGAAATGTTTAGATAGTGAATGTTTAATAACAGAGACAACAAAAAAAGAAGTATTGGAATGTCAAGACGGATATGACGGACCTAACTATTGGGAACTATTTGCCCAATTTTATTATGCAGACTTAACTACTCCTGCTTATTGCAGGCAGTATGCGAGACCAGACCATCCTTTTAAAACACCTGGGATGATTTGTTTAAGTGAAAATGGTGTTTGGGAGAAGAAATAATGTATAAATTGTTAGTTACAATAACTTGTATAGTTGTTTTAACGATACATTGGGGTGAATTTTCTAAGAAAGTAAACTTAGCAAAATTTTTAAGAATTACAGATAATGTAATAAACGAAGTGAAGGAGTAAAAAACATGATGAAAATTATATTAATAGCTTTAACATCAATGGCTGTAATAGGTTGTAGTAATACTTATGAAGTCAAACAAGAAGCAAACATAAAAAATAATCGTTTATTGAATGAGGTGCCTCAATGGTATATTGACGCTTCAATTGATGAGGGTATTCTTTTTGATAGAGATGCTGAAAAGTATATCTACTCAGTAGGTCAAGGAACAAGTCCTGATTTACAATTAGCAATTTCTAAGGCGACACTAATTGCAAAAGCAAGTCTTGCTGACCAGTTGAAAGGCGAAATGAATCAAAGAAGTGAACTATATACTACTGAGGTTGGTTCAAACAAGAACATACAAGTTGCTTCGAAAGTTGAAGACACAATTGTTAATATTGTTGCAAAGACTATGGTTCAAGGTTATGAACAATGGGAGAAGGCAGTATATGAAACACCATTAGGACAATATAGAGTTTATATTGGTTTAAAAATGGGTGTTGGTGACGCCAACAGATTAGCAGAATATATTGCTGAAAATGCAAATAATGATGTTAATATTGATGTATTAGCAGAAGCGGCGATACAAGAAGTAATTATTACAGATGAACCAGTTAATTAAAATGATTACAGTTTACAGCAAACCAAACTGCCCTTATTGTGAAAAGGCCAAGTATTTATTAAAGAATCTTGGTCTACAATATGAGGAAAAAGTGGTCACTAAAGATTTATCTATTGATGAATTATATAAAGTGTTAGGAAAACAAGTTAGAACTATACCACAAATAGTTATGAATGATATTCATGTAGGTGGTTATAATGAGTTAAAAGAACACTTTATTAATGAAGGTAAGATAAATTATAAAGGTGAAAAAATCTAAAAAGGTACATAAATAGTAGCATGATAAACTTTCAACAATACATATCTGAGGGTGTGTACGACCCAAATATATTCAAAGCATTCTTTCTTGCAGGAGGTCCTGGTTCAGGCAAATCATGGGTTTCTGAAAGAACATTAATGGGCATGGGATTAAAAGTTATTAATAGTGATAATGCTTTTGCAGCTGCCTTAAATAAAGAAAAAATGTCATTAAATATGGCAACAACAGATGCTAAAGAAATTGCAAGGCGTGATGATATAAGAACAAAGGCAAAAGCAAGAACTGGTGTACAGTTAAAACTTGCATTAGAAGGTCGTTTAGGTCTTATACTAGACAGCACAGCAAGAGATGTTGGAAGAATAGAATCAGAAGCAAACACAATGAGACATATCGGTTATGATGTACATATGGTATTTGTAAATACAAGTTTAGAAGTTGCTCTTAAAAGAAATCAAATGAGACCAAGAAAAGTACCAGACGCTATTGTGATATCAAATCATAAACAAGTACAACAAAATATAGGTAAATTACAAAATCTATTTGGCACAAGTAATTTTATTATTGTAGATAATAATAAAGTTGCTGAAGATGTAAACCCTAAAGTATATAAAGCGATACGAAGAATGGTAACTAAAAAACCTACATCATATCAAGCAATCTCATGGATAAAAAGAGAACTACAAAAGAAAAAAAGAGGTTAGATGGAAAAGAACTCAAATGTGATAAAGTTCCCGACAGATAGAGTTGTTTATAAGAACAAACCTGTAAAACCTCAACCATCAGAGGAAGAAGCAAGACAAATTAAAGAAGATATATTTGTTGAGCAAATAACTGAAAGTTTAATCCTAGATATCATTCATGTGCTTCAAGAAAATGTTGTTGATACTAAAACAGATGTATTTTTAAGAGACCTAGCAATAGTGATTGAAGCTACTAAAAGTTTATTAAAAAGAGACTTTGGTAGAGATTATCCAATGCAGACTATCTCTGATTCTATTGCCAAAATTCACATGCTCAAAGATGGTAGAAAAGTTACTGATATTAATTATGGTAACATTATTGTTAGAAAGACAAAAGAATCTAAAAAACAACAAAAAGAAAGACAAGAAGAATTAGATATAGAATTTGAACCTGATATTACACTGGATTAATGCTTGACAACAGGTCAATAACCTGATATAATATAATTATGACATACAAAGTAAAGTTAGATGATAAAATCAAAGCACTAAATTCTACCAGAGTATTTAAAAAGGTAACACCAAAAGGTGGTCTATCTTGGTATGTTAAATGGGTGGCATGTGTATTTTTACTTATTGCAGCTTGTTTTAGAGCAGTTGGTGAGTTTAATATATTTGACTTATCTTTTAGTTTTTTAGGTGTAGTGGGTTGGCTTTGGGTAGGAATACTATGGCATGACAGAGCAATAATAATGCTGAATGCTGCTCTATCCACACTACTGTTAGTAGGAATATTAAAGGCGGTTATATAATGATTATAGTTGACATAAATCAAATAATGATATCGAACCTAATGGTTCAAATCAATGGCAGAGATGCACCTGAATTAAATGAAGACCTTGTTAGACACATGGTCTTAAATTCACTTCGTGCTCACAATAAAAAATTCAGAAAAGAATACGGCAAAATGGTTATTGCTTGTGATAGTAGTAATGTATGGAGAAAAGAAATCTTTCCTAACTACAAAGCAGGTAGAAAATCAAATAGAGCAAAATCTGAACATGATTGGAGTATGATATTTGATATCATATCTAAAGTTAAAAATGAGATTAAAGCATTCTTGCCTTACAAGGTTATAGAAATAGAAACAGCAGAAGCAGATGATATAATTGCTGTACTAGTGAGAAAACATCAAAGTATGATAGTGCCTAACCATGAGAAAAAGGTATTAATACTATCTGGCGACAAAGATTTTATACAATTACATAATGAATGGGTTAAACAATATAATCCTGTGCTTAATAAATTTGTAGGACAAGATGAAAATCCAAGTCTATATATTAAAGAACATATATTAAAAGGTGACCGAAGTGATGGTATACCAAATGTATTATCAGATGATAATGTGTTCGTTGAAGGTAGAAGACAAAGACCTCTAAGTAAAAAACGCATAAATAGTTGGGTAGAGGAAGTTTTTATGACCTTTACCGAAGAAGAGCAAAAGAATTACGACAGAAATCGAAAATTAATTGATTTAAGTTGTATACCTCAGACACTTGAGGATAAAATTAATAATGAGTTTTTAAATGTAGAAGTAGCAACTAGGGATAAAATACTAGGTTACTTTATAAACAAAAAACTTAAAACTTTAATCGAGTCAATAGATGAATTTTAGACTCGAAAGAACTGTTAAGGAGAATGTAACATGGCAATAATAAGAAGAAATACAGATGGGACAATAGCAAGTCAAGAAGGATTTGAAACATCACAATCACCAATACAAACACAATCACACCCAGCATTATCAAATAGACGAGGTATGGCAGCAATGGCAGATGCCGGCAGAGCTATACCACCTTTAATGAGTGAGATTGCTACAAAAATAAACAACGCAAAAGATAAACCTAGAAAACTAAAAGTATTAAAAGATAATGATTCTGTATCATTAAGACAAGTTTTAAAAGGTGCTTTTGACCCAAAGATAGAATGGTTATTACCAAAAGGTGATGATATTCCATTTACTAGAAATGACGCACCAATAGGAACAGAACATACTATACTTAGACAAGAAGCAAAAAGGTTATATCTGTTTACAAAAGGTGGCGATAATACTTTGTCTAACAATAAAAGAGAAACAATTTTTATTCAAATGTTAGAAGGATTATCTTCTGGAGAGGCAGAGTTTTTAGTAGCAGTTGTACAGAAAAAAATCAATAATAAGTACAAAGGGTTTACTGCTAATCTAGTAAAAGAAGCATTCAATTGGAATGACGATTTTATGAAAAACGAGTAAACTGGCAACACTACTAACTATCGGGATTGGTCTCAAGTACGAATTTTAGTGCTTGACATCTATCCCGTTATAGTGTATTATATAAGTATATTAACAAATTATGAGAGATAATGCGTAGTTTAGATGAAATAATAATTATGTTGGGACTTGCAATAAGTGACCCATCACTATCAATTGAAAAACCAAATACTGATTATGTAGACCCAATTCAAGCAACTTGTCTTGCCGACAATGTTTATCATGAATCTAGAAATCAAGGAACTGCTGGTTGGAATGCAGTTATTTCAGTAACAATGAATAGAGTAAAAGACAAAAGGTTTCCAAATACTGTCTGTGGAGTAGTTAAACAAGGACCTACAAGAGAGTCTTGGAAACAGAATGGAACTTTCTACCCTATCAAACACAAATGTCAATTTTCATGGTACTGTGATGGTAAGGCAGATAATATACACGAAAATAATAAAAAGATATATAAGAAAATATACAAACTATCATATCTATCTTTAATTGAAGATACTCCAATACTAGACATTACTGATGGTGCAACTCATTATCATGCAGATTATGTAACACCAGCATGGGCTCGAACTAAAACAAAGACTATAGAAATCGGTGACCATATATTTTACAAATGGGAGAAGTAAATGAATTATAATAACACTTTAGAAATATTTTGGCGAAGAGCTGCAAGTTTGCAAAAGGCATATCGAAAGGCCGAGGATCCAGACTTTAAAAGAATATGGGCAGATAAACTACAAGCTCTTATGAAGAAAATTAAAAGGGTTGACAAAAAAGAATTAAACTGATATAATACTGATATGAATATATTTTATTTACATAATGATACAAAAACTTGTGCTGAACTTCATGTTGATAAACATGTGGTCAAAATGATTGTCGAATATGCACAATTACTATCCACAGCAAAACGAATGACAGACGGTATTAAATATGAAGCAAAATCAAAAACAGGCAGACGAGTGCAAAGATACCGACTCGAAAATTCTAATGAAGAAGAAATAATTTACAAAGCGGTACATTACCACCATCCTAGTGCTGTGTGGGCTCGTTCTTCTTCTCAACATTATAACTGGTTGTACTCGCTGTTCATCGAGCTTGGTAGTGAATATACCCACCGATATAAAAAAGAACATAGTACTATTAGACTGCTCAAAGACCTTTTAAAACGCCCACCAGTTAATTTAAAAGATAATGGTTGGGTAGAACCACCACCTGCTATGTCTCATTATCCACAATGCATAGTACCTGGTGATAGTATTCAATCATATAAAAACTACTATATAGAAGCAAAGGCTTATTTTGCAAAGTGGACTTCTAGACCTATACCCGTATGGTTTAGTGAAGGAGTAGACGATTTTTAGGGGGGTACTATCGTACTAAGACAGCTGTAAAGACCGCCTAGCGGGCGGCTATGAGACTACAATTTAGGAGATAAACATGGATGCAGTAGATAATAAGATGGATGATGTAGAATTTGAAAATTTTATGAAAGATGAACATTTTATGAGTGATAAAGAATTTAAACTATTAAGTAAACAAATAAATCAAATAGAAAAGATGATAAACAATGCCAACATATAGATTTAAAAATTTAGAAACAGATATAGTTTATGAAGACTTAATGTCTATATCTGAAATGGAAAAGTTTATTAAGAAGAAACATATTGAATTATTACCACCAACTCAGATGAATATTGTATCAAGTGTCGGTAGTGTTGATAGTCATACTGATAATGGTTGGAAAGAGAATATGGCTAGAATTTCAGAAGCACATCCTAGTAGTCCACTTGCTGAACGATATGGTAAAAGAAGTGTCAAAGAATCTCAAACTCAAAACATAGTAAAAAAACATAGAGACCGTAAGTCTAAAGGCGAAGGAAGATAAATATAAATGATACCTAAAGGAAATGTATATGTCAGACCTTGATTTTTTAGATGGCTTTGAAGGTGACGGTGATTGGGGTTTTACCTCAGTCAAAGAAAAACCATCAGACGCACAATCTAAACAAACAGAAACAGTAGTAAAACAAACAGCAGATAGTACTGCCAAGGCAGTCTCTAGCGATATAGTAAGCAAATTAGATTCTAAACTAGATAGAGTTTTATCTCTAATTAATGCTACTAAAACAGCAGTAAGCGACAAGAATCAAGTTGACTTAGACATTGCTAAAAAACAAATGGATGATGAATATGATTTGAGAAAAGATAATTTGGGCAAAGAACAAAAAGAAAAGTTTGCTCAATTAGAAAAACTTATAATACCATTATTAATTAAATTAGCAAAATCACCAGAAGCTTACATACATTGGCCTAACAGAGCTCAAGTAATTGAAGCTCAGCTTAAAAAGATAGTAGAAATTACAAGGGGAAAATAATGAAAAGTAATTATGATAAATGTTTGAAAACAATCTTACATCACGAAGGTGGATATGTAAATCATCCTAAAGACCCAGGTGGCGAAACAAATCTAGGTGTTACAAAAAGAGTTTATCAAGAACACGGCGGTACTAAAGATATGAAAGATTTGTTAGTTGAAGATGTGGCACCAATATACAAAAAAGGTTATTGGGATAGAATGAAAGGTGACGATTTACCTGGTGGTCTAGACCTATGTGTATTTGACTTTGGTGTAAATGCAGGACCTGGTCGTGCAGCTAAATTCTTACAATCAATGATTGGCACCACAGTTGATGGTGGTATTGGTCCTAATACTTTGGCAAAAGTCGAAGAATATATCAGAGAAACTGGTGAACATGAATCTGTAAAAAATTATCAAGAAATGAGACAAAAATATTATGAACGATTACCTACTTTTGCTACTTTCGGCAAAGGTTGGACTAGACGAGTTGAGGAAACTACAAAATTAGCGCTTGACATCATCTAGAAAACCTGTTATAATATAAGTCTAAGTTAAATAAACAGGAATTAAAATTACTATGAATAAAATGAACGCCTTTTTAAATGACAAATACGATATGAAATCGTTTAATCATATTCCATTAACAACACAACTACCTGAAATACTTACTGAAACAATCAACAAAAAAAGATACTATGTAACGCCAGATGGTAAAAAGTATCCTTCAATTACAACAGTTTTATCAGGTAGAAATAATGAAGGTCTAGTTAGATGGCGTGAGTCAGTTGGTAATGATGTTGCAAATCAGATAATGAGAACTGCGGCTAAAAGAGGTACTGCTGTACACCAATTAGTTGAGGATTATTTAAATAATGAAGAACTATCTAATCAAGATGTTTTACCAACAGCACTATTCACTATACTCAAACCTGAGTTAGATAACATAAGTAATATTAGATTACAAGAAGGCGCTCTATACAGCGACTCTTATGGTGTTGCAGGTCGTGTTGATTGTATCGCCGATTACAAAGGTGAATTATGTGTAATAGACTTTAAAACCTCTACTAAAGAAAAGAAAGAAGAATGGGTAGAAAACTATTTCATTCAAGGTTCTGCCTATTGTGAAATGTATGAAGAAAGATATAATCAACCAATAGATAAAGTTGTAATTCTTATAGTTACCGAGACTGGTGGTATACAAACATTTACAAAGTCAAAAGAAGATTATTTACCTTTATTAAAAACAGCAATAAAGGAGTTTAATGGCCAAATGAGACTGGAGTTTAATGAAAAGAACGAATCAAACACTGGTTCTTTTTAGAAGCGTTTATTGAATCTTACATTGAATTAATGCTTGACAACAGGTTAATAACCTGATATAATATGATAACATGAATAATTACATACAAATTTATAAAGATGTTTTAGACCCAAGTTACTGCAACGATTTAATTCATAGGTTTGAGAAAAATAAAGAACATCATGAGACACATGACCAAGGACCTATGTCATTCACACAAATTAATTTTAATCAACATTTAGAATATCAAGAAGATATAGGCCAACTAACAAATGTTTACAAAAAATATGTAAACAAGTATAAAAAAGACTGTGCTATACATTCAACACAATGGCCTAAACAATATGCTTTTGAACAAATCAGATTAAAAAGATATTTAGCAGACGATAAAGACGAGTTTGCACCTCATGTAGATTCAATGAATGTTGAGTCTGCTAAAAGATTTCTGGTATTTTTTATATACCTAAAAGATAATGAAAGAGGTGAAACTAACTTTCCCCAATTAGGCCTAGCATCACCATGTAAGCAAGGCTCTATGTTAATGTTTCCACCTTTATGGCCATGGGTTCATGCAGGTATGAAACCAGTTGATAAACCAAAATACATGATAGGGAGTTATTTACATTACACATGAGTATAATTACACCAAATAAATTTGCTTTACTTGTTGAAGATATAGTAAGAAAAAAAAGAGTTAGTTATATGGACGCTGTAATCATGTATTGTGCAGAAAATCATATAGACCCTTCAACAACAAAGTCTATGATTAACAAGAGTCTTAAAGAAAAGATAAAATATGAGGCACAAGGTCTTAATATGTTAAAAGAAAAAGAAGCACAGTTACCACTAATTGATGTTGAGGGGTAGAAGTGAATGGCTTTGAAGTATATAAAATCTATTTGGCAATCAAACTCCACTTCACAAGTAAAAACCAATCTTACGACTTTCATAAACACAACGGCCGAACGACTGCAAGATTGGAAACCTTTACTAAAAGAAGGGATAGGTATTTCTTTCATAAGCTTTCTAAATCTTATAGTGATAAGTCTATTGTTGATTATTTCCTTAGTAACTTTGTTTCTAATACTAACATATGGGTTGGTGACATCATTGGCCAAACTGGTGACGAAACTTACAAACAATGGTCAAAAAAATTAGAAGCATTACATTATTATTATGAACAAGACATTGATTATATTATAGAGAGAATGGAAACAAAAGATATAAAGTTTAACGATTTATTTTTATCAGTAAATGGTCAACATCCAACTATTGTGAAAATGTTTTTATCAAAGAAAATAAACTTTGAGACATTAATAATACTAGACGACATACTAAAGTTTACAAAAAAACTAAACAAAGATATTACAGAGAAGGTATTGTGGCCTAAACTATTTGATAGAATGAAAAGATATAAACCTTTTTTGTCATATAATATCACAAAGTATAAAATCTCATTGAGAGATAAAATGAAAGAGAAATGAACGAGGTATTTATTTGGTTAGTAGTGGTAGGATTTACAACCGGCAGTTATCATGATTTAGAGTATCTCGGAAACTTCACTTCTTGCGAGATGGCAGACCAATATATAGCTGAACATATGCCAGAAGTAAAAGAATCAAAATGTTTACATGAAGACCATATCATTTTTAATCCTGATATGGAAAGACAATATATAAAATAAAAAAAGAGTAAATAATGAAAGTACAAGTACATACATTAGGTGAAATAATTGTTAAGTTTGAAATGCCTAAAAAGTTTATTGATGATATTAATAATGTCTTTGATGAAAAAGAAGCGACAACGGTAGACTGGACTACTCAACTTGCAGGTAAGATTAAAAAAGAAAAACTAGTCAATCATTTATTAAGTGATGATATGAACATTATTTTTCAATCGTGCTTTCAAGAATATATGAGAAAGTGTGGAACAACATTAGTACAAACACACCAAACAGTTTTAGATAACGCTTGGATAAATGATATGTTTGCAGGAGAATATAATCCTGCTCACTTTCATGCAAGTAAAAATAGTTTAGTAGGTCTTTCATCTGTTTTATTTTTAAAAACACCTGATACATATGGTGAAGAAATAACGAATCCTAAAACTCCGTCAAATGGACATTTAGAATTTATAGGTGGAGCTCAACATTCGTTATCAATATCACAATTTAGAACAAGTCCTAAAGTAGGCGACTTCTTTGTATTTCCGTACACACTAGTGCATACTGTTTATCCATTTAGTGGTACAGACCAAATGAGAAGAACATTATCATATAATTGTGATATAACACCTAAAACATTAGTAAAAACAAAGTAAAGGGGATAATATGGATAAAGAAATAATAGAATTAACAACTGACTTATTTACAGCAAAATCTTTATTAGTATCTGCCGAAGATAAGATAACACGATTAAAAAAAGAAAATGCCAGATTAAAGAATCAACCAAAAATAAAAATAGATTATAAACAATATATGAAATTTCATGGATTAGTAGATAGTATGGTCGTTGACATGAGAACCCATTTAAATGGCATAACTGATGATGAACTAAGGAAGAAGTTGAATAACATATTACAAGATTATAGAACTAGAATATATCAACTTAATATAGAAAAATTTGATAAAAGTGCTTGACAAAGGTCAAGTTTTTTGTTATAATAAAGCATATGCAAAGTAATTTACATATAAATAATAATGTCGACTAATACAGACAAATACAAATACAATTATACATACAAGGAGATACAATGAATACAAGTATTGCGGCCCTAAAAAGGTCAAAGTCTAATCTAGACACACTCATAGGCGAACTAAGCAAAGTCGCTGAACCTCAAAAACAAACAAACTCATATCAAGATGATAGATTCTGGAAACCAGAACTAGATAAATCTGGTAATGGTTATGCTGTATTGAGATTTTTACCAGCAGTTAAAGACGAAGATTTACCATGGGCAAGATTATGGTCTCATGCATTTCAAGGTCCTGGTGGCTGGTTTATTGAAAACAGTTTAACAACACTCAACAAAAAGGATCCAGTTAGTGAATCAAATAGTTTACTATGGAATTCTGGCGTTGAGGCAGACAAAGAGATTGCAAGAAAGAGAAAGCGTAAGTTATCTTATATTGCAAATGTTCTAGTTGTTAGTGATTCTAAACATCCTGAAAATGAAGGTCAAGTAAAATTATTTAAATTCGGTAAGAAAATCTTTGATAAGATTACCGAAGCGATGAAACCTGAATTTGAAGATGAGAAACCTATCAACCCATTTGATTTTTGGGAAGGTGCAAACTTTAAACTAAAAATTAGAAAAGTTGATGGTTACTGGAATTACGATAAATCAGAGTTTGATAGCCCATCTACTGTAAAAGAAAATGATGAAGCTATAGAAGAATTGTGGAATAAACAATATCCACTAAAACCATTTCTGGCGGCTGAAAACTTTAAGTCATATGATGAACTAAAAGCAAAACTTGATAAAGTTTTAAGTGGCGTTAGAAATACTGGTACTGCTGAAGATGTTATGGACCCACCTACAACACCAACAGTTAGTTCACCAGTTGTAAATGAAACAGCAGATACTACTACTTCGGTTGCTAGTGTTGATGAAGATGATGATGGTGATGAAACACTTGATTACTTTT
>Ga0114998_10000581_pt1 | contig 27044 bp, 23 predicted proteins | sample ArcticOcean_MG_C_5_FD_87044 | JGI IMG/M metagenome (GOLD analysis project Ga0114998, IMG submission 87044) | Marine microbial communities from western Arctic Ocean - ArcticOcean_MG_CB4_138 | ecosystem: Environmental > Aquatic > Marine > Oceanic | place: Arctic Ocean: Canada Basin | collected... | reverse complement strand
TAGCCTGGCAATGTCCTACTCTTCCGTGTCTTAAGACAAAGTACCATTGGCGCTGAAGGGCTTGACTTCCGAGTTCGGAATGGGATCGGGTATTGCCCCTTCGCAATAATCACCAGGCAACGTCTTTTACTAAAAATAAATAAAGATGTAAAGATTAATCTGCAGTTTCTCAAATCTAAAAAGCTCTAAATTTAACAACTAGAATCATTTAAAAGTAAGTTTAATTAATTTATTCTTATCTAACGTTTTTTTAAGGGTAAAATTGCATTAGATATAAAGATATATAATACTCCAATTATTAAACCTAAGATAATCATTATAGACAAAGAATTTTTTTTATTCGATTTTATTGCTCTTACGTTTGATAAAAGTAAATTGTAATCAACCCATTTAATTTCCGTATTTTTTAAATCATTTATATTTTTTTTAAGATTAATTAAATCTATATATTTACGTTGTTTAATTAACTCAATTTCTCTATCAATCGCTTTATATCCCCGTAAATAATATCTTGGACTGAAAGTATCAAAATATCGGCTCTTAGGTTCACTCAAATAATCTAGATTAAGTTCGTATGCAATCATACGTTGTTCTGTTAAAAAAATTATACGAGCTAAATCATTATTAATATTTTTATCTTTTCTTATTTTAAAAAAATAATCTAACTCTTCAAAAGTTGTTTTTTTTACATTTATTAATGTAAGATTTAATGCATCAGTTAAAATTTTTTTACCTTCATCAACATCATGCCAATTAAACCTTAAAGTATTAAAATTATTTAAAGAATGAGGAGGAAGATCCATTTCTTCAGGTTTGTAAGTAAATAATCTAGCATAACTATACAACATTGCTTCTTGATCTTTTTCAGATTTTTGAGAGAGTTCTTCTTTAATATGAGAATTTTTTTTTAAAACAGTTATTAACTCTTCATAGTCTAAAAACTCTTCTTCAAATCTTTTATAAGCTGTTTTTTCATTTGTTTTTTCTATTAATGCATTTACAGGAATAAATCTGATAAATTCTGAACGCTTACTTGGTTTAATATCTAATGAAATTCGATATGAGGTTGATTCTTCATTGCGGAGATCGAGGCCAGCACTTGTTGCAACTAAAATTAATACTACTATTAGAATTTTTATTTTCCCATCCCAAAGAATTTTTAATAATTCATATAACTCTAGCTCTCTACTTTTTGTGTTTGATTTTTTTTGCATGGGTTGTTTTATAAGTGTTGTTAAAAAATTATTATATCAAAAGATTAATTAAATAAAACCTTAAAAGTTTAAAATATATTATTTTTGTATAATTATCATTTATTTCAATTTTGAGCTATTTGCTAAATATAAATTGATGATATTGATTATAAATCTTTTTTAATCATTTTTTTAGAATAAATAGACTGAAGGTAAAAACCTACTGGCAAACTATAAACTATCATTAGCCAGTTATTGAAAAAATTGCCATTTGGGGAAAAAGGCCAAACTGTTATTAATATTCCTGCTAATAGGCATACTTGATAGTCTGTGTAGGGTCTTTTTTGATTAAAGATTAAAGATTTAAATTGTCTTAAAGCAGCATATGAAACATAACCCAAAGTACTTAATAAAAATAAAAATCCTATAATTCCAGTTTCAGCTAATAATTGAACATAAAAATTATGAGGGTGTGTCATGCAAGAGTATTTGCCTACTGCATATTTTTCATCATTGCATATTATTCTAAACATCTTTGGGCCATGCCCCAATATAGGTTGATCTTTATACATATTATAAGCTGTTCTAATTAAACTATCATGAATTTCAGTAAAAATAATTATCTCGTTATCTACAGTAGAATTAGTTGGTTCATTTAAGCTTTTAATGAGACCCATATTTTTAGCGGGAACTTTAAACATTCTATCACTCAATTTTGATGAATTAAGACTTAAGACAAAAATACAAATGATTGCTATAATAAATGTTGCTAATCTAAATTTTTGATACTCTTTAATTAAGATAATAATAAATATTGTTGATAAATTTAAAAAAGCGAAAGCAGTACGTTCACCTGACATAAAAATTAGCACATCAACTAAAATAAACAAAAGCCCTATAAAATAAATTTCAAATTTCTGTTTTTGTTTAACTAAAAATAATGCAAATAATAAAGGAAACAATCTTGATATATATGAGCCCAAAATAAGCTCGTCTCCAAAAAGAGATGAAATACGAGCACTACTAGAACCAATTATCTTAAATCCTAATAAACTTTCCCCAGTAAAATATTGAAAATAACCATCGATAACTAAAACTAAAAAACATAAAATTAATGCATAATAAAAATAAGTTAAAATTTTTTTATCTTTATCAATTAAATACCAAACAAAACAGCTAAAAACCCCTATTCTAAAATAGAATAAAGAACTTTCAAAACTAAACATAATATCTTTAGCTATAAAAATACTAATTAAAATACAATAAATACAAAAAATAAAAAAAATAATTAATGGTTTGTTAAAAAAGTAATAAAAATTTTTATTTTTAAATACATGATATAAAAAAAATAAAGCTGAAACACTGACAATTAAGTCTGGAAAAAAAGGTCCCCAAATTAAAAAAGGGATAATGGATGCTATTATTAAATTAATCAAAACTGGATTTGTGTACTTTAAACTATTCATAAAAATTTTAAAATTAAAGATATAATAAATTATTTAGTCTTGATCTTTATAACTTTATTTTCCTGATAATTAACTATTGGAGGTGATTTTTCATAATTTTTAAAACTTAATTGTTCTTCATAAATATGATCAATAATTTTTGAGTTTGATTGATAAGATGGAAGCAATCTATTAAGCATATCTTTAACTTCAGCTACTCTATTTTCTTCTAATAAAACAGATAAATTATCTAAATCTATTTTAAGCTGATTAAAGGGAATAAAAGGGTCCTGTGCTTTTTGAATTCTTTCATGAGAAGTCTTTTGAGGGTTATCTCCTAGTAATAGCTCTTCATACAATTTTTCACCTGGTCTAAGTCCTGTTATCTCAACTGCAATATCTCCATCTAAATTTTTATCATCTTTCACTGTTAAACCTGATAGTTTTACCATTTTATAGATCAAGTCTTTAATTTTTACACTTTCACCCATTTCTAAAACAAATACCTCACAGCCATCGGACATTGCCCCTGCTTGAATAACTAATTGGGAAGCCTCAGTTATAGTCATAAAGTAACGGGTAACATCAGGGTGGGTTAAAGTTACTGGGCCCCCATCTTTAATTTGCTTTTTAAATTTAGGAATTACAGAACCTGATGATTGTAAAACATTGCCAAAACGAACAATAGCAAATTTAGTGTGATCATCTTGATTATGAGAAAGAGCTTGAACACAAATTTCAGCAAGTCGTTTACTAGCCCCCATAATATTAGTTGCTCTTACCGCTTTGTCACTTGAGATTAAAACAAAGTTAGATACATTATATTTCATTGCAATTTGTGCAACAGAGAAAGATCCAAAGACATTATTCTTAATACTTTCACAAATATTTTCTTCAACTAAAGGTACATGCTTATAAGCTGCAGCATGATAAACTGTATCTACTTTATAAATTTTAAACACCTCGTTTACTCTTGATGAATTTTGAATGTTAATTAATAAAGGAATAATTTTTAAACTTGGTATCAAATTTTTTAATTCTTCATTAATTTTATAAAGAGCAAACTCATTTGATTCTAAAAGTAATAATTTTTTAGGTTTTAATCTTATAATTTGATGACACAATTCAGATCCAATAGAACCACCTGCACCCGTCACCAATACAACTTTAGAATTAATATTTTTAGATAATAATTCTAAATTTGGCTGAACTTGCTCTCTACTTAAAAGATCTTCAACAGTTAAATCTTTAATATCAGATAAAGTTATTCTACCATCTACAATCTCTGATATACTTGGCAGAGTTTTAACTATTATTTTATATTTATTTAAATCATCAATAATTTGATTTCTTTTATTTCTACTAATTAATGGCAGTGCAAGAAAAACTAAATTAATATCTTTAGATTCGATTAATTTTTCTAAATTATTTAAAGAATAAATTTTTTGACCCAACAAAACTTGTCTATGTAATCCACTATTATCATCTAGAAAGCCTACGACTTTAAATTCAAGACTGTTTTCTAAAGCAATCAGTAATTGTCTTCCAGCTTCCCCTGCTCCATAAATTAATACATTTTTTTTATTAAAAGATTTATCCTTGCCATAAGTGCCAGTTAATAGATATTTAATTGATAATCTTGAGATTATAATTGCAAATAGCAACAAGATTGGCTGAAGGATACCAATTGATCTAGGAACTCCCTGAATTCCATAAATTCCTATTACAAGAAAATATAGTACTCCATAAAAAAATGCAGAGGACGATATGGTAAAAATTATTGATAAATTAGTATAACGAAAGAAGGTTCTATATATTCCGAATAACCAAAATATCGGTATTGCAATAGCTATAGATATAATTGTTGCATCAAGAAAATTATATATTTTTTGATTAAATAAAATTAACTCTTCCAATCTTATAAAAAAAGCAGACCAAGTACATAAAACACATAAAGCTATATCGTTAGTAATTACAATTGCTCGCTTTGAGTAACGATTAAGGGAAAATATAGAGCTTGGAATTTTTTTAACAAAATTTTTCATGAGTATTATTTAATTACAATTTAAGTTTTGATATTAATTTCTAACATTCATTAATATTGATATATTATATATCATTTAAATTTAACAATAAAGTCATAGGAGTTTTAAAAACCCTTAAACTAGTCATAAAAATTATATTTTTTCTTTTTTAAACTTTTGTTTTTTGTGAAATGTGCAATTTATTTTAATTAATAGAATTATAATAAAGTTTTTAAAACATAATAAAAATAATAATACAAACTCATTTGCTTGATCATTTTTAAATCAGTTTTTGAAAGAAGTGTTGGGGTTTTCATGGTAATTCCAGATACCTGCGCAAGACCTGTAATACCTGGTTTAACCTTAAACACCCCTCTTTTTTTACGCTCATTAATTAATTTTTTTTGATTAGATAAGCAAGGACGAGGACCAACTAAGCTCATATTTCCAATTAAAACATTCCATAATTGTAGGAGTTCATCTAGTTTATATTTTCTAAGAAAGTGTCCAAACCAGGTAACATTAGATGGGTCAATTAAGTGTGTACCTCTAGATAAAGTGTTTATTTTCATGGTTCTAAATTTTATAAGTGCAAAACTTTTTTGATTCAATCCAACTCTTTTTTGAATAAATAAAGGATAGCCTGTATCAAAGTATCCAATCACGAATATTAAAAAAAATAAAGGTAAAAATATGAACAAACCAAGTAAAGAAAATAAAATGTCTAAAAAACGCATTAATTTTTTTAATATTTAATTTATAAATTCATTATATTAACAATACTTTTATTAACTTTTTCTACATCATATTTATGTTTTGTTAAAATAAAACTTTCTCTACCCATACTCTGAATTTTATCTTCTGTTTCCTCTAGTAATTGCATCATTGCATTTGCCAAAGATTCTGGATTTTTAGGAGATACTAATAATCCATTTTTTTCATGAATCACTGTTTCGCGACAACCTGGTACATCAGTTGTTATAATAGGTCTTCCAGTTGCCATTGCCTCAAGAACAGATCTTGGTGTTCCTTCACGATAAGATGGAAGTACAAAAAATCTACAATCAGCTATAGTTTTTTGAACTGAAGAGATTTCACCCAAATATTGAATAAATTTTTTGTTAATCCAAAAATTTAATTCTTTAGAGCTAATGCTAGAAGGATTTGAGTCCAATCTTCCTACAAGCTGAAATATTGCATTTGGGAATTTAACTTTAACAATGCGAGCTGCTTCTGCATATTCCCTAACTCCTTTGTCAATTAGAAGTCTTGCTATCATTAAAAATATTGGTCCTTTTGGAGGTAATGAAAATGGGTAAAGATCAAGATCAACACCAGATCCATGAACTATGTGAGATGACATTTTCTTTGATGTAATTTTTAACTTGTAAAATAATTTTTCATCATCTGAGTTTTGAAAAATTATGCTATCAGCACTTTTTAATCCTGCTCTATATAGCACAATCATAAGTTGTCGGATAATTTTACGTTTGATTTCACCTCCTTCAGTAAAACCATAGCCCAGACCTGTAATTATAGGAAAAAAACTGGTTTTAGGAAAACGTCTCATTGCCATTCCAGCATAAATTACAGGCTTTGCAGTGTAAGCTATAACAATATCTGGCTTGGATTGAGAAATTATATAACTAATAGATTTATACGATGAATAATCATTAAAAGGGTTTAAACCAGTTCTTGATAAAGAATAGCTCCTAGTAACGACACCCATACTTTTTAGTTTTTGAATAGAATTTTGATTATTGTATTTTTCTTTAGGTGCAAGAACAGTCACTTTATGACCGCAATCTATTAAATATTTAATTAAAGAGCCACGAAAATTTATTAACGAAAATAATTCACTCGAAATAATAAGTATATGTTTGGTCAAAAATTATAACCTCAAATCAGACTCTTCTTTAGAAAACAAATATTTCAAATCATAAAGAACATGTGGTTTTTTACCTAATTTAGAAATTACTTGGGATCCCATATCTTTAAATTCATTATGTGCTACACCTACAACAATCCCATCATAAGAATTTGGTAACAAATTAATTATTGGTTTAATCCCATAAAGATTCTGAATTTCTTTATCACTTGCCCAAGGATCGTAAAGATCTAAATCACAATCACACTTTTTTAATTCATTAATAACACTTGTTACTCCTGAATTACGAAGATCTGGACAATTTTCTTTAAAGGTTAATCCCATAATTAAAATCTTAGCATCTTTAATGTGAATTAATTTTTTATTCATGGCTTCCATTAATTGAGAAGCCACGTAAGCTCCCATACTATCATTTAAACGTCTTCCAGCTAAAATAATTTCAGGTTGATATCCTATATTTTTAGCTTTGTAGGTAAGGTAATAAGGGTCAACGCCAATACAATGGCCACCTACTAAACCTGGGTAAAAAGACAAAAAATTCCATTTACTTGCTGCAGCCTTTAACACTTCCTCTGTATCAATGTTCATTTTATTAAATATGATGGAGAGTTCGTTGATTAGTGCAATATTTAAATCTCTCTGAGTATTTTCAATTACTTTCGCAGCTTCGGCTACTTTTATGCTTGGAGCCTTATGGGTACCAACTATAATAATTTCTTTATATAGTTCATCCACTAGATCTGCAATTTCAACTGTCGATCCTGAAGTAATTTTTTTAATGTTAGAAATTCGATGTTCCTTATCACCTGGATTAATACGTTCTGGACTATATCCACAAAAAAAATCTATATTGAACTTTAATCCTGAACAATTTTCTAAAATAGGAACGCAGTCTTCTTCTGTACAACCTGGGTAAACAGTTGATTCATAAATTACTACATCTCCTTTTTTGAGAACTTTACCTACGGTTTCACTGGCTAAAATTAATAATTTTAAATCTGGTATCTTATGTTTGTCAATCGGTGTTGGTACTGCAATAATATAGCAGTTTGCAGTTTCTAGGTTTTGAATATCATTAGTTAAAGTTAATCGTTTTGCTTCATGTAATTCCTCTTTTGTTACTTCTAAATTTTTATCTATTCCAGACTGTAGATCTTTTATTCTTTTTTCCTGAGTATCAAATCCAATTACTTTTCTTTTTTTTGCAAATTCTAAAGCAAGTGGCAAACCAACATAGCCTAAACCAAGAATTGCTAATTTTAGATCTTTATATTTACTCATTATATTTCGTAATAATCTTTATACCACTTAACAAATTTAGATATTCCATCAATAACTGATGTTGAGGGCTTATAATTAAATTTTTCATTTAAATTATCTGTATTAGAATAAGTATCCTGCACGTCCCCAGGCTGTAATGGCAAAAAATTTATTTTTGCTTTTTTTCCTAAAGTTTTTTCTAAGACGTCAATATAATCCATAAGCTGAACCGGATTATTATTTCCTATATTGTAAATACGCCATGGCGCCTTACTGGTGGCTGGGTCTGGTTGATCACTATTCCAATTATCATTACCTTTAGATGGATTATCGAGAATTTTTATTACACCCTCCACAATGTCATCAATATAAGTAAAATCTCTAGTGTGTTTACCATAATTAAATACATCAATAGGTTTTTCTTCTAGAATAGCTTTAGTAAATTTAAACAAAGCCATATCTGGTCTTCCCCAAGGTCCATAAACTGTAAAAAATCTAAGGCCTGTTGTTGGCATTTGATAGAGATAACTATAAGAGTGTGCCATCAGTTCATTAGATTTTTTAGAGGCCGCATAAACAGACAAAGGGTGATTGGCACTATCATGTTCTGAAAAAGGTGTTTTGGTGTTTGCACCATAAACACTTGAGGTACTTGCATAAACTAAATGTTCGATTTCATGCTGATGACAGTTTTCTAAAATATGAGCAAATCCTAAGATATTACTATTGATATAAGCAAGAGGATTTTTCATAGAATAACGAACTCCCGCTTGTGCAGCAAGGTTTATAACTTTATCAGGTTTGTATTTATTAAATATTTCATCTATATTTTTTTTATCAATCAAATCAACTCTATAATGTTGGTAATTTGTATATTCTTTAAGTTTTTTTAAACGTGACTCCTTCATAGTGGGGTCGTAATAATCATTGTGATTATCAATTCCAACAATATCATGGCCTCTTTTTAAAAGGTATTTACTAACAGAAAACCCTATAAAACCAGCTGAACCTGTAATGAGAATTTTTTTTAATTTTTTATACATACTACAAAACTTTTAGATCATTATATAATTAATTACTAAAAATAAATGATTAATAAAATTATTAATAATAGTTATTTTTCTAACATTTCTTTAGACTATTTTACTCAGTTTAACCCATACTATTCTGTATTGATTTAGCATTTTTTTAATATTAAAATTTTTTTTTATTCTTAATCTTGGCCCATCACTTTTTTTGAATGGGTTTTTACTAATAAATAGCAAGGCCTTTTCAATAGCTATTGCTAATTTTGCTGGATTTTTTGATGGAACAACCCAACCTGTTTTCCCAACTATAGAAGCTGCATCTCCAACATTTGTTACAACACACGGTGTGCCGCAAGCCATGGCTTCAGCAACAACATTAGGAAAACCTTCACCATAACTACTGCTTTGAACCAGCAAATCTATTTCGTTCATTATTTCTGCCACATTATTTTTTTGTCCTAATAATTTTATACAATTTGATAATCTCAATTTTTTGATTTGATTAACTAAAATTAAATTATTCTTATTAATGTTCGTTCCAACTAGAACACAATGAAATTTAATTTTTTTTTTATTAATTAAATGAAGAGCTGTTAACAAATTAAAATGATCTTTTTTAGCATCATAACGTGCAATTTTTCCTAATAATGGTATTTGTTTTTTAATATTGTATTTAGATCTTATTTTTTGAGCTTTAAAGGGTTTTAAAATTGAAAGATCATATCCATTTGTAATTAAATATAATTTTTTAATATCATACCCTAATTCTGTACAAGTTTTTTTTGCACTTTTTGAAACAACAATAATTAATCTAGGTATTAAAAAAGAAAATTTAGCTAAAATTTTTACAATTAGAATAGTGCTTAATTTTGCTTTTCCAAATTCAAGATTTGAATAACGAACATTCCAAATTATATTTCTTAATCCAGCTAGTCTAGCAGCAATACCTCCAATAAAATCTCCATGTACTAACCAAGTTTGTACAACATCAGGTTTTAAATATCGTAATAATTTTATAAGATAGATAAATTTTATAATTGAGTATATTTTTAAATCTAAACAATAAACTTTTATTCCCAATTTCTTTAATAATAAATAGTATTTTTCAGGGCTTTTAAGAGATATGACAAAATGATTATTCAAATTATCATATTTACAAATTTTATATAAAGTATTTTCTGCACCACCATTTCCTAGACCAGTGATTATGTGAACAATTTTCATTAAATTATATTAAAACTTTATTAAATTTATCAAAATATTTACTTATTTTTAATTTTTGAACTAATAATAATCTTAGGCAGATAAGGTGCAACTATCAACAAGAGTAAGATTAAAAATTTTGTACGGTGTCTAAAACCTGTACCAAAATTTCCTATACCTAAAGAAAATATTATAGAATAAAATATTAAAATTATAAGAAGAATTCTTAAAGTGTAATTACTCCAAATATATTTTAAGTTTTTTAAAAGTAAAAAAATTAAAAATAAGAAAAAGAAACCATCTAGCATAATTATTAAGTGGCCTAAGCTTTTAACTTCCCAGGGAAATGGTGAACCAAAAAATAAAATCATTTTAAGAGGAGTTTTATAAAACGTATCTATTACACCTGTATATTTTGTCCACTCAGGGTAAGAAGCCTGCCCTGAGGTTGAAAAATTTGATCTATTTATAATTTCTTTAAAAATTATTGTGACGTCAAATTTTGGTAATTTTGGTATATCTAAATTTCCTGACAAAAAAGCTATTAAAATAACAAATGCCATACTGAGTAAAAATAAATCTTTAATCTTAATCTGCATTCTTCCTTTCGTGTTAGAATATATCTCTTTAAGTTTGTGAAGAACCATAATAAACAAAAATAAAAATGCACCTAATAATAGGGGCCCATGGTATAAGCTTAAAATATAAAAATTTATCATCACAAAAATAGCGTGCTTTAATTCATTTGTCTTACTCCAATTGATTATACTATTAATCGCTAGTAATAAAAAAAACCAAATATAAACTTCTCTCAAAGTCACAGAGGAATACAGAATAATTGAAGGATATAATGCTATTATCCATCCTAGATTTCTTGCTATATTAACATTCCACATTTTTTTTGCTATATGCCATCCTAAGACAATTGTTCCCATGCTTAAAAGCAAGTTCATTGCCAATGGTATTAATATGCTTCTACCAAATAAAATATATGGAAAAGCAAGAGTTAAGCTAAAAAAATTATCTGAAATGTTAAATTTCACGCCTCTTATCCCTTGAGTTAAACTTTCATATAATTCTGGGAAACCATCTTCAGCCCAATACCACGCTAAACTTTCAAGTGTATTTGCATCCATTTGACTATCGGGTAATGAAATATAATAAGTTCCAGCTACCAACATGATTAAACGTATTAATAATCCTACCAGAATAATATTTCTTATTTCAGGTTTAAGTATAGCAACATAAACAAAAATTAATGCTACGATTAAAATTAAAGCTAGGGCAAATAACTCTGTCATTGATTAATTTAAAAAAATATAGAGATTAATCCTTATATTAAAATTATTTTAAAAGTAATTAACATCAAAAAAAAGGACTCCTGTATTACCAAAAACTCTATATTTATAATTAAATGATTTTACACATTCTGAAAAAAAATGGTCTCTATCAATATCATCGTAAACTAAAATTTTAGGAAGAGGATTTTTTTTTATCTTTTCATGAAACCATTTTTTCGAATCATATGACTTGTCACTATCATAGTAAATCAAATCAAAAATTGTTTCTTTTTCAAAAATTATAGGAATATTTTCTTTATCACCTTTATGAGTTAAAAACCAACTAGCACGGTATTCATCACTTACTAATCTTCCTACCTGCTCTTCGTTTAAAATAAAAGCTAAATCACTACTATACAGCATGCCTCCTCCATTTATACTTAAGGCTTTAAGCATACTTTGAGAAGATGCACCAGCCTCAACACCTGTTTCTAAAACTTTTTTTGCATTAATCAATTTAATTAAAAAAAATAGCAAGGCTTCATTACCACCACCACCTGTATTTTTAGGTAGCAAACTTTCTTTAATAAATTTTTTTCTTTTAATTAAAATGTCTTTTGAAGTATCTATAGCGTCTATATATATTTTTTCATTTTTTTTGAACATCCAAATATCAACTACTTCTTTATGCCAATCAACCCATAATGAGGCGCGAAATCTTTTCGGATTTTTAATTAATCTAAATGTCTTATATAAAGGTTGAAAAAATATTCTCCCAAAAAACTTAGTTATAAAATTAAAGTAGACAATTTTTTTTGCTAAGATCTTTATATTTAATTTTAATAAAAACATAAGTGTATCACTAATTCATACTAATTAACTATTTGTAAAGCCCTGTTTTTCCATGTGTAATTTTTAAAATCTTTAAGTGCATTGTTTGCTATATACTCTCTATTCTCTTGTTTTCGTAATTTATTAATTGCATTAACCCAGTCTTTAATGTTTTCAGGTTCTGCTAATATTGCATTTTTAACACTAAGCACTTCTTTCAAAACAGCCAAGTCAGATGCAATTATTGCTTTTTTACTCGACATATATTCAAAAATCTTAAGTGGGGACATAAATTTACTTGAATCGCCAATATTTCCAAATACTGAAACTTTATTTGTATATGGTGCTAAAACAATATCAAAAGAATTTTTATAAACCTCTACTTTTTTAGGAGGAACGAAGCCATAAAAATAAATATTTGATACGTTTAAATCTTTTGAATAATTTTTCCAATACGCTATATCTTCCTTTAATCCTCCCACAATATGAAATGTCATATCATTTATTTGTTTTGCACACTCTATAATAAGTTCAATACCTCTACCTTTATATAAGTGACCTACATATCCAATTTTTAAACTATCCTTATCTCCTAAAAGATTGGCTTTACTATCAAAGTCTACCACTTCATCTGCACCATCATGTGCCACTAATATTTTATTTTTACTCAAATATCCATTTTCCAAATACATATTTTTTAATGCAAGAGATATAACTACAAGTTTTTTAAAGTATTTATTTTTTATAAGTTTTTTGAAAACTTTTAATCTATGGTTTTTCACATTGTAGATAGGAGTGTGTGTTTCAAAAATTATTTCATTCCTTAGCAATGTAGCAACATAGCAGCCATGTAAAAACCTTCCATATACTAAATTAAATTTTTTATTCACTAACAAGTAAAAGAAGATGGCAAATGTATAAATAAAAGCTCCAATCTTTAAATTTGGATGCCAAAGTTTTTTTATAAAAAAAATTTTTCTCACACCATAAAACTCGTAGATATCATCTACATCGGACTCATATTGATGTTTTAGATTGGGAGCCAATAAAATTACTTCATGGCCATTATCTGCAAACGCCTGACACATTTTCATAACATGTATGCTATTTGCTGTTCTAGATGGTATGATAGATTTTGATATATATACTATTCTCATTTACTAATATTTTTTAAAAGTCTATAATTTTAGGTATATCTTTTTTTAATTCAGTTGGATCATGAGGTATTGAAGAGCAGTTTGCTATAAGAGATTGTTTATCAAAAATATTCTCGAAACTATACCAAACTAACGGAGGTATTATTATTAGACAATAGTTATTGGGTCTTCCAACGATGATCTTTTCCTTGGCTCCACAACTATTTGAAGTTGATCGATCGTCATAAAATTTAAAAAGAACTCTTCCTACTGGAACAGTTAAGTTCTGTGTCATTTTCAAATGATTTTTCCAAGTTTTCCCCTGTCCTGGATTAATTTCTGAGAAATAAATTTCTCCAAATTCCTTAAAATTTTCTGAGTCTGCTCTGAGCATATGTAAAACTGCACCACGTTGATCAGAAATTTCTTTTAAAGAGATTATCTTTAAACCGGAAATCGTAGGTTGCTTAAACTTTAATGTTTTAGTTATTTCGGCCACAATAAGCCTATTTTTTTTGCTTTTTTTTCATACATCTTAATTTGATCAAAAGAAAATTCTAACATATTAATATCTTTATCCTCGTAAAATGATTTGTACCATGAAGCAGTCATTTCCATACTCTCTTCAAAAGAAAAAACAGAGTGCCAACCAAGCATGCTTAAAACCTTATCACAATTTAATTTTAAAAGGATCGACTCTTTTGCAGTTGAATTATGTTTTTCAATTAACCAACCTGCATTATCCCAATATTTTTTAATACAATTTAAAACATCTTTAACAGAGTGATCATCCATGTTTGAAGGTCCAAAATTATAAGCCTGGCTAGCAAAAGTTTTACCCTTCTTATACAATAGTTTCCCCAATAATAAATAACCACTCAATGGCTCCAAAACATGCTGCCATGGTCTTGTTGATTCTGGGTGCCTTATAACAACAGGTTTATTTTTTATCCATGCCCTAACAGCATCAGGAACAATTCTGTCTTCTGCCCAATCACCTCCTCCAATTACATTTCCAGCTCGTGTACTTGCAATAAAAGGACCATCTTGAAAAAATGATTTACAATATGAATTAATAACTAATTCAGCACAACCCTTTGACGCACTGTAAGGATCCTCACCACCCAATAAATCGTTTTCTCTATATCCCCATATCCACTCCTGGTTACGATAAGCCTTATCACTAGTAATCATTACACCAGCTTTCACAAATGACGACCCTTTAATACATTCTAGGATATTCATAGTGCCTAATACATTTGTTTCAAATGTTTCTGTCGGTTCTTTATAAGATTTACGGACTAATGGTTGAGCTGCTAAATGAAAAACAATTTCTGGTTTAAAATCTTTAAATACCTTTCTAAGTTTGTCTATGTCTTTTACATCTCCAACAAAATGTCGAATTTTTTTATTTATGTTAATACTTTTAAAATTTGAGGGGTTTGTCGGAATATCTTTAGAAAAACCACATACATCAGCACCCAACATTAATAACCACGCACTTAACCAAGAACCCTTGAAGCCAGTATTGCCAGTTATGAGAACCTTTTTATTTCTATAAAAATTACCAAACATTTTACTGCTCCCAATTTTTCCAAGGAGCATTTCCTTCAGTCCATATTTTATTTAAACTTATTTTGTCCCTTAAAGTATCCATACACTGCCAAAACCCATTATGCTTATAGGCCATCAGCTGTCCATCTTGGGCAAGTCTTTCTAGCGGATCAGCCTCTAAGACTGTGTCGTCACCATGTAGATAATCAAAAATTTTTGATTCAAAAACAAAAAAACCACCATTAATCCATCCTTCGCCTGTTTGTGGTTTTTCCTTAAATTCCAAAACTTGATTTTCATTAAAAACCATACTACCAAACCGTGCGGGGGGCCTAACAGCAACTAAAGTCGCAATTTTTCCATGCTCTTTATGGAATGAAACTAATTTGTTGATGTCTATGTCTCCAAGTCCATCTCCATAAGTCACCATAAACCTGCCGTCAGGCCTTAATAATTTCTCAAGTCGGTGGATCCTCCCTCCAGTCAAAGATTTATTGCCAGTATCTATCATCTGAACTTCCCAATTTTCATTACTACCTTCAGATTTTAAAACTTCTCCATTTTTCATATTAACTGTTAAATTACCTGTTAAATTATTGTAATTCAGAAAATATTCTTTTATTTTTTCACCCTTGTATCCTAAGGCAAGAACAAAGCTGTTATAGTTGTAATTTAAATAACTTTTCATGATATGCCACAAAATTGGTCTATCGCCAATCTCAACCATAGGTTTTGGTTTTACAATAGTTTCCTCACTTAAGCGAGTACCAAGACCACCACACAAGATTACAGTTTTCATTAAATTAATTCTTTCTTTATTAGATTGGATATTTTTATTATATCTTCAGTTTCAAGATTTGGGTGCAAAGGAAGTGTTAAAATTTCAGAATAAAGTTTTTCTGTAATAGGTAATTTAATTTTATTATCACCACTGTATAAGGAAAGTAAATGATTTGGTTTATAATGAATACCTGTATCAATATCATTTTTTTTTAATATTTTTATAACTAGATCTCTTTTTCCATTTGTTATACGAACTGGTTGAATATGGGGAATTTGTTCATTAAGGTTTGTGTGAAAAAATGAAAGATCTTCAACACCTGCAAGTTCATCTCTATAAAGTCTGGCAATTTTTTTTCTTTTCGGTCCAAATACCAAATCAAGTTTTTTTAATTGAGCACGCCCGATGGCAGCAAAAAGATTGCTCATATGATACCTGTAGCCTTGATGTGTTACATCAAAATCCCAGCTTCTTTTTCCTGCAAATCTGTTTTCTGTATCTTTCTTGATCCCTAACAATCTTGCGTCTCTAATATATTCTGCAATTTTATTATCAGAAGTTACAACACATCCTCCTTCACCACTGGTAATATTTTTTACCCCATCAAAGCTAAAACATACAATATCTCCAAAAGAACCAATTTTTTTACCTTGATATAAGCATCCAAATGCGTGGGCAGCGTCTTCAATAACTCGCAATCCATTACTTTTGGCAAAACCATAAACATTATCAATTCCTTCAGGGTTACTTGCATAATGAACGGGCATAATAACTTTAGTTTTACTTGTAACTCGATCTTTAGCGTCATCAATGGAGATGCCACCAGTATTTATATTTACCTCACAAGGGACAGGCACAGCATTTGATGCAGATATTGCCTGAAAAGAAGATATATAAGTTAACGACTGAACTAGCACCTCTTCTCCAGGGCTAGTAGTAGCCTGAACTGCAAGATGAAGTGCTGCAGTACCTGAGTTTACGCAGACAACCCAGTTAGGGGGAACACCAAGATATTCAGCAATCTCCTTTTCAAAATTACGAACTTCAAGTCCCATACCTAAGTAACCATCTTCTTTTATTACTTTAGTTACTGCCTGCACCTCTTCATTACCTAAAACTGACATTGAAAGACGTAGATTATTCATGTTTATATTTATCTTAATAATTAAGTTTTTTTTTAGATTATTATTAATATATTTCTTTTTTTATCTACTTTCATTAATTATTGTATGAATATAGTACCAATAATATTTAGTCCAAAATTTTGTTTTTGTAATAAAAGTAGCATTAAATTCATGTTTCTTATAAAATTTTTTCATTCCAATCAAAAAATCTTTATCAATTTTGCTTTCTCTCTTATGATTGTCTCTCCGCATATAAACAAGGCTATCTTTTAAAACATCATATTTGTAACCAAAATGTAATGCTCTAATAAGAAAATCTTTATCATATGATGGATGAATATATTCATCAAAACCACCAAGGCTAACAAATGTTTTTCGATCAACAACAAGATTTGAAATGACTGAGCCAGGATTTTTGTATAAAAAAGTCTCAATCGGCAGATCTGGCTGCAATTTTTTACCTGGTTTATTTATATTATTATGCCAATCTATAAGCCAAGCATAAATAATTTTGCTTTTTTTTTTTGAAATTAAAGATGATATTTTTTCTAAATAATCTGGATCCCACAAATCATCATCATCTAAAAAAGCTATGTATTCTCCTTTTGATTCAGAAACTGCTAAATTTCTTGAAATACAACCCCGGCCTCCTAATTTATGACCAATGTAATTCAAAGGTATAGAATTTTTACTTGCTATTTCTTTAATAACTAATTCAGTTTTTTTGCTTGGCACATTATCTGAAACAATTATTTCAAGAGGAGCCCTAGTTTGTTTGATAATTGAGTAAATTGCCTCTTTTAAATATTCGTCTCTATTATGTGTGGCAACAACACAAGAAATATTTTTTTCATTCATTTTTTGATACTTAACCTATTTATATAAATGGATAATATATTGATTTTATAGTTCTTTTTAAATTAATCATAATTAATTATTTTTTAAATGTATTTAATAAGACCCTTGGAAGTATTTTTAGCCATTTTTTTAATTTCATGTTTTGAATTAAAGGAGGGACAATCATTGGATGGACAACATCAGTAGGATTTTCTTGGTTCAAAGAAAGGTTTTGCCATCTTGGGTTATCTTCAAGCCACGATTTTTCCACAAACAAAAAACAATTTTGACTATACCAAGGACCAACTTCAGAGTCATTCCAAGTAGCAGACCTAATGAAATCTAAAGCTTTAAAACCATTTTTTTCAAATAAATTATGCCAATAAGATTGCCATTGTCGATTTTTATGTGGACCATGTGTCTGAATTGGTGTCCCCGAGGAAAATAAACATAAATTTGTAATTTTACATAATTGATGTATTAAATGCTCACCTTTTTTTTTGGGCAAGTCAGTTATAGTTTCTAAACATGAAATCAAATCATATTTTTTATCAAATATCTCTACAGGTAATCCAGAGTTTAAATCTGCAACAATAAAATCATTACTTTTAGAAATTAATTCATCTGACTTTATCCAATGTCCATCTATCCCTGTGAGCTTACACAATGGATATTGATTTTGAAAAGCCAGTATCCACTCACCAGAACCACATCCAATATCCAGGATAGATTTTGGATCAAAATAATCTGGGAATAACTTAATAATTTTTTTTGCTGAAGAGAGAGTAAGAGATCTGTGTCGTGAATAATATTCTTTTAAATATTTTGACTCTGGAAGCATAATTTAATTCTTATACAAAAGTATTTTTTCTTTTATATATTGATTAATATAGTTACTTAAAATGTTTTTGAACAGCAATTTAAGTTTGGTCGATTTTATAAAAAATCTTTTTATATATAGTGTCTAATTGTATTCGTTATAGCATTTTAATATTTATAGGGTATTTTAAATGCGAGATATTGAATATGTGTCTTCATAGACTTGATTAATTTTAACTTCAGGCAAAGTTTTGTCTACACTTCTTAACAAAGATACTTTCATCTCTATTTCCTCTCTATTTAAAGATGGGAATTTTAATTTTTGACGTAGTTTAAGCTTGTTGCCCCAAAAAAAAGATGAATTTGAATTTCTTTTTAACTTTTTAAAAACTTTACTTAAAAAATTTTTTAAAAATATGTTTTTATTAATTTTTGTGATATCTGAACTTTTAATTAATACATCTTTGAGTGAATTAATAATTACTTCAGAGGACTCAAGATCAACATTGGCAATGACAGGACGGATTAGGTCGCTAGCTATTTTATTTTGTGCTTGATCATTAGAAGCATTTTTTAGATTGTTAATAACTTTCATAAGCTGTTCTTGACTGGTAATAATATTGCTTATTTCTATTGGTAAAGATTGCACAAAATTATCATCCTTGATTGGGCAATATGAAAAAACAAATTTTTTACTGAAAGATGCCTCTATAGCAGTTGTGCAATCGTGGTGTAAAACCATACTGGAATTGGATATCCAATCTTGAACCGAACCTTCACCTGTTACAATAACATTTTTTAATTCTTGAAAAAGTCCCTTATAAAATTCACCATTCTCTCCAGGATGTGGGCGAAAAATAATAGTTAGTTCGGGATATTTTTTATTAATTTCCTTAATAGCTTCATAAAAATAATTAATCAAAAGTTTGCGATAATCATATAATAATCGCTCATATTGAACGTCTATTGAACCATCACCTCTTGCATTAAGTCTTAGTTTTATTTCTTCATCAAAGCTTAAAAATGTATTAGCAGCTGTAAATGTTGAATTAATTAAAATATATTTATCTTTTATGTTTGAGTTTTTCTTAAGTAATTCTAAACGAAATTTTTTAAATTTAGGTTTACAAAGGTCAAACCTTGGATGACCTGAGACAATAATTTTTTTTTCAGGAATAGAGGTATTTTCAAGTAAAATTTTTTTTTGTTTTTCTCCCCAAGTAAAAAACAAATCAACATATTTTAAAATGTTTTCTCTGTAACGTGCAAGTAATTCAGATTTATACAATTTTTCATTATAAACACCACCTTCTTCATCTAAAGATACAATAGCACCATTAGACATTTTAATATTTTTATAAAAATCCTCAGCTAAGGCATCCAAACCTTTATCAAAATATATGAAAGGTAATTTTTGCTTGAACATTTGTTTTGCTACACCAGCTTTATTTCCAATTAGACATGAATAACCTTCTTTAATAGATTGCAAACCAAGATGTAATCTAGGGTCTAGATCTCTTGATTTTGTCTCAACTGGAAAACAACAAAATATTTCTTTATTTTTCATAACTAATATTTTTTATATTGCATTTGCAATATCAGCAATACTTGGAGACTCAAGTTTCATAAGTCGACGAGTAGATTTAATTAATTCTTTTGTTTTCTTACGTTTGTTAAGACCCAAATGAGTTTTATAACCTACAATTGCGTCACAAAGAAAATATACATTTATTATATGAAATAATTTAGTTAAATAAGGCTCTGATGGCAATATGCCTCCGTGTGCTCGATAGCCCTCCACAAAATGATCCCAAAAACTTTTTCCTTTATAATTTAATATTAGAGTGTCTTTCATGCAAAAAAAATGTGCACAAAAATCTGTTAGAGGCTCAAAATATCCTACGTTTACTAGATCGATAATTTTAATATTTTTATCACTAATAAGCATGTTTCCTGCTGATCCATCAAATAATACAAGACTAATTTGGGGGGAATATCCAGAATTTTTTAATTCAAAAATTATGGGAATGATTTTATCTCTCATAAAAATATTTACTTCACTAGCAAACTCATCTCCAATATTTTCTTTGAGTAACTTTATAGTAATATTGTGTAATTCGTTTAAAAAACCATCAATAGTGCTTGTTTTAAAAGAGGCATTTTTGTATTGATCAACAAATCCATATTCCTGACCCTTAACTGAATGTACTTTTGCCATAATTCCAGATACTTTATTTAACCAAAACAGCTTCTCATCATCATCAACTGTCTTTATCTTTTTATCCACAGCAATACCCTCAACATAGGACAATAAAAAAAAATTAAAATCTTTAACATTCATTCCTTCTTCATCATAGCCAGGAACTGAAAATATTTTAGAGTTAAACAAAACTTTAGGAACGTTTAAACCTAATTCAAGCATTAGTTTATAAGCTACTATTTCTTTTTCTAAGGAGTAACTATTCTCAGGTCGTGGAACATTTCCACTTTGCTGTTCACCCCTGATAACAATTTTAAATTGCTTATTATTTTTATCTATTACTTCAACACAAAAAACTGCACTACACGATGAATACTCAAATAAAAAAATATTATTAATTTTTCCAATTTCTAGTTTAGAAAGTTGTGAAAGAATTTCACTTTTTTTTGGAAGAACTGTAAAGTATTTTGATTGAAACCTATCCACTTTTTTGCATCTCAAATAAAAAATGAGCTGCCATAAATAAACCTCGCCAATCGTTTCTAAGTTCATATTGTTTTTGTTCGCTCTCAACTTTTAAATGAGTCTCTTTTTTCATCGCTAGTGGCGGCATTAAATGAAAGCCATGATAATATGGGTCACCTTTAACAGTAAAACCATGGGATTTCATTTTACTTGGAAAGGTTAATGGGTTTTCAGGGTATGTCAATACAGTGTCTCTACCTGAGCCTTCATCATGTTTCTTTGGTTCATCAGGGTAAGTGATTAGTGATTTCACAAGATTTTCTAACTCCATTTCATGATTGTCTTTTCCCCCATTAACGAGTGGAAAAATGTGGTTACGGAAAAAACGTAAAGTGTATTTATTAAATGTAAATAAATCGAATAATTCATTTTGATGAGAGCAAATAAAAATTCCACCAGGTTTTAAAACACGAAAAATTTCTTTATAAGCAGCATTGACGTCTTCAATGTAATATAAAACACCCAGGCATAAAACAACGTCTAAACTTGCATCAGGAAAAGTACTTAAATCAGTAGCTGATGCTTGTTGAATTAAGTTATCAGGTCCGTGTTGAGTTTTAATAAAAGCATTAGCTTCTTTGACCGTGTTTTCAGAAAAATCAACTCCAACAGCACTCCACCCATCTTTTAAAAAGGAATATGTTGTATGTCCTCCACCACACCCTATGTCCAGTAAATTTCCAAAAGGATACTTTTTTAAAATACTTCGAGTAATTTTTAATCTCACAGAATTCATTGTATTTTCGTGTGCATACGCTTCCTCACGTAAATAATGTGCAATTTCATCAAAATGTTTTTGTGCTTTATTGCTTGTCATTAAACTCCTTTGGTTTTTATGGAAAAATTCTATTTAATGATATCTCTTAGCTAAGTATCTTAAAAAATTCAAGAATTGAATAACCTAAATTATGCTTACAAATTAATACTCTTTCAATAAATGTCTTTATTTCGAGAGTTAAAATGATCTCAACCAAAGTTCCATAGACAGAATTCTCCACAAAGTATTGCTATGGTCTTGTCCTTCAATTCCTGGTTTATGTAAATTTAATAATTCTTGTATTTTTTTTGCAGAAAAATACTTATCTACTTTACCACTATTTATAACCATCTCCTCAAAAATATTTCTTAATGGTCCTTCGTGCAACATTCTGGAATAAGGAATACTTAATCCTATTTTTTTTTTTTCCCAAGCGATAGATTTGGGAATATATTTTTGAGCAACATTACGCAAAATATATTTGCTCCATTGATTATCAACTTTATATTTTCCTGGCAATCCGTTAACAAATTCAACTAAAGAATGATCTAAGAAAGGAGTCCTGATTTCTAATCCATAGTACATCCCAATGCGATCCTGACTATGCAATCTAGTTGTCAAAAAAGTTAGCTGGTCATGCTCTAAAACTCTATTTATAGGATCTTTAGAATTCAAAGTTCCTGTAATCATTTCTCTGTTCTTTCGAGAAAAATTACTGTTCGCTTCAATCATATCAAGTCGGGGTAATGCTACTTTATTTAAGCTCATTAAAAGAAGGTTATCCTCTTGATTTTCCCTAAATTCATTTGAAATTTGACGGTGTCGAGGATAACCTCCAAACAACTCGTCTGCTCCTTCACCACATAAAATAACTTTAATATCTGTTAAGTTTTTAATATTTTTACAAAGAGCCATTAAAGAATAATTATTTGGATCTGAAATAGGTTCATCAAAATGATTCACTAAATCTGTTAATGTATCAAGAATGTATGTTTCCTTAAAATTAACAAAAGTATTCTCGACTTTTATATAGTCTCTAAGGTTTCTAATATGGTGGCTTTCATCCATATCCTTATCTTCTGGAAATCCTAAACTAAAAGTATGAACTTTTCCTAAAATTTTTTTAGATAGAGCTGTAACCAAAGATGAATCTATACCTCCACTCAATAACGATCCTACCTCGACATCAGAGACAGACCAAGCACTCACAGCATCATAAAGCTTTGTATCTAACTCATCAACCGCATCTTCAAAAGAAATATTTTTTTCAGGAACATCTCCAGGGTGCCAGTATCTTTTATATTCTTTTTTATTCTGAGAAATATAAAGGTAATGACCACTCTCAATCTCCTGAACATTTTGATGCAATGTTTCTTGTCCTGCAATATATCCAAAAACCAGATATTCTTCGAGCTTTTTTGAATTAACCTCAAATGGAATCAGGCCCGAATGATGCATTGGACGTATTTCAGAAGAAAAAATATAAAAGTCATCCTGTTTAGAATAATATAAAGGTTTTATTCCAAATCGATCACGAACTGCAAAAAATTCTTTTGCTTCAAAATTTACAATAACAAAAGCAAACATACCTCTCAATTTTTGTAAACATTTAATTCCATATTGAGAGAAAGCTTTTAATACAACTTCAGTATCACTGTTTGTTTGAAACTTATGTCCTAAGTCTATCAGCTCATTTCTAATTTCTACGTAATTATAAACTTCACCATTATAAGTGATACCTATTTTTCCATCATCAGTCATCATGGGTTGTTGACCACTAGCAATATCTATAATTGACAGCCGACGATGACCTAAAATTGCTGATGTTTTGACGAGAATGCCCGAGCCATCTGGGCCTCTATGTGAAAGTTTATTAAGAGCTTTTTTCGTTCCCTCAATAAATCTTGTGTCCTCTAAATTTCTGTTTAATGAGTTGATTGAAAATATTCCACACATAATAGTGGTTTTAGTTAAACTTATTTTTTGTTAGTATCAATCCAATTTTTCATCCATAATTCTAAATTTAATGCTTGCCATATCAACATCATATGATTAGCACTACCCTCCATATGGTCATTTAGACATTTTTGGAAAACATTCTGGTTATAGATGCCTCGTGACTGGAATTTCTCAGATGTAAGATGATCCATCACAAATTCTTTTAATGATCCTCTTACCCAAAGATCAAACGGCGCATTAAAACCTTTTTTTTCAACAGTATCTAAGATTTTATCTGGCACAATTCCTCTCAGTACTTTTCTAGCCAAAGTTTTATTAATACCATCTTTAATTTTGTGATGAGATGGCAAATTTAAAGCCAAGTCTATAATTTTTTGATCGAAAAATGGAGAGACAACCTCCACACCCCAGTTCCAACACATAACATCTTCACCTTCTACTGCAGCAGCAACGTTATCATACCAAAGTTCCTGCATCATATAACTTCTTAGGTAGTCTCCTGAGAACTGAACAACTGGCTGTCCAAGACTACCAGCTCTTTTTTCAAAGTTTTTATCTAATATGTCTTGAACTAACAAGATTGAGCCACTTTTAAGTCTACCTTTATTTTCAAAATCAATATGATTTTCAAAAAATAACTCAACTGTTTCTTTGTTTTTAGGGAAAATTTTAGTTCCATGATTTTTAATCCAACAATTAAGTTCATGCTTATATTTTTCCTGATCAGATATTTTTAAGTCAGCTAAATTATATAAAAGAGAAGGATAATTTCCTGCCTGTAATGAATCCCCTCCTGCACCTGTGAAAAGATTGGGTATTCCAAATTTGTCAGCACATTTATATAAAATTTCATGACAATAAGCCGTAACTGTACATAAAGGTATGTCAAAACGAGAATATAAATTTGGTAAATCCTCTAGTAGTTGATTTTCATCAACTTTTATATCATTCCACTCACTTGCATGATCTCTGACTGAATGTTTTAATAAATCTGTTTCATCAAAAGGAGTGTCTTCATTATAAGTCAATGATAATGCTTTAATTTTTTTTTGTGAAACTTTATGCAATAGACCAATTATCGCTCCAGAGTCTATTCCTCCACTTAATGTAACTCCAAATTCTTTACCAATATTAACTTTATGATATTTTTTTATAATTTTAAGAAGGCAATCAAGAAATTTCTCCTCAATTTCTTTGTTTGAGCAATTTAGGTATTCAGAATTTAAGTCAGGCATCCAATACTTTTTTTGCTGAATTGATCCGTCTGATTTAAATATTAAATATGTAGCAGGCTCCACTAATGAAATATCTTTGAAAAAACTTTCTTTAAGCCCATACGTAGCTCTATAATTACTTGAAGCGTATCTAGCAATTATGTTTTCGTTATAATTTGCAGGAATAAGACTAGACTTTATTAGAGATCCTGCACTTGAACCTGCAAAAAAATAATTAGATTTCTTGGAATAATAAAAAGGAATATGGCCAAATCTATTTCGAAAAAGAAGTAATGATTTTTTTTTTTCATCAACTATTAAGGCACACCAACTTCCATCAATTTCTTGTGCCATTTTTTCAGGGCCCTTATTTAAGTACTCTCTAGCTAAATCTTCTGCATCAATATACTTTTCACCTATCAAAGGTGATCCATCAATAAAAGTATGTATCCCTTTCTTTTTGTCGTTAAAATATTGTTTTTTACTATCCTCTTTTAAAACAATTGATATCAAGGCATGGCCATCTAATAGATTGTTGCGTATTGTGAATGTTTTTTGATGTGTTTGATTTTCTAAAAATTTCTCTGCGGCATAGATCTTATTTGCAATCGCACTAGATATTTTTTGAACTGGATTGTAGACTGCTATGATTCTTGACATTTTACTTATTAAAAATATTTTTTATTTTTTTTAGATTCTTAATATTTAACCAGCAAATTATTTGCATGTCTTCTTTTTTAAGGTAATTTAAAAAATTTTTCTTTTTCTTAATATCAACTATCAATACCGCATATGTATCAAAAATTTTATGTCTAGTAAGTGCTGCCATATAACCAAAATTTGTTAGTCTTTTATTCAGGGTTGGAGTTCCATAATAACCCCAGGTCTTTTTAGCTATATCAAGCTCTTTCTTACCATCTTTAAAAGTCACAAGGTCGTCATTTTTTAGAAAAATACTGCCTACATCAGTAAGTATTATATCATTTTTTTTTCCTACTTTAAATTTTCTATTAATTTTTTTTATTTTCATTACCTATTAAGCTTACCTGTTATAATATTTTTATATTAATCTATTTACCATTTCCAATTGTCTACAAGAAAATTTTTTAAGTACCATTTATTGTTTATATCTTGATTCCAAATTTTCTTGTTGCGAAATGACTCCATAATTTCAAAAAACCTCTTTTCAGTTATTTTTATATAGTGGCAAAAGTCAGAGATTTCTTTAAGCGGCAATTCATTTCCAGCTTCAACAATAATATCAATTGCTTGCTTACGAGTGATTCTTTTGTTACGAATTTCTAATGAAAGATTATCCCACAACCTAGTAAAGCCAAACTTATACCATTTTATCCAGTGATGGATGGTAATTAGAAACTCATCATCAATATCTGCAAAAGAGTAATAGCCTGTTTTAGGTATTTTGCCTGCTTGAAAGCCATTTTTTTTTGCAATTTCATAGGTTTTAAGTGGATCCCATCTAAAAAAGTGTCCGAGGAAGATTGCTTTTACTCCAACTTTTTCTTGTTCTTCATCACTGGGCCAAAAATATGGCCTTAGATCTGATGGAGACAAATCATTATCAATCCAATCCTGAGCTATAGTACCGTTGGTGACACCATATTTTTTAAGCCAAGAATGAGTAAGACTAAAACCTTGTAAAATTTTATCATCACCACCGTACTCGAATGCTGAATTTTCTCCCCAAATGATAAGTGGAATACCAAAATTTACTGCTACTTGTAAAGGTATAGCATGAAGAGCCATATGCATTGGAAGGACAGGGCTGCCCATTTGCTCAAAAGTTTTTTGAGTAAACAATCTTTCCACTTTAGGATTGATGCTGAAATCGATATGATTTACGCCTAACTGAATTAGGTTTTGAAGGTTTGCTGCACCTAACAGGTTTCTCGCAGGAGTTTTCCATGTCACACAAAGAGGATTTAGACCGTACTCGAGAGCTTTAATGACTTGCCAAGTGCTGTC
>Ga0114998_10000580_pt1 | contig 27055 bp, 26 predicted proteins | sample ArcticOcean_MG_C_5_FD_87044 | JGI IMG/M metagenome (GOLD analysis project Ga0114998, IMG submission 87044) | Marine microbial communities from western Arctic Ocean - ArcticOcean_MG_CB4_138 | ecosystem: Environmental > Aquatic > Marine > Oceanic | place: Arctic Ocean: Canada Basin | collected... | reverse complement strand
GTATCAATGAGGTTGAAGTTGTACACCTGCCCATCACGGGCTGTGTATTGCAACGACGCCGTTTGAGCCTTGATGGTGATGCCGCGCTCTTTTTCTATATCCATAGAGTCCAGCACTTGCGCGCTCATCTCTCTGTCGCTCAGACCACCACAACGTTGAATAATGCGATCGGCCAGCGTGGACTTGCCGTGATCGATGTGCGCAATGATGGAGAAATTTCGAATGTGTTTCATCAACAAAAAGGTGATCTACAAGTGCCAATGCACCTGTACGAAATGAATGAAAAAAGGGCGCATCGTGGTGACGCGCCCTGAACCAATAATCTGTGGCAACTGCGATTGATTGGATAACCATTGTAGGCAAAAACCCCAGAAAACAAGCGTTTCCAGATATTAAACCCTACTAGACCACGCCTACACATCAAAGTTATCAACAGACTTATACACATGTTATCCACAAAATTACGGGGGACATATGTATAAAATTTTTTATGGCGTCGTGGCCAAACCACAGACTTCCATAATGTGGCTGAACCAGCCATCAAAGAGACGTTATAAGAAGCAATTCACCTCTTATTCTAGTTGTTTTAGGTTTTAAACAAACGCAGCCCTAGCCATGCGACTGTTTAGACACCAACAACATTTAAACAACAAGGCCACGTGATTGCATGACCTGTCGCTGCAAAAAAATCGACGAAACAAGTTTTGACAACGGCTATAAAGACACCATTGCTGGCCAGTTTAGCGCCGCAGCAAGGCGTATTGCACCCACTGCCCACGCCTAAATAAAATACTCACCACTGGTTTATCCGCTGTTTTAGCCAACAGCAACTTCAGCGCGTTCACGTCAGCAACCTTTGTGTTGGCTGCCGCCAAGATCACATCGTCTGGACGCATCCCCGCTCGGGCTGCTGCACCCTGCACATCTTTTACTTTGACACCACCGTCTATTTTGAGTTCACGCATGTCTTGCGGGGTCAACTCCAGCACACTCAATCCAAGCGCGAGCAACTGCTCACCTGTTTGCGGCTCTGGCACCACCTCGGCTGTGGTCATTGGTTCGGGATCAAAAGCGCCTACTGTGATTGTCAGCTTCTTCTCCTTGCCTTGTCGTACAACGGTCAAAGGAGATGTTGTGCCTGGCTTGGTGTTACCCACCACGCGTGGCAAATCAAGTGACTTCTCAATAGCCACGCCTTCAAACTCAATGATGACATCGCCGGGCTCCAAGCCAGCCTTGGCAGCAGGCGAGCCAGCCTCGACACCGTTGACCAACGCGCCACGCGGCTTGCCCAAACCCAACGCTTCTGCTGTTTCTTTGTCAACACTCGCAATGCTCACGCCAATGCGTCCGCGGGTCACGAAGCCTTGGCTGCGCAACTGTGTTGAAACGCGAACAGCCTCGTCAATGGGAATGGCAAAAGAAATACCTTGAAATCCGCCAGAGCGTGAGTAAATTTGGCTGTTGATACCAACTACTTCACCACGCATGTTGATGAGAGGACCACCTGAGTTGCCAGGATTAATTGCCACATCGGTTTGGATGAACGGTAAAAAATCGCCTGTTTCCCGGGCTTTGGCGCTCACTATACCTGCGGTTACCGTGTTCTCAAGGCCATATGGAGAGCCAATAGCCATGACCCATGCGCCCACTTTGAGCATCTCGGGGTCACCCAGTCGCACTGGCACCAAATCTGTCGCGTCAACTTTGACAACGGCCACATCTGTGCGTTTGTCAGCACCAATGATTTTGGCCTTGAATTCTCGCTTGTCGGGCATCGTAACAATCAGCTCGTCTGCACCGTCCACCACGTGGGCATTGGTCATGATGTAGCCGTCCGCGCTCAACACAAAGCCTGAACCAATACCTCTAGGACGTTGCTCACCGTCTTTAGGCGCATCACCTTCGGGATTACCACCAAAACCAGGTGGCACTGGTATACCAAAGCGCCTAAAAAATTCGAGCATTTGCTCATCTGAGCCACCACTGCTTTGGGGCTTGGCATTTTCTAAAGTGCGGATGTTGACTACAGACGGCCCCACTGCTTCCACCAAGGGGGTGAAGTCAGGCAAGCCAGTCATCAGGGGCAACGCCACTGTTTGCATGCTAGCCGTTGCGGTGGCGTTTGCAGCGACAACCACTTGAGGCGTCGCCACCGCTACAGGTGTCTGCGTTTGGGTCAGCGTCCATGCTGCACCTGCCCCTACAACAGCACAACCCACAATAACGGCACTGATAAAGTTGCGGCTTATGCTGCGAGAGTTCGATTGTGTTGTTTGAGATTGATCGTTCACTTTGTTACCTTGTATATGCCAAACTTGTACAACCACGGTTGGGCTGTGTGGTTAAGAGTGATTCAATGGACTATGGTTCCATCGGTTTGTTGTGTGATGGTCGACCATCAAACTGCACACTGCCCAATAATGCGCGCAATGTGGCCACTGGCACCTCCCCCACTGCAGTTACCCACATTGGCGGCACGGATGCACTGACGCTGGTGGTAGCACCTAAATGTACCGCGCTGGGCTGTCGAGCGCCTCTGGCTGATGAGGGCTCAATGAACAGAGATACTGATGCCAAGCCATCAGAAAACACCCACTGGGCTGGGGCTCCCTCAACGGTTTGGCCATTTATCTGAGGTTTAGACACCGCGCCCGCTTCAAAACCCGCCACTGGCGCACGCTGCGTCCAACCCATGCTGCTGGGCTGCACTTTGAGCGCATCCTTAACCACCACTGCGTAATTGGCTGGCACAAGCTGCCACGCCTGCATGGCCGCAAAATCCACACCACCGGCCACGACAATATCGCTGTAGGCGACTTGCTCTAAAACAGCTCCAGAATGACTTGAGACCGTTTGCCATTGCAAGACCAGACCAGACCGCTTATCGCGCCAAATGCGGTATGAGTGACGCCACAAATCTTTGGCTTGGAGAGCCACGCCCACAGTGTCACGGCCTGCGACACGTTGTGCGCTTAAAGACTGCATCACGTAATGCTGCCCAACGTTGCGCCCAGCGCTGCCCAACACGGCAGGAAATAGTCCTAAGTCGCTGGTGCGCTCTTGCCGAACCAGCTTAGCCGTGTGGTCCACCCCAAATACAAGGTCGCCTTGCCGCATGGTTGTGTGTGGCTCGCCGCTGAGCAAATCCACACGCTCATACGTCTGAGCGTCATGGTCGATGTGCCAAATTTTGGCGGACACCATGTCAGAGCCAGACTGCACCACCATGGTGCCCACGAAGGTTTGCTGTTTGGCGGCTTGATTGACCTCTATCAGCCAGCGCCTTACATCGCCACCAGGCTGCGCGTGTGTCAGGCCAGCGATGCAGACCAGATACAGTGCAAGCGCCGCTTGCCAACGAGCCAACCTGCCATAGCGCCATCTCACTGCGTTGCTCCTGACCACGCCACATTGCGCACAAATCCAACCGCGCCTGGCCAAGCGTTGCTAGCACCAGTTTGTCTGTGGGCCGCTAAAAAAGCGTCTATGTTCGGGTCTCTGCGCATCGCAACGCTGCGAGAAGACTCAGCCAGCAACGCTTCGGCTACAACCGATGGCGCTGCTGCAGCCATAGGAGTGCTGGTGGTGGGCGTGTCTGCCCCAGGCATCTGCCACCACACACCCACAGCCAGCGCCACGGCAAAGGCGCTGCCTGTGGCGCGCCAGTTAAACCACGGGTCGTTGGCAGCTCGTTGCGACAACGCAGCTGGTGCAGCTCGCACATTGTCTTGTGAAAAAGGCGTAGTGGATAGCGCAGCTTGGCTCTCATAGCTGACCTGTAAGGCCGCCAATACGCGGGCGCTGCGTGCGCTGTGAGCGACCCCTTGTGCTTGTTCGCGCAATACATGACCTATTAAACACATGTCTATAGCGGCCTCTAAGTTGCTTGCATGTGGCGCGCCCAACTGCTCACACATGGCGTCGCATGCGTGCGCTTCTATTTCACCGTCCAGCCAAGCCGATACGCGGCTGGCGGTCATATCAAGCTCAGGGGCAAAAGCCTGCGCACTACCCCCGTCACCCTCGCTGTTGAGGTGGGGCCTTGCGAGACTCAGGGCTGTGTGGTTGTGATGGTCTTGATGGTCTTGGGTCACTTGTTTGCAAATACTGGGGCTTACCAGCGCTTGCCTCCTTGTTTATCTAGCATGGGTTTGATGCGTGCGGATATGGCCTCTCTTGCCCTGAAAATACGAGATCTCACCGTACCGATAGGGCAAGCCATAGTCGATGCAATGTCTTCGTAGCTCATACCTTCAATTTCCCTTAACGTAATAGCCTCGCGCAACTCACTGGGCAAGGCATCCATGGCCGCGTTGATTGCCAGTGCTATTTCTTTACTGGCCAAAGCCGTCTCAGGGGTGTGTTCATCAACCGCCATGTTGGTTTGTTCCCACGCGCTGCCAGAAGTTTCATCGTCGTCGTCTTTTTGTAACGACGATAAGCTGCGCACTGGGTCTTTATTGGCCCGCATCACCGCTTTTTTAGCCGAATTAACCGCTATGCGGTACAGCCAGGTGTAAAACTTTGCCTCGCCTCGAAACTGGGGCAATGCCTTATACGCTTTGATAAATGTGTCTTGCGTCACGTCTTCACACAAGCCTGGGTCGCGGACCCACCGTCCAATCAATCGAGCCACGCGTGCCTCGTACTTGATGACCAGCCAGTCAAACGCGCGCGTGTCACCGCCAACGGCACGCTGCACCATTGCGGCGTCAGCATCTGGCGTAGGAGTCGGTGGAACAACGTTGGTAGTCGGTGTGAGCTCAGGCATGGATAACCCAGCAATATAGCGCACTCGTCCCCAAAAAACGAACAACCCTCATGATTTTGCGGCCAACAGCGCTCGACGTAAGGCCAACCAACGCGCCGGGCTATCACGCTCAAACAGCCACAACCACTGTATGTTGGCACGATTGAACAACGATGCGCTGTCAATGACTGCTTGCACACGCACCAACACACACATGCCAAGGTCTATCACCATCTGTGGCGCGCGCACAGCAGTCGGCTCGCTATAAGCCTGCGTTTGAAGCTGCCACAAGCCCGTGCCAGCTGGTGCCTGCCAAGACAAATAATGCGTAGCGTCCGAAGGGTGGTTGCGATGGTTTGGAAGGGTGATCTCTGACTGTGCAGCTTGTTGGCTCTTGTACCAGTGCCAACCTAGCCATGCCGACCACATGCCAGCGGCCAACAACCACGGCCAACGCTGACCATTGCCGGGTTGACTGGCGTAAGCAGCCCCAGCCAGCACACAGGCTTGGAGGCACCACACAATATAAAAGACTTGCTGACAAACAAGGCAACGTCCCACAGGGTAAATGACCGGTGGGGCGTGATGCATAAACTGTCAGGCAAGCGCTGGCTAGTGCTTGCGTTTGTTTGGGGCGTTAGGTCAAACGCTTGAACACCAATGAGCCATTGGTGCCACCAAAGCCAAAGTTGTTTTTGATTGCCACATCAATACGCATATCGCGCGCCGTGTTGGCGCAGTAATCAAGATCACACTCAGGGTCTTGGTTGTCAATGTTGATGGTGGGCGGACTTGTTTGATGGTGCAGCGCCAACACAGTGAACACGCTCTCAATACCACCTGCGCCACCCAGCAAATGGCCTGTCATGGACTTGGTAGAGTTCACAACCAACTGCTTGGCGGCATCGCCAAATGCTGCCTTAAACGCATTCGACTCGTTGACATCGCCCAAAGGCGTGGAGGTGCCGTGGGCGTTGGCATATTGAACGTCAACAGGGTTCACGCCAGCGTTGTTCATAGCACTGATCATGGCGCGACGTGGGCCGTCCATATTGGGAGCAGTCATATGACCCGCATCCCCGCTCATGCCATAGCCAGCCAGCTCGCAATACATCCGTGCACCGCGGGCTTTCGCATGCTCGTATTCTTCAAGCACCATGACACCAGCGCCTTCTCCCAGCACAAATCCATCGCGGTCTTTATCCCATGGACGCGACGCCGCCTGAGGATCGTCGTTGCGCGTCGACAAGGCACGCATGGCTGCAAAGCCACCAATGCCCAGCGGTGAGACTGTGGATTCAGATCCGCCAGCTACCATTACGTCGGCGTCGCCATATTCAATTTTTCTAGCCGCCTCGCCAATGCTGTGCAAACCAGTGGTGCACGCAGTGACGACAGCCAAATTAGGGCCTTTGAAACCATGTCGCATCGACACATGACCCGAAATCATGTTGATGATGGACGCGGGCACAAAAAATGGAGAAATTCGGCGGGGTCCGCGGTTGGTGTATTCACCATGGGTTTCTTCGATCAGTGGCAAGCCACCAATACCCGACCCGATGATGCAACCTATGCGAAACGCTAATTCGTCGTCTAAATCGTCGCCCTGAGGCAAACCTGAATCCACAACAGCTTGTTGTGCCGCTACTATGCCCAGATGAATGAAGCGGTCCATGGACCGAGCTTCTTTCGTACTGATGTAAGACTGCAGGTCGAGGTCTTTCACCTCACCTGCTATTTGACAGGCAAAGGCAGACGCATCAAAAGATTTGATGGTGTCAATACCCGACCGCCCAGCCAATAAATTGGTCCAACACTGCTCGACAGTATTGCCCACAGGACTCACACAGCCTAAGCCGGTAACGACAACGCGACGACGACTCATCCCGACTTATGCCTTCTGGTTAGCCAGCGCGTAATCGATGGCGTTTTGAACGGTTGTTATTTTTTCGGCATCTTCATCGGGGATTTCGATGCTGAACTCGTCTTCCAGAGCCATCACCAACTCCACGGTGTCCAAGGAGTCAGCGCCCAAGTCGGCAACGAACGATTTTTCGCTGGTGACTTGACCTTCTTCAACACCAAGTTGCTCGGCAATGATTTTCTTTACACGTGCTTCAATATCACTCATAGATCCCTCTGAGGGTGGTTACAAACAGGCTGTCATTTTAGCTACCAAACGGTGACTTCCGTCTAATACTTGCCCGACAGCCTTGGGCGGATTTTCCCTACTGAGGTAAACCAGTAGGAAAGCAATGTTTTACCTGCATTTACCAGTAAAACACCTTAAAAGCGTCTAAACGCAGTTAACTCATGAGCATGCCACCATTGACATGCAACTCTTGCCCTGTGACGTATCCCGCCATCGGACTCGATAAATAGGCTACAGCATAGGCGATATCAGCGGCTTTTCCTAAATGGCCCAAAGGAATTTGGCCCAATAACGCCTGTTGTTGCTCGGTAGACAGGGACGCGGTCATATCGGTTTCAATAAAGCCAGGCGCTACGCAATTGACTGTGATGTTACGCCCACCAAGCTCGCGAGCCAAGGCGCGGGTCATACCCGCCACGCCTGCCTTGGCAGCCGCGTAGTTGGCTTGACCAGCATTGCCCAAGGCACCCACCACAGACGTAATGCTCACAATGCGCCCATAACGCTGCTTCATCATGGGCTTGATGGCGGCACGGCTAACAGCAAATACAGCCTTTAAGTTTGTATTGATCACCGCATCCCAATCGTCATCTTTCATGCGCATAGCCAAGGTATCGCGGGTAATGCCCGCGTTGTTCACCACCACGTCTAAACGGCTATAGGTTTTCACAATATGGTCGACTGCAGCTTGCACACCAGCGCCGTCATTGACGTCCAGTACCACGCCTGTACTGCCCTCAAAGGCAGCCAAAGTTTGGCTGATTTTGTCGGCACCTGCTTGCGTGGTGGCCGTACCAACGACCAGTGCACCCATCGCAGACAGGTGTGAGGCAATGGCGGCACCAATGCCGCGCGAAGCGCCTGTAACCAACGCAACTTGGCCGGCTAATGGTTGTGCAAAATTAATAGCTTGGGTCATATGTAACTCAACAGGTTTTAAGCCAAGGCCGCCAAGGCGGCATCCAGCGTGGCAGGGTCATAAACAGGCAGCGCCATGAGGTCAGGCTCTATGCGCTTGGCCATGCCAGACAGCACTTTACCCGGGCCACACTCGATAAATGTCGTGATACCACTGGTTTTGAGTGCGCGCACAGACTCTACCCACCGCACTGCTCCAAATGCTTGGCGCACCAACGCATCCTTGATTGCAGCTGGCTCTGACATGCTTTTAACGTCTACGTTGTTGAGTACTGGAATACCAGGCGCTAACAGCTCAATGTCTTGCAAATACGCCGCCAGCTTTAAGGACGCTGGCTTCATCAGGCTGGAATGAAAAGGCGCAGACACCGGCAGCGGCAAAGCACGCTTGGCACCGGCGGCTTTTATCTCCACCATCGCTTGTTCAACGGCAGCCTTGCTGCCGGCAATCACAGTTTGGTTGGGGTCGTTGAAATTCACCGCTTCAACCACTTCGCCTGATTCAGGTGAGAAGCTGCGCTGCACTTGCGAACACAAGACCACCACTTGTTGGGATGGCATACCCAAAATAGCGGCCATCGCTCCAACGCCCACTGGCACCGCTTCTTGCATGGCTTGTGCCCGCAATCTGACCAGTGGCGCTGCTTGCGCCAGTGTCAAACTGCCAGCAGCTACCAGCGCGGCATACTCACCCAGCGAGTGACCAGCCAACCATGCTGGCTGGGCGCCACCCGCTTGCTGCCACACCCGGTAGGCAGCCACACCGGCCACCAACATAACTGGCTGGGTATTGGTGGTGAGTGACAAGGCCTCTGCAGGGCCGTTGGCGATTAAAGCGCCCACATCTTCACCCAAGGCATCACTCGCCTCAGCCAACGTCTGCTTGACGACGGCGTTGTCAGACCACGCGTCCAACATCCCAACAGACTGAGAGCCTTGGCCTGGAAAAACAATTGCTAAGCTGGATGAAATCGTCATGTTTGGGTGGTGTAGGAATGTGGTCCCAATTGGGAGAGAGCAACACTGTGGGTCAATAATGACCCAGCCTAATGCAATGAATAAATTAAAAATAACAGTGCAAAGAGCAACCGCGCTTACATGCGTACCAAGGCCGAGCCCCAAGTGAAACCACCGCCTACGCCTTCCATCAGCACGGTTTGCCCAGGCAGTACGTCCCCAGCGCGCACACCGTGATCCAACGCCAAAGGAATAGAAGCCGCAGAAGTATTGCCGTGCTGGTCAACCGTCACCACCACCCGGTCAATAGGTATTCTCAACTTTTTGGCTGTGCTGGTCATGATGCGGATATTGGCTTGGTGCGGCACCAACCAATCGACGTCGGCTTCAGTTTTACCAGCTTTTTCCAACACAGCGCGGGCGGTTTTTTCAAGCACGCCGACCGCCAGCTTAAACACAGCTTGGCCATCCATTTTCAGCAGGGGATCACCCAAGATACGACCGTTGGCAACTGTTCCAGGCACACACAAAATATCGCAGTATTTACCATCAGCATGCAAGTCAGTGGCCAAAATACCAGGGCCACTACCGTCGTGTTCGCAGGCCTCTAACAACACCGCGCCCGCACCGTCTCCAAATAACACACACGTGCCGCGATCGTTAAAGTCCAGCAAGCGAGAAAATACCTCAGAGCCCACGACCAATGCAGTGGTGGCGGCGCCTGTTTGAATCATGGCATTGGCCACACTGATGGCATAAATAAAGCCACTGCAAACCGCTTGCACGTCAAAAGCAGCACCACCTGCGCCGCCCTCATCATCGCCATCGGACAAGGCAGCCAAGCTCAATTTGTGTTGAAGAATGGAGGCCGTTGAGGGAAACACCATGTCTGGCGTCGAGGTGGCCACAATGATCAGGTCTACGTCGCTGACACGTTTGCCAGCGGCGACCAAGCAACGGCGGCTGGCTTCAAAAGCCAAATCGCTTGCGTGAACGCCATCGTCTACAAAATGGCGTGCGCGGATGCCCGTGCGCTCAACAATCCACTCATCACTGGACTCCAAACCCTTGGCGGCCAACTGGTCTACAAGGTCTTGGTTGGTTAGGCGCTTGGGCGGCAAATAGCTGCCTGTGCCTGCAATTCGTGCAAATAAACTCATAGATAACTGATGCTAAATAGACTTTAAATCTCCGCAGCATTGGCTGCGGGGAGGTTGGCAGCTTCAGGTACAGCAGACAAAGCTCGCTCAATACCTGTACGCACACCGTCTAATAAATTATGTTGTACAGCATCATAAGCCCTGTTCAAAGCTTGGCCAAAGGCATACGCATCTGCAGACCCGTGACTTTTAAAAACCAAGCCTTGCAGCCCGAGCAATGCCGCACCGTTGTAACGGCGATGATCCACTTTGTGCCTAAAGGCCTTAAGCACAGGCATGGCCACAATAGCGGCGGCTTTGGTCAGCCAATTGCGCGAGAACTCTTGCTTGATAAAGTCGCCAATCATGGCTGCCAGGCCTTCGCTGGTCTTCAATGCCACGTTGCCAACAAAGCCATCGCAGACCACTATATCTGTGGTGCCGTGAAAAATGTCGTTGCCTTCTACGTTGCCATAAAAGTTCAAATGACCGCGGGCATGGGCTGCTCGCAGCAGCTCACCCGCTGTTTTGATGACCTCACTGCCCTTGATCACCTCTTCGCCCACATTGAGCAAGCCCACAGTGGGTTGCACGCTAGATGCATGTACAGATGGTCTATTTGTAGCTGCCACCAGCGCGGAGCCCATCAAAGCAAACTGCAACAAATGCGCTGCTGTGCAATCTACATTGGCACCCAAATCAAGCAACGTGGTTGCGCCACCTTTGGCGTTGGGCAGTTGCGAGGCAATGGCCGGTCTGTCAATACCGTTAAGGGTTTTAAGCACATACCGCGCTATGGCCATCAGTGCACCGGTATTACCGGCAGACACCACAGCGCAGGCATGGGCGTCTTTAACCTGTGTGATGGCGACTCGCATGCTGGAGTCTTTTTTGTGTCTGAGGGCGGTCTCGAGCGAGTCATCCATGGTGACAACTTGTGTAGCCATGACAAAACTGCACCGGGGGTGTACCGCTAGATCGCCAAGCGCGGCTTGAGCTTGCTCGTTACCAACCAGCACCAGACGGGCAGCCTTGTGCTTGGCCAAAAACGCGCGACAAGCGGGCAATGTGGAGGCAATGCCTAGGTCGCCACCCATACAGTCCACAGCAACGCTGATAAATGAAGTAGCAGGCGGCAGTGCCTCAAAATGTGTCATGTAGGCGCACAAAGCAAAGGCCCGCACAACGCTGCGTGGGCCTTTGTATAGACGAACAAATTAAGAATCGGATTTGGTCTTCATCACCTTGCGGCCACGGTAGAAACCTGTGGGGCTGATGTGGTGACGCAAGTGCACTTCGCCTGTTGTTGGCTCGATCGCGATGCCCGGTGTTGTTAAGGCATTGTGTGAGCGGTGCATACCGCGCTTAGAAGGTGACTTTTTGTTTTGTTGGACGGCCATGGTGGCTCCTAAATAAGTACCAGCTGGTGCGACGTTCCCACGTGCATGACTCCAGCCACAGTTTTAACTACAGATTCTTGATCTGATGAACTAGCTCAATATCAACCAAGCATATGCACCAAACCGGAAATTATAACCTGACTCTGACCCCTCTTACAGGATGAGCTTGTCTTATCGGTGCAGGGATCAAGACATCGCAAGCCCGACGTTTGGCAACGACTGCGGTCTTAATTCATTGAACCTTTTTTAAAGTAGCCAGCCCAGCAAACGGGTTTGGCTTGTCCTCTATCAATGGTTCAGAGGCCTGCCAGCCTTCAGGTTGGCAGTCGCTGTGCATAGACACAACGGGCATGGCCATGATGAGCTCGTCCTCTATCAAGGCCTGCACATCGAGCACCAGCTCCAAAGCCAATACATCTTCTTCTGCCTCTTCGTCCTCAAAAGCGGCTTGGTCTTCGCTGGATACAAAGCGCAAGTCTTGCGAGACCACCAACTCAGTTGCCACTGGCGACAGGCAGCGCTGGCATGTCAAAGGGACATAGGTTTGAGCCTCTATACGCAGCCACACTTGTTTGGCAATAGGTTCTCCTGCACCTTTTGAAGCATCACGCTCCTGTGCGCTCAGCACCACATGGACTTGGGCGTCGCCCACGTCGGTGACAGCCTCTTCCACCAAACGTGCAAAACCTGCCAATGGCACGGCTCGCTCATCAATACGACCCTGAGCAGCCCACACGGCAATGTTGACTTGGGCCCAGTCGGCAATTGAAGCACTGGTGGCTGAAGAGGGTTTATCAGAGGAAGACATAGACACGGTGGACTGCATTAAAAACAAGTGCCCAGTGTAAGACAATGGTGGCTTGCTCACCGCCCCATCTCATACATGAACCGCCCACTCATACTAGGATCTACCTCCGTGTACCGCGCCGAACTGCTAGAGCGACTTCGCCTGCCGTTTACCAAGGCCAGACCTGAGGTTGATGAAACCCCACTGCCCAACGAATCTCCTAGCGCACTGGCACAACGCTTGGCGCTGGCCAAAGCCCAAGCTGTCGCCAGCGTCAACCCCAGCGCATTGGTCATTGGCAGCGACCAAGTTGCAGACCTCAACGGACAGCCTTTGGGCAAACCTGGCAACTTTGAGCGTGCCGTGGCTCAACTTACAGCCATGAGTGGGCAATTGGTCATCTTCCATACGGCTGTTGCACTGGTTTGCCACGAGTCTGGCTTTAGCCAACAAGAGACCGCCGTTGTAAGGGTCAGGTTTAGAGACCTGAGCCGCGAAGAGATTGAGCGCTACGTGCGCGCCGAAGAACCTTATGACTGTGCGGGCAGCGCCAAAAGCGAGGGCTTGGGTGTCAGCCTGTTGGCCAGCATGGACAACGACGACCCCACAGCCTTGATTGGCCTGCCGCTGATCACAACATGCAAGTTACTGCGCGCAGCAGGCGTGGTGGTGCCATGAACGACACAACGCACCTAGGCCGCTTGCTGCTGGTACCCACACCTTTGGACTTTGGTTGCGCAGCCGAATTGATTGGCGACATTGGAGACGCCTTGCCAGCACACACAATCGCAACAGCTGCTCGCACCACCCACTGGATCAGCGAAAACGCCAAGTCAACCCGTGCCTTTTTGAACCGTGTCAACCTCCACACACCGCTGACTTGTAGCATTCAAGACATGCACATACATGTGCTGCCACGTGAAGCACACAAAAGCGGCGACCATACGGTTGGCGCCATGGACAGCCAAGCCAAAGAATGGCTGGCTCCAGCTTTACAGGGTTTCGATGTGGGTTTGGTCAGCGAGGCCGGCATGCCCGCCATCGCTGACCCGGGCTCGTCAGTGGTCAGGGCCGCCCACAGCATGGGCTTGGCAGTTGTGCCGCTGACTGGGCCTGTATCGTTGATGTTGGCCCTGGCTGCCAGCGGTCTCAACGGCCAACAATTTGCATTTGTGGGTTACTTGAAAAAAGGAACAGAGCTGGTAACGCACATTAAAGCGCTAGAGGCTACCGCGCTCAAAACAGGGCAAACCCAACTCTGCATTGAAACGCCCTACCGCAACATTCAGCTGCTACAAACGCTGATCAACACACTGTCTCCCAACACACGCTTAGCGGTGGCCTGTGGCTTGGCGGTGGCGCCCGACGTGCGCAGCCAAACAGTAGCGGTATGGCGCGAGCAAGCCAAGCACAACAAGTTGCCCAAACTTGACCTACCAGCCGTGTTTTTATGGGGCGCATAAGGTCGGTACGCCTGCGTCACATGGCACACAACAACCAGTGCGTGTACCAACGGGCTTGAACTACTGCGCGCTTAAAACAATGCGTGCTGAACCGTGTTCAGCACGTGTGATTTAGCCCTGGTGGCGCAGCGCTGGAAACAGAATAATGTCGCGGATGCTGGCGCTGTCTGTAAGCAGCATCATCAAACGGTCAATACCAATACCGCAGCCGCCTGCTGGGGGCATGCCGTACTCCAAGGCGCGAACAAAGTCGTGGTCAAAAAACATGGCTTCGTCGTCACCGCCGTCTTTGGCCGCGACTTGCGCTTGGAAGCGAGCCGCTTGGTCTTGTGCGTCGTTCAACTCAGAAAAGCCGTTGCCAAATTCACGCCCAGTGATGTACAACTCAAAGCGCTCTGTCACCTCAGGACGCTCATCGCTGGCACGCGCCAAAGGTGAAATTTCAACGGGATGCTCACAAATGAATGTGGGCTGCCACAGCTTGTCCTCCACCAGCTCTTCGAAATACATCACTTGCAAGCCAGCCAGTGATTTGCCCGCTGTTTTTTCAGCACCCATGCCAAAACCTGTCAGCGCTTGCACCAACCAAGCGGCATCATCGGCATTGGCGCCCGCGTCGGTGTGCGTGGCGATGGCTTCACGAATGGTCATGCGGGCAAAGGGAGCGGCCACATCCACATGCTTGCCACCGTAGGTGAGCTGCAAAGACCCTGTGGCTTGTTGAGCCGTGTGGCGAACCAACTCCTCGGTGAAGTTCATGAGGTCTTGGTAGTTCCAATACGCTGCGTAGAACTCCATCATGGTGAACTCAGGGTTGTGACGCACCGAGATACCCTCGTTGCGGAAATTGCGGTTGATCTCGAACACGCGCTCAAAACCACCCACCAACAAACGCTTGAGGTACAACTCTGGCGCAATGCGCAAGTACATTTGTTGGTCTAGCGCGTTGTGATGCGTCACAAACGGCTTGGCATTGGCCCCACCAGGAATCGGGTGCAGCATGGGCGTTTCCACCTCTAGGAACTCATGCTTGACCATAAAGTCGCGAATGCTGCTGACTGCCCTAGAGCGAGCGGCAAAACGCATGCGGGCTGAATCGTCGGTAATGAGGTCTATGTATCGCTGGCGGTACTTGATTTCTTGGTCTGCCACGCCGTGAAACTTATCCGGCAATGGGCGCAGGCTTTTGGTAAGTAAGCGCACACTATCAGCGTGTATCGTCAGCTCGCCAGTGCGGGTTTTAAACAACACACCCTCGGCGGCCACGATATCACCCAAATCCCAGTGCTTGAATGACTCGTGCAGCGCTTCACCCACACTGTCGTTGTTCATGTAAATCTGAATGCGACCAGCTGCACTGCCCATAGAGCCGTCTTGCAAGGTGGCAAAACTGGCTTTGCCCATAACACGCTTCAGCATCATGCGGCCCGCCACGCTGACACGCGCTTGGAGCGGCTCTAACGCTTCTTTGGTTGTATCGCCAAAGGTGTCGGCCAAGGCTTGTGCGCGATGAGTTGGTTTGAAGTCATTCGGGAAAGCCACGCCAGCGCCGTTTGCGCAGGCAGCCCGTATGAGAGAAAGCTTGTCTCTGCGCTCGGCAATGAGCTGGTTTTCATCAACCGCGGGGGCGGCGTTGGTGTCTGGAGCGTTAGACATAGCGGAACTTCAATACAAAAATAGACCTTGCGCAGAAGGCTAGGCCAAAGTTGGCTATTTTAAACGCTGTACCAAGCTGCTTGCTGCAGACCAGCACCAGCGACCATACCCTACCGACCCCTGCAGGTAAGCCGCACTACTCACCCAAATAGGCCTCGCGTACCTTGGGGTCGCCCAGCATAGCCTTGGCATCACCGCTCATGGTGATCAGGCCAGAGTCCATCACATAGCCTCTGTCCGCAGCCATCAGTGCCAAGCGCGCGTTTTGCTCCACGAGGAGCACCGTCACGCCTTTGGACGACACATCGCGCACCACTTCAAATATTTTCTCCACCATGATGGGCGACAACCCCATAGAGGGCTCGTCTAGCAGCAACACCTTGGGCCGACTCATCAATGCGCGCGCCATCGCCAGCATTTGTTGCTCACCGCCACTCAACGTACCGGCCAGCTGGTCTTTCCGCTCAAACAACCGGGGGAACAAACCGTACATGCGCTCAACATCTTTGGCAATTTCAGACGTATCGTTGCGAATATGCGCGCCCATTTGCAGGTTTTCTGCAATGCTCATGCGCGTGAACACCCCGCGCCCTTCTGGCACCATGGCCAAGCCTTGTTTGACCAAATCCCACGAGCCCTTGCCTTTGATGCTGGTGCCCATGAACTCAATATCACCTTCTAAGGGAGCCACCACACCAGTGATGGCATTCATGGTGGTCGTTTTGCCCGCCCCGTTGGATCCAATCAGGGTCACGAGCTCGCCCTCACGAACTTCAATATCCACGCCTTTGACCGCTTGAATGCCGCCGTAAGCGACTTTCAGGCCCGTTATTTTTAAAAGGGTTTGAGTCATTTTTTTTGTCCTGAGCCGTTTGTTGATGTCAGCCTTGATGTCCAACGCCTAGGTAGGCCTCAATCACCGCAGGATCTTTTTGCACCACCGATGGCACGCCTTGGGCAATGCACTTGCCATAGTCCAACACAGTGACGGCATCACACAGGCCCATCACCAACTTCACATCGTGCTCTATGAGCAAAATGGTACGGTTGTCGTTGCGAATGCGATCAATCAACTCACGCAGCTGTACTTTTTCGGTAGCGTTCATACCGGCGGCTGGCTCATCAAGGGCAATGAGCTGGGGGTCGGTGGCCAACGCGCGGGCTATTTCTAAACGTCTCTGATCGCCGTAACTCAAGGTTCGCGCCTTGTAGTCTGCGTAATGACCAATGCCAACGTACGCCAACAGCTCTTGCGCACGCTCAGCAATTTCTTTTTCTTCTGTGCGAAACGCCTTGGTTCTAAAAATAGCGCCCAACAAGTTGGAGTGTGTGCGCACGTGCCGCCCTACCATCACGTTTTCTACCGCAGTCATTTCTGCAAACAAACGGATGTTTTGAAAAGTCCTGGCAATACCTGCCTTGGCCACTTCGTGAACAGCCGTTGGCTTGTAAGCCTGGCCAGCCAGCTCGAACGTGCCGCCATCGGGTGTGTACAAGCCAGTCAACACATTAAAGAACGTGGTTTTACCTGCGCCATTGGGACCAATCAGTCCATAGACCTGACCCCGGCGAATTTCAATATCCACATTGCTGAGGGCTTGTAACCCACCAAAGCGTTTGGACGCATCGGATACTTTCAGAACAATATCGCTCATATGTTTGCAACCTTTACTTGAGCAACGTTTTGCCGTGCTCCGGGCGAGGCCAGAGGCCACGCGGGCGGGTAATCATGATGACAATCATGGCCAAGGCAATCAGCAACTGGCGCAAAATCTCTGGCGCTAAACGACCATCTGTCAGCTGCGTTAGAGGGCCAGCTGCATGGCGCAACACTTCCGGCAAACCTGCCAGCAAAATAGCACCCAACACCACACCAGGAATGTGACCCAAGCCACCCAGCACCACCATGGCCACGATCATGATGGACTCCATCAGCGAGAACGACTCAGGCGATACAAAGCCTTGAAACGCAGCAAACATCACACCAGACACGCCGCCGAAAGAGGCTCCCATACCAAAGGCCATGAGTTTGAGGTTGCGCGTGTTCAGGCCCATGGCTTTGGCTGCAATCTCGTCTTCACGAATCGCCATCCAAGCGCGTCCAATACGTGAGTTCTCAATGCGGTAACAAATAAAAATAGTGACCACGACCAAGAACAAGAACAAGTAGTAATACAACGAGACCGACTCGATGCGAATCCAGCCCAAGTCCAGAGGTCTGCCAAAGTCGATACCAAACAGCTTGACTGAGTCAATTTGCATCAAACCTTTGGGCCCGTTGGTGATGTTCACAGGACGGTCTAGGTTGAGCAAGAAAATACGAATGATCTCGCCAAAACCCAAGGTCACTATGGCCAAATAGTCACCGCGCAACTTGAGCGTTGGTGCGCCTAGCAACATGCCCACCACCCCAGCCACAAATGCGGCCACCGCCATGACCACCCAAATGCTGTAATGAATACCACCGGGGAATGTTTGCGCAATGACGGCAAAATGCTCACCCAAATGAGGCGAGGCCAGCAAGCCAAACACATAAGCACCCAACGCAAAAAATGCGACATAGCCCAGATCTAGCAAGCCTGCGTAACCCACCACAATATTTAAGCCCAACGCCAGCATGATGTAGAGCAACACCATATCGATAATGCGCACCCATGAATTGCCGAAGGGCTGCAGCAAGAAAGGCGCGACCATCAGCAGCACAGCTGCCAAGAGGAACACAATCATTTTGTTGCGTTTTGATGTAAACATAATTGTTCTTAGCCTTGTCTAGAAGGTTAGGCTCTATCGGCCACGCGCTCGCCCATCAAGCCAGATGGACGCAAGGTCAACACAACAATGAGCACCACAAAGGCAAATATGTCTGAGTACTGGCTGCCCAGCACCCCGCCTGTTAGCGCGCCCAAATAACCAGCCCCAATTGACTCAATCAAGCCCAGCGCCAAACCACCCACAACCGCGCCGCCCAAGTTGCCAATACCGCCAAACACTGCGGCAGTAAACGCTTTTAAGCCAGGCATAAAACCCATGAAGTGCTGAACAGTGCCGTAGTTGAGCGCCCACATAATGCCGGCCAAAGCCGCCAGCACAGCGCCGATGATGAAGGTCAACGAAATGATAGAGTCGGGCTTGATACCCATGAGGCCGGCGACCTTGGGGTTCTCGGCTGTTGCGCGCATGGCGCGGCCCATCTTGGTCTTGTTGACCAAATACAACAGACCAGCCAGGGTGACGGCAGTGGCTGCCAAGATGAAAATCTGCGTCACTGAAATCACGGCACCACCAATTTCAATGGGCTCGCGAGGCAACACCGACGGAAAAGGCTTGGGGTTTGGCTTCCAAATGATCATGGCCAAGGTCTGCAAGAGCAAGGACATGCCAATCGCTGTAATGAGCGGGGCAAGCCTAGGCGCATTACGCAAGGGACGGTAGGCCACCTTCTCGATGGTGAAATTGAGCACCGCACACACCACAAAGGCAATCAGCATGGCAATGATCAACAGCAACCACCCTGGCGAACCAGGCATGGCATCTTGCATCAAGGTGATGACTGTCCAACTGGTCATAGCGCCCACCATCAGCACTTCGCCGTGTGCGAAGTTGATCAAGCCGATGATGCCGTAGACCATGGTGTAGCCCAAGGCCACCAAGGCATACATACTGCCCAATACCAAGCCATTGATGACCTGTTGCAGGAAAATGTCCATGAAAAAATTCTCCGAAATTTAATACCCGCATGACTCAGCCCACAATGGGGCAGTGACAGCCAAACCATGTCCAAGTGCGCGCGTTGGCACGCCGCATTTATTGAGGAGGACGCGGGATTGTAGCGACCTGCAGGGCATATAACTGCGGTGGCCGATATTTATAAATTAGGGGTTAACCCTAGGATGGTCTTCAAGCGCCCAATAAACTCACCACATTACGGCGGCGGCAGCCCGTCTTGTGCACGACATGTGTACCAACGTGCATGGCCAGACCCACGCACACGCGCATGCACATGCAGAGATATGGGGCCAACTAAGGAGACAGAGGTGGGACAAAAGAGCAACCACCACAGACAGCGACCCAAGGTACCAGGCTACCTAGTCGTGCCCAGCTGCGGCCTCGTCATCCCACAGCCGCAGTTGTGCCAGCTTGTCGCCAATCTTGGCCTCCAAACCGCGCGGCACTGGCTTATACCAATGGGGCGCGGAAATGCCATCAGGCAGATAGGTCTCACCTGCGGCATAGGCGTTGGGCTCGTCATGGGCGTAGCGGTACTCATGGCCGTGGCCCAGCTCTTTTAAGAGCTTTGTGGGTGCGTTGCGCAGGTGCACAGGCACTTCGCGACTAGCGTCTTGTTTAACGAACGCGCGGGCTTGGTTGTAGGCGTTGTAACCCGCATTGCTTTTGGCAGCCACAGCCAAATAAATAACGGCCTGACCCAGGGCCAACTCGCCCTCAGGGCTGCCCAAGCGCTCAAAAGTAAGCGCCGCATCGTTGGCAATTTGCATCGCACGCGGGTCGGCCAAACCAATATCCTCCCAAGCCATGCGCACAATGCGACGCGACAAGTACTTGGGGTCTGCACCGCCGTCAAGCATACGGGTGAGCCAGTACAACGCGGCGTCAGGGTGTGAGCCTCGCACTGACTTGTGCAGCGCAGAAATCTGGTCAAAAAAATTGTCGCCACCTTTGTCGAAACGCCTGGCATTAAGCGTGAGTGCGTTGTGTATAAATGCACCATCAATGGTCTCTAGACCGGAAACCTTGGCCGCGGTTTGGCATTGTTCAAGCAAATTTAAAAAACGGCGTGCATCACCATCTGCGTAGCCAATGAGTGTGTCGGTTGCAGCTTGGTCAAAGGTGAGATTGTCCGGCATATGGGCTTGCGCGCGCACCATTAACAAGCGCAACTCAGCGTCGCTCAATGACTTGAGCACATAGACTTGCGCGCGCGACAACAGGGCTGAATTCACCTCAAAAGAAGGGTTCTCAGTTGTTGCGCCAATAAAGGTGACCAAGCCGCTTTCGGCATACGGCAACAGCGCATCTTGTTGAGATTTGTTGAACCTGTGTATCTCATCAACAAACAAAATCGTGTGCTTGCCAACGCTCAAGTTGTACTGGGCTTGCTCCATGGCGACACGTATGTCTTTCACACCAGAAAAGACCGCAGACAACGCAATAAAGGCACAGTCGAACGCTGTGGCCGTCAGGCGCGCCAAAGTGGTTTTACCTACGCCGGGGGGACCCCAAAAAATCATGGAATGCGGCTTGCCTGATTGAAAAGCCAATCGCAGTGGCTTGCCTGCACCCAACAAGTGCGACTGGCCAACAACTTCATCCAAGTTGCTGGGACGCAAGACCTCAGCCATGGGGGCATTGGGCTCAAGGGCAAACAGGTCAGGCATACACGTTGTACTGAAGCCTTACTGGCGAATTAAATCAGCACCTGCTGGCGGCTTGAAGCTAAACACCTTGGCGGCAGGCGCCTGCAAAGGCTTGAGCGGTGAGAAACGCATGTCAGAGGTTTGACCAAACTGGTCCACCATCACCATAGCCACAACGTAGTCGGTATCAAAGCCAAGCTTCACCCATTTGAGGGCACCGCCGGTTTGTTTGGGCGTGGCCTTGACCCACCGCAAACCATTGTCAGCTGGCAAACTTTCCAACGCGTAGTGCTCACGCAGCTTGGACAAGTCGGCAGTGCTGGTGATGAGGGCGGCAGGCGTGTTGCTCAAGGTGGTGGCTTGATCGCTGGCGATGACTTGCGCCAAGTCAGGGTCGTACATCCACATGGTGGTGCCGTCTGCGACCAATGTTTGCGGAAATGGCGCTACATAGTCGAACCTAAAGCGGCCTGGACGTGAGAACGCAAAGCTGCCGCTAGACACCGTTTCACGGGGCTTGGAGCCATCTGCTGAGGCCGGCGCCGTGAGGGTTTGGATGAAGTTACTTTGACCAGAGGGATTGGTTTGCAACACCACCTGCAAAGCCTCCACACTGGTCGATGCATGGACGGTAAGCGCCACGCACAGGTTGAAGACGGCGGCTGCACAGACCAACTGGACAGCTGACAATTGTGTGAAGCGCATGGTGCTCAGTCCTCTCTAGCTGGTGTCAAAATTTCACGTTGGCCATTGGTGCCCATGTTACTGACCAAACCGGCATTTTCCATGTCTTCCAGCATGCGAGCAGCACGGTTGTAGCCAATTTTTAAATGGCGTTGTACCAGAGAAATGCTGGCCTTTCGGTGCTTCAAAACAATTTCAACAGCTTGGTCGTACATGGGGTCTTTTTCGCTGCCGCTGTCCTCACCAGCACCAAAGTCACCCCCATCGGCCGTACCGCCTTCTAGCACGCCTTCAATGTAGTTGGGCTCGCCTTGAGTCTTCAAAAAAGCCACCACCCGGTGCACTTCTTCGTCACTCACAAAAGCGCCGTGGACGCGCAAGGGGTAGCCTGTGCCGCTGGGCAGATACAGCATGTCGCCCATGCCCAACAAAGACTCAGCGCCCATCTGATCCAAAATGGTGCGTGAATCAATTTTGCTGCTCACTTGAAAGCTCAATCGCGTAGGAATATTGGCCTTGATCAGACCGGTGATCACGTCCACGCTGGGGCGCTGGGTCGCCAGTATTAAATGAATGCCAGCAGCGCGTGCCTTTTGCGCCAATCGGGCAATCAACTCTTCAATTTTCTTACCCACTACCATCATGAGGTCGGCCAACTCATCGATCACCACCACGATATAAGGCAACGCCTCTAAGGGCTCTGGCTGTTCAGGCGTGAGCGAAAAGGGGTTGGGGATAAACTCGCCACGCGCCTTGGCCTCAGCCATCTTGGTGTTGTAACCTGCCAAGTTGCGCACCCCCATTTTGCTCATGATCTTGTAGCGCTTTTCCATTTCCGCCACGCACCATGTCAAACCGTGTGCAGCTTGGCGCATATCGGTCACCACGGGTGCCAACAAATGCGGAATCCCTTCATAGACACTCATCTCTAACATCTTGGGGTCTATCAACAACAGGCGAACATCTTGGGGGTCAGCCTTGTACAACAGACTCAAAATCATGGCGTTAATGCCTACAGACTTACCGGAGCCAGTGGTACCCGCTACCAAGCAGTGGGGCATTTTGGCCAAATCGGCCACCACGGGGTTGCCCACAATGTCCTTGCCTAAACCCATGGTGAGCATGGACTTGGCTTCGTTGTACACATTAGAGCCCAGCACTTCGGACAACTTGATGGTTTGGCGTTTGGCGTTGGGCAACTCCAACGCCATGTAGTTTTTTCCAGGAATGGTCTCTATCACACGAATGGACACCAAGCTCAACGAGCGAGCCAAATCGCGCGCCAAGTTGACCACTTGTGAGCCTTTGACACCGGTGGCGGGCTCGATTTCATACCGGGTAATAACTGGCCCGGGTGCTGCGGCAACCACACGCACTTCTACGCCAAAGTCTTTGAGTTTTTTCTCGATGAGACGGCTGGTCATGGCCAAGGCATCGGCGCTAACCGACTCACTTTGAGACACCGCTTGGTCCAGCAAGCTGACCTGCGGCAGCTTGGAGTCAGGCATGTCAGTGAACAGCGGCTTTTGGGCCTCTTTCAGCACACGCTCACTGGCCATCTTTGGCGCCGCAAAACCAGGCTCAATGACCAAGGGTGCAGGTCTCACGCGCGCCGCTCGCTCGCCGCGTAACAACGGTTGGCCTAGCGGGCCTACAAGGCCGTCATCATCGTCATCCATGTCCAAGTCGAGGTCGCGTTCTCCCAAGGCTATGTCTTCGCGCTCTTTAGCGGCTTGCAAACCAATGCGGGCGTCTTCTTCTCGCTCAGCCCGTTCACGGCGGGTCCTCAGCCAATCAACAGGGACCGCACCCAAGTGCTCCACGACATTGCCCCAAGAAAAGCCAAACACCACGCCTAGCAAGGCCACCAACACCACCAAGGCGGCCACTGCAGAACCGGTAAATCCCAACCACATTTGAGCAGTTTGACCCAAGGCCTCACCCAAAACACCACCCGCCAAACCTGGCAAAACTGCGTCCAATGAGTGCAGGCGGCCCCACTCTAATAATGCGCTGGCGCACACAACTCCCAGCCACGCCAACACGTGTCCGGTGATACGCGCTCTGCGCATCAACACAACCGTCATGGGAATCGCTTGCACAGGTTTGCTATTGGTTCGTCGTTTGAGCGATGGCTCAATCTCGGCGGGGTGCATCCAGCGCACCAGGCTGATGCGCCATACATTCATGGCGCCCAGCAACAACCACCACACTGACACCCCACATATGAAATAGCTCACATCGGCCAGCCATGCGCCTAATCGCCCCATCCAGTTGGCCGCGGGCATATCCATGCCAGAAGTCGACCATGCCGCATCGGATAACGAAAATGTCGCCAAGGAGAGCAGCCAGATCAGCAGCAGCAACGCACCAATAATGAGGGCAAGCTCATGGGCAAAGCGAAATTGCGAAGCAGATGCGCTGTCGTTTTTACCAGTATTTTTTAATGTGTCTATGGAATAAGTCATACAAGCGGGGTGTGCAGGTTGTTTGCACGTGCTTCGAGCTTACCCCAAGCCCGGCCCTGTCATGGCAGCTGGGCTAGATTTCGGGCTTGTTACGCGCAATGACTGCTTGAATGAAAGGGTTTGAACGTACCTTTTACACGCTTTACATGCCTTACACGCCTTGTATACGCTCTTTTACCAACAAGTTGCCATTTTATGATGCGGACATGTAGCCGAGCAACCCACAATCTTTCATCGCCCGTGATGGGCAGTTCACCAGGTGTTTCGCCGTGCGTGACCAAGGGCTCGCCGCGCTTAAACCTGTGCTTGCTGGCAGCGTCAGGCCACCATGGTGACCTGAAGCTGGTTCAAGTTAGGACACCACGGGATGCGCGCCATTACATCTAAGTTGGACAAAATGGCCCTACAGGTTCACTTTGCGAACAATCAACAGACGCACCTACAATGACGGGTTGATTTGTAACTCAACAACAGTTACAAACCGAGGTGTTACAAATCAGACTCAATTGACTTAAAAAATTAAATTTTCGAAAGCCAGACCACCTGTCTGTGGCCTGTACATTCATTCATTGTTGTAGCGCCCGACACGCCATTTAAGCCATCTATCAGGAATCCGCAATGCGCCACATACAAGTATTAATTTTGGGCTCTGGCCCTGCTGGCTACAGCGCAGCCATTTACGCAGCGCGCGCCAACCTCAAGCCCGTCGTGATTACTGGCATTGCCCAAGGCGGCCAATTGATGACCACAACTGAAGTGGACAACTGGCCAGCCGATGTGGACGGCGTCATGGGGCCGGACTTGATGCAGCGCTTTGAAGCGCATGCCAAACGTTTCAACACCGAGGTTGTGTTTGACCACATCAACAAGGTTGACTTCTCTAAACGCCCCTTCGTTCTCACTGGCGACAGCAGCCAATACACCTGCGATGCGCTCATTTTGGCCACAGGCGCGTCAGCCAAGTACTTGGGCTTGCCTTCTGAGCAAGCCTTTATGGGCCGTGGCGTAAGCGGCTGCGCCACATGCGACGGCTTCTTTTACCGCGATAAAGTTTGTGCCGTGATTGGTGGCGGCAACACCGCTGTTGAAGAGGCCTTGTACTTGTCCAACATTGCTTCAAAAGTTGTATTGGTTCACAGACGCGACACCTTCAAAGCCGAAGCCATCATGATCGACAAGCTGATGGAGAAAGTTGCCGCTGGCAAAATCGAACTTAAAACCAACCACACCTTGGATGAGGTACTGGGCGACCAATCGGGCGTAACCGGTGTGCGTTTGCGCAGCACCACAGACGACAGCACACACAATGTGGACCTGCACGGTTGCTTTATTGCAATTGGACACCAACCCAACACAGATATTTTCAAAGACCAACTTGAGATGACCAACGGCTATATCGTCACCAAATCTGGCCTACAAGGCATGGCCACCATGACCAGCGTGCCAGGCATTTTTGCCGCTGGGGATGTGCAAGACCATGTCTACCGCCAGGCCATTACCAGTGCTGGTACTGGGTGTATGGCCGCCTTAGACGCACAACGTTATTTAGAGCAACAAGACGGATAAGATCATGGTTGCTAAGACGGCTATGCAATACATGGCCAACTTCCCTGCCCAAGTCGCATGAATGGCTTGTGGGCAGGCCCTTCTCCTATTTTTGTCTGCCACTATGTCGTTTTTCTCCCGCCCCCACTATGTCTCCCCAGCCACAACCTTTATCAACAACTTGAAGGCCGCCAATCCAGAGATGGAGGCGCAACAACGCGCTGGTCGCGAGCTGCTCTGGGACAAACATATAAACACAGAAAGTCGCGACCAAGCTCAGGCAGCACAGGTGGCTCAAAAACCTTACGTTTACCAAACCAAATCTAACTTGGTTTAATGCAATTTTAGGGTTGTCACTTTTATAGTGATTCAATAAGCGCTCATACCGAAACCATGAACACCGCCAACGAGCTCCGTCAAGCACCAACCCTCTCGGTCATGCCTGAAGTGGTGGACAACGTCGCGGTTGCCAAGCTGTACGGCGAGCCGCTGTTTGCGCTGCCACAGGACTTGTACATCCCACCCGATGCGTTGCAGGTGTTCCTAGAGGCTTTTGAAGGGCCTCTGGATTTGCTGCTGTATCTAATTCGCAAGCAAAATTTCAATATTTTAGATATCCCCATGGCGGGATTAACGCGTCAATATCTCAGCTACATAGAAGAGATTCGGGCTAACAATTTAGAGCTGGCGGCTGAGTATTTGCTGATGGCGGCCATGCTCATTGAGATCAAATCACGCATGCTTCTGCCCGCCAAGCGGGTCGCTGACGGCGAAGAGGCTGAAGACCCCAGGGCTGAACTGGTGCGCCGTTTGCAGGAGTACGAGCAAATGAAACTAGCCGCTCAGCAACTCAATACGCTGCCGGTGATGGGGCGCGACTTTATCAAAGCGCAAGTCTTTGTAGAGCAGTCGTTGCAGCCCCGGTTTCCTGATGTGTCTAGCCACGACTTGCGTGCCGCTTGGGCAGACATTGTGCGCCGAGCCAACTTGATACAACACCACAAAATTTCACGAGAAGAACTGTCTGTGCGTGAGCATATGAGCATTGTTTTACGCAAACTTCAAGGCCAGCGCTTTGTTGAATTTGCCGACCTATTTGATATTGAAAAAGGCAGGCCTGTGCTGGTGGTAACGTTCATAGCCATGTTGGAGTTGGCCAAAGAATCGCTCATTGAACTCACGCAGGCTACGGCTTTTGCGCCCATTTATGTGCGCTTGTCTTTCACCAGCATTTCATAAATTTTTTACAACTGGCATAGCCAAGTGACAACACAACACTTCGACGTATTAATCATTGGCAGCGGATTGGCAGGACTTACCGCTGCTCTGCGTTTGGCGCCGACACACCGTGTCGCGGTTATTACCAAACGCTCGGCCACCGATGGTGCAAGCGGCTGGGCTCAAGGCGGTATTGCAGCCGTCCTTGGACAGGACGACAGCTTTGCCAACCACGTCGATGACACCCTGGTTGCTGGCGCAGGCCTATGTGATGAAGATGCCACCCGCTTTGTGGTCGAGCGAGCCCCTGGCGCCATCGCATGGTTGCGTGAATTGGGTGTGAATTTTTCTGGCCAAGACGGCGCATTACACCTCACCCGAGAAGGCGGTCACAGCCACAGGCGCATTGTTCACGCGGCTGATGCCACCGGTGCAGCTGTTCAAAAGGTCATGGTGGCGCAAGTGCGCAACACCCCCAACATACAGCTGTTTGAAAACCACATGCTGGTAGACCTCATCACCACCCACAAGTTAGGGCTT
>Ga0114998_10000576_pt1 | contig 27143 bp, 26 predicted proteins | sample ArcticOcean_MG_C_5_FD_87044 | JGI IMG/M metagenome (GOLD analysis project Ga0114998, IMG submission 87044) | Marine microbial communities from western Arctic Ocean - ArcticOcean_MG_CB4_138 | ecosystem: Environmental > Aquatic > Marine > Oceanic | place: Arctic Ocean: Canada Basin | collected... | reverse complement strand
CATTAAATAAATGTTGGCCTCTAAATGTTATTGGTGATCCAGACATTATTCCTTGAAGTTTTAAAAATGCAATAATTGAACCTGAAAAAGTTATAGCTCCAACTGCCGCTCCAATTGACATTTCAATTAAACTTGCAAGTTTTATGCTTCCAGGAGATCCGAGGTTAAAAGCTTCAGGATTTAGAAAAGCTGAAACAGCAACTAATACTGCTGACAAGCCAACCAAACTATGAAACCCTGCTACTAATTCAGGCATAGCAGTCATGGGTATTTTATAAGCTATGAATGCACCGATCAACCCACCAATTAATAAAAAGATTAATACATAAACTAGTCCACTAGAAAAACTTCCAATTGATAAAAAAGTAACTGTAATAGCGATTGTCATACCTAAAATTCCAAAAAAATTACCCTGTCTTGACGTTTCGGGTGACGAAAGACCTCTTAAAGCCAGTATAAATAATACCCCTGATACCAAATAGAATATTGCTGATAAGTTTGCTGACATAATTATTTATCTTTCTTTTTTTTTTTGTACATTTGAAGCATTCGTTGTGTCACTAAAAAACCACCAAATATATTCACAGCCGCCAGAGATATTGCGAGGAAACCTAGAATGTTTGAAGTCGTGAAATCATTTTCAGAATTTCCAGCTAATCCTGCAATAATAGCTCCAACGATTATTACTGATGAAATAGCATTTGTAACCGACATAAGAGGTGTGTGTAGAGATGGAGTAACACTCCAAACAACATAGTACCCAATAAAAATTGATAGAATGAATATGCTTAATCTGAATATAAAGGGATCAATTTCCATAAATTTATTTAATTAATGTTTTTTTGATTATTTCGTCTTCTAAATTAATATTAACTTTTTTATTTTCTTTATCATATAGGTTTGTCACAAAATTAAGTACGTTTTTTGAATACAAATTTGATGCTGAAACAGGCAGCTTATTAAGAATATTTTTTTCACCCATAATCTTTACACCTTCTTTAACTACAATTTTATCGACTTCAGTAAATGCTGAATTTCCACCTTGGATAGCAGCTAAGTCATAAATAATAGAACCTGACTTCATATTGGCTATCATATTCTCTTTAATAATTAGTGGCGCTTTTTTACCTGGTATTAGGGCCGTGCATATTACAATATCAATTTTTTTTAAAGTTTCTGCTAACAGTTCTTCTTGTTTCTTTTTAAAATCATCAGAAGCTTCTTTTGCATACCCTCCTTCTGTTTCAAGATTTTCTGATCCGTCTACAGTCAAAAATTTTCCACCTAAGCTCTCAACTTGTTCTTTTGATGCCATTCTAACATCTGTTGCAAATACTACAGCGCCCATTCTTTTTGCAGTTGCAATTGCCTGTAACCCCGCAACACCAGCACCAACAACTAAAACTTTCGCTGCAGGAATTGTTCCTGCTGCTGTCATCATCATTGGTACAGCTTTTTCAAAATTAGCAAAAGACTCTAAGACTGCCTTATAACCAGCAAGGTTTGCTTGAGATGAAAGTACATCCATAGATTGAGCTCTTGTTATTCTTGGTAATAATTCTAAAGAAAAAATATTAATATTTCTTTTAACTAAACTTTCTATTTTTTCTTTGTTGTTGTAAGGATTCAAAATTCCAATTAATGTTTGATTTGCTTTTATTAAAGAGTTTATATTATCGGAGGGTAAACCTAATTGAACAATAAGATCAGCACTGCTTATAATTTCTTTTTCAGCATTGGAAATTTTTACACCTAGATCTTTATATTCGCTATCTTTAAATCCTAAATGTTCACCGTAGTTTTCAGATAAAGATACCTCAAAACCAAGGGCTATATATTTTTTTGCAATATCTGGTGTGATAGCAATTCTTTTTTCTATTTTTTGATTTTCTGAAATTGAAGCGATTCTCATGTAATAACCTTATAACAAGAATAGGGCCATTAGAACTAAAACCACTATTACAGCGACAGTTCCCCACAATACAAATTTAGTAAAAATATTCCAAGTATCCTTATGGTTTTTATCATCCATAAAAATTACTTCTGTCTTGCTTTGAATTTAGGATTTGTTTTGTTTATTATATAAACTCTGCCTCTTCTTCTAACTAGTTTAGAATTAAGGTCTCTTTTTTTTAATGACTTTAGTGAGCTTTTTATTTTCATAATAACTTTTTTATAGCCGGCAATGTCCTACTCTTCCGTGCCTTAAGACAAAGTACCATCGGCGCTGAAGGGCTTGACTTCCGAGTTCGGAATGGGATCGGGTATAACCCCTTCGCAATAATCACCGGCGAAAGTGTTATATCTAATTAAACAATATTGTAAACCATGAATTAAACTTATTTTATGAGCTTATAATGAGACTTTTAACATAATCTTTAAGCTTAATTACACCAAACATCTTATAAACCTTATTTGATAAGTTCATATTAGATAGGGCAGAAGCGTATCTCTCACCTTGTCTTGGTGGTAAAAACTGTATCTTTGATTTAAATAATTTAGCCACTTGTAAGATTGTATAATTATTTTTACTTGAAATACTATAATGTCTGCACTTATTTTCTTTCCACGCATAATAACAAACGTTAACTGTATCATAAATATGTGTGAATTTTCGAGACTGCGTTCCAGGCTTTACTACTGGCAGGGGTTTCTTTTTTTTATAATAGTGTTCGAAAATTCCTATAACTGTAGCCATATCACCATAACAAATTTGTTTTGGTCCATAGACATTATAAAAATATACCACCTCATACTTCATTTTAAACCATTTTTTTAAATTTTCTAATAATTCTAAGTTTTTGGATTTTGTAAAAGCATAAGGAGACAGGTCCTTATCTCGCCCATCATTTCCCAAGCTTGCTGATGTTGCTGAATAAACTAACTTAATCTTATTTGATAAACAAAAATTAAAGACTGCATGCGTTCCAACTGAATTTGAATCCATACATTCATTCATTTTTAAAAAACTTTGATATATTCGCGCAAATTCTCCAAAATGAAAAATAGTTTTTATTTTATTTTTTTTTAGATTTAAAATTAAAGAAATATTTTTAGTATTTCCTTTAATGTACTTTACTCTTTTATTCTTAATATGATTTGATTTTTTCCCTGATGAGTAATTATCTAAACTAATAATTTTGTACTTTGTTTTTTTTAAAAAAAGAGAAATCAGATTAGATCCTACAAACCCAGCACCTCCAGTTATGATAATAAGATTTTTCATTTATATCATTTTCTTTTGTGGTCACTTTTTAAAAATGAATGATAAGTTTTAATAATATCTTTTTTTAAATCAATTTTAGGTTGCCAACCATATTTTCTAGCTAAAGATATATCTAATACTTTTCTTGGAGTCCCATTGGGTTTGGATAAATCATATTTAATTTTTATTTTTTTGTTAGGAATTAAAGTTTTTAAAAATAAATTTCCATAATCTTTTATTGAATAATCTTTTCCACTGCCAATATTTATAACCGTTTCTTTAATCTTTTTATTCATAAAATAGACACATGCTTTTGCTAATTCATCCACATGTAATATTTCTCTTCTTGCTTTTCCATTACCCCAGAGAGTTAGATCATTTTTATTTTTAATTTTAATTTCATGAATTTTTCTAATTAATGATGGGACAAAATGTGAATTTAATTTGTGATAATTATCGTTAGGTCCAAAGGTGTTGGTTGGCATTAGACACTTATAATTGGTCTTATATTGATTATTGTAACTTTCACACATCTGAATACCTGCAATTTTTGCAATTGCATAAGAATCGTTAGTTTTTTCTAACTTTCCATCCAATAGATATGTTTCTTTTATTGGCTGCTTACATAATCGAGGATAAATACAACTCGAACCTAAAAAAATTAAATTTTTTACCCCTAATAAAAAAGCTGAGTGAATTAAATTTGATTGTATCATTAAATTTTCATATATAAATTCGCCCTTATATTTGTTATTTGAGTATATCCCACCTACTTTTGCTGCTGCTATAAAAATAAAATCAGGTTTTCTTTTTTTTAAAAATTTGAAAACTTTTTCCTGACTAATTAGATTTAGTTGTTTTTTATCAGCTGTAATTATTTTATTAAAACCTTCATCTTTTAATTTTCTAACTATAGCGCTACCAACTAGCCCTTTATGTCCAGCTACATAAATTTTGGACTTCTTATTTATTATCATTTAAATTTTTTAATTCAGATTGAATCATATCTTTAACTAAATCTTGAATTTTTGTTTTTGCTGTCCACTTTAGCTCTTTTTTAGCTTTTTTTGGATTGCCTAACAAGGTATCCACTTCTAGTGGTCTGTAATATTCCTTGTCACAAGCAATAATACATTTACCATCCATGGTGTAGCACTTCGAGTTGATTCCTCTTCCTTTCCAGGTCGTTTTAATTTTAAGTTCTTTTAAAACTAAATCTATAAATTGTTTAACAGAATATTGTTTTCCAGTAGCAATTACATAGTCAGAGGGGGATTTTTTTTGAAGCATTTTCCACATTGCTTCTACGTAATCTTTTGCATGTCCCCAATCACGTTTTGCATCAATGTTACCTAGATATAACCTATTCTGCATTTTCATTTTAATTTTGCAGAGTGCTATTACAATTTTTCTTGTTACAAATGTTTCTCCACGTCTAGGGCTTTCGTGATTAAATAATATGCCATTACATGCAAAAACGTTATATGCTTCTCTGTAATTAATTGTTATCCAATGAGCATAAACTTTTGCCACTCCGTAGGGACTTCTTGGATAAAAAGGTGTATTTTCATCTTGAGGTACTTGCTGAACTTTACCAAACATTTCAGAGGTGCCCGCTTGATAAAATTTTGTTAACTTTTCAAAACCATGGAATTTAATTGCTTCTAAAATTCTCAATGCTCCTATTGCGTCAGCATTAGCAGTATACTCCGGAACTTCAAAAGAAACCGCAACATGTGATTGTGCAGCCAAATTATATATCTCGGTAGGTTTAATTTTTTTTATTAATGTTGAAACTGATATAGCATCAGTAACATCTCCATAGTGTAAAAAGAAATTTCTTCTTTTAACATAAGGATCTTGGTAAATATGATCTATTCTACCTGTATTGAATGATGATGATCTTCTTTTAATACCGTGAACTTTATAGCCTTTTTTTATTAAAAATTCTGATAAATAGGATCCATCCTGTCCTGTTATTCCGAAAATTAATGCTATTTTTATATTCATTATTGAATTTTTTATAATTTATTAATCAAATCAAGTCTAATTATTATTCTACAATATACTTATGAAATGACTAATTTCTATGTTTATTAATATAGATATATTCAAAAGTTTTTCTAAAAGGCATTTTTATTTTATAAATTTGCTCAAAGTTATTTGATCTTAAAAAATCACTAATATCAGAAAAAGAGTATTTTTTTTCGATCATATCATCATAATGATGCTCAAATAATATCATTTTGGTGTTAGGCAAGATATCTTTTGCTCCTTTTAAGACTTCCAATTCATAACCTTCTGTGTCTATTTTAATAAAATCAATATTATCTATATTATTATTTTTTGAATAATCACTTAGGGTAATTTGATCTATTTCAATTTCAGTAAAAAAATCTATTTTGCTAGAATCTTGTAATAAAATTTTTTTATTCTTAAAATAATCAGAATTTTCATTTAAACCCCTAATTGTGGAAGAAGAACTTTCGCTCAATTGTTTTAGCTTAACTTTCTTAATATCTGAGCCTATTGCATAATTTTCAATAATTAATTTTACATTCTTAAATTTTTTATTCGAAGAATTGATTTTATTAGCTAAAATCTGAAAATTTACTGGACTGGCCTCAAATGAATACATGCTTTTTATTTTAAAATTATTTGTGAATAAAGTTATGGACTCACCTTTGTGTGCACCCACATCGAAAAACGTAGCAAATTCATTGATTTTTCTTTCTTTTATAAATCTAATAATTTTTCTTTGGTGAAAAAAATCAAATATACTTAAAATTTTTAGAGTTATATATCTTATCATTTATTTACGAGAAAAAATTAAATATTTGAAAATCTTTCTTACATTTCTACTGGGGTGATTTGTACAGTAATTTTTTTTCTCTATACAATCTTTATTTTTTAACACTATATCTTCAAACTCTTTTTGGATTCTGAAATGTCGATCATCAACTTGGTACGTTATATTTTGTAATGGTAAATAACCGTATTTTTTATTTTCTTTAATGATTCTATCAAAATTTCTAAGCAAAAATACGGTGAAAGTTATCATTATGATTAATATTACCTTTTTTTTAATATCTTTTTGATTATATTTTATTGAGCCCAAGATATTAGATAAAGGCACAAATAAAATTAAAGCTACAATGGGATAACCACCATATCTTAAGGCTGGATGATTATAAAACCATTCACAAAACAATAAAAGTAAAATTCCATATAATAGATACGTTTTTTTATATGTACTATTTATTTTATAATTTTTTGAATAAAATGTTATTAAAAATACTATAATTAAAAAAAGTAATCCCAACAACAAGTCTGAAATCTTAGTAAAGAAATATTTTTCAATCCAGTTGCTTACCCAATTAAAGTTTTGAATATATATTTCTGGGTCCATTACTCTAAAGCTTGGTCCAGCACCTGCTTTTGACCATTGCTCATACCAGTTGTTCATTTGTATAATTTCAAGAGAAGGAATTGACCATGAAAAGTTATCGAAGCACGTAAAATTTACAGGATAAATTAAACATCCAGTATTAAAAAAATTGGTAATTAAAAAGGAAGTAAAAAGAAGTATAAAAAAATAGAAAAAGGAATTTTGAAATATATTCAAAATATGCTTATAATATTTTTTTTTTATTAAATAATAAAATATTGGAAATACTAAAATTACGTAGAGAATATAAAATGCTTTAAGGGTGGTAATTAATCCTAATAACACAATTACTTTAGAGCTATTTTCACTAAAATTTTTTTTTAAGTTTATCAAAATAAATAATTCAATAAAAAATAAAAATATTAAAATTTGTGCAGATCTATCTGTTCCATGTTCGCTAATTCTATAAAAAAAAATATTAATAAAAACAAATGACAATAATGATAAAAATAAAACGTTGTTAAAAATTTTTTTTTTTATGTTTTTATATATTGAGTCTAAGAAAATAAAATTTGTAAAACCCATAATCATAATCGCACCCATTTGGAATGAATAATATTTAATTAATGGTAAATAGAAGAGAGAGTTTAAATAGAATATAGAAGATGGAGTTCTAAACCCATGGTTAAAACTTCCAACACCAACAAAAATGTTGTTTTGAGTTAAATAATAAGTGTATGGAAAATGATAATAAAAGAAATCATCATGTGATTTATAAATTACAGCACCAATGATTAATAATAAAAAAACAATATTTATTAAAATAAAACTTTTCTTATCTCGATCCCTATTAAAATAAAAAATGAAAGACATCAATCCAACTATAAAAATAATTGAATTATTGATTAAGTTATGAGGAATTAAAAAATGAGATAAATATGAATAAAGTATTAAAAAAAAGACTCCAATAAGTCCCAAATATCCTTTATTAAATTGTTTTTTATCCAACTTAGTAAAATTAACAGCTAAATACCCATACCCTACAATAGAAGGTATAAGCAAAAAATAAAATAGTACAAATGTTATGAAATTTAATGACATTTTTTTAAAATTTAGTAATTAGTACATCTGTAAGTTAATTATTTTAAATTTTTTTCAAAGTAATTACTATACAAATTTAAATGAAAAATCTTACTTTAATAATACCTGCAAAATTTGAAAAGGAATCATTACCGAATGTATTATCTGAGTTAAATGATTATAATTTAAATATTATAATCATTTTAGAAAAAACTGATTATGAAACTATTAAATCTATAAATGGTTTTGATTGTCAAATAATATACCAAACTAACAAGGGTTATGGTGATGCATTAATACTTGGCATCACAAGTGTCATAACTGATTATTTTTGTATTTTTAATGCTGATGGTTCTTTTAACCCTAATGAAATCGAGGGTATGATTAATTTACTAGATAAAAATAATGGTGATCTAGTATTTGCCTCTAGATACGAAAAAGACTCCTCAAGTGATGATGATACAATTGTCACTTTTATTGGGAATTATATATTTACTTTTCTTGGGAAGATTTTATTTAAGCTTCCAATAACAGACATTCTGTATACTTTTGTTTTAGGAAAAACAAATAAGGTAAAAAAATTAGGTATTAAATCAAAAGATTTTACTTTTTGTGTTGAGTTACCAATTAAAGCACACAAAAATAATCTTAAAATTTTTTCCATTTCTTCTCATGAAAGATCGAGGATCGCTGGTAAAAAAAAAGTAAATGCTTTTAAGGATGGGTTTTTAATATTAAAAAAAATGTTAACTATGTTTGTAAAGAACAGATATTAACTTATTTATCCTGTTTTTTGTATTTCAGAGTTAAATTATAAGAAAGTGTGTAAAAAATAACACTTAATAAAATTAAAATGACCTGTAGTTGAGTATTGTATATGTCTTGTGACCCCAAAAATATAACAAAAGCATTATATGAGAGGATTACGAAACTGCTTATGTTGTTGGATTTTAGGCTCGTTAAATTAAACTTTTTTTTAATTAAAAAATAAATTAATTGATGAAGATGACTAACGTCAGGTTTGATGGGAGAGTAATTTAAATTAAATTTTCTTATAATCGAAAAAAGTAATTCAAAGCAAGGATACCAAAGTAGAAGAATTATGTAGTATGGAGAGATGCTTGGGTCATTTTGATATATAATAATTAATAAATAAGAAAATATTAATCCCAAAATATAAGCACCATTATCTCCAATAAAAAGATAGTTAAAAAAATTAAAGACTATGAGGATTAATAAAAGACACAATAAATAAAATATCTGATTAAAATTAGATTGATGTTCAATGCAGTTCAATATTGCAAATAATATTATTAAATAATAACCTAGAGATAATCCATTTAGTCCATCTATAAAATTAGATCCATTAATTAAGATTACTATACAAAAACAAACAAAAAAATAATTTACAATTCCTATGTCTAAATATTTATCAATTAAAGTTGTTCTTACAGAGTCTATTTCTAAATTTAAAAAATGAACTAGAAATCCTACTATAGCAACTTGGATTAAAATCCTTTTTTTAGCTGAGGTAATTAATTTTAGGTCAGAGAACAAGCCCAATAAAAACATAAATGATAAAAATAATAAAAATAACTTATTTTGATCAAAGAATATTAAAGAATATCCAATCAAAATGAATATTCCACCTATTAGGGGAATGCTATTATTTGTAACAAATTTTTGATGGTCGTCACCAGAATGGCTTACTAGATATTTTTTTTTTTTTAAAAAAATTGATAACAAATAAACACAAATTACAAATAAACAAAAAATTAATATATCCATTATATCTTTTTTAAATAATTTAAAGAAAGTAGAGCTAAATAAAAAAATGATTTTAATCTACTAAAATTTAAAAATTTTCTATAGACAGCATATCCATCCATCAACTTTCTTATGATAGATGAAGATAATGAATTTTCAGTATTGCGCCATAGCATGAGATTAATATCTAAAGGATCAATATTTATACCTTTTTTTGTAATCTTTAACCATAAGACAAAGTCCTCTTTTGTTTCAAGGTTTGGAAATTTTATATTTTTATTGAGAATGTTTTTTTTTAAGATTACTGACGAAAGTCCGACATCACAGGATTTCATCATTTTTTTAAAGGTCATTAAATGAGCTTTTCTCTGGCCAATAATTAATCCCCTGTTATTAATTATTTCATATGATGTATGGCTTATTTTAGACCCCTTTTTTTTCATAAAATTGATTTGTTTTAAAAGTTTATCTTTTTTCCAAATATCATCAGCATCGAGAAAGGCTATATAATTACCTTTGGAGTGATTGATGCCAATATTTCTTGAGTAACCAGCTCCTTGGTTGGTTTTATTAATTATAATTTTTATACGCTTGTCCAAATTCTTAATTTTATTAATTAGTGCTAAGTCATTGAATTTGTAATCATCATAGACAATTAATAATTCAAAATTTTTATAACTTTGATTTAAAATTGATTTAACAGAGTATTTTACATATTTTTTTTTACGAAAATATGGCATTATAATACTTATAAGCATTTGAGTTTTATATATAAGATATTAGTTATAATATTAAAACTTAAATTTTCAAAATAAATGAATAACAAAAAATTGATAATTTTTATGCCTTCAATTGAAGGTGGTGGCGTAGAAAAAAATTTATTTATAATAGCCAATTTTCTCTCTTCCAAGATTAAAGACTTAAGTTTAATCACAGCTTCGAGAGAATTTGATCACAAATTTAAGAATTTAAAGATTATAAAGCCAAGCTTTAATTATTGGGCGAACAGTAAAAGGAAGTATAAATACTTAATTTGTTTGTTGGAACTTTTAAGATTAATAATTAATAAAAAAAACATAACTGTCTTTGCATTTCAAGCCAACTTATATTGCATATTGTTATGTAAAATTTTTAATAAAAAAATTATTATTCGTTCAAATTCATCACCATCGGGGTGGTCAAACAATTTTATAAAAAAAAAAATATTTACATTTATATTAAAACTTGCTGATAGAATAATTGTTAATAGTTTAGATTTTAAAAAAGAGTTTAAATTAAAGTTTAATATAAATGCAACATGTATATACAATCCATTAAATCAAAGTGAAATAATTAAGCTATCAAAAAAAAAAGTTGATTTCCCTTTTTATAAAAAAAATAAAGGTTATTTAAAGATAATAACTATTGGTAGATTTACAGATCAGAAAGACCACTTAACTTTACTTAAGGCCATTAATTTAATTCATAATAAATTAAGATTCAAACTACTAATAATTGGCAGAGGTGTTAATGAAAAAAAAATTCAAAATTACATTGCTAAAAAAAAATTAGAGAACAGTGTAAAAATTTTAGGATTTCAAAAAAACCCTTTTAAATATTTGAAACTTGCAGATCTATTCATTTTATCATCAAAATTTGAAGGTCTACCAAACGTTTTACTTGAGGCAGCATCATTAAAAAAATTTATCATCTCAACCAATTGCCCAACAGGACCAAAAGAAATCTTATGTAATGGAAAAGGTGGGTTTTTATTTAAAATAGAAGACTATAAAAGCTTATCAAAAAAGATTATAGATTATTCTATTAATAAAAAAAAATTAGAACAAAAAATTAATTTTACTTATAAAAATTTATTTAGATTTGATAAAAAAAGCAATTTAAAGAAATATTTAGATGAAATTAAATATACATTTAATTAATTAAAAAATTGAAAAAAAAAATTAAAGTATCTGTAATTATTACTGCTGAAAAAAAAGAAAGATATATTGAACGTTCAATAAATTCATGTCTTGACCAATCTTACAGTAATGTTGAGATTATTGTAGCTTATACTAATCTTAAAAACATTATATTCCTAAAAAAAAAATTTTTACTTAAAAATGTAATTTTTTTAAGAATTAAAAAAAAAATAAGGATATCCACTCAAGATCAGCTTTTTAAGATTTATAAAAGTTTGGCTGTATCTAAAGGACAATATATCTTTTTAATGGATGGAGATGATTGTTTCAAAGAATGGAAAATAAAAAAAATTGTAACTAAAGTACACAAACTCAATGTTTTATCTTTAGATAGTTTCCATGAAATTCACAATAAGAAAATAAAAAATGTGAAAACTTCACTACTAAAAAACAATAAAATTTATAAAACATTAATTAATCCATGGCCAAAAAATATTTGTACAAGTTGTATTTCATTGGACAGGAAACTTTTAAGTGAATTTTTTAAAAAAGTTAAAATAAGAAATTTTAAATTTGTTGCTGTAGATGCTCTTTTGGTAATTTACTTTAGTATTAAAAAGAAAATTTTGAAATCAGAAGAAATCATGACAGAAAAGTATAGTGTTAAAAATTCAGTTGATAGTTATTTCATTGGAATTTTTAATAAATTTTTTTGGCTAAGAAGATTAGAACAACACAACTTTTACAACTCTCAATTTGGAAAAAAAATTTTGAATTTAGATTTTATTTTAACAAGATTTATTGCTTTTTTAATTAAAAAATAATTTAATTTTTTAATATTGTTTCTAAAACTTTAAAATGTTGAAACTTTGTGTATTGGTATGATTTTTTTTTAGCATATATTTTTTTTAATTTTATTTGACTATTGCTCAAACCTTTAATAATATTGAATTTTTCAACAAAATCTTTCTCATTATTTACCTCATAAAGAAAACCTGATTTGTTTTTTTCAATAATTTCTGATGGACCATTTTTACAATTACTAGATAAAATTAAAGTATTGCTTGCAGCGGCCTCAAGTAATACCCAACCTGGATCTTCCCATAATGAGCTTAGTATAAAAATTTTTGCTTTAGACAAATAATTAAAAACATTTTCTTTATAACCAAGCAGATAGATTTTTTCTTGTAAATTGTATTTGCTTATCATCTGTGTAAGTTTTTTTCTTTCTTCTCCCTCTCCCAAAATAACTAGCTTTAAATTTTTGTCTGACATCGCTATTTTATGAAAACAATTTATTAAGAAAATAAAATTTTTTTGTTTAGTTAATCTTCCTATCCCAACTAAAAATTCTTGTTTATCTAAAAAATTTTCAATTTTGTTTTTTTTTAACATATTAATTTTCTTTATATCGATTACTGGATCTCTTAATAAAAATAATTTGTTATTATTAAATAATTTCTTTTCTCTTAATTCATTTAGTGTGGCTTCAGTTGGTGAGGTTATTTTATTTAACGCTTTACCACATATTAACCAGTACAGTTTTCTTACAATATTTAATCTTGGTAAGCCTGATATCCTTAAAATAAATTTAGTTTTAAACATAAAAGTGCTTGCTAACAAAATTGGTAAAGATGTAATGAGGTGGCAAATTAAAAAATCTGGTTTATCCCTTTTCAAAATTTTGAAAAGAGGATAGGCTGAACAAATAAATATTATTATAAAAGATAATCTGCTCTTAAAATAACCATTTTTTGGCAATAAATTAAAATAGTTAAAATTAACAAGTTTTTTTAACTCAACATTATTTTTAGATATAACGTCATCATATTTTTTAAATTCACCACATACATCTATGATTATGGGCTTATGTATTTTTGAATATTTTTTTAAGCTAATTGCAGACTGGATAACGGCAGATGTTGTGGCTACATCTGTTAAAAAAGGTGACCAATAGTAAACTGATTTCATTAATTTTTTAATTATAAATATCTTTTATATTCTCTAAATCACTTATAAGTTTTTTTATACCAATTTTTATGAGTGTAAAATTAATTTTTTTCTATTTCTATCTAAAGCTTCAATTTTTTAATTGATATGGTCAGTAATAACTATTTAAGTTATCAGTCTTAAAAATGACATTTTTTTTGTATTTATCATTTTTTTACTAAAGAAACCCAATAAAACCTTCAACTTCAGTAATTAAAATATTCATTTTTTTATCTTATTATTTTTGATAGGTATCTTACTTTAAAATTTAAATCATGAAAATTTCTATAATTATTCCAGTTTTTAATGAAAGTAACACGATTATTAAAATTCTAGAAAAAATACATAATTATAAATTAGCAGATAACTATAATTTTGAAATTATAATAGTTAATGATGGCTCAACTGACAACACTATTGAAAAACTTAAAACCAATAAAAATTTATATGATAAGTTAATACATATAATTAATAATCAAGGTAAAGGCCACGCGCTGAACTTGGGTTTTAAAGAGGCAACTGGGGATATCATTTTAATACAAGATGCTGACCTTGAATACGATCCTTCAGATTATAAAAAATTACTTTTACCCTTTGAAAAATATGATGCCGATGTTGTATATGGATCAAGGTTTAAGTCATCAGAAGTAAATAGAGTCCTTTTTTTTTGGCACTCTATTGCCAATAAAATCATTACATTATTGTCTAACATAGTTTCAAATTTAAATTTAACTGATGTAGAAACAGGATATAAATTATTTAAAAAAGAATTAATCAAAAATATTGAATTAAAAGAAAAAAGATTTGGTATTGAAATTGAGATTACCCATAAAATTGCAAACATAATTCCTCAAAAAAAAATATTTGAGGTGGGTATAAGTTATAATGGTAGGCCTTATTCTGAGGGTAAAAAAATCGGTATAAAAGATGCTTTTGCAGCAGTTTATTGTATTTTTAAATATGGTCTTTTACAAAGACTAAAAAAATGAAGATTAATTTTGCAATTAAGAAGTTTAAGAAAACTACCACTTCACAAAAGTTATATTCTTTTGTTGAACAAGATTTAAAAGAGTATCGAAATATTCAAATATTAGAATTTGGAGTTGATAAAGGGATATCAACTTCTTTTTTTTTAAATATATGCAAAAAAAACAAAGGAAAACTCATTTCAGTGGATACAATAAATTATGAAAAATTATTTAGTGATATTAATTGGAATTTTATATGCACTAGAGATGATAATTATAAAAAAATCTTTAAAGAAATTAAGACACCACTTGATGTAATATTTCTAGACACAGAACATACAGCTAAACATGTGGAGAAAATTTTATATAGTTATTTTAACAAATTGAAAAAGAATGGTTTTTTTTTTATAGATGATATTTCTTGGTTACCTTATGCAAAAAATGAATACAGGGATTCAGAATGGGTTGAGAATAATAATAGAAATACCTTTTATAAAATTTTAGATATATTTAATGCAAATAATGAAAATTTAGAATTAAGTTTTTCTTTTATGCATAGTGGAATGGTTAAAATAAAAAAATTAAATAATAAAAAACTAAAACCTCCTATAAGAATTAAATCAAGACAAAATTTTTTAAAAAACAAATTAAGAAATTTGAAAACTAATTTTTCTTAATAAAAGAATTAACAAAATAAACAAATATAATCATTCCAAATCCCATTATTTCAAAAATAAGTCTATCTACTGATGTTTTGAGATGAATTGTTAGAGTAAAAGAAGTTAAAGCATAAGCAATAAAAATTATTATTAAACTCAAACAAAAATTAATTATAAAAAGTGACACAATGTTTTTTCTTTTAAATTTTATTAAAAAAGGAATAGCAGAAATCAAGATTATAAAACTAAAAGGGTTTTTTACGAAACCCACCAGCAAATAAAATAATATTTTCCAAACTCTTTCTAATGAAAATTTAGAAATGATCATGTTGAATTCTAATTGGTTATAATTACCTTGTTGAAGATTAAGATTAAAATCAAATAGATTGAATAAAAAATATTTTAAAAGTATTAGAAAAAATAAGCTTAAAATATAAAAAATTTTATATTTAATTTTACAGTTTAAATAAAAAGTAAGAATAAATAAAAAAGATATGGTAAAAATAAAAGCCTCATTTTTAATCCAAAAAAGTACAAAACTGACACACATTAAAAGCAAATAATCTAATTTTTTTTTACTTTCTATTAGGTCTATTGCGATGATAGATAAAATAATAGCATAGGAAAAAACTAATACCTCTTGGTATCCATTAAATAAATTTTTTGATAATAATATAAGTAAAATAATTGACAATAATAAAAATTTAAATTCTTCTTTTAAATTAATTTTTTCAATTAAAGAAAAAAGAGCTATACAAAACAAGAATGCGTAAAAAATTCTTCCAAAATATTCATGTTTATAAAAAGAAATTTTTGAAAAAACTGCCCACATGTACGATCCAAAATACGGATAGTCTGACCTTGGTAATGTACTCAAATTATAAATATTTTCACCTTCAATGAAATTTAAGGCTTTGGGAAACCAAATATTTTGTGCATCCCATCCAATTTTTGTATCCGAGGCAATATTTACAGATAAAATAATTAAAATTAAAGTGAACAAAATTATTTTACTAAACACTAAATAATTCTTTTTCCAATCAATTATAAGAAATACTAGGTTTATAAGAAATAATATTAATATTGCTGCTATCAAATATTTTAAATCTAGACCTAAGTAACTGTATACCAATATGAATATTGAAATTATTACACAACTTTTTGCTAAGGAATTAAAAAACTTTTCTGAAAATTTTTTTCTAATGATATGTGGATATATATTTAAAACTACAAAGAAGAATGAGTATAAAATTATATGTGCAACTTCGTTCATTTCGCTTCAAGCAATAAGCAACTTTGCTTTTCCTCTAAAATTTTATATTTATCAAGATTAATTGAATTTGATTGATGAAGTTTAACATTATCTATTTTAAATTGATCCTTACTTAGTATTTTATCAAATTCTATTCTAACTGTCCCATTCATAAATATATTATTTTTATCTATATCTTTTAAAATAACTTCATTAAACCCCTCAAATACTTCAATATTCTGCTTACTAACCAGTTTTAATTGGTCTTGCATTACTGAAGATAGATTTACAATTATTTTTTTTGTTATTGCTGAGCTTTTAAATTTAAATGATATTTTTTTTAGATTTTTAATTGTCTTATATCCTTCCTTACTTGTGAAAATATTATTTTCTTCTTTATTGAATAAAATATACTTATTTTTTTTATAACCCAGAATTATGACTCTATTTTTTGAATACTGCTTTTTACTATAATCTTTAAAGAACCATTGTGGATTTGGGGATATAAAGGCTGTTCTAATCTCTATATTATCCATATTTTTATATTTTTTTTTTAAAAAAATCAAAAAACCTAATGATTCATTGTTGCAATAATCATATGCATCAGCCAACCTTTTATCATAATTAAAATTATTTATGGTTCTAACTTTTTTGAAAGTTCCAAATATTTGAGTTAATAAAATGATTGATATTAAAAAAAATACTACTTTTTTTTTACCAAAAAAATATTTATTTATTTTATTAATCATTATCAAAATAATTTTCTGAAGTGCTTTATAACTTTATAAATAATAATGATTAATAGTAAAAATAAATTTTGATTATTATTATATCTAATTTTTATTTCTTCAAAAAATAATTTTTTATATGGTATCGTACTGGAATACCCTCCTCTTCTAAAAATTCCCACTACTTCATTTTTTTTTGTTGCCATACCCTTCATTTTCATCTTTGCAATCATTCTATAAAGGTAATCATAATCTGCATGATACTTGTATTGTAAATCATATAATCCAACTTTTTTTGCAGACTCTTTTTTTATGATGAAACCCGTAGAGTGGCTTGAATAAAAACCCCAGCTATAATTAATTTTTTTAGGCTTGTATCCATAAACTATCCCCCAATGTTTTTTTACACTTCCAAAAATAAAATCTAGGTTTGGTTTTTTATTTATGTATTTTAAAATTATCTTAAAAGCATTCTTGGTATACACATCATCAGAATTAACTATCCCGATATACTGGCCTTGAGATAGCATCATGCCCTTATTAAAAGCGTCATAAATACCTTTGTCCTTTTGACTTACCCAATAAGAAATTTTATTTGAATATTTTTTTATTATATTTAGCGTGTTGTCTGAAGATCCTCCATCAACAATTATATATTCATAAGATTTACATTTTTGGCTCAACACACTTTTAATTGTTTTTTCTATATATTTTTCGCCATTAAAAACAACTGTAACTATTGATAGTATTGGCTGTTTATCTTGTTTTTTTTTTAACCTTATTCCTCCGTGAGAGAAGATTTTATTTGTTTTTTTTAACTTATAAATAGAATTAAAATTATTCATTTATTTAAAATAGTAAGTAAATTTTTAACATATCTAAATTTATTTAATAAATTTATTTATTTATTTATCAAGTAGATAATAAACTAAATCTTGTCATCAATTATTAATACCTAATTATGGTAATTTTATGGATTTTCAATAAAATTAAGAAGTGGATTAAAATTATCTTTAAGATTAATACATAGCTTTAAATGGATACACAAAAAAAATATATACTAATTGCAGAGCGCTCAAGAGAGGATGCTGCACTTAAATTAGGTTTTACAGCAAAAAAAATTTATAATAAAAAGGGATATACCCCTTTAGTAATTTATGATCATAAACCTACACCAGAATGTTATACAATTTATAATGTTTTTAATATTTTTGAAATTTATCATTATACTAAAATAATCGGTTTTTTAAATTATTTGAAAGTATTGTTTTGTTCAATTATATTTTTCGTTTACTCTTTTTTCACAATATGGATTAAAGGCCTAGATTGGTTTGTGAGTTACTTTAAAGTTAAAAATATTTTAATTGGTGATTTAATTTATGATAGATACATAAGAAATGAAAATAAATACTTGTCGCCTAAATTAATTGACTTTAAATTTTTAAGATTATTATTTTCTGGAATATTTAAAGTGTTTTCTTTAAATAAAATATTTGATTTATATAATATTAAATTGTCTCTCGTTGGTTCTAAATCTTACATTTCTTTATCAACACTTCTACTTAGGGTATCTCTACAAAGAAATATAAAATCAATTTTTATTATAGGGTATGTTTATAAGATTTATAATAAAAAATATAATTTTGTAGAGCCGCTTAGGGATGCAGTTGTAAAATTTCGAAAAAAATTTAGCAAAAATGAGTTAAAGATAAAAAGTGCTAAATATTTTAATGATAAAATAAATGGTAAATTGAACACCGATAGGAGTAAGGGCATTATATTAGATGATGAAAAATATTGGAAAATTTCTAAAGAATACCCAAAATTTACTAATACATTACTTCAAAAGAAAAAAAAATATTCTAAAATAATTGTTTTTGCGTTGCATTGTTTTAGCGAGATTAATCATGCTACTGGAGATATTGTTTTTAGAGATTATTTTCAACAATTTATCGAAACTATAAAGTTTGCCAAAAAAGATAAGAACCATCTGTGGGTGTTCAAACTTCATCCAATGTGTGATGGTAAATATAAAGAGTTAGATTCTACATTAAAAATTTTAAATAGTAATCAATCTGATAATATTATAGTCCCTCCAATAAAATACAGTACTAAAATATTATTTAAATATGCAGATTTGATTGTTTCAACTAGAGGCACAATATGTCTTGAAGCTGCGACGTATGGAATTAACAATCTCATGCTTACTGAAAGCTTTTTTACTGGCTTTGGTTTTACTAATGTCAAAAAAACCAAAAAAGCATATTTTAAATCATTTAATGAAGCTGCAACTTTTAAAAAACTACCCACTAAGTCTATGAGAAGTGCTAAAGAGATTTTATTTTTATCGAAGACAGTTTATAGAAATAACTCTTATAATATTTTTCCATTAAGGGAGTTTTTGACAAAAACGGAGTTTAAAAAAAAATTAGATGGATTATCTAAAAACTCTAATATTAGTAATAATAAATTATATGATATTATGTTAAATCAACTTTTGTAAATTTAAGATTTAATTCTAGCAGACTATAATTTTTTCTTTTTTATACCCTTGTGCATTTCATTATCAAAAAAATGATTAATACTTTCACATCCGTTACAATTTTTAATTTTTCTGATATTTTTATCTTTAATATAAACGTTCGTAAAATGACTCCAAAATTTAGCATTATAAATATTTGGATATCTTTCAACTTTACACTGGAATCCAATTAACAAATCCTCCCAAGGATTCATGCTATATATAGTGTACAGGAAGCTCTCTTTTCTACACTTAAGTATTAATATTCTTTCGTCTATATATTTTTTTTTCAAATCTTCTATATCTGCATGAACTATTTTTTTAACTAATATCCTACTTTTAGAAAAATCCACCAGGACTGTTAGTGATGATTTTTTAAATTGACTATCTGTTAAATTAATTATTAAAATTAAATTATCTTGGAATTTTGAATTTTGAAAATATTGCTCTATAAAATTATAGTCGATGATATTATAGTTTTTTTTAAAGTAATCTAAGTATTGTTTTGGCCTCAAGTCCTTATATGGTGGCTTCTTAATATTTTCTGAATTTATCAGTTTATTATCTTTAAATTCAAAATAATCATACCTAGGTATATCCAAAACTTTTACACCCATTTTTTTTGTTAATTTTTTATAATCATTAATAGTATTTTTTTTGTTCAACTTTTTAATTTCTTTATCTCTCTCTAATTTTTCCTCAAAGTAACTTGCATATGGTATAAAATATTTTGGCTTCATGTGCTTAATAGCATTAATAGTAAAGTTTCTTATCATATGAGTTTCTTTTTTAATTATTTTTTTTTTTTCTTCAATTGTATAATTATCAAACATTAACGGATAACCACTTGCACCTCCTGCAAATGAGCTAGCATAAATATCAACATTCGGTAACTTATTAAAATTTATAATATTTGAATCAACATCAAATAAACAGGTTAAATCTCCACTAGAAAAATAGATACCACTGTCTTCTCTAAAATCTCCCGATTTCAATATACTTAAATATAAATTACTATTATTTAACTTGTATTCTTTCCCTAGTTCTAATCTAAAAATATTTTTAAATCCTAAAGATGAAATATATTTTCCAGTAGAATCTGAAATAAAATTTGGCACTACTATTGGTAGTTCTTTATCAATATTTTTTAAAGTTTGTGGATGTAGATGGTCAGGATGATTGTGACTTATATAAATAAAATCACATGAATTAAGTTCTTTCTCCCAATCATTTTTGGTTTTTTTTTTTAACCACCATCCAGTGTTAAAAGCAGGTCCAACAGCCCAAGGATCTGTTGCAAATTTAAAGTTACCACTTTCTACTTGTAAAAAAGCATGATTGAAAAATCTAATTTTAGTTGAAACATTTTTTTTAGTTTTAGTGATCGATGGAATTGTCTTAATATTATTAAGAATTATTTTATTATTTTTAATAATATAATCTGATTCCTTTTTTTTTAGTCCGTTGGAATATATCCCTTTTACTGGGTCAAAAACCCATTTATGTATAGGGCACAAGTGCTCATTACCATTTGTAATTATTTTGCCACCTGCATGGTCACATTTTCGGTTGTAAACTCTAATATTTTTTTCTTTTACAATAAAATAATTATCGAATAGATTTATTCCCTCCTTAAGCTCTTCTAATTTTATTTCAAAGGTGCTCTCTAAAACATCTTGATATTTTAGATTTCCAACATATTCAAACATTAACCACGTTTCTATTAAGTAATTATTTTTATATTTAAGGCTTAAAATTTCTAATTTATATTGTTATTATATGAATTTATCATTAATACGTTCAATAGCAAAATAAAATAAAAAATTACTAATTATTAGTTCCTTGTCTTAAATTTAGTTGTTATCTTAATATGAAAAAGAATTATATTACATTATGTGTTATAAAATTCGACTTTGTGGGCCTACCTATATTATTGTGTCTAAATAAAGGGAAATTAATTTAATGTGTGGGTATATTTTTTACTTAGATAAAAAAAATTTAGATATTGGTAAGAGGAAGCAGCTAAAAGAAGTTACAAAACTGATCAAGCACAGAGGGCCTGATTATAATGAAAATTTTAATAATAACAAAATTTTCGCACACCATTGTCGGTTGTCAATTCAAGACTTAAATAAAAGATCAAAACAGCCTTTTTTTTCAAAAGATAAAAGATACATGCTTCTTTTTAATGGGGAAATCTATAACTTTAAAATATTAAAAAAAGAACTTCTTAAAAATTATAATTTTGTTACATCTTCAGATACAGAAGTTATTTTAGCATCATACCTAGTTTATGGAGAGAAATTTTTATCTAAGCTAAATGGTATGTTTTCAATTTTAATTTATGATTTCAAATTAAATAAATTCATAATAGCTAGAGATCCTTTTGGTCAAAAACCCTTATATTACTATCATGATAAAAATTGTTTTATTGTGAGTAGCGAAATCAAACCGATACAAAAATTGATGAAACTAAAGATTGATAAAATTGAACTCTCAAATTATTTTATTGAAAATAACTTTGCTTATAAAAAAAAAACAATAATACAAAATATTCATCAATTAAAAGCTGGTGAAATTGGAAAATTTCATGGATTTAATGGAAAAAAATTCATTCAATTAAAAAAATATTTTTCAGAAAAGGATTTGAATTTTTACCCTCTTAAAAAAAATAATATTTTAAACTCACTAAAAAATACTATAAAAAAACATTTAATTAGTGATGCCAAAATTGGTGTTGCTATTTCTAGTGGATTGGACTCAAGATCTATATGTGCAGTTCTATCACTGCTTAAACAAAATAAAAAAATCGTAAAAGCTTATTTTGTAGAATTTGAAAATTTTAATCTGGAAAAAAATGAAGTTATTAAATTTTGTAAATATTTTAAAATTAATTTAGAAATTATAACCGTTAGACCAAAAGATATAATTAAAAAATTTGAATCATGTATAAGATATAACGAGTCACCCCTTGGTGGTATTATGAATATTGGACTATTTATGCTTTGTGAAAAAGCAAAAAAGGATAACTTAAAAGTACTCTTGGGAGGGTACGGCTTAGATGAAGCACTAGGTGGTTATGACATTTTAAATCCAAATATTTTTCTAAATTTAAAAAAAGATAGCACAACATTAATTGATGGAACTACCCTAGACAATCGAAAAATGGTTTTAGGTCCAAATTACAAAACAAAAAAAAAAATAACTAAATCACCTTTGAATGAAAAGTCTATTCACAAAAAACAAATTGATTTATTATTCCAAGATAAAATACCAAGAACTCTTCATATGGTAGATAGATTTAGCATGAGTAGTTCTATCGAATTTAGGAATCCCTATATCGATTTAGATTTTGTTAAGAGTTGCTTACAGATGTCAAAAAAAAATTACTTTAATAAAAATATTGGAAAAATGCCAGTTAGAAATATTCTAAAATCCAATTTTAAAGGTTATGAAAATTGGTTCGAGCAAAAAAAAAGTGTGCAGAGTCCTCAAGAAGACTGGTTTAGACAGAAAGATATTAAAAGTTGGATTAATAAGATTATAAAACAACAATCACTTTACGCAAATAACACCTTCTTAAACAGAAAAGAAGTTAATAAATACTGGAAACAGTTTAAAGAAAAAAAAATAAAATTTTCCTTACCTATTTGGCAAATTATAAATTTATATTATCTAAATAAAATTTTTAAAAATTAAATTATTTTTTTGAACATTTCCAAATCATCCTTAGTATCAATGTTTACTGAATTGAGTTTACTCATTAAGTAAAGGGTTGGACGTTCTGAAATTATTTTTTTATATTTTTCAAAAAATTTTATTTTTGTTATATATATTGATCCATTCCTAACAAAAAAAGGTTTGTGTTTCTGTCTTAAAATTTCTTTATTATGTAACTTATTTAGTGGTTTTCCATGGTATTTATTCTTCTCATAAACAACTTTCTCGTTAATATAGCTTTCTTTATAAACTGAAATTAAAGAGGAAGTCTTTTTGCTTATATACAATTTCACAGATCGAAAAAGATCCTTCTTATCTCTCATAGGGCATGTGGGTTGTAAAATTATCAAATTTTTGAATATAATCTTTTGATTTTTAAAATACTCTAGGGCATGCGTGATGTACTCTGATGATTTTGATTTATCTTGTGATATTTTAGCTGGTCTATTAATTAAAAAAACATCGCTGATTTTTTTCTTAAGAATATCTTTTTTATCAGTCGTTATTCCTATTATAGAAGATTTATATTTACTCTTAATAATTTTTGCATGTTTTAATGAATACGAATAAATAGATTTATTTTTGATCTTAATAAAATTTTTATTTTTGACGCCCTTAGAACCTTTTCTACAAGGGATTAAAATCAAAAATTCGACTATTTTCATTTTAAATAATTCAGAGATTTTATTAAAGAAATTTTGCTCTTTATCAATATATCGGCAATTCGCTTTCCAGAATTCCCGTCCCCGTATAAATAGTTTTTTTTATATTTCTTTTTAATAACCTGTTTATTTATTGCTCTTAAAATGTCAGAAGTTTGATTTTTTACATCAATAACATTTTTTCCTCTTTCTCTATTTCGTTGTCTTGAACCTATATTAACAACTGGCAAGCCTATATATGAACTTTCTCTTATTCCAGAAGATGAATTCCCAATAAGACCAATCGAATTATATATTAATCTTATATAATCCTCTGGGGAAAAATTAATATATGCGGCAACTTTATATTGTCTCTTTTTATTAAGAAAAATTCTTATTGCTCTAGATATATTATCTGTTCCAGAATCAATATTGGGCCATAAGATTATAACTTGAATACTATTATCAAGTAGTTCTAACGCTTTTAGAAGGTAATCTATATTAGCTTTATTTTCATTAAATTCCGTTGTTACTGGATGAAATAAAACTACAACATATTTTTTTTTAAAATCAATCTTATCTCCAACTCCAGAATTTCTTTTAGAAAATTTATTGTCGATTTTTTTATCTAGTTTATTAACCAAATCTATTGAAGGGCAACCTGTATTGAATGTTGTTTTTTTATCTTCTCCCATTTTTACTAAAAAGGATCTTGCTCTATTTGTGCAAGCCAGGTGAATGTGTGAAAGTTTAGTTATTGCGTGCCTAACTGTTTCATCTATTGAACCCGTTACTTCGCCTCCCTGTATATGAGCTAAAGAAATATTCATATAGCTTGCTGCAATTGCTACTGCAAGATTTTCATATCTATCTGCTATAACAACTACAATATCAGGCTTCAATCGTGAAAATGCAGTTGATAATTCACTCAATGTTTGTGAGGTAGTTTTAACCATGCAAATAGGGTCATTTCCTTCAACAATAGTATGAAGCTTTATATTTAGTTTCAATTTATCTTTCTTTAAGACTTTATCAATGCTTCCATATTTTGCCAAGATACTTGACCCAGCAGCAATAATCTGTAAATCAATTTTTTTGTTTTTTTTAGCCTCTATTAAAAAACTTTTTATTCTTGCTTAGTTTGTTCTATTATTTATTACTACACATATTTTTTTTTTATTCAAAAAAACTCCTTTTTAATAGTTGATTTCTTGAAATATTTTTTTTAGCTTTTTTTCCTAAAATTTTTTTCATTTCTTCTCTTCCTAAACCAATCCCTGGTTTTTTTAAACATAAATTTTCTTTTTTGATAATTTTGCCTTTTTTTAAATCTTCTTTTAGTGCAAGGCTTTTTGTAAACAGTTTTCTTGTGCTTAAAAGTTTTTTTGAAACAAGATTTTTATTTACTTTGGTATTCTTTAGAACCTCAAGTTTATCTCTATAGTTGCATAAAAAAGCTAATTCATCAAAAGATAATGAAGAGGAATTGTCCGGATTTGTTTTATTATTTTTTTTTGCAACATGTACTTCAATTATTTGTGTAATATTATCACTCAAGCATAATAATGATGGAAAAATACTTCCCGAATGGTCTGATAGTCCAACTGGGCAATCAAATTTTTTTTTCATTTCATAAATAATATTCAAGCCCACATCCTTTAACGGAAGAGGATATTTGGTTGTGCACTGAAGTAATGCAAAATTATTTTTTGATCTTTTTAATAAATTTACTTTTTTAGTTATTTCTTGCCAGTTAGAAAGACCAGTGCTTATAATTATGGGGTTTTTAGTTTTTATTATTAGGTTGATTAATTCATTTGAAAAAAATTCTCCTGATCCAATTTTCCATAGATTTACTCCAATAGACTTTAGGATAAAAAAAGCTTTCTCGGAAAAAGGTGAGCTAGTAAAAATTAATTTTTTTTTATTTGAATATGTTTTTAACTCTCTCCATTCATTTTTAGTAAACTCACAAGATTTCCAATAATCAAACCTTGTTTTGTGTTTAAATTTAAAACCTTTTCTAAATTTTTCATCATAAGTTGATTCGGCTTCTGCATAATGAGTTTGAAATTTAATTATGTCAGCTCCTGCACTTGCGGTTAAATCAATAAGTTTTTTAGCTTCTTTTAAAGAGTTTCTATGACCTTGACCAATTTCAGCTATAATTAATTTTCTTTTATTTTTTTTAAAATTAAGCATTTAAACTATAATATTTTTATAAGTTTTTTGATTATTAATTCTTTAGTTTTATTTGATGCCTCAAGAGTATTTCCGCCCAGGTGAGGTGTAATTATCAAATTGTCATTTTTTTTAAAATAATTAATCATTTTATTATTTTGAATTTTTTTTCCCCAAGAAGAATCCCCCCTCAAAACATCTAGTGCAGCACCTGCTATTTTATTTTTTTTTAATGCAGAAATTAAAAATCTCTCACTCACAATTTCACCTCTAGAAGTATTTATAAAAATTGCACTCTTTTTCATTTTATTAATAAGTTTTTCTCCTATTAAGTCAAAATTTTCTTTTCGTGAGTCAATGTGTACTGAAATTATATCACATTTAGAAAATATAAAATCTATATTCACTTTCTTATATTTGTGGTTAACTTTAGATTTGTATTTTTCAAATACATATATCTTAGCTCCAAATGACTCTAAGATTTTTGAAACAATTTTTCCTATTCTTCCAAAGCCAATTATGCCTACTTTTTTGTCACTAATTTGATTGCCTATATAAAAGTCTCTATTCCATGCACTATTTCTTACACTGGCAGTTGCAGGTAAGGCTCTTCTAAAAAGCATTAAAATTAACATTATTGTTAGTTCTCCTGTAGACGGGATTTTTTTAAGATAATGACCAAAGTTTTTTTTATCTAAGTAGATTATTTTAGTATTTTTTATTATATTAGATTTGTCTATATGTGTAATTGAAGTAGTGGGACTCACTAAATATCGTTTTTTATCATCCAAATGCATCGTAATACTTTGGTCATAAAATATGCCAAAAGAAGTAAAAATAACATTAATAGGATTTTTTTCTATTTTTCTTTTTTTAAGAAAACTTATTAGGATTTTTTTGCTGGCAAAATCTTTAAGATAGATTTTTGAAAACTTTTTTTTTAAAATATTTATGTGACTCTTGTTATAGGTAGAGGGGTTTAATATTAATGCTTTCATCACTTGCTAACAAACTAAGCTTATATTTTTTGATCATTCAAGTAAAATTGATTAAAAAGATAGTAATAGTTACTACTTTAGTAATTTTTTCTATATCAATATTATTCACAAAAATTTTTTTCAGTGCATAAATCAAGCCAATTGAGCT
>Ga0114998_10000562_pt1 | contig 27480 bp, 26 predicted proteins | sample ArcticOcean_MG_C_5_FD_87044 | JGI IMG/M metagenome (GOLD analysis project Ga0114998, IMG submission 87044) | Marine microbial communities from western Arctic Ocean - ArcticOcean_MG_CB4_138 | ecosystem: Environmental > Aquatic > Marine > Oceanic | place: Arctic Ocean: Canada Basin | collected... | reverse complement strand
TGAATTTAATGCTGTTATTTTATTTTCCATATTAACTCTCTGTACCCATCTGTATGTTTGCCTGAGAGTATTATTCCGTCGGCGAGAACTTAATCTCTTTCCAGAGTTAATATGTTACGGTCCATTTGCCTGAGAGATTCCTGGGTGGTTGCTCCTTCGGCGCTACGACTTGATGTAGTCTCTCCCGTCAATAAATAATCTATTAGATGTGACTTAGAGTCAATCAGTAATTTTTTCTTTTTTATTCGATAAAATTAACGATGAAAACTGAAGAAAAACTGCAAATAAAATAATTCCCCCACCAATTAAAGTAAATAATGATGGTCTTTCACTAGCAAATAAAAATGCCCATATTGGACCAAGAACTGATTCTGATAACATTATAACTCCAACCATTGCTGAAGGAGTGTTGCGTGCTCCAATAGTTATGAATATAAAGCCAAAACCAACCTGAAAAAAGCCTGCTAAAAAACCTAAAAATATGTCATTAGGTGAAACCATTAAACTATGTGAATAGTAAATACATACACTTAATCCAATTAAACATGAACTTACTCCAGCAACAAATTGTGCAGGAACCATATCTACAGTAGGAAATTTTCTTACAATCATTATTAAAACTGCAAATGTAATAGGCATTGTAAAAGCAGCTAAATTTCCTGAAAGATTACCTGGCTTCATATCGTTGCCTACCATCAGGATAACTCCCGTTATTGCCAATATAATTGAAACTAAAGTAATTGTTGAAATTTTTTCTTTCAAAAATAAGTAACCAAAAATTGAAAGAAATAAAATCTGCAATGATATTATAAAATTGGTATTTGCTACTGATGTGTTTGACATTGCATAAACATAACCACAAAATCCAAGTGATAATACGATACCCCCTAAAAACCCTGGTAAACCAGATTTGTAGAAAGAATTTAAAGTTTTCTTTTTATAAGTAATTATTAAAAAAGCTAAAACTGTTAGTGTAAAGAATAGAGATCTCCAAAAAAGAATTTGCCACTCTGTAGATCCTTCAAATTTTTTCACAATAAGTCCACCAAAACTCAAACTTAGTGCTCCCATAAAGATAAGCAATGGACCGGGAATTTTATTAATTACATGCATTTAAATATTTATTTGTTTCTTCCGTATATGCTTTAAATATATTTTGAGCTTCTTCAAGACTTACTTCTTTAAATTTTATTTTTGTTCCAGGTATTAATTGCCCAATTAAATCAAGGTCAGCAGCAATAACCACACCAATTTTTGGATATCCCCCAACTGTACCATGGTCAGACAGCATTATTATTGGATTGCCATCAGCAGGTACTTGAATAGTCCCCCTAATTAAACCTTCAGATTTAATGTTGGTACTTACTGTGTTTTCTAATTTTGGACCCTTCAGCCTTATACCCATCCTGTCAACAAGGTTCGTAATTAGAAAATCTTCATTAAAAAATCTATCTATCGCTTCTTTTGAAAAATAGTCAAAATTTGTACCTTTAATTATTCTAATAATATTATCTGGTGAATGGTCATAATCTATATTTTTTTTATTCAAGTTCTTCACTTCTGATTTTTTAATAAAAATTTTATCATTTAAAGAATACTTTTGACCATCATTGGGTCCAATATTTGCTTTGGTATTTATGGAATAACTGCCCCAACTTTTTTTTAGATCAAAGCCCCCATTAACTGCTAGATATCCATAAATAGAATTCTTTGTTGATATTATATCTATTTGATCCTCTTCATCTAAAATATAATTTTTATAACATTTGCCATCTTCTACTTCTAAGTTTTTTCTAATAATCTTAAAAAAAATATCCCCAGATATTACAAAATTAATTTTTCCATTTTTTAATTTTAAAAGAGGGCCTTGAAATGCAAATTCAACTACAGCTTCATATAGCTGATTTTCTACTAATTTATTAGATAATATATAATTTCTTTGGTCAATTGCTCCGCTTACTGTAATACCGACGTGATATAAGTGATTTCTACCTTTGTCTTGAATAGTAGTATTTATACCTGCTCTTAAAATTTCAAAAAACGCTTTATTCATGCCAATTTAAATATTCTTCTTTTGTTATTTCGTAAAAACTCACTCTATCACCTGGGTTAATTAACGCTGGTTGATGTAAATTTTTACTGTCAAAAATTCTTTTTGGGGTATTGCCTATAATGTTCCAACCACCAGGACTTTCAAAGGTATAGATATTTGCAAATTGCTCAGTTATTCCTACAGATCCTTTTGGCATTTTAACTCTTGGTGTTTCCAGTCGGTCACACCTAATATTTTCATTTAAATCTCCTAAGAAAGGCATACCAGCAATGAAACCTGTCATATAACAAAAATATTCTTTATTAAAATATAATTGTAATATCTTATCTTTATCCATATTCAATTTTTTGATTAATCTTATAAAATCTAATCCATACTCATCATCACAACAAACTGGAATCTTAATTTTTTGATTATTGTTTTTAATTTCTTTTTGGATAATTAAACCTTCTATAAAGTTCTTAATTTTTTTATAGTTAGTTACAGTTAAATCAAAACTAATAATTAATTTATTATAAGAAGGTGTTAAATTCGTTATTCCTTCAACTTGTTTTTCTTTTGTTAATTTTGATATATGATTAAAATAACCTATGACTTTAGCATTTATTGTCTCATTAACCTCGGATCCAAAATCACAATATACAGCTGTATCGCCAAGATTAGATATATTTTTAATCATGTCATGTTATACTCCAGACTAAACAGTATGGAAATTAATATCAATTGTGATTTAGGAGAAAAATCTAGATTTCATTCAATCAAGAATGATCCCGAATTACTTAATATTGTAAATTCTGCCAACATTGCCTGCGGCTACCATGCGGGCGACGAGCAAACAATGGATATGGTTATTCAAATTTCAAAAAAAAACGGTGTTAGTATGGGTGCTCATCCTTCTTTTAATGACCCTGAAAATTTTGGCAGAAAAAGAATGAATTTAAATTCTTTAGAGATAAAAAGATTAATTTTTAAACAATATGAAATTTTGCAAAAAATAGCTCAAAAACATAATGAAACCATAACTCATATTAAGCCACATGGTGCACTTAATAATATGGCGTGTGAAAATTTAGAATTAGCCACAACACTAGCGGTGGCTATTAAAGAAATAGATAAAGATATTATTTATCTTGTACCTACAGGCTCACAAATGGAAGTAGCTGCGAAGAAAAATGATATGAGAGTAGCTTGTGAAATATTTGCTGATAGAAATTATGAAGATGATGGAAATTTAATTTCTAGAAAAAAAATTGATGCCTTAATCACTGATCCAGAGCTTGCTAAAGAACATGTATTAAATATGGTTAAAAATCAGGCTATAAATTGTCTCAGTGGTAAAAAAATATCTTGCGAGATTGATTCAGTTTGTATACATGGGGACAACGAAAGTTCATTAGCAACTGCCAAGTCTATAAGAGATAATTTAGTTGATAGTGGCTTAATATTAAAGCCCTTAAATATGATGAAAAAATTTAGATAATGATTAAAACAATAACAATTATAATTTTTTTTATATTAGCTACATCTACTAATTCTTATACAGCTGGTGAATCCGATGGTGGTGGAGATGGTCCTTCAGTTAAAATTCAAACTAGTTATGAAAAGGCAGTTAAGCATATTAGGTGGGCTAAAAAATATGAAAAAAAAGGTAAAACAAAAAAAGCACAAAAAAGATACGCCAAAGCACAAAAGCTTCTTTTAAAATCTAACAAGAAAAAACCACTACAAGCAGATACATTAAATTACCTAGGCTTTACAACTAGAAAACTTGGAGATTATGAAAAGGGTGAAGAGTTTTACTTACAAGGTTTACAAATCGAACCTAATCATAATGGAATAAATGAGTACCTTGGAGAGCTTTATGTGGTTACGGATAGAATGGATATGGCTAAAGGAAGACTAAAAGTTTTAAAAAGCTGTAACTGCGAAGAGTATGATGAGCTAAAGGAAATTATTGAAGGGACTAAAAAATCTAAATATTAACATTTGATTAATTATTTTGATTTTTTTCCTTCAATATATTAAGTATTTATTTCATTATCAGCTCTATTCAAAAGCAATAAAAAAAATAATATACTTTAGATTGAATTATTATAATTTTTCAATATTATAAAAACACCTTGATAGAAGAACTCATAATTTTAACCCAAATTATCTTTATAGACATCATCTTAGCTGCTGATAATGCAATTATCATTGGTTTGATTGCTGCTAACTTTGTTCCAAAGAATAGAAAGCAAATAATCTTGTGGGGTGTTGCTGGTGCTTTGGTTTTTAAAATTATTTTTGCACTTTTTGCCACTTATCTATTTGAATTTTACTATATAAAAATATTAGGTGGATTTCTTCTAATTTGGATTGTTAATGATTTACGAAAAGATTTAGTTGAAATGAAAAATAAGATTAAATCTCCAACAAAAAAATCTAAAGAACCTTCTTTTGTAAAAAGTATTTATAAAGTTTTATTTGCAGATATTACAATAAGTTTTGATAATGTAATTGGTGTAGTTGGTGCTGCAAAAGGTTACTTTGGTTTTATGATATTTGGACTTATTTTATCAGTTGTATTGACGGGTGCTTTAGCTACATACCTAGCAAACTATATCCAAAAAAACTTATGGATAGCATATATAGGTTTAGGTTTTATTTTGATAGTGGCACTTCAATTGATAATTGGTGGATTAAATGATTTTGGAGTTCTATCAATTAATGAAACCTTTAAACAATATTTTTAATTTAATAGGAATGCTTTTTAGCAGGAAACCTTTTTTTATTCACATCTCTTTTAAATTTTAACGTAGCGTCATTTATTTCTTTTTTGATATTAGAATATTTTTTTACAAATCTTACATTTATATTATTTAATCCTATTAGATCATCTGTAACTAAAACCTGACCATCGCAGTTTACAGACGCTCCAATTCCAATTGTTGGTATACTAATTGTTTTTGTAATCTCTTTTGCTAGAGAGCTTTCTACACATTCTAAAACAATTGAAAAAACACCCGCTTGTTCTAAAAGTTTAGAATCTTCTAAAATTTTTTTTCTTTCAGTTAATTTTTTCCCTTTAAATTTAAAATTTGTTGCAGATTGTGGCAATACACCTAGATGTCCCATCACTTGAATGTTGTTTCTAATTAAATTTTTGATTATTTGATAAATTTTTTTTCCTCCTTCAAGCTTGACTGCATCACATTTTGTTTTTGAAATAATTTTTTTTGCATTTTTAAGTGCTTCTTTTGAATTACGATAAGTATTATGTGGCATATCTACTACCATTAAACTTTTTTTCACACCCATTCTTACACTTTTGGAGTGTTCAATCATCATCTCCAGAGATACTTTTTTAGTTGATGAAAAATTATAAAGCACTGAACCAAGAGAATCCCCTACAAGGATAATATCACAATGTTTATCTATTATAGACGCTATGTTCTTAGAATAAGATGTGAGACAAATAATCTTTGATTTATTTTTTTTAGATGTAATTTTTAAAATATTTTTATTCATTTAATTTTCTACTCTAACTCAATTGTGCTAGGAGGTTTTGAGGTAACATCGTAAACTACTCTATTAATTCCTCTAATATTGTTGATAATTTGGTTAGAGATTGATTGCATAAAACCTTTTGGAAAGTCAAAAAAATCAGCCGTCATTCCATCTTCTGAGGTAATTGCTCTTAACAAGCAAATATGTTCGTATGTGCGGTTATCCCCCATAACACCTACCGTTTTAACAGGAAGTAATGCAGCATACGCCTGCCAAATTTTATGATATAAATTTGCTTTTCTTAACGCTTCAATGAAATAATAATCAGCTTCTTTTAATATTTGTATTTTTTCAATTGTAATGATTCCTGGCATTCTAATTGCTAAACCTGGCCCAGGAAATGGGTGTCTAGAAATTATATCTTTTGGTAATTTAAGTTCTAATCCAAGTTTCCTAACCTCATCTTTAAATAAAAATTTAAGTGGCTCTACCAATTTAAGTTTCATTTTTTTGGGAAGACCACCAACATTATGATGAGATTTTATTTTTGAGGTTTGACTACCAGTAACTGATTTGCTTTCAATTAAATCTGGATAAAGCGTTCCTTGAGCTAGGAATTTTACATTTTTTATTTTTTTTGCATATCTTTCAAATATCTTAATAAATAAATTTCCAATTATTTTTCTTTTTTTTTCAGGATCAGAAATATTTGTTAATTTTTTAATAAATTCTTTTTCAGCATTTACATATATTAAATTTATTCTTAATTTTTTTTTAAAAGTATTTACAACTTGAGTCTCTTCATTCTTTCTTAGAAGTCCATTGTTAACAAATATACAAGTCAAATTTTTTCCAATAGCTTTACTTAATAATTGTGCGACTACACTACTATCTACTCCACCTGACAGTCCACATATAACCTTATTATTACCAACTTGTTTTTTCACTTCATTGATGAGTTTTAATTTTTGATCTTTTAAAGACCAATTTTTTTTGACTTTACAAATTAAAAATAAAAAGTTCTTTAATAAAATTTTTCCCTTATTGGTATGCGTTACTTCTGGATGAAATTGTACACCATAGAATTTTAGTTTATGGTCTTCAATTATTGCGAGTTTTGAATGTTTACTCGATGCAATAATCTTAAAGCTTTTTGGCATTCTCGAAACTTGATCAGCGTGACTCATCCAAACATTGCTTGTATTTTTTTTATCAAAAAAATTTTGAGTTAATAAACTATTAGATATTTTTTTTATTTCAGCTAGACCAAACTCTCTGTGATTTGATTTTTTTACCTTACCGCCCAATTCTTTTGATAAAATTTGATGGCCAAAGCAAATACCAAGAATTGGAATCTTTAATTGTAGAATTTTTTTATCAAAGTTAAATTTATTATTCTCATAAACGTTTAATGGTCCACCTGATAAAATGATACCATTTATGTTTTCTTTTAAAATATTTTTTATTTTTACCTTCTTATGACTTACTATCTCAGAAAAAACACCTAGTTCTCTTATTCTTCTCGCTATAAGTTGTGTGAATTGAGATCCAAAATCAATAATTAAAATTTTATTTAAACTAGAACTACGTTTCATTTTTTGGTTCTAAATTTTTTAGTGTGTCTAATATTATCTTTTTATTTTTACATAAACTTTTACAAATTTTTACAAAAACTTTCAAAGATTTTTTAACTTCTTCGTAATTTGATTTTTTTAGATCTATATTTATTGACATATAAACGGCTTCCTCATTTTCTGGGTCTAATAATAGAGCCGTTTTGATATTTTTTTCTTCTTCTTTTTGATTTTCTTCTGAATTATATATTTTTGCTAAGTATAAATATGATTTAGAATTTTTAGGGTCAAAAACAATGCTTCTCTGAAATAAAAATTTTGCTTCTTCTAATTTTTTTTCATTATATTTTTGTTTTCCTGTTTCGTAAAAATTTTCTAATGCATATACTACACCGTAATAACTAAAAAAGTTAATTATGATGAATAAAATTTGAATCTTTTTAAACATTAATATTTACCATCCTTTTTTACTTCATCAACATTATGAACCATGCTCTCATAAAATCCAGCTTTTGTAATTTTTACAAAATTGGGTTTATTTTTTAAGCTTGCGATTTTTTTTGAACCTAAATATCCCATAGAGGATTTTAAACCACCTATTAACTTATAAATTATACTTGCTACATCTCCTTTAAATTTAACATAACCTTCAACACCTTCAGGTACATATTTTGAGTTATCTTTTTGTTTGTTTTGAAAATATCTATCTGCTGATCCTTTATTCATTGCACCTACAGACCCCATTCCTCTAAAACTTTTATAAAATTTACCATTTCTTTTAATTAATTTTCCAGGCGTTTCCATGGTGCCAGCAAATAAAGATCCTATCATTACAGCATCGGCTCCAGCAGATAATGCTTTAGCAATATCGCCTGAGTATTTTATTCCTCCATCAGAAATAATTTTTGTTTTATTACTTTTAACACCTTTTTTTACTTCTAAAATTGCACTCAATTGTGGAACACCAATTCCAGCTATTAATCTAGTTGTGCAAATAGAGCCAGGACCAATTCCAACTTTTACAATATCAACTCCAAGCTTAATTAAAAATTTAGCAGCCTCCGCTGTTGCTATATTTCCAGCACATAATGTAGTTTTATTATTTTTTATTTTTTTAATCTCCTTAATAATTTCAGCTACTTTTTTACTATGTCCATGTGCTGTATCAACTACGATTAAGTCAATTTTTTCTTTCAAAATTGCTTTAGCTCTTTTAAGTTCTAGGGGACCAGCACCAACTGCGGCACCAACTAGTAATTTCAGTTTTTTTACCTTTCTAATTTCTTCAATCTGTTTTTTTATGTCAAGGTTGCGGTGTATTACACCAATTCCACCAGCGCGAGCAATAGCTATAGCCATTTTACTTTCTGTCACCGTATCCATTGCAGAAGTTAATAGGGGTATTTTTAATAATAAATTTTTTGATAGTTGCGTACTTGTGTTAACTTCTGAAGGCAAAACTTCCGAGTATTTCGGAGCCATTGTTACATCGTCAAAAGTAAGCGCTTCTTTTATGGGAACCATGATGATTTATATATGATTCTTTTGAAATTAAAAGTCTCTATCTTAATATTTTACAGATTATAAAACTTTCCTTTGATTCTTTTCTGCTAGATTTTGGTTTAAAGACCTTCACTTCCTTAAAAATAGTCTTGGCGTCTGCCACTATTTCATTAAATGAGGTTCCTAAAAATACTTTAGCAACAAATCTTCCTTCTTTAACTAGAATTTCTTTTGAAAAAAGCATTGCTTCTTTACATAATTCACCTGTATAAATTGCATCAATATCTTTAATGCCTGTCGTATTAATTGCCATATCGGAAAGAACAACATCAACTTTTGCATTAAACAAACTTTTAATTTTATCCTGTAATTCTTTTTTAGTAAAATCACCTTTGATTTGGTGAGTATTTTCAATTTCTTCCATTTCCTTTAAATCAATAGAAACTAATCTTCCACTTTTAACCGTTTTAGCTGTATATTGTGACCAGCTTCCTGGTGCTGCACCTAAATCTATTACTGATATCCCATTTTTAAAAATTTTGAATTTTTCATTTATTTCAATTAATTTATATGCAGATCTAGCCCTATAACCATCTACTTGTGATTTTCTAACATAGATATCTCTTCTTTGTTTATTAATCCAATTTTGTGAAATTCTATTTTTTTTCAACTAATGACCAAATCTTAAGCTTTTGGATTTTAAATTATTTTGTAAAGTTTGAATGTCAATTTTAACATTTTTATCTAATCTCATATCTATGCCTTCTTTCCAAATTCCAGCTGCTAAATGCATAATTCCTATTTTGTAATTCGGTAGGTATGGCTCTACAAAAGTATTGTGCTTCTCATCAAATTTTGGAAGAAGATTGCTTGCAATCCAATTACAATTCAACGGTAAAAATTCAGTTTCTAGATCATCTATATATACAGACATATTGATTGCTAGCCCCTCTGACCCAAAAATATTTCCAGATTTTAAAGTTTGTTCAAGGTTTTTTTGCCAAGATTTCCAACCTATAGAATTTTTTTCAAGTGAAAAAACTCCAATGTTTATATGTGGTGCAAATGCAAGTTTTCTTGCTTTATCTAAACCAATCTTAGATTTAATAGCATGTTTAAAATTTTGAGATTTAATGATTGCGACAGTACCAAAAAGCCAGTTAACTTTTGACATTATCTTGTATCCGGGACCTAGTGTTTGGGTAATACCAAGTTTACCATTATCACATGCTTTAAAATAAAGTTCAATTGAGTTCCAATCATTAATCCATGCATCACAATCTATCCATAAATATTTTTCATAATCAGGAAAATATTTTGGTAAAAATGCTCTGGAAACTTGACTCTTCAGCCACTCTTTACCCTTAACTTTAAAACCAGGAACTTCAATATCCCACTCTGCTGATTTAATTTCATCAACTTTTTTTGATAAAATTAATTTCTGATCTTCTGATAAGCCTGCATCAAGAATGCATATTGCAACTTCATCATTTTTTTTAAAACTAATAATTGAGTCAATTAATTCATTCAATAACTCGAAGTAATTAGAGTCTGCCAATGATACAATTACATTTTTTTTCATACTGACTATAAAATTATAAAAAGTCTAAAACTTTTATGCAATTGATTTTAAGGAAGTTTTGTTGATTGTAAAGTGTGGTATATTTTTTTCTTTTATCTCAAATATTGAAAAGTTTTTTTTGTCGTCAAATACTTTTCTCAAAAGTTGATTTGTTAACTTGTGGCCCCCTTGTGAACAGATAACCTTGCCAATAATCTTATACCCGGCTAAATATAAATCTCCCATACAATCCAAAATTTTGTGATTTACGAATTCTTTCTTATTCCTAAGCCCCTCTTCATTTAAAATTAATTTATCTTTTACAACAACGGCATTATCTAGGCTTCCACCTTTGGCCAAACCCATTTCTTTTAGTTTTTCTATATCTTCGTAAAGACAAAAAGTTCTAGAATTGTACACATCTTTAAGATCTGACTCATAAACATTTATTGAATTCCTCTGGTTGCCAATTAATTCATTTTCATATTTGAGTTCAAAGTCTATATCTAGACTTATTTTACTTGGCTCAATTGAAATTGATTTTTTTTCATCTAAAAATTCAATTTTTTTATCAATTTTAATTACTTTAATGGGTGATTCACTATCTTCAATTCCTACATGAATTATTGCCTCAACAAATGATTTTGCTGATCCATCAAAAATTGGAACTTCTTGATTATCAATTTCTATTAGTGCGTTGTCGATCCCCATTCCATAAAGTGCACCCATTAAGTGTTCTATTGTTGATACACTAACACCATGCGCATTTGAAATCGTAGTACATAATACAGTGCTACTTACATTATAAACATTTGGTATAACAAAATTATTTTCTTTAATATCGATTCTCTTAAAAATTATTCCCGTGTTTGGTGCCGACGGTTTAATTGTTATATTAACTTTCAAACCACTATGAAGGCCCATTCCCTGCATCGGAATATTATTTTTAATTGTTTTTTGATTTAAAATAGACACAATTGAGTTTATAAATTCAGCTTGCAAAATAAGGAAAACAACAAATGTTACGGTAAACTACTAATTAATTGAAAAAATGAAAAAGTTTTTCAAAAAAACCTTCTTTTGTTTGTTTTTTTGCTATCATTAAAACTTCTTGTACATTTAAACCTTTGCTTAAATTAAGACCAGATTCACATATACTTTGGGTCGTTTCCTCTAATAGATCAATTTTATGTGAAAAGATTATTTTTTCTTTAAATTGATTATCTAGAATTTTTGATCCATCTCCCATCAACAAAAATTTAAATTTATCAGTTACATTAATATTTTCATTTAATTTTATAGATTTTAGACATAATTCTAAAATTTCTTCAATTCTAGAAAAGATTATTTTTTGCACTAAATCAAGTGATAATCCTTTTGTACTTAAAAAATTATCATTATTGTCAAAATTTATTTTTATTTTTTCAGAATCAATCAAATTAATTTTTAAAATCTTTGAAATATCTCTGGTAATATGGTTTCCACCAACGGGTATGATGTGAAAAAAACTAATTTTATTTCTATTGTATAGTGTAAGAGATGTTTTGTTAAAACCAATATCTATAAATGCTATATTCTCAATTGTGAATAGTTTGTTCTTGTAATTAATTGATTTTGTATAACTTGAGCAAAAAATTTGGTTTATAGAAACATCAAATTTAGAAAATAGTGATTTATAATACTGTGTAGTTTTTTTTGGCAGACAAATAAAAATAATATCTACAGATAATAAATTAGCATTTATACTTGTTGGAAAAAAAGTGTAGTCAACATGGTCAATTTTATAATTTTTGATAATTATGTGAATAATATCATAATTCTGATAATTGCTTAAAATTTGTTGTTTTGCATCTTGAATTAGAAATTTAATATTTTGTTTCTTTAAAGTTGACCCATCTAAATTTTTGGATAACGAAATACCTATGGTTAGTATTTCAGGACTATCTACCATTAAATTTACCTCATTTAAATATTCATCTGTTTTTTCTTCTAACTTAGAAATAGTTTTTTCAATTTCAGATTCAATTTGTAGGTAATCATTAAAATATTTACTTTCGTAAAAAAAATTGTCATTTATTTCATCATTACTAAAGGCTGCTGCTCTAATTTTAGATGAACCTAAATCTAAGTATACTTCAAAATTTTTATTTTGCATTACTCTATAATGATATGCTTAGCTATTCTTAAATCAATAACTGTATTATCTTTAAATCGAATATCCTTGTGAATATTGTAAGCAGTTTCTAATGCAATATTTAAATTTTTTTTAGGTAATTTAATTAAAACATTTTTAATAGTAAGAACATCCCATCTATCAGAGGGATGATAAACTATTGATTTAAAGTCTGTTACCTTAAAACTTGAAATCTCTATAAATTGTTTAAATTCTAAAAATTTTTCTGAATTAAACTTACCTACAAAAAGGGGTAGTAATTTATTTATTTTTTGATTTTCATTTTTGATAATCTTACCATTCGAACCTATTATAAAAATATTGGTACCCGAAATTTTTGCAATAAATTTAGTTTGTTTTATTTGAATATCAATTCTTTTAGGATAAATTTTTTTTATACTGTAGCTTTCTATTAAATTATATTTAGACATGATCTTCCTAATATTATCTTCATCGATAAAAAAAATATTTTTAAATAATAATTTATTGAGATTGTCTTCTATTAACAAATTGTAATTTTTAGATAAACCAGAAACATTAATCTCATTTATTGAGATATTATAATCTTTTTTAATTTTTAGAGACTTGTTGCTAATTGTACTTAGCAGTAAAAGAAAAATGACATATGTTAAAATTACGTTTTTTTTATCTGTTAATTGATGCATCTTTTAAAATCCATTCAATTAGTTTTATAAAGCTTATTCCTGCATAATTGGCAATTTCAGGCACTAAAGATAGCTTGGTCATACCAGGTTGCGTATTGATTTCTAGCAGGTAAAATTTTCCTTTATAAAACTTAAAATCTGATCTTGTTATACCTCGACATTTAATTAACTTGTGAGCTTTTAGTGCAACATCAGTAATTTTCTTTAAGTCTTTTTTACTTAAATTAACTGGTATGATGTGTTTTGTTTTTGCCTTTGGGTTGTATTTTGCTTCATAATCATAAAATTCTCTTTTTGGTTTTAATTCAATTGTTCCTAGTTTTTTTTTTCCCATTATTGCAACTTGAATTTCTCGTCCAGGAATAAATTCTTCAATTAAGATTTCTTTATAAGAACTTAATATATCTAAATTCTTTAATATATTTTTTTTATTACATATATAGACATGGACACTAGATCCTTCATTAATTGGTTTAATTACCACAGGGAATTTTAATTTATTTTCTATTTTATTGATTATATTTTTTTCACTTTTCCCATACACAAACTTAATATATTTTGGAGTTAATATTTTATTTTGTATAAATATTTTTTTTGAAAGTTCTTTGTCCATTGCAATAGATGATGAAATTACACCTGAGTGAGTATAAGGAATTTTTTGACTTTCTAATATTGTTTGGATATAGCCATCTTCTCCGAATTGACCATGTAATGCATTAAATATTACTTCTGGTTTAAAAAGCCTAATATTTTCAAATAAATTATTATCGAGTTCACAGGTTTTAACTTTGTAATTTTTTTTCTTTAATTCTCTTTCAACTTCCTTTCCAGTCTCGAGGCTTACCAATCTTTCTTTTGAAATTCCACCACAAATAATTAAAACTTTTTTTTTTATCATTATTCTAATATTTTTATTTCTTTTTCTAATTTTATTCCTGTTTTTTTTTCTACACTCTTGGAAACAAAATCTATCAATTTTTTCATGTCATTAAAACTCGCGTTATTTTTATTTACAAAAAAATTAGCATGTATTTCTGAAATATGTGCATCACCAAAACTTGTATCTAGGGGTACAGAATCTCTTATTAACTCCCAAACCTTTTTGTCCGTTTGTTCTATTGGGTTCTTAAATGTACTCCCACTTGTCTTAATTTTTGTTGGTTGTGAATAATCTTTAGTTTTTTTTAATTCTTTCATTTTTTTTTCAATCATTTCTTTGTCTTTTTTTTCCCCTTTAAAAGAAGCACTTAGAAAAATTAAATCTTCGGGTAAATTGTTATTCCTATACTTAAATAAAATTTTATTTGCAGGTATGGTGATAACCTTACCCAATCTATCAATTGCCTGTACAGAAACCAGTATATCCTTAATTTCACTGTTGAAACATCCAGCATTCATTCTTAAACCACCTCCTATAGTTCCAGGTATGCAAGTTAGGAATTCAAAACCACCTAATTCATTATCTAATGCAAATTTAGATATCTTTTTATCGGTACTAGCGCTACCTGCCACAATAATATTATTAGTTAATAATGAAATATTTGAAAAATTTTTTCCTAATTTAATAATTACTCCATCATATATATTGTCACTAATAAGGATATTTGACCCTGCACCTAATATAAAAATTTTTTCCTTTGCGCCAAATTTTTTTAAAAATAAAACTAAATCTGAAAGAGATTCTGGCTTAAAAAAAACCCTAGTTTTTCCACCGATATTAAACCAATTACTTTTTTTTAGATCATAATCAATATAAATTTTACTAACAATTTCATTTGAAAAATTTTTAATTTCATTAATTTCCATTATATTAATTTTGGTAATTCTTTCATCCATGTTGAGATAGTACCAGCCCCCATCCCAATAACTATTTTTTTTCCATAAATATTATTTTTAATGAATTTGGCTAATTCGTATTGATCATCAACTAAAAATAGTTTTACATTTGAGTTTTTGATAATGTCTTTAGCAAAATTATTATAATTAAATCCTAATTTCATTTTTTCACCAGCAGCATATACTGGACATAAAATTACAGTATCCGCTTTCCTGAATGATAAACTAAATTTTTTTTTTAAATCCTTTAGTCTCGATATTCTATGAGGTTGAAATATGCATATTATTTCATTTTTTTTATAAGCAATTCTTACACCATTTAAAACTTCTTTTATTTCTGTTGGATGATGTGCGTAGTCATCATAAAAACTAGTTTCACGATAAGTAAATATTTTATTAAATCTTCTTTGCACCCCTTTAAATTCCTTCAATCCTTTTTTAATAACCTTCTTGGATATTCCAATTGTTGAAGCTACAGCTGCAGCTGCTGTGGCATTTCTAATGTTATGAATTCCAAGAAGTGGTATTTTAATCTTATTAATTGATATGTCTTTTTTGCCAGGTAGAGTAATTGATAAATCATACTCTGAAAATTCTTTTTCTTGTTTTATATTTTTAATATAAAACTGTGATTTTGGGTTGGTTCCATACGTATAATAATTTTTTATCTTAATTTTTTTTGTTAATTCAAGATTGTTTTTATCGTCAATACAGATAAATGATTTTCCAAATGATGGAACTTTATTAATAAACTCTAAAAATAAATTTTTTAGATCACTCATAGATTTGTAAAAATCCATATGTTCTCTATCAATATTTGTAACGATTGTATAAGTTGTTGGCACGTGTATAAAGCTACCATCTGACTCATCTGCCTCTAGTATGCACCAATCACTCTTACCTAGTTTTGCAGAATTATTTAATTCATTTATAACACCTCCATTAATAATTGTTGGATCTAATTTTGTTTTAGAAAATATCGCAGCTAATAAAGATGTTGTAGTTGTCTTGCCGTGTGACCCTGTCACTACAATATTTTTAGTTAAAGAAACTATGTGAGCCAACATTTCTCCTCTTTTATAGATTGGTAATTGTTTTTTCTTTGCCTCAATTAATTCAGGGTTATTTTTTTTTATTGCAGAAGAAATAACTAGTATAGTTGCATTTCTAATATTTTTTTTTTTTTGATTAATTGAAATCCTTATTTTATTTTTTTTTAAACGTTCGATATTTTTATTATTAGAAATATCACTCCCCTGAACATTGAAACCCATTCCTCTCATTATTAACGCGAGACCACTCATGCCAATGCCTCCAATGCCAACAAAATGTATAATTTCAGTCTTTGCTAATTCAATTTTCATTAATAGTAGTTATGATTTTTTGATTTATATTATTCCATGTATTTTGATAGCTAAAATTTTTCATATTTGTTTTCTTAACTAGGTATTTTTCTTTATTATCTATAATATTAACTAATTTATTAGTTACAGTCTCATCATTGATTTCATTTTGATTTAAAATCCAATTACAACCAATCTCGTTATAAAAAAGGGCATTTTCATACTGATGGTTATCTTTTGAGCTGGGTAATGGAATTACCACACTGGGTAAATTTAAAAAGACTAATTCTGCTAATGTTGAGGCTCCCCCTCTAGTAATACATATATTAGATTTAATCATAAGATTTGAAATATCATTTTTAAAATCAAATAATTCATATTCAATATTATTAACTTTGTAAAATTTTTTTAAACTTTCAAAATTACTTAAATTAGTTTGTTGATAGATTTTTAAAATAAATTTTTTAGATAGCTGAATTATTGAGGTTTTAATCAGTGTATCAAATATCTTTGCTCCTTGACTTCCACCGATTATCAACAAATTAATGTTCTTGTCGATACTTTCAGTTTTTTTAACATCATAAAATTTTGTTCTTAGTAATGCTGGAATTATAGTTATTTTTTTTATATATTTATTTGGTAAATTTTTGATCTTATCAGAATAGCAAAAAATCTTTTCACAAGATTTAATAAAAAATTTATTTGCTCTTCCCAAAACCATATTTGGTTCAAATAAGAAAATCTTAATATTCAGAATTTTTGAAGCTAAACAAAGTGGTAGTGACATATAACCACCTGTTGAAATTAATATGTTTATTTTTCTCTTTTTTAAAAAAAAAATAGATTTTATGATCAAATAAATCATCAAAACAAATTGATATGGTAATAAAAAAATATTTTTTGATGTTGGAGTTACGTTAAAAGTTTCTAAGTTGTATTTATTTTTATCTAGAAATTTCATGCCTCTATAATCTACGGAGATAGATACGTGAAATTGATCTTTTAAATGTTCATACAATATGGTTGCAGGCACAACATGTCCGCCAGATCCACCCGTGCTAATTAAAATTCTTTTGGTCATTTAATCAATTTTTCTTTTGGTTAAATTTAATATTATTCCAGACAATATTGATACACCTACAATTGAAGAACCCCCGTAACTTAAAAAGGGTAAGGTCATACCCGTGGTAGGAAATAATCTGATATTAACACCTACATGGATTAAAGTCTGGACTAAAATAAGGGTAATTGATCCCACCAAAATTAATTTTATTTTTTCATTTTCTTCCTCATAAACTTTTTTAAACACACGGTAAATGAAAAACAAAAACACCATTAATATTAAAATAATAATAACAACACCAAATTCCTCTGAAATAACAGATATGATGAAATCAGTGTGGGCTTCAGATCCTTTATATTTTAATGTTCCCTCGCCAATCCCTTTGCCAAAAAAACCCCCACTTGATATTCCATCAAGAGATTTTGCTGCTTGGGCACCATGCGTTCCTGTGTCCGGGTTAAAAAAAGAAAAAATTCTTTTTTTTATATAAGCAAATTTGGGAATATAAAAAACCATATATATGAGTGATGTTAGGGATATGCCAAAAAAAGTAAGAAACACTAAAAGGCTTATTCCTGAAATAAAAACTAAAGTAATCCAAGATGAAAGAATAAGTAGTGTTTGTCCAATATCTGGTTGTATCATTAATAGAAATGACGCTGGAACTATTGCAATGAAGCTAAGAAAATATTTATAATAAATATGGATATTTTTTTCACTACTTAAAATAGTAGCAAGAAAGATTATTATAAAGGGTTTAACAAGTTCTACAGGTTGAAACCTTGGTAAAAAAAATAGGTTTAGCCATCGTTTCGCACCTTTTACCTCAGTGCCTATTATTGGCACTAAAAGTAAAAAAAATAAAGAAATAACAAATAGATAAATTGAAAGTCTAAAAAGATTTTTTCTACTCAAAGAAGAAAAAAAAAATAAGATAATTATTCCAATGAATATATATGCAAGATGTTTAAAAAAGAAAAAATAGTTATTTGTTTCTAACTTATCAGATGCAATTAAAGAAGTTGATGCTAGTGAAAAGAATAAGCCTAAACTGAACAAAAGAATTATTAATGTAAAAAGTGTTTTATCAATATTTTTCCACCACTCATAATAAAATCTATATATTAATTTATAATTTGGCATTGATATATTTTTTAATAAGTTGGTTAAAATATGCTCCGCGCTTTTCAAAATTTTCAAAACTATCAAATGATGCTGCTGATGGACTAAATAAAATTGTTTTATGATTTGTATTTTTATCTGCATTAACGTCTAAAGATAATTTTTTGACTAAACTTTTTAAATTTAAAAAAGATTCATATTTCATTAGTTTTTTAATTTTATGTATAAAAAAATTTTTATTAGTTCCAAAAATGAACGCTTTAAAGTTTTTACATTTTTTTTTAGATAATAATAATTTATCACCTTTTTTAGCTTGGCCACCAACTATCCAGTAAACGTTGGTTAGAGATTTTAGCAAGCTCACTGATGAAGAAAAAGTTGTAGCTTTTGAATCATTAATGATTGTTAATTTTTTTGATTGAAAAATTTTTTCTTGCCTATATTTTAAACCTTTAAATTTTTTTAGTGTTTCAATTAAAAGATTTTTTTTTAACTTTAAAATTTTCGCAACTGCTAAAATAAATTTTAAGTTCTCTTTATTTCCATCAGTATTAAAATATTGATTATTTATTTTTTTTAAGAAAGTATTACCTATATCTTTTTCAATTCTTATTACTTTTGGTAAAAACTTTTTAGATTTTAATTCTCTCTTAATATAAAAATTTTTTGTATTTAAAATGGCAAAATTTTTTTTAGATTGATTTTTAACAAGTTTAAATTTAGCACTTACATATTTACTTATAGTCTTATGTCTTTCAAGGTGGTCCGGTGATATATTTAAGATTAGCGATATATTTGACTTGAACAATTTGCTGTATTCTAACTGATATGACGAGGCTTCAATTACGAAAACTGTTTTATTTGTTACCTTTTTCTCTAAAAGCACAGGATTACCAATATTGCCTACTAGCCGAGCATCTACATTTTGATCCTTTAATACTTCGTATAAAATTTTAGCAGTTGTTGATTTTCCGTTAGTTCCAGTGATTGTTATCTTGTTATTTTCCATATGTTGATTATAAAAAATATCTAAGTCTGTATAAATTTTTTTTGAATTATTTTTTAAAAATTTACTTAAACTACATTTATTAATATCTATTCCAGGACTAATTATTATATAATCAAATTTTATTTTAGTTATTTTTTTATAATCAATTTTTATTTTATCATCATGTGTAGTGATCTCGTTGTCTTTTTTTAAATATCTAAAAACAGATAGGCCGCTTTTCCCCAGTCCATAAATCAGAATCTTTTTTTTATAAAAAAAAATATTTGAATGATTAAACATTATCTAAGTTTCAATGTTGCCAATCCAATCATTGCAAGAATTATTGCAATGATCCAAAACCTAATTACAACAGTAGATTCAGGCCAACCTTTTTTTTCAAAGTGATGATGAATTGGAGCCATTTTAAAAACTCTTTTTCCTGTTAGTTTAAAAGATATTACCTGCACAATGACTGAAACAGCTTCGAGAACAAACAAGCCACCTGTTATTGCCAAAACTATTTCATGTTTAGTAATTATGCCTACTGCACCTAATGATCCACCGAGTGCCAATGATCCTGTGTCTCCCATGAATATTTTAGCTGGTGGTGCATTGAACCATAGGAATCCTAGACATGCTCCAATAATTGATCCACAAAAAACAGCCACTTCTCCCATTCCTTCTAGGTAGGGTATATTTAAATACTCTGAAAATAGTATATTTCCAGTTACATAACTTATAATGGCAAAACAACCTGCTACTAATATAACTGGTACTGTTGCTAATCCATCAAGACCATCAGTTAGATTTACTGCATTTGAAGAGCCAATAATTATAAATACAGAAAATGGTATAAAGAACCACCCTAGGTTTATTATTAAATTTTTAAAAAAAGGAAAATATAAGTTGGTTAGCTCTATATTTTGTGAAAAATGAGATAAACCAAATACACCTACTGTTGCTATTAATATTTGTGAAATAATTTTAAATTTAAATGAAATACCAAAAGAATTTTTAAATTTGATTTTTTTATAATCATCATAAGCCCCAAGTAAACCAAAGCTTGTTACGATATAAAGTAGAAACCATATGTGATAATTGGATAGATCTCCCCATAAAAGTATTCCTGAAAATAAACCTAATAATATTAAAACACCCCCCATCGTAGGTGTTCCAATCTTTTTTATAATATGCTCTGATGGGCCGTCTTCTCTTATTGGATCTAAGATTTGTCTTGCAGAGAAAAATTTAATAAATGGTGTACCAACCAATAAAACTACAATCATAGAGGTGAACATCGCCAAACCCGTTCTAAAAGTAAGATATTTGAATACATTAAGGAAACTATATTGACTCACTAATTCAGAAATAAAACTATAAAGCATGGATTTTTCCCATTTTAATTTGATTTGTTAAACTGTTGAGCCCTGTAGAGTTGGAACCTTTAATCATTAAATAATCATTATTATTTAAACTGTTTTTAATCAAATCAAATATTTCAGATTTCTTTTTTATAATGATCCCTCTTTTTGCTATATTAAGGTTATTAAAAGTCCATTTAACATGTTCACCAATAACATTAACATTTTTGAGAGATGTTTTGTTAATAGATTTTCCTATTTCCATGTGTAGTTTTTTTGTGTATTTACCAAGTTCCAGCATGTCACCAAGTACTAAATATTTTTTTGCACTATCCACTTTAATCATGTCAAAATTTTTTAATGCTGATTTTAATGATAAAGGATTAGAATTATAACTTTCGTCAACAAGGTAGAAATTTTTTTTAAATAACCTTACTTTCACTATGTCACCACGACCATTTGTTGCTTTGTGGTCATAAAAAATGTTTTTATCTATTTTATGTATATCTTTGAAAATTGATATAATTGTAATTGTTGCTAAAATATTTTTAAGATCATTTTCAAAAAAAGAATTTGAATAAAAATGTTTTTTTATTTTTTTTATATTTACAGTTATTTTGTATTTAGATTTTTCTTTTAAGACTGAAATTAGGTTTGTTGTTGCGCTTTTTTTCTTTAAACTAAAGGAAAGAATTTTCAAGTTTCTCTTTAATCCTATCTTTTTATGGAAATTATAAAATTTGTCATCTTTATTTAAGATAAGGTAGCCATCTTCTCTTATATTTTTAATAATCTCTGATTTAGCTAAAGCTATTTGATTAATGTCTTTAAAATTTTTAATATGTGCATAGGAAATATTTGTAATTACACCAACATCAGGTTTTATAATTTTTGACAAAAAATCAATTTCTCCTTTCTTATCCATACCGATCTCAAAGATACCAAAATTATCATCTTTTTTTAAATTAAATAAACTTAATGGAACTCCAAATTTATTGTTAAATGATTTTGGAGAATAGGTTGTTTGACTAATTTTACTCAATGATTTTCCTGCTAATTCCTTAAGTGAAGTTTTTCCACAACTTCCTGTTATTGAGATAATTTTACTTGGTAGATTATTCCTTAGGATAGAGGAGGCTTCTGTTAAAAATTTCAAAGTATCTTTTACTACTATTTTTTTTTTAGATTTTTTTTGATTATTAACTATTGCTAAAGATGCTCCTTTAGCAAAAGCTTCTTTAACAAATAAGTTGCCATCTTCTTTTTTACCTTTGATTGCAAAGAAAACATTGTTTTTTTTAATTTCTTTAGAATTAATTGATGCATTGCTAATTTTTAATTTTGAAGAAATATTATTTAAATTACTTAACTCTTTTAAAATATTCAACTTAAGGTTTTGTGAAAGTGTTTTATTTTTAATTCTAATATTCTTTAATATTTGTTTTTGATCAGAAAATAATTTTTTAGTGTCATTATATTCTTGAATTTTTTCATGCCCCTTACCTGCAACGATCAAAATATCTCCTGTTTTCAAGTCATATATTGCTTTCTTGATAGCATCGGCTCTATTTGAAATTTCAAAAACTTTAGATTTATTGATATTTTTTTTTACAGAACTTCTTATTGTTTTTGGGTTTTCATTTCTCGGGTTGTCGTCTGTTAGATATATTCTATCACAATATTTATTGGCAATTTTACCCATCATTGGTCTTTTTGTTTTATCTCTATTTCCACCACAACCAAAAACTATTAAAATTTTCCTATTTTTGAACTGCTCCTTTAAGCTAATTAAAGATGTTTCTAGTGCATCAGGTGTGTGGGCAAAATCCAATATTACCTTTGAATTATTTTTAATCATACCAATTTTTTCTAACCTTCCACTTACAGGTTTTATATTCCTTATAATATTAACTATTTTTTTAAAACTTAAATCACTTTTGGTTGCTGCTATCATTGCCATTAAAATATTTTTTATTTGAATTTTTCCTATCAAATTTATTTCAAATTTATAAATATTATTATTATATTTAATTTTAATTATTTGTTTTTCATCTTGGTATTCATGAGAAACAATTTCTAAATTACCATTATTATTTGAAATTGTTTGAATATCTAATTTTTTCCTTAAAGCAATTTCTTTAATTTTTTTATATTCGGGAATCTCTAAGTCAGTAATTATGCTTGCATTTTTTATCAATAATTTTTCAAATAAATATAATTTTGATTTACGGTAATCACTAAATGTTTTATGATAATCTAAATGATCATGAGACAAATTGGTAAATATGCCTGTTTTAAATTTTAAGCCATCCAATCTATTTTGTTTAAGTCCATGACTAGATGCTTCCAATATAACATTATTAATTCTCTCTTTTTTTAGATTGTTCAAAATTCTACTTAAAGTAATTGGGTCAATAGTTGTGTTTGAAACCTTTTTTATATAATTCTTTGTTTTGATACCCAATGTTCCAATTGAGGCTACTTTTTTTTTATTTAATTTTAAAATTTGAAGATAAAAATCAGCAATTGAAGATTTGCCATTTGTTCCTGTTATTGCAATTATATTTTTTGGTTTATTCCTATAAATTGCATAAGCAAATTCTGATAGTGACTTTCTTACATTAGAAGATTTTATATATAATATATTTTTTTTTATACCTACGAATTTTTGATTTGAAATAATAGTTTTTGCACCTTTTTGAATAGCATGACTAATAAATTTATTGCCATCTACTCTTGTTCCTTTTATTGCAAAAAAAATATTATTTTTTTTGCACTTTGAGCTACTGAAACAAAGACCTGAAAAATAGTGATTTCTATTTTTTAATTCTATACTTTTAATAAAGTTTCCGATGATCATGAATTAATTAATTTTCTATATACTTTGTGGCTAGAATTGGCCCAATTTTGTCTATAATTTTTCCAGCTGCTTCAACTGATGTCCATCCAGCTGTATTTCTTGGGCTCCCTTTCAACTTAAATCCTGAACCATCTCTATACTCATATATGTACTCTTTATTATTTTTTGTAGATTCTAACATTACTACTAAAACATATTTAGGGTTTTCTATTGGAAAAATTGATGCAAACGTATTAATTTTGGTATTAGAATAAATGCTATTATTTACTTGTTCTGCTGTCCCAGTTTTACCACCCACTTGATATCCCTGAACATTTGCTAACTTTGCCGTACCTTCTGTAACCACTTTTCTTAGCATGGAGTTCATTTTTTTTGAAACACCATTTTTTAAAACTTTTTTTCTTTTGCTTTCCTTATCTAAATCCTTTTTAATTAATGTCGGTTGAATATCATAGCCTCCATTTGTTATTATTGCGTAACCTTTGGCTAACTGCAATATTGTAGTAGTAATACCATGGCCAAAAGCAATAGTTTCAAGTTTACAACCTTCATACCAATCTATTGACTGGGGTTTACTGACTTCACCTATATCAAAGTCTATCTTATCCAAAATACCAATAGTTTTTAGAAATAATTTATGCTTCTCTATTCCTATTTTTCTTGCAATTCTAACTGATCCAATATTTCCTGACTTTATGAGTATTTGTTCGACCGTTAACTCAGATGGCATTTTATTATCATACTCTTCAATGTTATGATTTTTTCCACAATTAATGCTTTTTTTTAAGTCAAAAAATTTTGTATCGGGTTCTATTATTTTTTCATTTATTCCAGACGCTATAGTGAAAGTTTTAAAAACTGAACCTAATTCATAAGTTCCTTTTGTGATTCTATTAATATAATTAACATCGTTAATTGTTTCTCTTTTATTTAGATTAAAATCAGGCAGAGAAACCATAGAAAGTATTTCACCATTGTTTACATTCATTAGAATGGCTGCACTCCCCTTGGCTTCAAATATTTTTTGAAATCTTAAAAGTTCTTCCCTAATTAAAAATTGAATTTGTAAATCTAGTGTAAGTTTAAGAGGTCCATTTATTTTTTTTAACTTTTCATCAAAAAATTTTTCTATTCCTGAGATACCATTATTATCATTATCTATTTGTCCAATAATATGACTAAACAGATTTTCTTGTGGATATAACCTGATTAAACTTGCCTCAGAAGATATTGATTTATCTCCAAGCATCATGAGTTCTTTGTATCTTTTTGGTCTTACATTTTTTTCTAAATAAAAAAATTTATCTTGGTTCAGCTTATTTTTGATCTGTGATATATTCTTATTTTCATAAATGTGATTTAACATCAATAAAAGATGTTTTTTATCAATAACTTTAATAGGATGTATACCAACATTAATTGAGTCAACTGTTTTAACTAGAAAATTTCCATTTCTGTCAATTATATCTGCTCTATAGTTTTTTTTAGTAATTAGTGGTTTGGTATTGGTTGTTCCTTTTCTTAAAGAACCTAAATGAAGAAGTTGTATTGAATAGATTGTAGAAATTATTAAAAATACAAAGAAAATAAAGGCTATTCTGTTAAACTCTATTTTTAAATTTGTCTTACTCTTCTTATACAAAAATTCATTCTCATGCTCTTCCAATATAACATTGTTTTTTTTTTCACTCATCGTTAGTTATTTCTAAAAAATTACTTATTTTTATATGATTATTTTTTTCAGTTAATATTTTGATTTTTGTAATATCAATTTTTATTAAGTCTTTTTCAAAAAATTGTGATCGGTATTGTATTAACTTATCTGGTGCACTTAAGTAGTTGTATTCTAAAAGCACATCGCCAAGCTTAGATTTTAAAGATCTAATATTTTCATTTGTTATAAAAATTTTATCCTCAATTTCTTTTGTAGAATTTTTTATTAATGAAGTGACTAGGATCAATATAAGTATAGCTAAAAACGTTACTTTCTTCATAGTTTTTTGGAAAAATTTTCTATCTTAATTAAATGATCAAATTTCTCGATAATGTCAGTTTCAAAATCATAAAAATCCTCTTTTTTTATAACATATCTTAACTTAGCAGACCTTGATTGTGGGTTTTCTTGAATTTCTTTTTCAGATGGAACAATTGGTTTTTTACTAATAGATTTGAACAAATTAATTTTTTCCTCACCCTTTGGCATATATCGTGAGATACTTTTATTTTCTGATAAACTTTTAAAAAAATATTTGACTATTTTATCTTCAAGTGAATGAAACGTGACAACAGCTATAATACCATCTTTTTTAACAACTTTTGCAGCATTAATTAGTCCATAAATCAATTCACTAATCTCTTTATTAACAAATATTCTTAATGCTTGAAAAACTTTTGTTGCACTGTGTGTTTTTTGATTTTTTTTTCTTTTTGAAGACTCAATAATTCTTACTAACTCTTCTGTTGTTATTTCTCTAGTTGTCCTATCTTCCACAATATTATGTGCTATTCTATTGCTATCTTTTTCATCTCCAAAATATTTAAATATTTGTGCAAGTTCTTTTTCTTCTAAACTATTAATTGTTTCTTTTGCAGAAAAATCGTTTATCCCCATTTTCATGTTAAGCTCACCCACTGCCTCAAAAGATAGACCTTTTCTAAGATCTTTTATTTGCGTATAAGAATAACCTAAATCAAAAATTACTCCTTTTATATTTTCGTGTTTAAGTTTTAGATTATTCAGTTCACTGAATTTAATATTTTTAAATAAAAACCTATCTTCAAATTCTTTATGAATCTCTTCAGCTTTTTTTAAACTTTCTAAATCTCTATCTAGGGCAATAACTTTTGTCCCTTCAAAGCTTAAAATTTTTTTTGTATATCCACCTTGACCAAATGTGCAGTCAATGAATGTGCCACCATATTGAGGGGTAATAATGCTAATTATTTCACTTAACAATACCGGATAATGATTTCTCATATCTGGTATTATGGTGGCTATCATTTTTTTTTTTAAAAACCATTAATTTTTTTGTCTTCTTAAGAATGCTGGAATTTCTAAGTCATCATCTTCAGAGCTATCTTCGTTAACTTCCGTTGATAATAAATCTTTAACCTCTGCGCTCTCGTTATTAGAGTTAAATAAATCTGGAGCTGATTCACCCTCAACACCAAAATTTTCCAATCCATTAGTAGTTGTTTGCTCCATTTCTACTGAGCCAGTCTCTTCACTGGTGTTCAAATCATTTAGAGCTTCTTCTGCAAAAGACTGTTCATAATCCCTTGATTGATTGTTTTCGACAATACTTTCTATATCTTGATTGCTTGTCACTTTTTCATTCATCATTTGTGATGACGTATTGTTTATTTCTGGCTCAACTATTACCTCATTCTCTAATTTTAATGCATTTGCACCATGAGATATGGGGTTAGTCGTTGTTGTTGAGAAGTTAAATGATTGAGCTGAATCATTATTTATAAAATCAGAATAGCCTGGATTTCTATTTTGAATTCTATGAACCATATTAATCACAGATTTACTTTCTGGCTGCTGTCCATCAAGTGCTGTTGCAACAATTGATACCCTTATTTTTCCATCAAGAGAGGGGTCTTGTATTGCACCAATAATAACCTCAGCTTCTACATCTACTTCAGATCTTATTTTGTTAACTACCTCATCAACTTCAAAAAGTTTAAGATCTTCACCTCCAGTAATATTAACTAATAGTCCTTTTGCGCCCCGTAATGTATAATCATCAATTAGAGGATTGCTGATTGCCATTTCTGTAGCCTTCATGGCTCTTCCTTCTCCTTCAGCTTCTCCTGTACCCATCATTGCTTTACCCATTGAAGCCATTACAGTTTCAACATCAGCAAAATCTAAATTTATTAT